>Ga0153920_1000056_pt1 | contig 47587 bp, 52 predicted proteins | sample TSNJ004MetaG_FD_104713 | JGI IMG/M metagenome (GOLD analysis project Ga0153920, IMG submission 104713) | Attine ant fungus gardens microbial communities from New Jersey, USA - TSNJ004 MetaG | ecosystem: Host-associated > Fungi > Mycelium > Unclassified | place: USA: New Jersey, Brendon T. Byrne...
ATTGAGCCGGTATTTGAAGGCTATCAGCCCTCTGACCATTACACCGCCTGGAAAAAGTATCTCTATACCGATCCAGGTGGAGATACTAATATTGTCTGTTTGCAAAACGATGTGAGGATGTTGTCAAATGCTGTCGAGGTAAAAGTGGGTAAGCTCCCTAAAGGTGAGAAAGGCAATCTATTTCGCCTGGAGGTAACAGACATAAGACAACATGACAGTAACTCATCCTCGGGTAATACGGAATATTGTACAGTCAGAGGCCGGGCATATATAAGTGGAGCACCAACTCCTGAATTTAATATTTTACAGCTGCCGCAAATAACACGGGCCGGTACTTTCTATAACGACGGGTTAGAATACGCGATTGTTTGTTCAGCAGAACCCTCAAAGTTTATAACGTTTGACGGTAGAAGCACGCTATCCATTGCAACAAAAGCAAAAAAGATTAACGTGAAGAGTCCATTCAATAAAGAAGCGACCATTACCCTGAATAGTAAGGATGTAGCGTTGTATGATGTTATCTCTAACTTAGGCATAAGATTGAATGATGCTTACGAGGAGTATATGCATACCGGCGATGTAGAGCTTAGTTGTTTCCGTGAATGGGACGGTGTAACCTATAACGATACCATTTATAACATTCCACCTAAGAATCTATGGAATCTCATTGAGCAGGTGGAGACTCCGGACAATGTGAAGTATTGTTATAATGGCTTGAATGCAAGTGGAATTGGGGAAGCCCTCAACAAGGACATATTTGGGCTGTACAGCAAGAATTCACAGAAAGTAAATGATTTAGGTAAGTATCCGAAGCCGTTCTATGAAACTTTTGGAATGATTAACGGGTATAGCAACAATGGTGTTGAGCCGTCTAATCTTGGTGATATACGTTATCAACTAAATGAATTGATGAGCATCAGCAGAGGATTAGGTCGTGTTCTATCCCGCGATGTATATGACTCCAGTGATAATTTATTAGCCAGAGAAGGGGATTTGGTCAACAAAGGAATGCTCGCTAAGTTTAACAGTAAGCGTATCAACTGTTATTACGTTAAGACTAGCCCAGTATTCCAGCCAGGGTCTGAATTAGCTATTATGATTCCAATCTGGGAAATTCCTGAAGGTGTTTATGTACCGGCAATGCTACGTGACCAGGTACCTAAGCGGTATATGAATGAAGATGGCGTAACAAAGTGTCAGGTAGTCTACCCTGACGGTGAAACAACAGGTGATTTAGACTTCAAAATCTGCCATCTCCTGTTAATCAAGCAAGGGACTATAATTACTCGGGAGTTATTGAGGTTCATTAATAGCTGTTTTATATATGACACAAAAGAAGTCATACCAACTCCCAGCGATCTCAATGCTCCGCAGAAGCTTAGTGAACATAATACAATAGCATCGAATTGGAACTTGAAAGCTACGAGGCACAGAATCCCTATCGTGAAGAACAGGTATGCTACGGCTGCAGAGAGTGACGATGGCGAAAAGCAGGATGATAGCACTCACTATTTACTATTCGAAGAAGAAATACTGGGCAACAGACATTTTTCAGCCAACGATGGTTGGGTGTTTGTCTCAGAGGACGGACAAGAAGCTCCGGCGTCCCCTTACCTGACAGTCTTTGATTTGGTTTGCCTGCTCTCTATAACATACCGCTTACAAAATGGTCAGTACATAGACTTGGTTGCAGATAAGGATTTAGGAGTTCGTAAAAAGTTCTGTTTGATTGATGACCATATTCATGAGGCATTAGTCAAGGGCTCAAGAGCCTATGGAAGCTCGGCATACGGGTATATCTACAAGAAAAAGGGTGATACGATAACTGATAAGTTTGCCTATAAAGCATGCAGTGACATCATAGAGTATATGGGCGGCCGGGGAAAGAAAGTAACGATGCTTGTAGATGTTACTAATCCGGCAGCTTACGTTTCCTCAATCAGTCGAGTGAATACTGTTGTTGCAGACAGTCATGCAACTACAAATACGATGCGACTGCTCTCTATGGGTTACTATGGCAGAATATGTCCGTATGAGACACCTCAATCGCAGAAGCTGGGTCTAACTAATTCGAAAGCACACAGAGCCAGGATAGTCAACAATGAGGTATGGACTCCGTACTACAGAGTAACGCATGTGGGAAATCGTCACAAAGTTGATACATCCAGGAAAGTTTGGTTCACGATACAAGATGAGGAGAAGTATCGAATTGCAGATTTACTCTCTCTAAAGCTTAATGAGAATAATGTAATAACGAATACAGGGTTAGTTCTGGCAAGAGTACCAGCAGTCAATTCGCTGGAGAAGATGGAAGTACAGAACATAAACATAGCTCTGATTGAGTACGTGAATTGTTACCCCGACCAAACGTTGTCTGCTACAGCAACCACCATCCCGTATATTGGTTCTAATGATGCAGTGCGCGTTTCCTATGGGCTCTCAATGGCGAGACAGTCCAGACCGTTGATGTATCGGGAAGTCCCTACAATCATGACACATGCTAATTTCGATATGGTGCGGATGAATGATAAATTTATGGTTGTTGCAGAAGCAGATGGTGAAGTAGTAGATGTAATGACAAATGACTCGAGATCTAAACGTAATCAACAGCAGTTGACTATAACCGTTGCCTACAATAGTAAAATTGAGGAAAAAGTAGGTCTTGAAAGTAAGTTAAGTCACGAGTCCTACAACAACATGGAAGTGAGGTATGAGTACCCTCTGGTTGAATATAACCACCAGTCGGTAATTATCAGAAAAGCAGAAGTTGTTCCAGGACAATTTGTGAAGAAAGGAGATATCTTAGTATCATCTAATTTCACGAAGGATGGGTTTATGACTACAACAGTGAACGCATTCATTGGAATTTGTCCTGCCGGTTACAACTATGAAGACGGTGTTTTAATGTCAAATGGCTTGCGTAAAAAGCTTACTTCATTTGGACACACAGAAGATGAGATAAAGGTAAGTGGGAATACTCGCGTTGAACACAGGAATTACCTGAATTACCACTACACAAATGTCTCGCGACTTGTAGAGTGGTCTGTAAAGTTGCCAAACGGAAGTAAATATTCTTCATCTGACCATATAAAAGGATACCTGGTCAGGTTTGTAAATGATGTGAAGAAACAAGGCCATAAGGGAGGCAAGGTCAGAGTATCTAAGACATTTAAGGCGCATGGGATATCATTCAATACACTATCTGGTGGCGATAAAATTGCCAACCGGCACGGCAACAAGGGGGTTGTCCCCAAAGTGGTGGATGATGAGGATATGTTCTATCTTGCGAACGGTCAGGTGTTGGATATCCTATACAATCCGGTAGGTATGGGTTCCAGAATGAATATAGCCCAGATAAAAGAAGCGCATATCACATTAGCTCTCTATGTACTCGGTTTGAAAATGTGCACGCAAAGTTTTAATGAAGTGTCATGGAAAGAGAGCACTCTATTACTGGAGTACGCTTGGGATTGTGCTAATTTGGGTGTGGATACCGCAAACGCTGACAGCAAGTACTCTATCTATCCAGAATCAATGCGTTCCTACGTAAAAGAGAATGAACTTCTGGTTGCGATGTGGAAGGGTATATTTGAGAAGGATGGAACTGCATATCTCTATGACTCAAAGACCGGCAAAAAGAAACATGGTAGGGTTGTTATTGGGATTAATTCAATCTATAAGTTAATTCAGGAGTCTGAAGATAAACTGAATGCACGTGGCGGTATGATTGCTAATAGCGATTATGTGGCGGGCAGTGGTCGACCAGTCAAAGGCGCAAAAGTAAATGGTGGTCAGACAATAGGTCATATGGAGCTTCAAGGTTTAGTAGCACATGGTGCTAAAGCTTTCTTAAAGGAGATGTTCCATTGGCGTGGTGATAATGTTTATGAACGCCAAACAACCGTAGCAAAGGCGTTGGGTACTTATGATGAGCTTGGTCCGGCCAATGTTGAGATTATGGAGACAAATAAACCGCGACGGGCGACAGAAGAGTTTTTCGCAACGCTGAAAGCCCTGGGGCTAGACGTAATAGTTGAGGAGCCAGAACCATATCTGCCTGTCAATACCAGAAAAGTAAGTGATAAAAGAGTGATATATCCTACGAGAGTAATAGTCGGAGAGAGCAAAATCCCCGTCAATAAAGAAACTATGGAACAAGCAGAAGAATTTGCTAGCTCTAGTGAAAATGTCATAGACAGCTATCAATTCGAGTAAGGAGGAATATGCAAGGTTCATCACATTTCATGATTGGATGTGCTTGTGCTGGAGCTATGGTGGTTATTGGATATCAAACAGGTGACGCCGGTTTAACAGCTGGCGCCATTTTGTGTCCAGTTGGTGCTATGCTGCTGGATATAGATCACAATTCCACAAAGCTTGGAAGAAAGCGTAGTGCAGTTACGGATATTATCGTTACCGTTGCAAAAGTAGCAACGGTAATATTTGCTATCTCAGTCGCTGCAAAGACTACAAGAAACACCGGAAATATGCAGATTGGCCTTCTAACGGGGTTAGCAAGCAGTCTGCCAGCTCTGGTATGTATTCTATTGGCCAGTAATGAAAAGATAAAGAAGAAGTTTAAATTCTTTACTAAGCATCGAGGAATTATGCACACACTGATTCCTGTAATCGGAATGCTATACGCTATTCCAATGGTTGGTGGTTTTATAGGCGCTTTATTAACAGGTCTGTCCGTTGGTTACGTAAGCCATTTAGTAGCGGATATGGAGACTGTTATGGGGTGTCCGGTGCTCTGGCCGCTTACTGACAAAAACATATCTCTACTACCTATCCGAACAGGCACTATCTGGGAAAAACTAATTCTATTAATTGATTTGGGGGTAATACTATGCTTGACAGTTCTGTACTTAAATCTCTAAGTGAGTGTATAGTAAAAGATTCAGTTATTCATATTCCAGGATCTGTACTGGCTCCGGAAGTTCTACAGGAGTTTAAAGTAGTACTGCGGAGATTGGTTTTAACAGGCAGAGTACCTCACTGTCGCCCTATCAAGGTTTTAATAGAGGGTGTGAGCACGAACACCGTTATTGAGTACCCAAAAGGTTTGTCAAATTCCTATCTGGATATGATTACTATCCTGAAGAATACGGTAATAGCCGATGAACATGATGGGTTTGATATTAACTTAGCTGGTTGTAATTGGCCTAAGTCAAAAATGCCCCGTCAGTTTGATGCATCCATTGAGTTAGAGAGGAGACAAGCGGAGAAGCGTAAGGAAGTAATATCAGAGGTAAGTCTGTTTACTTCCAAGAGTAATGAGTATGGAGAAATCTACGTCAGTGATTTGAGAGTTCTATCAGCAGACTACACCGATGGTAAAAGTGCCGATGACTACTTAAGTGTAAAACTAAAGACGTTATTGGCAAATCCAAAACCTATCAATAAAGTGGTTAAAGGGAGTAATGCCAGAATAGCTATAATGTGGGCAAATATCTTGGGAGATGTAAGCTATGAGGTGATTGACCGTTCCACAAGAGAGATAAATGGCGGCGTGAGTATTGAACAAACTTCGTCCCTGTCTGATCTGTTTGTCCCCATGCTTAGCGAGAGCGAAGGTAATACTATCTATCTTTTGTCTAAAAAGAAGATGAATGAGGATGTTTTACAATCTATTTTGCGAAGTTGTGGAGCGTGGTACTTAGGGTTCCTGGAGTCGACGAAAGAAGATATAGCTTTTGCAGAAGAATCTTTATATGGCAGGAGGCGTACATGAAAGCAAGAATAAAGATTAGACCGATGTCTCACGAAAAAGCCAGAAATGAGGGTATGGGTATCCCAATCACACAAAGCGGAAGTACTTTTCAAGGTCTTGAGTCTATAGACATATTTGGTGAGCTGCATTCTAAACCAGACAGGGCAACAAAAGCGAAAGATGTAAAGGCGTATAACAGGGGAGGGTACATAAGACTTCCGGCATCATATGCAAATGAATTTCTATGTGATAACGCATATGGCGTGTTGAATAAGATAATGCCCAAACCTTATATCCATAGTATGTATGGTAAGGAAGTGTGTGTCGCTGACATTGTTAACAAGCCCTTAATCTACGATATAGTAGGAGAAGAATTTGTTGAAATGGCAGGCGGGAATTCTTCGAATAACTTCAATATGGAAGTATTTAACAAAAAGCGACATCTTGTCGGTGGTGATGTGATTAAGTATTTCTTAAGTCAAGTCAATTTCAAAAAGGAATTGGAGATTGAAGTATTTGAGTTTGCCAGGAAAACGTTAAACATGGCTTCTAATACAATGGGGTATAGTCGCAGTAATAAAGAGTTTCAGAGGGATATGTTGAAGCTGGTTACTCACAAAACACATTTTCACGTAATTGATGATTATTATATGGAAGTTACTCCCCATGAAAGTCGGTCTGGTATAGTTGAGTCGGAAGAGTTTCAAGAAGTGTACAGCAAAATCACCGAAGGGCGATTTGCGGATGAGATATCTAACAGCAGAATGTCGTACCTATTACCGCTGGTAAGGTCGGATGAGCATGTAGAGGATTTGTTTAACCTGCTTCAGGACTTTATCATGGTATTACCAGTTGGGTATCGACCAACAACTGAAGATGGCGTTCATCCATTAACTCGCCAATACGAAAAAATCCTGAGGGCGGCAAGTTCATTAGAAGCGGTTATGAATAATAACTCATCGTCCTATCAACAGGTAGCCAATAACTACAATGAGATGCTAAAGTGCATAAAGGTGCTGACCACCAATAAAGACGCTGGTGGTAAAAAGGACGTAAAAACAGGGTACAAGACGTTAAAGGAAACGCTTACAGGTAAGGAGGGGTTAGTCAGAAATAAACTCCAAAGCTCTATTTTTGATTATGCGGCTCGCTCGGTAATTATTTCTGACCCTAATATGTCCATTCGCAAAATTGGGGTTCCCTATAAGATACTCCGAAACATCTTCGAGATATATTACCTGCAGCAGAGAAAGTTTGATAACAGGTCTGCAAGAGAACGTATGAGGGCCTATGAGGATATCAAGAAAGATAGCAACAGCGAAGCAATGAAAGAGTTCATCGACGAGATGGTGAAAGATGTTCCGATTGCTATAGGCCGTCAACCCACACTTTATGCACTTGGTATCCAGGGATTTGAGATACAGCCGGTGGAGGGTAATTCAATTGTGTTATCTCCATTAGTTACACCAGCATTTAATGCAGACTTTGATGGTGACCAGGCATATTTATCTCTACCAATATCCGAAGCAGCCCAAACAGAAGTAAAAACTGTGATGAAAAACACAAACAATGTTTATCTGCCTAAGGATGGTGAATGTCATATTGCTCCGAGACATGAGATTATTTATGGCCTATGGTTGGCAAGTAAAGCTGAACCTACAGGGAAGGTTGTGTTTGATCAATCCGGCGTAACTATAAATATATCATTCCTGAATAAGGTTATTGAGGCCGTAATAAACGACACATACGATATTACAGACATTGTCAGAGTAGGTGGTCATGAGTGGTCTCTCGGACAATTTGCAGTAAAAGCGTGTGCAGGTGTTAGTTGCTGTAGCTATGCAATTGGCGATATGAATTTAGCCAGAGATGGTAAGTTGGGAAAAGGTAGAGAGTCCGATCAGGAAGGAAAGGAGAAATACAAGTCAGATGCGGAGTGTACGGCTAAGTGGTGCGCAAAGTTACTTACCCACGTACGAGATACTTCTATGACGGACGATTTATTTGTAAATATTGCAGACAATTACACCAAAGTAGGGTTCGCTGTTGCTGGACTATACCCACCTAATATATCCGTTGTAGACACTCCAGACCTGTCCGACTTGGTAGACGGTTTTGAGGATAGTATAAGCAAATCACAGGCGCTGTATGAAGTTGGTATAGAGACAAGTGCCGATTACAATAGGGTGTTTACAGAATCTTACGACAGGCTTATGAAGTCTGCAAAGACTAGGGTTGATAATTACTTAGGACCAGAAAACGGATTTATTAAAATGCGTGATTCGAAATGTCGGGGGGATGCTTCTACTGTAATGCAGATTCTTGGATTAAAAGGTAGAATGCAGAGAGGTTCGGGAAGAGCGTTTAATGCGATTGTAGAGCACGGGATGGCGCACGGATTAACTGGCCTTGAGCATTTTGTAACTGCCTATGGAGGTCGACAGGGTCAGATTGACAAATCTATTGAAACAGCTACACCTGGGTACATTTCGCGAACAATGTCTCATGCTGCCAATGAAATAGTTATAACTGAGAGAGATTGTGGTACACACGAAGGGTTGCTGTTAACGTTTGACAGATTGGCACGGTTCTTAAATTATGATGCGGATGATGCATTATATGGTGAGGTAGAGAAATATTTTGTTTCTATTGTAACAGGACGCTATTTAGTGGAAGCAATTAATAAGGACGGACTCCCGGACCTTATTGATGAAACAAAAGCCGAGGAAGTATTCACTGGTATGGTTGCTCGATACGACGATACGACCAAAACGATTACAAGGCTGCAAGGCATTCACCTACGTTCCCCCATTACATGTGCTAACCCATGCTGTCAGATGTGTTATGGGGTGTGGCTCCGGAAACATAAAGCCCCAGACATTAAATTTGATTGTGGTATGGAAGCAGGTCAGTCTATTGGGGAACCCGGAACACAGCTCACCATGAAAACATTTCAACAGGGTGGTGTTGTGTCAGATGCGAACCTGACATCCTCATTTGATACAATGCAGAAGTATCTGAATCTAACTAATCTGGATATATATGGTCCTAAAATCACAGATGTTATGGCGAGCGAGGATTGTGAAATCAAAGAAGTGTTAATCAGCAATAATCTCAAGAATGTGTATTTAGTCAGTAACGGGAAAATGTTAAACAACAAACCCTATGTCTACTACAGAGGTGTAAAGTTCAAAGAGGTAGTAAAAAAGGGCGAGACCATCATGCGGACTCCCGGAGATTTAAACATGAGGAACATAATAGAAGTTGCTGGTGTCGATGAAGCGATCTTCTATTTAACGATGAAACTCTATAACATATTTTGGAACGAAAGTTTTGTGGATATAAAGCACTTCGAGACGTTGGTATCTTCCCTGGTGCTCTATACTTGTAACAGAAGTTTCGGGGAATACAAGTCAGGGCTTAATTACACACGGATTCAGTACTTAGCTGATGGTGGAGACTTAAAACCAGAGAATTTCTACAAAACGCTGGTTGGAGTAAATGCTATAACGCATAAGGGTACAAGTCCGCTTCGAGGTGTGATGTTTGAGCGGATGCAGGCGAATATTGCACAGCATATTATAAAATCAAATGAAGATACACTTACGTCCCCGTACGTAAGATATTCGCTTGGTTTATTCGATTAAGGAGATACAAATGGTATACGATGGGTTAATTGGCCTAAAGTACAGCGACTTCAAAGAAGAAGGAGTTGGCTATATTGATTCGGCCAGAAAAGGAATTTCATTAGAAGCTGAGGACGTTATGGGCTATACGAAAACAGGTACTGTGTTCGTGCTATTCAACATTCTATCAGAAGATCCTATGGTAATATCGGAGAAATTTGAAGTTGCCAGGGAGGATGAAGCTTCTATAAAAAAGTCTGTTGAGAAGTTTAATGAAATCAACAAAGAGTTTGTTTCTGTTATTGAAGAGACTGGCGGAAAGTATTCAACTGTAGTTACTACCAGACGAGATATCTACGATATAGTGTCGAAAGTATTATAAGATTTGTGGAGTGGAATTACTCCCACCACACAGTAAAGAGGTTTCAATGAAGAGACTAATAACTTTATTATTGATGTCATTAATAGTGTCGGCGGATGTTTATGCGGACACAACATCAGACCTGATAGCTGTCTACAACAATAGTATCAGGATTCCTACTTCCGAAGAAATAACATCATTTAATCGGGAGTTAAATGAGTACAGCAAGTTACTGCAGAAAGATAAGAGGATAAAAGAGTTCAATGCCTCTACAGATGATGCAATCAAATATCGGGAGCAGCTGATATTTGAAGCGCAAACACAGGTGTCTGAATTACTGGTGAAATCAAGAGAGGAAGCTGATTACATCACTATGAACATATATGGAGATTTCAAAGAACTTGCATCAAGGGACAATAACTATAAAAGAACTGTAAGTGCAGCAGCGGCCACCTTGGATAAAATAAACAAGTATACGATACCAGTGAAGTTGGATTCAATTGAGTACGACTTGGAGAGTATGCGTCAGGAATTAGAGACAAAGAAGGAGGCTTTGGAAACCCCAGAGGTTGAAAAAACAGACTACGAGTACGAACTGGGTGATGTGTTCCGGATACAAAACATAGTCGGAACACCCTATGTGGTCTCTTCTCCGTGGGGTTCCAGATTGGACCCGGTAACGAAGACAACGATACAATACCATAATGGGGTTGATATACATTGTCCGGTTGGCACAGCAGTAACAGCGATGTTTAATGGAGAAGTATTAGAGGCCGGAGATAACTGGGCACTGGGTAACTATGTGCGGGTGAAGCACGGTAATGGAATTGTTACAATCTATGGTCATTTATCTTCGTTAAGTGTTATAAGCGGCGATAGAGTCAGACAGTATGATTTGATTGGCTATTCTGGCCAGTCAGGTAATAAGTGTTCAGAGCCAAAGATATTCATAAGTCTGTTTATAAGAGGGCAGTCAGTTGATCCGGATTTAATTCTACGGAATGGGGCGAGGCAATGAGGAAGATAAAGAAAGAGATACACCCTACATATTGCTCCTACAAATGGTTTGGCAAGTACTATGGTAAAAAACCACCGTTTACAGTCGTACGATATTATTTAGTTGATGAACATTCAGATGTAGAGGCAAGGTTGAGATTCCGATTCTTAATCTTGCCTATTTTGGCAATTGTCGTATGTTATTTGTTGTATATAACAGTAAGTCAGGTTCCTGTGGCCACCTTACAGCTACCAGATTATATGACCGCTAACAATGGTGTCCTATCTGTGGACATAAATAACGTAGGAGAATGTTCAGCCACTGTCAAGATATACGAAGAAGTTGGTGATAAGCGCGTTGTGTGGCTGGAAGAAGAGGTAGTGCCCGGGAGTTCTATCTCTAACGTCTCTATTGCTCATGATTTTAATGTAGGCGAGAGAACTGTAAAAGTAAATATAGTTGTAGAGAGTGGAAACAAGCAGTCATCCTACAAAAATGACATGATAGTCAGGGTGTTGGATTGAGTATATAAAGAAGTTCTATTCCTACGCCATATATAATTGAGAAGAAGTTCAAGGAGAATAAGATGACTGTAACCCCAAAAGATTTAGAATTAATGAACAAGTACATTATAATGCGGTGGCAGTATAGCCTTGGTGGAAGTAACAGTGACGATGCTGTGTATAACTCCCTGCATGATTACCTGAAGAATGCATATCCGGATTGGGAGTATGTAAACAGGGATTGGTCTAGTGACCCGTGTCCGGTGGAGTTGCTGAAAGAAAAGGGGCTTGGGCATCTAATTAAGAATGTTGTCACGACTTATCGTTCTGAGTCAATGGCATCTTTACGTTCCGATGATGCGGTGGCTGCAGCATTTAGGTATTTAAATGAGCCGACGCGTGTTTCCCTAAAGATAGACGGCTGGAATCATCAGGCTAACTATTTTAACGGTGCTCTAGTGAACGTAAATACAAGAGGCCGGGAAGCAACACCGCAAGAATCCAAAGTGGTGGAAGCGGTTATACCAAAACAAATACCCTTACTTGGCAAAGTAAAGGTGATTGGGGAATTAGCTCTAAGCTCGAATAGATGGAATGAGTTCAAGGAGTTAACATCTACTACGGACCAAAGAGCTGCTGTATCTACTGCTATAGCAAGAGAGCTGTCAGAGTATGTTGAGTTTATCGCTTTCAATATAGTGTCTGATACCCAGAGCGTAGAAGATAAGTACAGCGCCCTACGAGAATGGGGTTTTGACACACCTGCGTATCTTATGGTTAGTAACTATGACGGACTGCTAAATGCTGTAAAGATGCTCGGCTTTATTAAAGAGAAGTTCAAATGCATAAGTGACGGCTTGGTTGTAGAAAACTCGCACGCCCAGATTGCATTGAGAATTGGTGAGTGGGCAGAGAAAGAGTTGTATTCCTATGTGACCGGCTACACGGAAAATACAACACCGTACGGTCGTTCATTAGTTGTTAACATAAATCCAATCACCAGTGAGGGAAAAACAATATCCCAGCTCGATGTTACAAACGTTGGTCGTATTGTTTCTAACAATTTAAGAATCGGGCACCCTATCGTGTTTTCAGTTCGGTCAGGTTCTAATCCGGTATTTAATGATGCGTTAACCTTGGAAGTTCAAAGCCGGTACAGTAGCGAAGAAGATTTGCGGGAGTTTATTCAGTCTGTCAACAGCAGATCACAACAGGGAGGCGGTGATGGATATTAAAGTAATTACCAAAATTATTAATGCGGATGAGGTAAGTAATTATGAGATTGGTGTGTCAGCAAGGCTATACGGAGATGACTCTGTTGAGGAGTTCATTAAAGCTGTTATAGAAACGTTCTATATACAAGTTATTCCGGGAAAGTATAATTTGCTGAACGTCAATAAAGTACTGGTAATCTCTACTTTGGCGGACCAGAGTAATAATGACGTTAAGATGCTGCGGCAGGATAAACTTGAATCTGCAAAACTCTGTGTTGCAGTTATGCGTTCTGTGGCAGGATCTATACGTACTACAAGCAAACACCTATCTGATAAGTTACTCTACTGTGCAGAGAAAGGGTGTCCTAAGTGCTATCTAAAGCAGAATTGAAGTTTGGAATCAATAATTTCATACATAGCATGAATCATATTCAAACAGATGTGGCACTACAGGTAATTGACGACTACATTATGCCTGACAGAGATGTTGTGTCCAACATCTATTTGCTCTACGACGTCCTACTGGATATAAGTAAGTCTATTATATATGACGAAAATCTTGTGGAAGTCTATCTGATAAGAGCACTTCTAAGATGGGATATCGAAGAGTCCAGGTACAGAGAAAGATTGAACTACATCCCGGAGAAAGATGATGATTCTATTGCTGAGTACGCAGAGACTATATTTAAATGGCATTTGCACACTCTGGAAGCCCTAAACAATGGTGAATCGGATATTCTACCAGATGAGTATAAAGACGCTTACGAGCGACTATTAAAAACTTAACAGGGTGAGGTGTGTATGGATGCAAGAGAAGTAAGATTACAACTATTAGAAAAAGATGCGAAGAGTTGCATATCGCACATGACACACGAGCAAAGAATACAGGCTTTTAGTTACTGGAAATATGCAAGAGAGCAGTTTACACGTAAAAGCAGTGAGTACTATCGCTTTGTAAATAATTCAGCACTTGCAATAAGTGTTCTGTTTGCAATACGGAGCAGGAAGTCTATGACCAATATTGCTGTATATCATTTGGAAACCGTGTCTGATTGGTATTCTGGTAACAATGCAATTTACAATGAATGGAAAGATGAACCACAAGATTATCACATGGATGTAATACACGACAACATAGAGAGTTATTTAGAACAGGCAATTGACTTTGTAGGCTCTAATTATCCATGGGTTAAGAAGAGATTCAATGAAACGTATTAGGAGGAACGGGTTATGGTTTTTGGAATTGATTTAGGGACTACGAATAGCTTGATTGGAGCAGGAGACATACTCTACACCGACTTAGTTTCTTCAAACGTAGATTTGGAGAGGAAAAAGCAAGTTGGCAGAGACATGCATGGAAAATCAATAATATCTTCCTACAAGACGGATATGTCTATCGGGGAGAGTGGAGAACTTTCACGTGTGTGTTCCTCCATTGTGCTGGACAAGCTGGCGATGATTGCGGAAAGAGTGTCTGGTGAAGATGTATGTGATGTATGTATTTCAGTACCAGCATACTTTGCTACTACACAGCGAGAAGCTGTAAAGAAAGCGGCAGAAGATGCGGGTCTTAATCTCCGGCGGATTGTAAACGAACCAACGGCCGCAGCTATATGTGTCTGTCGGCATAGGAAAGACTTCATAATTGTATATGATTTGGGTGGTGGTACATTTGATGTTACCCTGATTGATGCGAGAGATGGTTCCTACCAAACTATTGCCACTGATGGTCAGATTTTAGGTGGAGATGACTTAGATGCCGAGTTGGTTAATTATGTCATAAAGAAGGCTGGAATAAAAATGAGATATCGGACACCAGAAAACAGGGCGCATCTACGTTCCGAAGTGCGACTGGCCAAAGAGTCGATTCAGAATACGGGTGTGGATGCGTTGGTTGATATCCCCTATATGGGTGTTTTGGAGCCGTGCAAGATAACGGTAGCCGACTACGAAAGCATAGTGGAAGAGGTATTTGCCCCTACGATTCAACGGACGCTGGCAATCATTGATCAGTATGTTCCGGCTTATGAGCAGCCTAAGATTATCTATACGGGTGGCTCTACGTATTGCCCATATCTGATGAAGTTGCTGCGGAGTGAGATTACGTTAGAAGAATTGACATACGACTATCCAAAAGACAAGTTGGTGGCCTATGGGATCGCATATATTGCGAAACTCGTAGAAGAGGGTAAAGACACAATACTAATCTCAAATGTCACAAAACGATTGTCTATTGAGCGTGATGACGGCAGTTCGATTATCCTTATTGAGAATAATACAATTATCCCGTGCAATACAAGATACCCTCTCTTCAACATCAGAGAAGCCAGTAGCATAAAAATCCGGCTCTATCAGGGAAACAACTACATGGCAAAGGAAAATGACTTCATCGGCGAGATGGAGTACGACTATGGGGAAGTTGTTCCGGCTCATATAGGTGTTGTTAATGTCGACATTCGTGTATCTTATGACGGGTATGTTGTCGTGAAGGCATTTGGTCTTGCAGAGGATGAAACGCAAGCAAGAGAGATGAAATTGCAGTTGAGGTAAGTGAAATGGTTAAGAATGAAATGCAAGATAACCTATTGGAATTTGATGATACCGAGAACTCCGGAGATAACGAGGAAGGTGTCTGTGCAGAATCTGCGGATGATGTCTACAGAGTCCCTATACGAGCTTTAGCTACTGTCCTAATTATTGTAGTTACAATTATTTGTTGTATAGCTGCGTATAAATTTATGTTCAGTAGTATGGGTACAAGGAACTCTAAAGAAGTGACAGGAGTACACTTATTAGTGGTAAGGAGAACATTATGATCGTGGGAACTTCATCAGTAGACGAACAGGAGTTGTCCAGGCATGTTGATACGATTACTGAGTTCTATGCATACTGCGATTCTCTTGTTCCCAGAGAATTTCGGCATAATAAAAAGATTCGAGATAATCAAAGGTACGTATGTGCGCTAATGATTAGAAAGAATAACGAAATTAAATGGGATAGGAAGAAATACTTAATCAATCAGGTGATGCGAGAAAGTAAAGTTACAGGATACACAGACACCTTGCATGATGTAGAAGAGATTTTTGAGTTTGCATCAAAAAAGTTAATGGATAAGTATAACGGGAGAGGACTATGACGGAGTATAAAAACAGTGTACAAGAAATATTTAATGCTGCTACAAAACTAATCGATTGTGGAAGTATGTACAAAGAGCGCGTAGACATAATGAACGCTGCGAAAGAGTTGCTGGATTCTCTAACTCTATTACGGGAACTCTATGAAGAGGAGTTATTTGATGGCGATGAGTTAGCCAGACTGAAAGCAGATACAAATGAAAATTACATCCGATTAGAGTACTGTGTGGCGGTGTGGGACAGCGAATATCGCAGTATCTATATCGCAAGAACAAAGGCTAATACGTTAGTTTCTAAATTGAGGACGGCATTACTAACTGATGGATTTTGTGAGCAATATGGGAGGGATAAGTCAGTAGATTTGAGCAACAGATTAACCAAAGAGCGCTTGTTTTCTAAACAAGCTACGTATGAACCTGATTATCAAATAATAAAAGAAAGCGAAGAGGTTTTAAATTTATATGAAAGAGAAAAGGAATAAGGTAATTCGATGGACAGACAGCGCAACACTTACACTTACTATGATGTTCACAGGTATCTTTATCTGGTACGCGGAGAGTACCAGCAAATTACCGGTAGCAGTGTCTTTCGTCGCTCTACTTATGATATTGGTGCTACCTACCTGTGGGATGGGGGTACAACGCGATTTATTCAGGGCGCTACTCAGCTTAAGCGATGCATTTTGGCCGTGCTGTCTAATGATGATTGGCTTTTTAGTCTTCGCAAATTCGACGGAGCACCTGGTAGCTGGGAGTGCAATGGTTTCTTATCCAGCAGCAGGGTTATACAGTAAAAGCCTAGTCAGAAGAAAAAGTATTGATGACGTAGGGCGTCTTGACTACAGAGTCAATAGCATAGCGGCTGGTGGGTTAATATTAGCTCTTTGTCTTACGATTTATATTGGGACGAAAGAGGGCATACTCGGGGCGATAATGATGTTGGGTATGGCGTTAGTGTTGCAGGTATTAATGGTGCGGATATTTGACAAACAACGTGGAAAATGGGTGGATAACAATAATAATGAAAAAAAGAGATTATCTGACCAAGGAACTTCAGATGCTAACGGGTATTGTGACTGAAGATATTTCTTATTTGTGTTATCTAATTCTTAAAGGCGGTTGCTATTTTGGTAACGAAGAGGAAGAGGAGGTATCTGCGGCTACCGACCAGGTATCAAGTTTTGACGAATGGTTTGGTAGCCTGCAGTAAAAACATAATGAGTGGGAAACAACTGTATAGCAGTATATACAAAAAGAAGTACGCACAGTACGATGAGCAAGTTCAATCGTGGGAGTCATTCTCCCTGACCATGAATTTGATTGAATGGGTCGGATATTATCTCTACGAGTGGGCTTCAGCGCCATATGACCGATTTGTATTCGACGTATCGCAGTTGAACATACCGGTGCATATGTCGGGTAGAGTTGACCATATTTTAAAAATACTCATACAAGATTAGGAGATGTCAAATGATATTTAATATAGATCGCAAATTGATATATCCAACGAAGAAAGCTATAAATGATGCAATAGCTCATCCAGTGGCAGACGATGACGCCTATACCAATCTTGGAGGCGTGGTATACGAGTTTGTTAAGGAAAAAGCAAAGAATGAACCGGACTTCTGGTTTTTTGTAGACCCTAGCCGATTTCTTGAGCAGACTAAGTCGGCAGATATAAAGCTGGGTAAATTGTTTTCTGATAAAGCATTAGAGAGCGGAGTTGATTACTCAACTAATGACGTACTTCAACTAGAGGAAGACTCAGTAAAAGAAAAAATAGTGAATTACGTAGACGGTTGTCTCCAAGGCTTTCTTTATCATCGAGATGGAGGGTTGCGAAGCTTAAGAGAGGAAAACCCCGTTTCGGGTTACATGTTACATGCATCTGAGGATGGCGATAATTGGGCACATCCTACTGAGATAGTAGTAGATTCATCTGAGGAAGAAAATATGCTATCAGAGTTTGACACAAGGATAGAAGTAAATAAGCTAATCTATTACTTAAAGTTAATGTCGGAGTTATCTATTATCAAAAGATATAACATTATTCAGCTCATTATTCTGGATCAAGGGATATATGGAGCCAGTAATATTACTAAAGAGGGTATAGAAGAAGTAAATGGCCTAGGTGAGGTTATAAATGTGCGGGCTGCTTCTTTTAACAGTACAGCACAATGGAGCGAATTATGGACTTGGTTCAAAAACCCCGAGAAGGACATTTGGAATATCAGAATAGATAAGTTCAAAAGTATCGCAGAAAAGTTGGGCATTGTCCTGGCAGAGGAAGATCACAGGGTTTACAACGTTGATTTCATTAACAGCAAAATGACAACTTACATACAGTCTAATGAAGAATTAATCGAAGAAGGGTTGTACGGCGATAAAGATTTATTTAGCTTACTGTCACCGGAGTTCGTGTTGTCTAATAAAGCTGCTATGATAGAGAGTGGAATGCAAGAGAATTCCACCTTAAACAAGCTGATAGCTGTTTATGAAGAACTCCGAGAGGAGAAACTATATAAATTATCCAGGGCAGCAAATGATATCACGAAAGGAAGTAAAGAAAGGTACAGCGTGGCGAAAGATGAGGCTAGACCTTATCAATCAAATAATCAGGCAGTGGTAAATTTCTTGGAGTGGTTCTATATGTATATGGGGCAGTCTCACGAGCGTGTGTGTAGAGGTCGAGAAGGCCAGGACGGTTTCTGGATGATAATAAATAAGACGGGGTCAGAAGAAGTCTATATAAAAATCCCTAAAAAGATATTTGTGCAGCGACTGGGGATTCCAAGTGGCATGGAAGTGTACATTCTAGGGAGCGGTTATGCAATATGGGATAACGTGGGCAGTGATACATCGTTCTACGTATGCTCGCTAGAAGTATTTAAAGCGTACATTGAACAAAGGAGGTTTCCGGCGGGTGAAGCTAAAAGTCTTTGACCCAGATCAGATATCTATATACGATATCCAGTTATTGATAGATGAGGGCACCCGTTTCGATATATTATCGGGACTGGACCCGGAAGAATATGATGAGTTAGAGGACATGAAAGCAGATGGAGAAACTATATTATATTAACGATGAAGCGGAGATTGTACAAACAAAGTATAATTTCGTATTTATCCCTGGCATTGCCGAGAAATATAGAGGTAGAACTGCCAGGGGAAAAGTAGTTATTGCAATCAGAGACAAAAATTGTTTGCGCAATGTAATGGATGTAGAAAGTCTGGGGTACCCTCTGGTAAATCAGGTGATGTATACTTTGAGTGGTCATGATCCCACTGCTAAAATTGTATCGGAAGTTTTAAAGATACTGTACAAAGATGATCCAGTCTTCCACAGATACTTAGCTACGGTCTATTATTCTAGATTTTTAGCTAAGGAGAAAGGGAACTCCAATACGATCCTGGATTTTATAATGACAGATATCAGTTTAAGATTAGGTATATCAAGAAACAAAATGAATTCCTATCTGCGGGGCGTATCACATATGTACACTAACGGCATTGAGTATTATTATTCTGTGTCCGATAAAGAAGATTCAAAAGTCACGATACCGATTGGATATGACTACGAGGTGTTAACAAATGCAAAAGCTTGGAGTGGTAGTATTCAGAGACAATGATATTACTAATAAAAGTTTCGTTGCGTATTACAGTAACGAAATAAATCTTATGAGAATTGATATATATACAGATCCGAGTACTTACGACCCTGTCAGCGGGTTAAATATGCAGTCTGCCTATCTTAATGACGGAAAAGAATACTACTATGGTGATGATACCTTATGTTTACGAGTCAATAAGTGTATCAGTAAGGTTGCTATAGCACCGGGAAAGACAGAGAAGGAATTTGAGACGAGTGCGATAGGTGTAGAGTTTACTACAACGAAAACAGGAGAAGATGTATTTCACAAGATGAAAACAATAAACGGTGAAATTGTTGAAGAGATTTATGCTACCGGAGATTGTGAAATACATTTCTCTTCTATTTCTCCCGACGCTACATTTGCGATACGCCCACTCGCGTTCGGTCTCTACGCCAAATACGGAGATATATCTGATTTGATCCGTGATGATTTGTCTACCAGTTCATTGGAGTACTATACTTTGGATGAATTAAAATCCAGATACCCAGGGCAGCTTGATCACCTGAACGATTACGATATGGTAGTTGTTGACAATATGGCTCAGGCATGGGACAGATTAACCGAGTTTAAGCACACGGTCTCTTCTATGGCTAAAAGAGATGATGATGTTGTGGTTTCTATTGATATCGAGACAACTGGTCTGGGTATGGGGCTATTTGGTGATGACTGCATAACGGGTATTGTTTTAGCCAGCACAGAGACGTGGTCTACCTATTTTCCGTTTCGGCAGGAAGGGTGTACCTACAATCTACCCATGTGGTTCCTACACGAAGTTGCGGATGCAGTAAATAATCTTCCCAGTAATGTGAGAGTTGGCACGTATAATGGGAAAATGGAGCAATCCGGATTTATTAAGGATAAAGATTTCTATATTAAGTACTGTGACTATGCGAAGACATGGAAAGACACCGGCATGCAAAATCTATTTATTGGGCAGGAGGAGATACAGCAAGATGACGAGAGGTATTTAGCATCTAAGTACTATCAGCGATTTATGGCGGGTGAGCCGGTGAACAACGATCTCTATATTAGAGATGACGTGGATGGTCTCCATATTTCTATTAAGTTGGACCAAAGGAGAATGAAGGGGTTACATACACTAAAGACACAGGCGACTAAGGTGACCGGTAAGTTCTGGTTAGAGCTGCACAATATATTTAAAGGAGACATCAAGTTTAACAAATTGCCGCCAGATTTAATCACGGCTTATGCTTGCCCTGACCCGTGCAACACTATTCGAGTGATAAAGGCACTTGAAGCAAAGTTTCCAAGTTCCGAAAAAGCTGTGTTGGATATTGAGAATAAACTGAATGAAGTAAAAACAATCAATGAGTTCTATGGTATGCGTACAGATGCCTACAAGTTGGAAAATTTAATAAGGCAGCAAGAATATATGCGAGATATGTTGGAGCGAAGATTCAAGGAGATACACAAGACATCTAAAAATATTCGTTCACCGGATGTAAAAGCTGCTATTTTCTATAATCAGCTTAAAGCGGAAGTTGTTGTCAGAACTAAAACCGGAAAACCGAGTGCATCTAATTCTGCGCTGAAAGCAATATTAGAAGTGGGTGCTGTACCAAAAGATAAAAGAAAACCTAAGGAAGAATGGCCGCCAGATATTTCTGTTTTTGTGAAAGAGGACGGCAATCCGACCACGTGGGATAAGCTTACTCCAGCAGAGCAATCCTTGGTTAAAAAGGAGAATGCACGTGGTGTTAAAGAACAGGATAAAACCATTAAGGTCAGAACTGCGGTAACTGGTGAACAGCTGGCTTCTAATCGATACCCAAGTCTACTGATATTGGATGCCTACAATAAGTTGTGTAAGGAGGTTGGTGCCCTAAAGCGTATAAAGAAGAAGAGTCATCGAGACAGAGTATCATTTTATATCACATCAGATGGGGCGGATTCGGATAGACAGACATCAGATGCGCATCAGTATTCTGACACAATGAAAGGAATCATACTGGCTGACACAGACGAGCATTACTTAATCTCATGTGATTATTCACAGGTGGAAATAAGAGTACTGGCTTATGTGACAGGAGAGGAAGAATTAACAAAACTTCTTACTAATCCGGATGTAGACGGTCATCGAGCAATCCTGCAAAGGATAAGCGGAAAAGAAATGTATCTGATCTCTAACGAGGAGAGAGGCAAAAAGAAAGCTGTTAATTTTGGTGTTATTTATGGAATGACAGAGTATGGATTAGCACGTAGCGCACATGGAGCCAAGTATACCAGAGAACAGCTGTTAGAGAATTTAGATGCGATTACTGCGTTCTATAATGGTCTGCCTAAGGTAAAAGAGAAAAAAATAAATGTTGAAAAGTCCATGTTAGAGAAAGGACAGGTTCAGACGGTTTTTGGGTATATCCGGTACTTCAAGCATGTTCTAGACCCAGAGTGTACAAAACAGGATATCAGCAAGGCAAAGAAAGCAGCATTTAATACGTGTATCCAGGGGTTTGCGGCTACCGTAATGAAGGTGGCCGAGAATAACTATCAGGAATACATAAAAGCGAAAGGGTGGGATGAATGCGTAGAAGTTGATGGTGTCCATATGCCAAAAGTAAGATTAATGCTTTCTATACACGATGAGGTTCTAATATCTGCCCACAAATCAATACCTATGCCTGAAATTATTGAAATGTGCAAGGTGTGCCAGGAAATTGAGATAAAGGATGCACCGCCGCTATTTGCGTGCCCTGCATTCGTGGATTCGTGGTATGAAGCGAAAGATCCTGCTTACGAGATTCCAGTACGGTTAAGAGATGAGATTGTCAGAAGTTACAAAGAGGATGGCGTTGATTTAATTACGGGTAAAGACTATCTCCAGATAATAAACAACTACAGAGATAATCAGATCAGGGACTACATGGAAAGTTTGATTGCCGAGTATAAAACGCCGGAAGCTGTAGCAGAGAACGTCAAAGACCCTTACCTAACTCATGAGTTAGTTAAGCGCTACATAAAGAAGTCAGAGAAGATGTCACATGAGGAAAGAATTATAAATTCGGTTCATCGGTTCATGGACGGCATGGATATAACTTCTATGGACGACAGTGTAATTGAGGTTGAGTTCAAAGATACGTATATAGATGACAATGCGAGCATCAATGAGTATATGTACTTTAACGAGAAGGGCGAGCAGATAATTGAGTATGACGAGGATTACATTCCAGATGAAGAAGATGATATCTCTACCGTACCTACAGAATTTGATATTCAGTACAAAGAGTTGGAAGAAGATTATGTTATCTATACAATGAAAGAATGCATCATTGACATGACAAACTTTGCTGCTTCAAGTACTACTAGGGCAGGAGTTGGTGAATTAGTCCACCAGAGTATCAACAATGTGTTTTCTAATAATCCGGGAGAATATAAAGTTGTATACATGGTTGACGGTAAATTGCACCCTACCAGAGCAACAGTTAATTATGTTCCGGATAAAATTAATTATGCTATAAAGACAGCATGTTTGAAAGAGGTGAGTTAAATGAGGATTGGGGGTGATAAAGGCCCAATGCTGAAGGATGTAGAAGATGCTGATGTGATGGAGCAAGGCTATACGTACGAGGAAGAAGAAGTAATAATCGATGGCGAAGAAGATGAAGAAGATGGCGGTAACAAAAGGAGAAGTTTGTCCACGGGGGATAAAACCAAAAGTATGTTAATCGCCGGAGCAGTAATCGTCGTAATCATCGTAATCGCTATCGCCTTGTTCTCTGCAAAGAAAGCGTCTGATAAAGCTGCAGAAGAGCGGGCAGCTCAGTTGCTGGAAGAGGAAGAGGCATTTTATTATTCACCGGCAGAAATTGAGGCTTTAAGAAATAATGGATACACTGGCACAGAGATCGAAGGATTTGAAGAGTTGGGAATACCGGCGCAGTTGAAAATTGATGAAGCAACGTTGGCACGAGAGAAACTATACAAGGAGGAGATTGCTCCTGTATTGGATGGTGCTTCGGATGCCTACAGGGAGTTGGAGGCGAAAACATGGGTCGGTGGTGAGCCATTTGAGTTAACCAAATATAAAGAGGATGAGTGGTCTTCCAGGTTCAAAGAAATGAACTGTAATTATGAAAAGGTCGAACCTCATGGCTATCAGTTATGGGTAATTATAAGTCCCCATAATATTCCGGATATGAAGTTGTTTGTGAGTGTATCGCCGGAAGTATATGATAAGATGTACGATGCAGGTAACGTGGTCGTTAACCTTGAGTATAAGTACAATAGTGATTTGAATCTTACCATTATTACCGGAATCAAAAACCTAAAGCTGTCGGACAATTGAAAAATCTTCTGTTTATCGAACATATATAGGTGGAAGAAAATAATTTGGAAAGGACTTTAACAATGATATGGTATCACCATGATGTTGATAGCAACCTACCGGAGTGGCTCAGAGCTCCCTTACAAAGTGAATGCGAGTTTTGCGGACATCCGATAGAAAACGGCTATAATGACAAAACAGTCTGTACTCGCAGACGGTGTACAAACCCTAATTGTATTGGTGTAGAGGCTGCGAAGGCAAGCTACATAATAACTGAATTGGGAATAAAAGGAATAAAAGAAAAGACAGCCTATAAGATTATGCGTGAAAATGGCGTAAGTAAGTGCTATGATATCATCCCTATTGTTCTCAAGGAGAAGCCGCGAGTCTCCCTACCTCAACTATTCAAGTTTGGGTTTATATTCGGCCTGGATTCAGAGTGCAGCATCATCTGTAAGGATTGTAACAGTGTGCAAGAAGTCTATGACACCTATAAAGGTAACAAATTACCAAAGTTGTTAGAAGTTAAGGAAGATTTGTTGTATGCTGAGCAATTTTTCACACTAAAGTCCAAGCTAAAGTCCAACAAAAGGTTCAGCCCTATTTTATTTGGATGTGTTGTTATAACTGGTGAGATTCCAGCAATGGAAGGAGAGAGAGATAAGTTTGTGGGCTGTATCAATTATATGTACATGGGGTTAACGAATTTCAGTTACTCCCGAAGCAAAAGAAAAACAGGCCTCTACTGTTGTATCTCTGAGGATAAGAATGCGTATACGGGAAAAGCTGCATATGCACGAGAAGCTGGTGTTCCGGTGTACACATCTGGTGAGTTTATTGAGTCGATAAATAAACAAATAATTGAAAAAGGCTTATGGGAGGAATTCCAAGAGGCCTACCAAGAAGAAATGGCAAGAAAGGAGAAACACGATGACACTATTGGAGTACATTAGAGACTACTATGATGTGACTGATAAAATTAGAAGCAGATTTAAGAACCCGGTTCAAAGAATTCTTGAAGCGGATATTCTACCTTGTGACGATGTGAGGGCTGTAGAGGGTGAACTCCACAAGGTCGCTTATATCGACGACGATGAGGAGAATTTCGTAACTGTGTTATCCCTTATGTCATTACAGGAAGCAGACATAGAAAAGTTAAATGATCCGGGGCTTACACGTGTTTGGAAGAACTACTTAGAGTATATAGACACTTCATCTATAGAGGTGCAGGAGCTGCTGGCACAAGCGAAATTGTTTGCCGCCAAGAGGGCGGCTCGGAAAGGAGAGATTCAGCATCTACTCCATAATTAAAAACTCAAAGAAGATTCCGGTGGTAGAGTTTGATTATATATTCAAAACATACGAGGAGTTCTATGATGTGTTTGACTATATAACTCTACCACTGTTTGGGGTTTACAAGGTTGGAATAAAGTCCAATAGCATAGATGGCTATTTCACGTTTTTAAGAGCAGCTGACAAGTTTAAGCAAGTAAACATCTATGTAATAATGGACGAAGAGGTAATAAGCTATATAGTTGCGGTGAGGCCAGATACAAATGTTGGTAAAGATAGATCGCCCTATATTGTATTACAAGAGTTGATACAGGGACGAGGGATACTATTTGATAAATATCAGATATCTCGTCTATATTCGGCCGTAGGGCATGAAGTATCTGATATGGTTGAGGCCTTAGATGAAATACAATCTGAATATCCCAAAGGAACTCTAATAACCAAGGAACGACTGGATAAGTTGTTTCTGATTGAGGACATTGTGTATCCCAGAAATGTTCTGGTTGCATTTCTGAAGATGGACAGAAATAGATACAAATTACTGTCTATGTGTGAAAAATCCATGGACGCTAACGTTATTGTGGGCGCTACCGTTAAGCAGATAAAGAATCTGGTAGCCGAGAAAGCCAAGTACTTTGTAACAGGTGAATGCAGCCACACAGTGAAAGTAGTAAATACACAAAACCTACTGCTATTATACAAAATATTTATTACGGAAAGAGGAGGTATTAACGACCCATTTACTTTATACAAGTTATATGAGGGCGGTGTATCTGCTTTAGACGTACGAGAAGGAGAGAAGAGATATGTTAGTGTTTGATAAAAGATTATTAAAAACCACCAGGCAGAATTTGGTAGTAAAGCCGGTGTACGAAGATGACGATGAGAATGGGAAAGTAATTGGGTACATTTACTCTGATCTGGATACGTTCTGTCAGGCTCATTCGCTTGCGGTGAGATTTGAAGGAAGTACTGATGCGCTTATTAAAGTGCTGGCTCTAAACAACTCCCACAAAGAAGAGGTTGAGTATTTTGCGAGTGTAGCACCATTTCCGTTTAATATGCTTGGACCGTTTCTTGGCCTATGTGACTTTACCGTAAAAATGGAAAAGACTGTAGAGGAGCTTTGTGAGTATCTGCATGTGTTGGGCCGGATTTTGTCATTTGATAGATTTGTTGCTATTCCTGTTCCAGCGAGAGTTAATACCATGTTTAACAAAATTACATTCGCATTCCGCAAAGAGGAGATTAAGCAGTTCAAATACGCCCTACGGGAAGTAGAGGATACGGCTGATACAGGCATTGTCTATATCTCTGATGAAGAAGTAAAACGGTTAGGCGGTTTCGCCAGGTTGATTGCAGAGAATCTTGGAGGGTTCAATACCACACCGACTGTCTCTGCTGAGGTGGCTCCGGTTGTCATTGGAGAAAAGACTGTACCTGAAGGCGAATTGGATTTGGAGCCTGACTTGCAAAGCGATTGGGCTGATTTCCGCATTCCCCCATTAGCACAATGGAGAGAAGAAACAACATCAGGTGTCTCTACAACGACCACGTCATCAGAAGCATTCCAAAACAAGGCAATGGTTGACGAAGAAGAAGATGACAAACAGGGAACATTTGATCTGATTGCCCAAATTGCTTCTGGAGCCGCAAATGTAAATGCACTTGTGGGAGGTGAGTAAGATGTCATTACTAATACAATTTGTTGTTGTTTTTATGCTGATTGGTATCGTCTATATGTTGTTTTACTCACCATATCTGCTGGCTAAGGGGCTGATATTAATTGTGGACGGCTATATCGACGGTGGCGCTAAAGTTAAGTCAGCGATGCCATTTGTTAACCAATTTATTATCGCAAAATACTACGAAGCAAACTGCGGTTCATTACTTGGCTATTTTAATGCAATTGCTGCAATAGTGTTCTCGATTTCATCGACAGTAAGAATTCTACTGATGTTCATCGCACCTGGGATGGTTTTCATTGCATACATTTCAATGATTCTGTCGGTTATCTCACTTCTGGTAACGTGGGTGTTGTCTGCCTGGATGAACTTGAATATTCTGTCAGAAGATTATGAAGTATTTGGATTTAAGAAGATTGCGTATATAGCCATACCGCCACTTGGGAATTACTACATCGGCACGTATTTGTCTAAGTTTTTGGAGAGAGCTAAGACAAGAGAGGAAGCGCTTCAATGATAACTGCCATAGATGTCAATACATTCGGGACAACAGAAGTAGCCGAAGAGTTACCGGCGTTTATTATAAGAGAGAAAAGTGAGCCACTCGTTCTAGCACTGCAGTGTATGATAAGCGGCGACACACCTCTAAGGATACAATGGAACCAGCAGGATAAGTTGATTAAGCGGATATCTCCCTCGGCATTGAATGTAAATAATCTGCTGAAAGTGCTAAGTGTGATCTATTACAAAGATGCCGGGGGAGTTGAGCATGGTATCACAAATATAAAAGAGTATTTAGAGGTGGTGTGGTAGTTTGGATTTAATCTTTTATTTATTGATTATGTCGGTGATTGGTCTGATTAATGTTCTAACGGGAGACAGGTCTGCTGGTTCCAGTCCTTTGGCTTCTGAATCGACGCGCGTTCCCTACGAAGAGTTGCAGGTAGGAAACAATTTACGCGGCATATACCACAAAGACGCATTTATGAAAATTGTGAAAGAACTGGGGTTATTATAATGTTAGCCATAATTTCAATTATATTGCTAGTCTTGTCCTACATGGTTGAAAAGGCATCCATTGCTTTTTTACTGCAAATAATTTCCACGGCTTTATTCTGTGGGAGGCAGTATGGAGTACTTTTCAAGAAGAAGACAATCTTCACATGGGAGATATTAGGTCTGATAGTAACAGTATTATGGAAAGTTATACGAAAAACGATAACACTAAAATATTTTATTTTAGTGGCTTTATTGCGTGGTGGATTTTTAATCTATGTAACGTATGACTTTGCAAAGTATAAATATATCACTGAACAGTTTACAGTGACAGAAGACGAATAGATTGGAGAATGAGATGAGAACAGGCGTGGTCTACAGCATTACAAAATTAAGTGCCATCAGGTCGGGACTGGATTTGATGGAAGTTGAGATTGACGACATTGCTTACCGACTATTTGGTGATTATACAATGTATCAAAAATTGATAGATTCAACAGTGATTTATGACACAAGGCCGGACATCATAAACGGAGTGGAATATGAAGTTCTTACTGATATTGCTGAGCGGTCACTGGTTCGTACAAAAGAGTACGAGGAGAGTCCGTCTCTGATACCTGATGGCTCGGAAGTTCATGAGGTGTGTAACTTCGCATTAGACTCAATTGGACCAGGGGACAGTGTCCCTAATGTCATTGTCTATCTGTCTACCTACGAAAAGCGTACATCTGAAAAAGCGAAATGGGTGGAGATGCGAGTCGTGGATATAAAGTCTCAGGCACACATGATACGCGTATTTTCAGAGTACGGAAAGACAGATCAGGAGATGCTTAATACTTTGGACAAGTTTGTGGGCCAATACATTAGATGTAATGTTATGTGCACAAAGTTTGGCCTGGAATCCAAGGTTGATAAGGTAGAATATGTCGGACAGCCGGTGACAGATTCAAGAGAGGTGGTTGCCGCCATAGATATCATCAACCGAGCAGTCGAAGGTGATGAAAAACTGAAAGAGTTTATGGAGAGTAATTTATTTATCGAACGGCTGAGGAAACATATTGATTTCGAACCAGGATGGCATCTTGTCAGAATAGCGGCGGAGATATGTATGTATACCTGCCTGAAGAACATTACAAGTGCATATTCTACCTCACTGTTGATTCGTGCGTCAATTGCCAGCCGGGGTTATTTGTTAAGGGAAGACCCCTACGAGTTTAGTAAGTCAGTAGCAAATACAAGTAAAGTTTTGAGTTCAAAGGCTCTATGTAGAGATAAGGACTTAGTGGCTATATTGGATGTGGCCGGCAGAACCACCAATCCGACGAAGAGAGCCTTTATCAAAGTCTCAGCCTTTGTGAACGAGATTATTGAAGAAAGAAGAGGATTATTTGATGAGAAAGGGGTTATTGCTGGTATCGACACTGTCTCTCGTGATTTTGGCGGGTTGCTCTAAGAGCAGCAAGGGAATCATTTCCGTTGAGGACGGGATTATCTACAACAATGGTAAAGCGGTTAACGTGACACAACATAATGGTACCAGTGCGGTAGGATACGCTCCGACAGCTGATGCGAATATACAATTTGAAATACACATGAATTTTAACGATTGTGATCATAATCTTGCTGGAATCAGTGAGTCACAAACGACAAAGTACGAAGGTATTGAGTATTTCACTATGTACCTGTCTTCGTGTCTGACCGCCCACAAAAAGATTGACGCAAATACGATTATGTGTGCCTCTATGGTCACAAGTGAAGCAGAATCAGCTCCTCCGGTATTAGATACGGTCACCAGTATCATGAAAGATCTGGATATCACTACCGAGTATAAAGAGGTGGATTTTGAGGGCAAAGTAAAAATTAAAAACTTCAATGATATAAATGTAACCTCACAATATGTTTCTATTCCTAATACGCTTGTAGTTGGGGGAGACACGCAGGGGGTTCTATTAACATCTGGCACAGCAATCGTAAATGAAGTGACGGTTGGCGTAAATACAGATGGTGAAAAGTTTGATTTCTACAAGTATGGTACAGTGTACGTAAAAGCATACAAGGGTGTCGACATCTCCAAATGGATATTTTTCGAATAAAGGGTGATCGTGTCTGCTTTGGCAATAACGGCAGTAATGTTGTTATACTAAAGTAGACATGCCTAGATTTTGACAGGAGTGTACTTAACATGAATTACTCTATAAAGCGTGTCGGGGAGTTACAGGTACCTATAACAAAGGAAGAAATACTTGCTGACTATAAAACCATAAATATGCAAATATTTTCATTGGATGGCGTAACATCTGCTGTTCTATTTACACCAACAGGGGATGTGAAAGCCACTATTAAAAAGGAGTTATATGAAATTACTTAAAGAAGGTAATGCAATGTTGAGAAAGAGATGTCTCGAAGTCTATTTTGGAGTAGATGATCTGGAATCAACATTGAGTGTCATGAAACAGGTGTTCACAGAATACCCTAAGGCGCAAGGCTTATCTGCTAATCAGATAGGGGTGTTAAAGAGAATTGCGATCATGCGCTATAAAGGAAAAGAGTTCTTTGTGATTAACCCAAAGATTGAATTGACTGTTGGTGGATACAGGACATCTGTAGAGAGCTGCGTATCTACGGATAAGAGCCAAAGCAAGTATGACTACTATAAGGTAAAGCGCCCCAGATGGATTATTGTGACATATTACGATGAAAATGGAAAAAGATACCGAAAACTGATTAATTCTAAGAGGACACGTGTGTTCTGCCATGAGATTGATCACATGGACGGCAGATTAATTACAGACGAAGGGAGGCTCTACTATAGATGCAAAATAGCTTCTTAGTTGTTCTACCTAAATTGTCATCCTACATGTTTCAGGATGATACAGAGAAGTTAAGGATATCAAAAGCTATAAGGAGTACTGTAGGTGAATTGACTAAACAAGGATATATCCCTACCCTTATAGCCGAAGACGAGCTGGCTATAGAACTCCTTCTGAAAGAGGATCACCATACAATGTCAGCCCTTCCTAAATTGAGTCGGATATTTCTTGTGTCCTGTACTTCTATAAGTAAGAATTACGAGGGAATGGGTAAATGTTTAGAATTGCCGGAATACACAAAAGAGTCGGCACAAAAGTTTAAATTGCTTGATAGAGTTAATTTTGAAGGAAGTGATGAAGAATACAACTCCTACAAGATTGATGTTTACAATAAAAGGATACGGCACACCGTCTATGGGTACTATACCACATTTAGTATTATCCTCTTTTTTGATAAGAAGAATAATTACGCGAATATCTATAAACCCAGAGCCGGGGATGCAAAGCTGTATATGGAAGTGGATTTGAATACAGAGCTGATTAATTGCTATTTCACGGGTGTTCCCGTTGATAAAACCATGTTCTACAAGATTGTGGAGGGACTCTATGATACGTAGATATTTACCAAACTATAAATACAATCCAAACACACCAGATTCAGAATATACGAGAAAGCCATTTTTCGGAGAAGGAACTATTCGTGTGCTGGATGGGAGAAATAATGTCTATGGTTATAATATTGATTTAAACACCACAGATTTCTATATCAATTACCTGGAGTACTTGGATCATTTCAAGAATGACTGGAAAACATTCGGCTATCTGGATCTCGGGTATGTTCCTCTGGCGATGGCTCCTTGGGGCTTAATGGCTCCTATCCGTCTATATGCCCTCGAACTTTGTAAAATGTATAGTATCGAGCACATTACATGCAAGCCGGTCAAATTCCTACAGGGTGGGTATATGATGACTGATGAAGAGGATATTTGGGTAAAGCGAGAGGATTTAATAAGAACCTCTGGCTATACAAGAAACCCCATGGCATTCTCAATAATTAATTTTCTAAAGAAAGAGGAGGTTAGAGACGTATGGAAACAATCACGGCCACGCTAAGGTACATAGACTTGGCAAAGTACCTTGGCAAAAAGAAGTACTTGTCAAAGAACGAAGGTGTAAAATATTACGGAGACACAAAGCGCGTCGTAAAGGAAGAGGAATTTAATATATACCGTCTATTTATAAAATCCTCACCAACAGCAGAAGCCATGTTACGCTCTACCGAGGATTCTACATCTTTCTACCGGGCCTGCAAGCAATTATCCAGATTTATTCCGGATGAAATAAAGGAGGATGTATTCTATACCTATCTGTTAGGTTATCAGATGAATGGGATTCCAAGCAGGCTTGTCTACATTTTAAAGAAGGCATACGAAAAGTTTGACACACCGAATGTCGCTATCTCAATGATAAGCAAAGATCTTCTTGTGGAGTTTTTGGTCGAAGGAGCGTTGCCAGAGGAATACAGCATTGTTGATGTGGCTGCAAATGTGTGGTCCGGTGATGTTCAAGTAATGTCGCCCTATCGGAAACGTGCAGTATTCAAAAATCTGGTTGAGCTGTATGTGGAGAAAACAGTAAATGGAGATTTGTTCGATACCGTTGTAGTTTTACCCACAGATATCAGTGATCAAATCAATGAGAGTGAAATAGCTACAGTTGTCTATAACCCCAAAACTGGTTTGGAGCTAAATGGAAACCTGTTAAGAAGATACAATGGAAGAGTAGGAATTACTACATCTGACATTGATTTGAGGAATTGTACCTAAATGGTAGCAGAAATAAAAAGAGCATTAGCAACTCAGGTTGAATCTCCTCAAAATATGATTAATGAGTTTCATACTACTGTTATGAGCACAAATGCTCCGGAAGACATAAATCAATTTACTGACAGACTACGTACCGTAGAAGTCTATACACAAAGGATAAGTAAAACAGAATGCATTGTAGATTACTCTATGGTGGACAAGATAAAGTCTAAGCTTAAAAAGGAACGGTACGATGAATGGAAAAGTAAAGGTGATTTGTTAGACTCGGCGATAGAATCCAGGCTCGATTCATTAGAAAGAGAGATAAGAGAAAAAGTTGAGAACAACAATTCATCTGTAAAGGCTGAATTTGAGTGGGGGAATGAAGTATACCTGCAACTCGAAAAGAAAAGATTAGAAATAGAAGCATATAGCGATCTGATCATAAGAAATTGTGCTCAGTACGGTGTGACATCGGGAGATATAAATATCAATAATGATACCTACGGCATATCGGAGTGGAGTGGAATATATGACGACTCTATAGCGTTTCTAAATAAAGTCTCCCTGACGAGCAATCCAGTAAGGAAAGTCAGAGAGTTAATTCCGGGTGAGAATGGTCAAGCGGCTATTACTATAGTAGTCGCTGTAGGCCTTATAATGCCCTATGTGTTGGATGTGTTAGCTGTGCTGGCGTTTGTAGCAATAGTAATGCACGAAATGTCTACGAAGAAAACGTTTCAGCGATATGCGATATTGTTGGGATTACTCTATAATATAAAACCGCTGGAGATGGGATACAAGAGAGAGATGGATGCCAGCGAGTTATTAGATGTAGACAAGTTGATGGATGAAGATGAAAGAGTTAAAACAGCGATAGAAGAGTACGAAAATGAAATAGCTGCTATGGATTCTGTAAACATAGAAGAAGAAATAGAAAAATCTCTAGCTGAGTTAACAACCAATTTATCCACTATAACCGAAGCTACAGAGAAGAGCGTATCAGACTTTTATGAGAGCAAGAAAAAGTATATTGATGAGTGTATGGAAAAATATAAGCAACTGCAGGAGCTGTTTGAGGAAGCGAAAAAGAATGTTAAATTCTTAGGTGATGACCAAAGCAGTAGTATTTTATACCGTACGAAGTATATGCTTGGGTTAAAAGATGGTGTGACTCCTGAGTATTTAGATTTGGGTTATAAAAATATTGTAATAAGACCGGGAAGAAACCCATTAGTCTTAAAAAAGTTTATCCAGGCAATTTTAATCAATGTATTCTGTAACACAACACCAGGCAATTTAGGTGTCACGGTATTTGACCCCAGCAATTACGGTAAAGATGTCATGGGTATGCTAACGGACCAAAATGAGCATCTATTCCGAATAGAGACGCAAGACTTCCTGAGTGCAATAAAAATGTTTGCTGCGCAAGCCCAGCGTAATATGAAAAGTCTACGAGGGCGGAGCATTATAGACTACAACTATGAATGTGAGCAGACAGGCAAGACTCCTATTGAGTACCAAGTCCTGCTCGTGTTATCCCAAGCGAGTTCCGATTCTGTAGAGAAGAATGAAACGCTTAAGGAATTTATGTCCTATTCAGCGGAGTGCGGAATAATAGTTATCGTTGTAACGGAGTTGAATTTTGATAATACCCATATATTCAATAGACCGTTTGCAGGTGTAAAGTACCCCTATGAGTTTAATGAAGTGGAGTTTATCATAGACTTTGGGAACAAATTTACGGAGAGAGTGGAGAAGGCTAAACCACGAGGTCTATCGTGGCCGCAGTACTGCGAAAGAGCATTCGAAGGAACAGGCGATGAACAATTCTGGAAAGATAACACAGATGATTCTGTTTGGCTAGAACCTGGCTTTGCAGACGGAGACCCTAATAACCCGAAGCACTATACCGTAGGGCATCAGGGTGATATACATGGAGTAATTGCCGGAGGCACAGGTGCTGGTAAGTCAGTGTATCTAAATCATTTAATTATGACAGCCACTAAGCGATACAGTCCAGTTGAATTACGATTGTGGTTAGTTGACTTCAAAGGAACGGAGTTTAGCTTCTACTTGGGCAACGAAGAATATCCGGCTGTGCTACCACACATGGACGCTTGTCTTTGTACATCAGACCCAGATTATTCGAAAACATTGTTTATGGGACTAGACGAGTACATGCAGAAACGATTTAAGGGCATCATGAATGCTGGTTTTAAGAATGTCAAAGAGTACAATATGGCAATTCGAAAAGGCAAATTGGATGCACCAATCGAACCAAGAATAGTTATGATAGTCGATGAGTTTCAAGTTATATTCCAGAAAGCGGATACCAGGGTAATTGAAGCAGTAAATAAAGCCATTACGTCAATTGCTAAACTTGGCCGTGCTGCCGGTGTGCATTTAATCTTCGCCTCACAGTCTCTGAAAGGCACAATATCAGCGGATACGTTAGCACAGTTTACACTTAGAATGTGTCTGCGTTGTGACTTGGATGTGTCACAAATGGTACTTGGAACACCATATGCTGGGAATATTCGACAAAGGAATGGATTGATCTACGTGCGTTCGTCTGACGATCCAAAGTTAGAAGCTCAAACAAAATTCAAGACACCGTATTCTCCAGACGAAGAGATCAGAGCGCATATCGCTAAGTGTGCGAAGATGGCGAAAGAAAAGAATATGGAGTTCCCACCAGCTATTAAGTACGAAGAGACCACACGACACAGCATCAGTGAATTGGAGCAGTTCTACAGAGTACGCATGTATAAAATGAGCGGCAATGATGGGACTTTGGAATCGGGTCTGTTCGTAATGGGAAATCCTATGACGTATTCAACGAACTTAGCGCCAGATAATTTTACGCTTGTATTAAAAAATGGTGAGAATATTATGTCATCCTTTATGAATAACAAGGATTTAGTAAATTTCTTCTTTACCATAAAGAAAAACATAGATATGTGGCGAAAAGGCGCATCTGTAATATACAATTCACAGTCAGAAGAATTGGCGTACTTATGCAAGTTTGATGAAATAGTCCCCAAGCAGTTACAGAAGCTGGCTAGCCACAAGTATTCTATGTTGGAAATGCTGAATACAATGAATGAAGTTGTAAATGCCAGAAAGGACATGGCTGACAGAACTATTCCAGTAGTCTTTGTTTTGCTAGGTTGGTCTAGTGCGGTAGGTTTTGGAATTGACCCAGACAGCAGGAAGTTGATTCCGGGATTAAATACACTATTGAATACAGCGGGAGAATTTAATGTTCATTTTATATTTATAAATTCTGCGCTGAATGATATCTCTAGTTCCACAATTAGAGCGTGTAATTATGCCATATGCGGAAGAACAGATGAGCGGTCTGCCACGAAGTTAACGGACTCAGCACTACCTGCTAAGCCAATGGAAGCAATGGAGGATGGCTATGCGTTTGTAAAAACTGGCGGAGAGTTATCGAAGTTTAAGCTCTATCAAAGTGAACTTGATAGAACTATTGCGAGCAATAAATTATATATACCGAGGAGTTAGTATGAACGAGAGAGATGATGAGGAGAGAAGCAGGTCACGGGATGGAAATAGGTTAACAACACTGCTGTCAGTAATTACCCTGGTGTTTATTGGGTGTCTGGTAGCCTATAACTATACGCCACCATTGAATAAGACATTCTCGCCAACGTATTACTACAACGGCAAATACAAGACGGATGCATCAGATCCTAAAACGACTTATGCCATCATGCAGGGTATTGGTATAGCCTCTGGCAGTACAAATAGATGTACAACCGGATCTATAACTAAGTACACAGAGTCCTGTACGTTTCCAGGGACAAACGGAGGCATCTGGATGTCTACTGATGATCCGGGAGATATGACGGAAAATGAGATGCGGCAGGAGTATGCTGCCAATGCCAATGAGCCAGAGCGTTTATATCTATGGCGGGATGTGGAAGATAAGCGTATTATATCACCCTTCCAGTCCTTCTATTTTGTGAATTACAACGGAGACGGTTCTGGAAGTACTACAATAAAAATTAGTCCTTCCAGTTCAGAAGAGTATGTGGTGACATTCTATAATGTGAAAAACTGGTTTTGTCATTTGAATGCTGACAGTACAGCCATTACGCATACAATTGACGTTCGTACTACATGTAAGGGGGAGCAAATTGGTGGTCCATATGTGCTTGGGATGGCAACAGAAAGTACATACGTCGTAGTTGAACAAAATGGTTCATCCGAGAATACTGTGGATCCATTCGATTATTTTATAAGGGGTATGGAAAACTGATTTACACTAATGGGATGTACGGTATAAAAAAGTTTCTACGCCACCACATATACAATTGAGAGAGTGGCGGGAGGTATCAAAACATTTTCTGCCTTGGAAAAATAAAATTATAAGAAGGAGGAAACTATTATGTCCACAAATGTTACATTGCAATGTGACGACCCTCAACTGGCATTGGAGAAGAATGCATTGCTTGTTAGAGCGTGTGTTGACGCTAAAGAGCATATTAATAAGTTTAACAATGCACTTATTGGTATGTCTGAAGGCAAGCTGGGTGTCGCAAATGAGCAATTGGTAGGTAAGTTAACAGAGCTGGGTGGTCAGGGTCTCAAAGACATGTTGGATGCCGCTATTGAGTTTATCGGAGCAGAACCTATGTCTGCTGCGTTTGCAGCTTATACTGCATTAACTGGCGAGTACCATGAGTCTGACCCACGTAACTGAAAATAGAAGAAAGGAGAAAATTGTATAATGGCAATTAATAGAGTTGAGGCAGAAGCTTTAAATGAAGTTGCAAAGGCGTGTGCACAAGAAGGTAGTGCGCTGGCTGCTCTTATGGAAGATTTGTCTAGTATTTCGGCTGAACTTAAGAATTTCGCTAATGGCGATAATGGTCTTGAGATGCCGTTGGATATGGCAGATGAAACGCTTGCTTATGCTAAAAAGGTCGATGAAGTTCTTGAGCAGTACGTGGCCGCAGGAAGGCGGGTCGTAGTATCTGTAAACAATATGAATGCACAGATCCAGGAGATGCAGGCCGCCGCCGCGGCTGGTGCGGCAGCCTCCTCAGAAGCAACCCAGAAACAGACCTCGAAGATGGATGATGTTCAGGGTGGCGTAAAAGCACACTAAGCCATACCCCGGGTCCCTATAAACGGGACCCGATATCTTAAAAAAAATCATTTCAGGAGGACACACTTAATGTCTTATGCAATTAAGGGAAGAAAGATGAAAGAAGACGGTCGTTCAGCTGGCTATCTTCTATTACAGTACGGTATGCCCGTAATACTTGAGGAAAGGGATTTATACCATTCGGATATCATTAATGGGTTGATTGAATCTGGGTATAAATATCACGATTACTACGGGGTTATTACCACTGACGAGGGCACACAGATTAAGGATTTGCCCATGTTAGAACCAGCGGCTGACGACAATTATTCTTTTGCTGGGACGTTTGCACAGGATGCGTTAACCGAACAGCAATGCCTGCGATATTTTACGGTATCAATGGACATTAAAGAGATTGAAATGCATTCGCCAATAAGAATTCTCATCAATACGAGAGAAGAGCTTATAGCCTACCTTACTAGCTTTAAAACATACCACAACACCCTCAACTCTATTGATACTGCTTTGCCAATAAACGCTATAACGGCAAAAGAAGCACTGTTCACCGTGGAGGAACTTGAACAAAATCCAGAACTAAAGAAGTATTTCGAGTATATGGCCAAAAGAAGAAAGATCATGTCTATGGGCCGTGTCAAAATGCTTGAAGATGAGTTTATTGCTGTGGGATTAATGACAGAAGAGCAGAGAGGTAATTCCGATGCTTTCCTATTGGCATACACAGCGTTTGGACCGGACGGTTTACAAGACCCAGTAGTAGGAAAAATGTTAGAGAGGGACGTTGCCTACTCGATCAACACACCCTATACAGGGACAGGTCGCGAAAAGAACACATTTGATGCTGAAGTGGTTCGTATTCGGAGAGAAGGCATCGAAGCCTCAATACCAGTGTTAATGACAAGTTCGGTATATGCGTTAATGGACAAGAAAGGGAATTTCACCTATAACGGTGTTGTTTATCCACGTGCTGATGTTGCTGGAGGCACAACCAGGCTATATATTTCAAGCCACGACAGTGCTAAAGCCAAGGAGTTACTTAGAGAAGCAAATTCATGGCGCACACCGTATAGGCTGGTCAGCTGTACCTATGCTAAGCCACTTAGCCGTGTGTCTATGGTAGTCCAGTTATCTGGAGGCCAGTTATATGAGTGGCGCTGCGATATGGAAAACATGGCATTAGTTTCTAATACGGGATTAGTTTACAAGGAGCAGTTCATATCAGTCATGGTAGCCGATGGTTATGTTGAGCCTCTTCATAGGGTTTACAGTAAAGAAGACCACGATAGTTTGACGATATTCCGATCATTAGCTAAAGAGTTTCTGAACAGTGTAAAAGAACAACCGCTGTTTGAAAATACATTAAAGATGTGTGAGTACTGTGGACTTAATGTTGAGCAGACATTAGACTACGTAGAAGCAAAAAGTGGTCGTTGGGGAGCTTCTGGATTATTGCGGAATGAGTTGGACCCTATACTTGTAAAAGAGTTCGGAGGAGGGTTAGAGGATCTCCCGGAAGATGCACCTATGGTTGATAAATTAGAGGTGATTCTCTCTAATTATAATATGCAGAGTGAACTACCGGTTGGCGACCCAAACCGAATCAATTTTGCAGAACTGGAAGAGAGTTCAACCGTTTCTGAAGGGCGTGAAAAAGAATTGTATGAGTATCATCGCCAGAATAGGCCAATGGAGCGTATTGAAGCGATCACGTCACTTAGTACTAACTTTAAGAGGCTAGATCAGGCCGAAGGCGAGAAGAATGATATTAAAAATGCGCCGACAGGTAAAGTGACAGAATGCCTCAATACGATGTTCCTTACTAAGTATGGTACTATGTATGATTCCCTTGGGAATATTAAATCCAATGAGCTGTTTGAATTTATTACATCTATACGAACAGGAGATATGGATATCGCTCCGATTAATCAGGCATTTGAGAATATTGTCAATGAAGCCAATGGCTGTATGTCTGACTATGCACGCCTGAGATATGAGCAAGTGATGAACACAAAGATGTCTGCTTACGTTACTGGAGTTGTAGCAGAGGTATCTGGGGATGTTATGGAAAATAGACGCCATTTCGCTTTTGTTGGGAAGAGGTTAGACCATACCAGCGAAGTAATAAAGAACATTTTCAATCAGAATCAAAAGATTATTGATAGTGTTGTTGACACCACGCTTATCTATAAAACATCCAACAAGACAACGGCAAAAAGACTGGGAGTTGAGCATATATTAAAAATGATTTGGCGGTTGCTGGGCGAGCCGAGTAGTATGAAGTATAACGGAGAAAGTTATACTTGTACTGTTAAATATAGAGCACCAGAGCACGCTGTAATAGAAGCAGCACTCGTGATTACAAAAGCTCAATTTGAGAAAATCAAGGAAGGCGACGGGATACTGAAGGACTTTGCATGTACAATGGAGGATTGGTGTCGTAAATCTTTTATTGTAAATGACGGGACAATTAGTACCGAATGTGTGCTGGTAAATGCGAAGGTAGATCCATGGTATATAACACCTATAAGTAATGCAGAAAGTTTTAAAGTTTTTAATGGGCAAATTAATCTGTCCCCAGCTGATTTCATTGATGTGACTTTGAGAAAGAAATATCCCGGAGTATATGAAGAGGTGTTAAAAGGTGGCTGCCTTGCGCCTGTGGGGGTAGAAAGTGATTATTGGGAGTCATCCCTATTCCCTGTTACTAGTCTGGAGAAGAGTCTTATGGCTGCAGATAGGGTGAGTTTTAGAGTAATAAATGAAGAAAAAGGTAGAGGAAAAGATAATATTTCCTTACCTATGGAAAGCAAAGATTTCTTCTTATCAGATATAAGGTATGAGAGTGCGAGAGATTACTACGCTAGAATTAAGCTGGAAAGATCATTATTAACGAAAGACGCTGACAGAAAATTCATAAGAGTGCCTCTAAAGAATGATATATACTACAAAGAGATAATGCCAATGTACGGATATGGTTTTCCGCAAAGTGTTGTAACTGCGCCCAAAACGGATCCTGTGCATTTCTTAGAGCCTGCGAGAGCGTACTCTACCAGTAGTGTAAGGAGACTTGCCGTAAAGCCAAACCAGATTTATTCAGTATCTTTTGGAGCAGCAGAGTTGGTTGGACTGCCAAAGTATTTAAGTTATGGATTCGAACCAAGGCTACGGTATTTTATTGAGAGTGATCGCATACGTACAGAAGCGGGAGTGTTAGACCTAAGCGCAGCAACAGAAAATGTAATGGACAAACTTGTGAGTGAGGGCAACGCTATGCAGATTGGTTCATGTAAGTACATGTTGGTGGGAATAAATAAACGAGTTATATTGGAGGTCGTATAAATGAGGAAATTATCTGTTCAATCAGATAAAGCACCCGCAACAGAAGATGTTTGTAGAATGTTAACTCAATTGAATTCTGCTCATGGAGTATATCTCGATTACGATAGAATCCTTGAGCGGAGATTCTACTACCAGCGGGAGAAAGAGATTTGGTTAAGCAAGGTCAAGGCCGCTATGGGATATTCAAGCATACATGATTTTGATGTCAAAAGACTGGCACTTGATTTTCTAAGCTCAACGGGTCTTAGTTACTATGCAGATAAGACTACTAAAGGCAATGTGTCGGCGGACGATGCAAGTATAGCTAAAGTAATTGATTCGGGTATGGCTGATGAAAAGCAGGTTCGGATACTGAAAATATTTAATTATATAACTAAGTGCCAGTCAATGATATCACTACTTCCAGGCATTTTATCAATGGGTACTCTCGTAGAAGAGAACTATTCTTGGGAAGGACATAGAATGATCCGTCTCTATCCAGATTGGGTGGAGCAGAATACGGGAAGATTTGCAACAAGAAACCCGGCCATACAGAATTTAGCGCACGATATTCAGAATATTATAACGGTACCGAACGGGTTTAGACTCCTGCATGTAGACTCCGGGCAAATTGACCCCAGAATTATATTTGGTGCTATCATAAAAGATCCACAAATAAAGTATCTTATTAATCTCTATAATGATGCGTACTACGGGTTGCTACACTATGCGACACAGAGTCAAGAGGATTATCTTTCTGGACGGACTGATGCACCGAAGCGCGAAATAACAGAAGAAATGAAAAGAGGCCGAAGCACTCTTAAGACGCTGGGAAACGCAGTTATCTATGGCCAGACAAGCGGTAATATGAGAGACCCTATTGTGAAAGGTTACTTTGACCGGATTGGAAATCACCCGGCAAGGAAAAAGTGGCAGGCTAGTGTAGAGGAGCAGATTTATGGCGGAAACTATATAATTTACACCGAATTTGACACACCCGTTGACGTGCGTTCCGGCTCAAATAGCACCGGTAAGTACAAAGATGCATCTGAAGATGCCAAGTTCAAACATATGGTGCGAGCGGGTATAAATGCGAGAGTACAGGGTACAGCAGCAGACTTAATGAAGTTTGCGTGTGTCGAGCAGAATCAGCTGCTTCAATCCAAGTGGGCCGACAGCTATCTCTTCTTATCTATTCACGATGCTATCTACACAGCTGTCGCAGAAAAAGAGTGGGATGATTTGTACGAACCTCTTGCACATATGCCGGAATACTATGTGGACGATTGGATTCCTATCTATGCAGAAGCGGAAGAAGGAATTTCAATACAGAGTAAGTTATGGGCGGAGGAGATTTACTGATGGAGTATTATGTTTATACAGACGGCTCCTGTATCAAGAATATTGGAAAGGCTGGAGCGGCGTTTTTAATCTATACGAACAAGTACTATATAGGGTGTGGTATTAGGCATATTGATACCAGGTACATCATGGACGCTGAATTTGGAGCGATTATGGACGCTATCAAGTTTTTGTTGCACAAGATAAGTTTGACAAAGAAAGATAATGTATATATCCACACAGACAGCGCGCTGTCCATAGAATTGCTTGAAAGTATTATTCAGGGAGAAGAACTACCCTACACGGAAAGTCTTATTACCAAGAGCTCTAGCAAACATTTGCTAGAGCTTTTTGATAAAGTAAATACAGTCCATATAGAAAAAGTGCATGCGCATAAGGGTTGGTTCAACCCTAATCAGTTTGTCGATAGATTAGCAAAGCACGCAGCGAATATGGATTAGGAGGTGTTATATGTATGCAATAGCAGCCAGTGGCAAGACGTGTATCGTAGAGACGCAGGCAGAGTTAAACAAAAACATAGCCATCTATCCATATGCTTCGTGGCACTATTGTAAGACAAGAGAAGAAGCACTTGAATGGCTCAGGCTAGACCGGAGAGGCGCGTTCGGTGTTCGTCCGTATATGTTTGGCAGCACGACAGAGCAAGGTGTTCTATTAGTAAGGTATTTTATATCGGATAACACGATACTCTACAATCTTGACACGTCCAGACTGGGACATATTAGAATTGTACCTGATCCAGATGGTGATATCTTTGTTGATAATAGAGCCGAGATGATAAAAGTGAAAGTGAATACAAACCTGGACAACAATAAAATTGCACATCATTGTATAGCCGTAAAAAGACTTTTAATGATATTAGGTGAGTATTGCGACGTATGCTTTACGCTTCCAGATATGTCTGTCTATATTGCGTTAACTAAGTATCGCGGGAAAGATGCCCTCATACGGAGAATACAGGATTTTATATTACAGAGACAGGGAGGTGTTTCCTATACCGTTGACAACATATATAACAGATGTATTTAGAGAAGTAATCCTATACTTGAAGATCACTGCTATTTTAGTATCTACTGTGATTGCAATATTGCTTTGGAAGGGAAGTGTGTTAAATAATTCTTCCTATGTATTCATCCAGGAAGCAAATAAAGTATTGGATATACCTTATAACACGAGCAATGCGGAGTATCGGTATTTTTACAATGAAATAAAATCTATAACTAAGAGATATGTGGATGCTACAAGTAATATTCCGGTTAGTACTTCAGATAACGAAAAGTATCTGAGAAATATTTCTATTCTAACTGTTGCTTATAACAAATCAAACAATAAGCAATTAAATGAAATTATAAACGGATTAAAAGAAGTTGAATTTAGTCAGTCGTCTGGCTCTATCAAGCTATATCAAAAATTGGATTCTACAAAGTATACAGCTGCTATGTATTATTATGATTTGATGTACAGCATGAAAAATTCAAGTGCTTTTATCTTCTACAGTTTTCTTGCGGCAGTAACAATGATTCCATTGGCATTGACAGTGGAGATTATAACGTCAGTGGTAGAGAAACGTCAGTGGGACTACGGGTATGAGTCAGAGGAAGATAATTACGATGAATGGGAGGAATACGATGGGTAGGAAATTTATATCACGAAGAAAGCTACACGGTTTCAGAACCGCTAAGAGTAATATCATGATACCAACAATAATGATATCTATTGGATCGTCCGAGCATTGCAGCTATTTGATAAATAAGGAAGTGGCCCTACCTTTATCAGCACTTCAGATTTGCGACCACATGAAAGCGGAGAAGGTAATACACGATTTATATTGGGTGGCAGATTGTGGTACATCAGAGGAAACTGCTGTCAGGTGTAGTGTTGTAATAAACAGAAGGGTTGCAGATGTGTACACCCTACTAGGAGCGCTAGCTGCAATTATAACTCTATGTGGGTTGGAGGAGGTTGGAGGTGGAAATTTGAATACGCAAAACAACATGTATTCCGCTGTTTATACTAATCTAATTCAGAGTTACAGAAGTAACTCGGCAATAAGGGAAATAGTCTCTGATACATTTCACCGACTATCTATGGAGGCGGGATGAGTTTTAACGGACAAGTAAACAAGATCCTAAAAGATATGAGAACGTCGGATATAAAGCAAAAAGGAGATGCTGGAGAAGAGGCTGTGTTCGCAATATGCGAACAGATATATCAAAAGTATGGTGGCATATTAGTACACTCCTACTCCTACAAGGTAGATAAAGAACTGCCGGGAAATATCAAGAAAGCAGAAAATGGAAAGTTATATCTCGAAGGTTTAGGCGCGACTACAGAGATTGATGCGCTCTACGTTTCACCATACCGAGTGTTCCCGATTGAGGTTAAGGCATATAAGTCGGATAAGATTCTGCTAACCGACGAGGGCATCGAAGGAACACGGATAACGAATAAGTCCCCGGTGCATCAGAACGAAATGCATAGTCGTCACCTCTATTCAGGTATTGTAAATGCATTACCAGAGGGAGATGAAAGGTACATCGTCCCTATTTGTGTGTTTGTGGATAAGTGCAAGTTGACCGACAAGAGGAGTCCTTGGCAGAGGGATTACATTTTAGCGGTAACATTAAACAGATTTAGAAAGATAGTAGAAACTAACAATACACCGTTAGATTTTATGTTAGATATAAATCTGGTAAATAAGTATTTAAAACAGATTGAAACAAGTTCTAGGAAGTATTTACCGCCTAGATTTGTATAACGGAGGTAGAACATGTTCTTATTTTATGATATAGAGACGTCAGGCTTTGAAAGGGACAGTGATGTTTATGAATTTGGCTTTGTCAGAACTGATGATTGCTTAAATGTAATCTCCAGCGGTACTCTTTATTTCTATCAAAAGGAGTGGGGCATAAAGGCTTCACATGTCCATGGGTTGACAAGACAATTCTTGGAGCAGCATGAACAGTACTTCGCTAAGAATTTAGCAACACTATATGCCCTATGCCATAATACAACGTGGGTTGGAAAAAAAAATATCTCATACGATAATATCGTTTTATCAAATTTCATGAGCCGCTATGAGCCGAAAGGTGTACAGAGTCTATGGCCAGCCGGAACCGTAGACGTTCAGAAAATGTGTGGTCGGCGATGGAGGGAATGGCATCAAAAGAAGTTTGGTGAAAACATGGGGAGAAAGTCTGGTACATTGCCGGATTATATTGCTATGACTGGATTTTCTAAAGAAGATATTGATGGATATATGAAAGCCAACAGAATAGTGATGCCGGAAGGGCGAGATAAGTTACACTCGGCTCTCTACGATACGGTACTAACGTTATGTGCTGCAAAGTATTGTATTTTCAAGTTTGGAGATATGCTCAGATAACAGACTGACACTAAACAAGGGTGTAAGACAAAATAAGTGCAGCTCTCCGACATATATATTTGAAGAAAGAAAGAATGAAAGATGAAGCTTTCTTAAAACATTAAATTAACAGATGGGTTGATGAATAAGTACATTGACCCATCTAAATAAGGAGAACTGATGATGAAATTAAATTTCACAACCCTGGTATGCACAAGAAACAAAGAAAACAGTACAGTAAGTGAATACTGTGCAGTAAAGGTGTCTGTCAATGATTTTGGTGCCTTTGAAGTAAAAAGAACATATATTGACAGCTATGACTATGCCACAGCAACCTTTTGGGCTGGACTACCCGTCCTAAAGCACAAAAGAATAAGCTGGCTCTACGAATCACTTGACTTTTTGGAAGATATGATGTCTACGAGTGATATTGTGGTAGTCGGCAATCAGGTCAGAGATTTTGTCGGATTGTCCGGTATAATAAGAAAATTCATCCCACACGGCAGTGACCTGTATAGGCACTATCGGAGAAATGCTTGGGATATCAGAGAGATAAAAGATTTAGTTCCCGGTAAAGGGACTACAAAAGAAAAAGTTGAGTCAAGCGGAATGGACTTTAATTTGATAAAAGACATTGCATGCGCTATATGTGATTACGATAGCTGGGATTATTTGTCCGACTCTACCATGAAATGTGCCACGTACATTTGTCTTTACATGGATAAGTTAGGGTATGACTTAGATGAGTTCTATCAGGCAATAGAAGAAGTTGTGGAAGCTGAAAACGGCGGTATAGATACTTATGTACCGTTAAGACCTATAACAGAAAGGGAGCAGTATAACTATGGCTAGAATGAAAGAAGGATTAAAAAGTATATTTAAGGACTGTATCACGTATCAGGAAGTGTTTGCTATGATGCCGGAAGCGAAACGGGCTGGTTTTAGCAATGAGGAAATCAATACGGCAGTTTCTCAGATTAACAAAAATATAAAAAGCAGGAGTGCTCATGCGTACAGGCACATTCCTAAGTGCCTATACGATATAAACAAAGTTTCGTATATTGCGGTACTTCCGGTTACTCTAACAGGTAATACAGATACAAACATAATCCGGTTTAAAAATAATGTATTTGAGGTGTAGGTATGGAATTCAATTTGGATGACATATTGATACAGCAAAATACAATCGAAGATCAACGCAAGACACTAAACCGAGTAGTCAATTACTTTAAGTCACAAAGCTACCATGATGAAGTGATGAACACGCTAGCAAAGGAGCGTGGATTGTCCAGGCAGATAGTAGACGAGCATGACGTGTTCTTTATTGATGAGGACACAACAGTCGATTCCCTACCAGACTATATAGATGAGACAACAGGCATTGTTAACTGGACTTACGTTACGTTTGCAGGAAGAATTGTGTATCCGGTAAAAGATGTCATGGGCGATGTCATGGGTTTCTGTGGGTGGGATAAATTTGATGACGTGAAATACTTAGATTCAAAAAATTATGGCTACAACGCAAAGAGGAACATATTATTTGGGATGGAGCGTCTTAAAGAGTACTATGCATCACAAAGACCGGTTTTCCTGGTAGAGGGTATTGTAGACACTATGATACTTAGAGACAATGGGTTCCAGGCATTAGCGTCGCTAGGCTCGTCGTTGGGTTCCTATCAAAGAACAATTCTAAGTAGATTCGGCAGCAGGTTAATCGCAATAACTGATAATGACAATATCGCTGGTGATCGAGGTGTAGAGACGGCAGGCAATGCTTACGCTCTATCTATTCTGCGTAAATTACCAAAGTCCTTAGTATTCCAAACTACAAGTGAGAAAGATATTGATGATGTAATTCGGTTAGGTGTGGGTTATAAGAATAATTTGCTGGAGGATTTAAGAGAGTTAGAACTCTATAACTTTATATTAGGTCCCAGAGAATTAAGGCAACGGACTGCACTATTTAAAAGGGGTTATTAGCATGAAGTTGAGCAACACGATATTAGCAAATAGCTTAGTCATATTTGCATTTATTATTCTCGGGTTTATTATAGCTCCAAGTTCGAGGCTTATTGTTATGGTGATGGCAACTGCGTCATTTCCTCTAAGCGTGTTAGTAGTGTATTTGAAAAATAAATTTATTTATACAGCGGAGTATAGTATAGAAATGATATCATTACAAGTCGCTCTAACAAATGCCGTAACAGAGGTAATATTACTTATCTATTTGGTTTTTATATAGTCCACCGGAATTGGATTATTTAAAATACACAGTTAACAAAAGAAATGAAGTTAGCTAAAAGTTTCGTAACATCCGAAAGACAAATCAACAAAC
>Ga0153920_1000057_pt1 | contig 47127 bp, 35 predicted proteins | sample TSNJ004MetaG_FD_104713 | JGI IMG/M metagenome (GOLD analysis project Ga0153920, IMG submission 104713) | Attine ant fungus gardens microbial communities from New Jersey, USA - TSNJ004 MetaG | ecosystem: Host-associated > Fungi > Mycelium > Unclassified | place: USA: New Jersey, Brendon T. Byrne...
ACCAGGAAGTAGCCGGGGAAGCCCATCTTGATGATGACATCCAGCTCGTAATCGGCCTGCTTGCGCACCTCATCGGGGATGCCATCCGGGTAGCGGTAGTGCAGGCCCTTGTCGACTTCCTTGATCAGCCAGCTGGTTTCGTCCTCCCCTTCCGGGGTGGGGAACTTGGGCATGTAGTTGGCGTTGGTGTCGAAGGAGACCTCGGCCCGTTCGGCGATGAGCAGGGTGTTGTCGCAGGCCTCGGGGAACTCGCGGAACAGTTCACGCATTTCCCGGGCGCTCTTGAGGTAGTAGCCGGAGCCGGAGAAGGCGAAGCGCTTGCCGCCCTGGTCGTAGGTGGGTTCATCAAGGGTGGAACCGGAGTTGATGGCCAGCAGCGCCTCGTGGGCCTTCGCGTCGGCTTCGTGCGTGTAGTGCAGGTCGTTGGTGGCCACCAATGGGATCTGCAGTTCCTTGGCCAGACGCAGCAGGTCCTTGGTGATCCGCCGTTCAATCTCCAGACCATGGTCCATGATCTCGCAGAAGTAGTTCTCCTTGCCGAAGATCTCCTGGAATTCGGCGGCGGCCGCCTTTGCGGCCTCGTACTGTCCCAGGCGCAGCTTCGTCTGGATTTCACCCGAGGGGCAGCCAGTGGTGGCAATCAGGCCCTTGGAGTGGTTGTTCAGCAGCTCGCGGTCCCAGCGCGGATACTTGCCGAAGACCGAATCCAGGGAGGCGATGGAGCTGCCCTTGAAGAGGTTGTTCATGCCTTCGTTGTTGTAGGACAGCAGCGTCATGTGGGTGTAGAGGCCACCGCCGGAGACGTCATCTCCCTTTTGCTTTTCCTCGGTACGCCATTTCACGCGCTGCTTGTCATCGCGCGCGGTTCCCGGCGTCACGTAGGCCTCGACCCCGATGATGGGCTTGATGCCGGCCCCGGTGGCCTGGCGCCAGAAGTCGAAGGCACCGAAGAGATAGCCATGGTCGGTGATGGCCATGGCTTCCATGCCCTGCCGGTTGGCTTCCTCGAAGAGCTCGCCAAGACGGGCCGCCCCGTCGAGCATCGAGTATTCGGTGTGGGTATGAAGATGAACAAATCCGTCGCGTGTGGCACTCACGCATCCAGTCTAGCCCTCGGCCCGCGCGGAATCAGCTCGGGCGCGGGTTGGGAAAAGCCACACTCGAGGAGGCGGTTTTTGCCATGGACCCGGCACGCTCCGCATAAGGAAACCGCTGGGTGTGGCAACAAAAACTAGTAGGTGCCTTCGCGCAACAGTTCCAGGGCCCCCGCCAGGTCTGCCGGGTATTCGCTGACGAATTCGACCCATTGCCCGGTAGCCGGATGGGTGAACCCCAGCTGATGGGCGTGCAGCCATTGACGCGTCAGGCCCAGCGCGGCCGCGAGCTTTGGATCGGCGCCGTAGGTCTGATCCCCGGCGCACGGATGGCCGAACGCGGAGAAATGCACACGGATCTGGTGGGTTCGTCCGGTTTCCAGTTCGACCTCGACCAGGCTGGCCCGGCCGAAGGCCTCCTCCACCTTGTAGTGCGTGACCGAGTTGCGCCCGCCGTCAAGGACCGCGAACTTCCATTCGAAACCCGGATGCCGGCCGATGGGCGCGTCGATCGTCCCTTCCAGGGGGTCGGGCAGACCCTGGACGACGGCATGGTAGATCTTCTTTGGGGTGCGTTCCTTGAACGCCCGCTTCAGCTCCGTGTAGGCCCGCTCGGTTTTTGCCACCACCATCAGGCCGCTGGTCCCCACGTCCAGCCGGTGCACAATCCCCTGCCGTTCCGGGGCACCGGAGGTGGAGATGTTGTAGCCCTCGGCGGCCAAGGCCCCGACGACGGTGGGTCCGACCCACCCGGGTGAGGGGTGGGCGGCTACGCCCACCGGCTTGTCGATCACCACGAAGTGTTCGTCATCGGCGATGATCTTTAGGTTCTCCACCCGTTCCACCCTCACTTTCAGTGGGTCTTCTTTGGCCGGCAGGTTGACCACCAGCTGGTCCCCCGCCTTGAGCTTCGGGGATTTGCTGATGGTCCTTGCATTGACTTGCACCTGTTTACTGCGGCACAGTTCGGTGGCCTCGGCCCGTGGGATTTGCAGCTGCCGGGCGATGAAGACATCGGCCCGACTTCCCTGCTCTTCGTCCGGGACCTGCAGTCGGTGCACTGCGGCGGGGCGGTCCTGGCTCATTGTGGCTGATCCGTTCCCGTGGCCGTCTGGGTATTCTTGCCGGCTCCGTTCATCGGGACGTCACGCAGCAGCAGGATCGCCACCACGATCATCGAGCAGACGATGAAGGAGTCGGCGACGTTGAAGATGGCAAAGCCCGGTACGGAAATCATGTCGACGACGTGTCCGAAGCCCAGGCCGGGAGCACGGAAGATCCGGTCAATGAGGTTTCCACCGACTCCTCCCAGCAGCGCGCCGAGGGTCAGCGCCCAGGACAGGGTGCGCACCTTGCGGATCAGCAGGTAGATCACGTAGCAGAAGACGGCGGCCTGCAGCAGCGCGAAGACGATGGTGAAGCTCTCTCCGAAGGAGAATGCGGCGCCGGGATTCAGGATGTAGTGGATGTTCAGGATCCCGGGGATCACCGGAATCGACTCGCCCAGTTGCATCGTTGATTCGATATAAAGCTTGGTTCCCTGATCCAGGATCAGGGCCAGTACGGCCAGGCCGAAGCCCAGTGCGAGGAACCTGCCGGCGGAGCGGCGGGGATCCGAGGCGGCCGCGGGTGAGTTGTTTTCCATTCGTACCCTTTGTCAACGACGTGTTAAACGACAACGGTGGTGACCGGATGTCCGGTCACCACCGTCAACTGTACTGACTAGCTTTTCAAGTCAGCAAAACCGGTTGGTTAGCTGTTCTTGGTCGTGCTGTCGATCGATGCCTGGGACTCCAGGTCACGCAGCTGGCCTTCGATGTAGGTCTTCAGGCGGGCACGGTAGTCGCGCTCGAAGCCTCGCAGCTGTTCCAGCTTGCGTTCCAGGACGGACTTCTGCTGCTCCAGGGCCGAGAGAGTCTTGCGGCTCTTCTCCTCGGCCTCGGTGACCATGGTGTTGGCTTCGGTCTTGGCGTCAGCGATGATCTTGTCGCGCTGCTCCACACCGGAGGCCACGTACTCATCGTGCAGACGCTGTGCCATGGCAAGCACGTTGGCTGCGGATTCCGCGGTGTCGGTCCGGGCACCGGTTTCGGCTGCCGGAGCGGCCTTCGGAGCCTCGGTCTTCTTTTCCTCGGCAGGCTTGGCAGCAGGTGCCTCGGCCTTCTTCTGCTCGGCAGGCTTTGCAGCTGCGTCGGCCTTCTTCTCCTCGGCAGGCTTGGCAGCAGGTGCCTCGGCCTTCTTTTCCTCGGTGGGCTTGGCAGTCGGGGCTGCTGCCACCGGGGCCGGCACGGACTGCTCCTTGGAGGAGGAAACATCCTCACCCAGGGCAGACAGGCGGCGGCGGAGCTCGTCGTTCTCAGCGTTCAGGCGACGCAGTTCTACGACGATCTCGTCGAGGAAATCATCTACCTCGTCCTGGTCGTAGCCTTCGCGGAACTTGGTCGGCTGAAACCGCTTATTGACTACGTCTTCTGGCGTCAAAGCCATTGGGTCACCTCAATACTGGGATCTCTTCCGCACGACCTAGGTTGCCCTGCGAAACACTTACCTTGTTCAATACTACGACCGGTGTAGTCGAAGCACCATTTTTTAAAGGATATAACGTTTTGGTCACTAAACACGAAAACGACATCTAGTGGCCGTGTCATTCATTTTGAACCTACCGCGTCAGCCCCGTAAGGACAATCTGCGAACAGGTCCGACAAACACTAAATTCCGACGCTGTACCCGAGATTGCCGACGATCGCCTTGGCGATCACGACGACGATGAACAGCACCAGGAAAGACAGGTCCAAACGTATGCCGCCCAAGTCAAGAGGCTTAATACGCTTGCGCAGCCAACGCAGTGGCGGGTCGGTGATCGTTACCACGACCGTGGCTGCGACCAGAGCAATTCCCTTCGGGCTCCAGTGCCGGGCAAAACTTTCAGTAACATCCAACACAATTCTCATTAACAGCAGAATTTGAAGAATGCTCAGCGCGAGATAAAGAATCCCGAATAGCATCGTGGCGTTCTCGCTCCTTGGCGGTTAGCTCTGATTGAAGAAAGTTGCCTGGGCTTCGGACTGCTTACGGTCCTCGCCCAGCACCTCTACAGTAGCCGGTGAGAGAAGGAACACCTTATTGGTGACGCGTTCGATGGAGCCATGCAGGGCGAAAACCAGTCCTGCGGAGAAATCTACGAGGCGCTTGGCATCGGTTTCGCCCATGTCGGTGACGTTCATAATCACCGGGATACCGTCACGGAAGTTCTCACCAATGATTTTGGCATCATTGTAAGAACGAGGGTGCACGGTTGTAATCTGACGCAATTCGGAATCCTCATCCCTAACCGAAGGGGCACGTTTGATGGGAGTGACAGGAGCCCGGTACTCGGTTTCCTGCTCATACTGATCTGGTTGCGGAATCGCTGCTCGGGCAGCAGGGGTTGGGCCCGCTGCTTCGGTCGGTCGCTGGGGAGCTTCCTCTTCCACGACTCGCACCTGGGCGCGCTGCTCAGGCTCGCGGGCAGGAGCTTCCTCGTGCTCGACCGCATCGGCCAAGCCAAGGTAGACCATTGCTTTACGTAGTCCGTCCGCCACGATACTCTCCTCGTTTCCCGTACATGCAACCCCAGTGCATGATTCCGCTAGTTCGACGCTACCGCACTGGATTCGGGTAGCAACGTAAATCTGTTCAATTCTCTGCGGTGTGTCGCAGGGAGCTAGTTTTCTCGCCAGATAATGCCGGCGAAGCGCCCGCTGTGACGGTCCCGACGGTAGGAGTAGTACTCCGGATTTTCCAGGGTACATATCCCACTGTTGCGCACCTCGACGGCCAGATCGCGAAGTTGCCCCGCGGCGGTCCTTGGCAGGTCCAAGGCCGGGGTGTCCCAGCTGGTGATGCTGCCGATGCCCGGCACCCGCGCCTCTGATTCCTCGAGCATTTCCTGCGGCACCTCGTAGCAGCGCCCGCAGATCGCCGGGCCGATAGCGGCCTCAATGCGGGTGGCGCCCAGCTCGGTGAGCTGCTTGACGGTTTCGGGCAGGATTCCGTCCAGTAGTCCCCGGCGTCCGGCGTGAACCGCGGCGGTGGCGCTGGAGTTGTTCTGCGGGTTGTGCCCAACGAGCAGCACCGGCAGGCAGTCGGCGACCATGACGGCCAAGGGCGTTGTCCCCGTGGGGCTGATCAGCCCGTCACAGGTGGCCGCCGCGCTTTCCGCGCCTTGCTGTTCGGCACGCTGTTCGGCGTTTAGCACGGTGGCCGAGTGAACCTGGTTCATGAAGGTCAGGGAAAAGCTTCGAACCCCGATCCGCTCCTCCAGCCTGGCGCGGTTGGCCCGCACCTGTTGCGGGTTGTCATTCACGTGCAGGGCGAGGTTGCCCTCGGCCTGTGAGGTGAATGCCAGGTGGATCTGCGGATCGAGGTTCGATGCGTAATGTAGCACTGCGTTCAGGTTCCGGTGCGGACTACTTCAGGAAGTCCGGCACGTCCAGATCGTCGTTGGAGCCGTTCAGGTCCGAATCGACAACGTCGGGAAGGTCCTGGAAGTCCCTGGAGGATTCCGGTTCGGGCTTGCGCTCGGGGATGGCGGCGGCGACGGGCTTCTCGGCTGGCTTGGCCGAGACGCTCTCTGCGGCCGCTTCAGCCGGCGGCGGGGTGGTGATCGACTGGGCCGGCAGCTTTGCCATCGGCTTGCTGGTGGCATCCACGGAGTCGAAGCCGGCGGCGATCACGGTTACGCGTGCCTCATCGCCCAGGGCGTCGTCGATGACGGCGCCGAAGATGATGTTGGCTTCGGGGTGGGCCACTTCCTGGACCAGGCGGGCTGCCTCGTTGATTTCGAACAGGCCGAGGTCCGAGCCGCCCTGGATGGACAGCAGCACGCCATGGGCGCCGTCGATGGAGGCTTCCAGCAGCGGGGAGGCGATCGCCAGTTCGGCGGCCTTGACCGCGCGGTCCTCACCGCGGGCCGAGCCGATGCCCATCAGCGCCGAGCCGGCCCCCTGCATCACCGACTTCACGTCGGCGAAGTCGAGGTTGATCAGGCCCGAGGTGGTGATCAGGTCGGTGATGCCCTGCACACCGGAGAGCAGCACCTGGTCGGCCTGGCGGAAGGCGTCGAGCACCGAGACGTTGCGGTCCGAGATGGACAGCAGTCGGTCGTTCGGGATGACGATCAGGGTGTCGACTTCGTCGCGCAGCGCCTCGATGCCGGCCTCGGCGGAGTTCGCACGGCGGCGGCCTTCGAAGGTGAACGGACGGGTGACCACACCAATGGTCAGTGCGCCCAGCGAGCGGGCGATGCGGGCCACGACCGGGGCGCCACCGGTGCCGGTGCCGCCGCCTTCGCCGGCGGTCACGAAGACCATGTCCGCACCGCGCAGGACGTCTTCGATCTCCTCGACGTGGTCCTCGGCCGCCTGACGACCAACATCCGGGTTGGCGCCGGCACCCAGGCCGCGAGTTAGTTCGCGTCCCACGTCGAGCTTCACGTCGGCGTCGCTCATGAGCAGTGCCTGGGCGTCGGTGTTGATGGCGATGAATTCAACGCCCTTCAACCCGACTTCGATCATTCGATTGACCGCGTTTACACCGCCACCGCCGATGCCGACGACTTTAATGACCGCGAGGTAATTCTGTGGAGCTGCCACGTCCCGCTTCCCTTGTTAGTTGTGCTACATGAATCACGAAACCAGCGCGAAACCTTCACCCTTAGCCTTAAGGTTTGGCTTCTGTCAAGCTATCGTTATAAGAACGCTATGAGTCGCGCCGGTCTAGTGCAACGACCGCTTGGGGGCGTGTCGTTTTCTACTACGTTCCATCTTTCCAGAATTTTCGCCCAAGTTGCTTCTCCCACACCCACGGCGCGCCAGTTAATGCGGGCAATCGGCGACGCCTAGTAGGTCACCGGATTTTCCGGATTGGAGATGTCCACCACCTTGGGCGGGTTGCTGGACGCCGATAGCTCCTTTAGGAAAATCTGGGCGACTTCGTTCTTCAGCTCTGGCTTGTCTCCCTCACCCCAGATCAGCGTGCGTTTCTTGGGAAGGTTCAGTTCCACGAAGTCGGCCTGGGTCAGCGTCGCGGAGCTCACCTGTTCCAGAACCTTGTTGTCGATGGTGCTCAAAACACCGGTCAACAGCTTGAAGGCTTCGGGATCCTTGGTGCGTTCCGAGGCGGTGATGCCCGGTAATTTATATTTTGCGTCCTTGCCCACTTTTTTCAGTTTGCGCCCGTCCGCGGCCACCAGGTACCGGTCCTTGCCCTCAATGAGCACCGCCACCGGCTCTGCCTCCACGAGCTCCACCTTCAGGGTGTCGGGCATCTGGGCGCGCACGACCACCTCATCCAACGCCGGCTCCTGCCCGATCAGCTCCATCACCTTGGATTCGGAGATCCGCGGCAACGGAGTGCCTTCCAGGCTGGAGAGGCGTTCGATGACCTTCTGCTCGTCAATCAGCTTGGTGCCGGTGACCTGGATGTGCTTGGCCGCCAGCACCGGACTGAAGCTAAGCACCAACACCGCGGCCAGGCTGAGCAGCACCACCGCTCCGGCGACGATCAGCATCACCCGGCGGCGTTTCCTCTCCGGCGGTTCGGGCAGCGGCAGGACTTTTGCGCTTTGGTTCATGGTCCTCCCGCCGCTTAGTCCTGCTGTTCGCGCATGGCCTGGACAATGCGCGGGCCCAGGTGGGTTACGTCCCCGGCACCGATGGTCATGATCACGTCCCCGGGAGCCGCGGATTCCACGACCCGCACAATGGCCTGCTCGTTGTCCAGCACCGCGCTGGGCACCTCGATGCGGTCGGCGATCAGCTCGCTAGTGACCCCCTCGATCGGATCCTCCCGGGCGGCATAGATGTCCAGCACGCTGACCGTGTCGGCCAGGGAGAGCGCCTCGGCGAACTGCCGGTAGAACTCGTAGGTGCGGCTAAACAGGTGTGGCTGGAAGATCACATGCAGCTCCCCCTCGTCGGCGACGGCCCGCCCGGCGCGCAGCGCCGCGGCCACCTCGGTCGGGTGGTGGGCGTAGTCGTCGTAGACGCGGATGGAGGCGACCTCGCCCTTGAATTCAAAGCGGCGGGCCGCTCCGGTGAAGCTGGCCAGCGCGTCCAGCGCCTCCTCGACCTCCAGCCCCACGTGCATGCCCACGGCCAGGGCGGCGGCGGCGTTGAGCAGGTTGTGCTCGCCGGGGATGGCCAGGTTCAGCTCGTGCTCCTGCCCGCTGCCCCATTCCACGGTGGCCACGAAGCGTTCCCCGACCGGGTGGGCGTCGCTGAGCCGGCGGTCGGCGGTGTCGGAGAAACCATAGGTCTGCACCCGCAGTCCGGGCCGCTCGCGGCGCATGGTGCGCGCCAGCGCGGCGGCGCCTGGATCATCGGCGCAGCAGATCAGCAGCCCGTCCTCGGGCAGCAGCCGGGCAAAGTCCTCGAACGCCCGGTGCACGGCCTCTGCGGTGATGTAGTGGTCCAGGTGGTCGGCTTCGATGTTGGTGACCACGATGACGTCGGGTCGGTAGTTCAGGAACGAGCCGTCGGATTCGTCGGCTTCGGCCACAAAGATCGAGCCCTGGCCCAGTTCGGCGTTCACCCCGAGGCTGGCGATGTTGGCGCCGACCGCGAAGCTGGGGCTGGTCCCGGCGGTGCGCAGCATGTGCGCGGTCAGCGCGGTGGTGGTGGTCTTGCCGTGGGTGCCGGCCACGGTGACCGTGTGGTGTCCGGCCATGGTGGCGGCCAGTCCCTCGGAGCGGTGCAGGATCCGCAGCCCGCGGGCGACGGCCTCATCGTATTCGGGGTTGCCCGGCTTGATGATCGAGGAGATGACCACCGTCTGCGCGTCCTGCAGGTTCTGTGGGTCGTAGCCGACATGCACGCGCGCCCCGCGCTCTTCCAGCTCCCGCAGGACCGGCAGGTCCTTCGCGTCGCTGCCGGAGACCGTGACGCCGGCATCCAGCAGCAGCCGGGCCACGGCCGAGACCCCGACCCCGCCGATTCCCATCAGGTGGACCTTGCCCAAATCCGAGACCTTGTGCTGCATTTGCTGCGCCATTGCTACCCTTCCTCAGTGTTCTGCCCGCCGGCGGTGCCGGTGGTGTCCTGCCCGGCCGCGCCCGCTTCGATTTCCTCGATGACCATGCGGGCCATCACCTCGGCCGCGTCGCGCCGGCCCTGCCCCGCCGCGGCCCGGGCCATCTCCTGCAGCCGCGTCGCGTCGGAGAGCAGCGGCAGCACGGATTGGCGCACGTAGTCGGGGGTGAAGTTGGCATCCTCGACCAGCAGCGCGCCGCCGGCGGCGACCAGTTCACGGGCGTTGAGTTTTTGCTCGCCGTTGCCGATGGGCAGCGGCACAAGTATGGAGGGCACCCCGGCCACCGCGAGCTCGCACACCGTTCCGGCGCCGGAACGGCACACCATCAAATCCGCGGCGGCGTAGGCGTAGTCCATGCGGTCCACGTACTCCACCTGCGTGTACCCTTCGGCGCGCAGCAGCTGCCCGGAGTCATCAAGCACCGGCTTGCCGCGCCCGGTGATGTGCACGGTGTGGATCCCGGCCGCGGCCAGCGCCGGCAGGGCGGCGGCGATGGTCCGGTTGATGTTCAGCGCCCCGGAGGAGCCGCCGGTGACCATCAGCACCGGGGCCCGGGTGTTCAGTCCAAAGTGCTGCCGGGCCTGCTCGCGCAGCGCCGCACGGTCCATGCGGGCCACGTTCGAGCGCATCGGCATCCCGATCTGTGTGGCGTTGGGCAGCCCGGTGCCGGCGAACGTGGTGGCCACGACCTTGGCGGTCTTGGCGCCCAGCTTGTTGGCCATGCCGGCCACCGAGTTCGCCTCGTGCACGAAGATCGGCAGCTTCAGGCGCCGGGCGGCCAGGTAGGCCGGGGTGCACACGTAGCCGCCCACCCCGATCAGCCCCTGGGCCTGTTGCTCGCGCAGGATCTTGGCGGCTTGGCGCACGGCGGCCGGGAAGGCGAACGGGAAGCGGAACAGGCTCGGGGAGATCGAGCGGGGCATGGGCACCTTGGGGATCAGTTCCAGGCGGTAGCCGGCCTCGGGCACCAGCCGCGTTTCCAGGCCCCCGGCGGTGCCGATCGCGGTGATCTGCGCGTCGGGACGCTCATCGCGGATCGCGTCGGCGATGGCGAGCATCGGTGAGATGTGTCCGGCGGTCCCCCCGCCGGCGACCACAAGTTTCATGGGCTCACTCATGATGCTGGGCTAACTCCTTGTGCTTGGTGGAGGCAGTGCGCGCACTGCCCGGATGGGCCGGATGGCGCACCGGCCGGGCGGCGGCTTTCACCCCGCCCGGGGCTGTGCCTTCTATTCTGCCGTCTTTGGCGCGGAAAGCGGGGCCTTGGGCTCGGCGCGTTTCTGGTCGCGCGCTGCCGAGAGCACATATCCCATGGCCAGGGTGACGGCGAGCATGGCCGAACCGCCGGAGGAAATGAACGGCAGCGGCACGCCGATCACCGGCAGCAACCCGCTGACGGTGCCCAGGTTGATGAAGGACTGGCCAATAACCCAGGCCATCAGGCAGGCCATCAGGATGCGGGTGTACAGGTCGGTGGCGCGCACCGCAATCCGGTACATGGCCAGGGCCAGCAGGCCGAAGAGGATCAGCACCAGCAGCACCCCCAGGAAGCCGAACTCCTCGCCCAGGATGGAGAAGATGAAGTCGTTCTGCGCCTCTGGCACATAGGACCACTTCATGCGCGACTGTCCCGGGCCGACCCCGAACCAGCCGCCGGAGGCGAAGGCCTGGATGCCCATGGAGGACTGGTAGCAGATCGCGTCCCCCGGGCCGCAGTCGATGCCCAGCCAGGCCAGGATGCGCGCACGGCGGTTTTCCGAGAGCATGACCATCCCAGAAACACCGACCAGACCGACCGCCCCGATGCCCAGCAGCAGCTTCATCCGCAGCCCGGCCATGAACATGGCGGTGGCGATGATCATGATCAGCACCAGGCCGGTGCCCACGTCGCGCCCGACCAGCACCAGGCCCAGGATGACCACCCCGACCGGGAAGGCGACCGGGATCATGATGTGCTTGTAGTCGTGCAGCAGTGACTGCTTCTTCTCCAGCATGTAGGCGGAGAACACGGCCAGCGCCAGTTTGGCGAACTCACTGGGCTGCATGCCGATTCCGGCCACGCGCAGCCAGTTGCGGTTGCCCAGCACGGTGTGCCCCAGCGGGGTGAAGGCCACCGCGAACAGCGCCACCCCGGCCAGCAGGATCGCCGGCACGGCGGCCTTGCGCAGCGTGGCGGGCTTGAAGAACTGCATGGCGAGCATCGCGGCGATGCCCACCCCGGCGAAGACTGCCTGGTTCAGGGCGACGGTGAACCCGTCCTGCCCGCGGGCGATGGCCTCCACCGAGGCCGAGGACTGCACCATCAGCACCCCGAAGACGGCCAGCGCGATCGTGGAGACCATCACCAGGGTGTAGTCGATCGATGCGCTGGTGCGGCTGCCGGACTCGATGCGCCCCAGCACCCGTTGCGGCCACGGGGGCCTGGGCGTGGTGCCGTTACGCGGTGTTGAGGTGCGCTTGTTCACCGGTGTCCTCCCCCGTTGCCTGTTGCCTGGTTAGTTGCCTTCTCCGCTCTCATCTGCCGGGTCCGGGGCTGCCGGATCGGTGGTGAGCGGGTCGTGTTCCATCAGATCACTGACCGCGCTGATGAACGCGTTGCCACGCTGCGCGTAGGAAGTGAATTGGTCGATGGAGGCCGCGGCCGGGGCCATCAGCACCGTATCCCCGGCGGTGGCCAGGGTGTGGGCCCGGCGCACCGCTCGGGTCATCACGGCCGGCCCGGCCGGCAGGGTTCCGTCCGCAGCGGTGGCGGCCGCGGTGATGTCCTCGACGGGGACCGCCGGGGCGTGCTTGGCCAGGGCCTGACGCAGGGCGTCGTTGTCGGTGCCGATCAGCAGCACGTGGCGCAGCCGAGTGGCGTGCTTGGCCACCAGCTGGTGGTAGTCCACGCCCTTGGAGACTCCCCCGGCGATCCACACCACCTTGGTGAAGGCGCTCAGCGAGGCGTCGGTGGCGTGCGGGTTGGTGGCCTTGGAGTCATTGATCCACAGGATGTCCTCGCGCCGGGCGACCGCCTGGATGCGGTGGGCCCCGGCGTCAAAGCCGCCCAGCCCCCGGGCCACGGCTTCGGCCGGCACCCCGTAGGCGCGGGCCAGGGCCGCGGCGGCGGCGGCGTTCGCGGCGGTGTGCCGGGGAACAATTTCCCCGATCTGCTCCAGGGCGACCAGTTCCACCGCGGAGCTGTGCCGTTCCTCGATGAAGGCGCGGTCCACCAGCAGCCCCTCGACGATGCCCACCATGGACACCGCCGGGGTGTTGGTGGTGAAGCCGATGGCGCGGCAGCCCTCGATCACCTCGGTGTTTTCCACCATGGTGATCGTTTCTTCCTGCTCCACGTTGAAGATCGCGGCGATCTGGGTGCGCGCGTAAATCTTGGCCTTGTCGGCCTTGTACGCCTCAAAGCTGCCGTGCCAGTCCACATGGTCCTCGGCCAGGTTCAGCACCACGGAGACCAGCGGGGAGATCGAATGGGTGAAGTGCAGCTGGAAGCTGGACAGCTCCACCACCAGGACCTCAAAGCCCTGCGGGTCGCGCACGGCATCCAGGATCGGGGTGCCCACGTTGCCCACCGCAATCGCCTTCTTGCCGGCGGCCAGCAGGATCGATTCGGTCATGCCCACGGTGGTGGTCTTGCCGTTGGTGCCGGTCACCGCCAGCCACTTCGGGGCCGGGCGGCCGGCGCGGGTCTGCACCCGCCAGGCCAGTTCCACGTCGCCCCAGATCGGGATGCCGGCTTCCGCGGCCTCGGCCAGCACCGGGTGGCGCGGGTTCCAGCCCGGGGAGGCGATGACCAGCTCGGGTTGCTGCCCGTCCACCTGCGGCAGCCCGGTGACGTGCTCGGCCCCCAGCAGCACCTGCTGGGCCCCGACGATCTTCAGCGTGTCGGCTCGCTGCACGTTCACCGCGTCCTCGCGCCCGTCCACGACGGTGACCAGGGCGCCGAGTTCGATCAGGGTGTCGGCGGCGGAGAAGCCGGACAGGCCCAGGCCCGCCACGACCACGCGCAGGCCCTTCCAGTTCGCATCCCAGCTGGTTAGTTCGTCCAGACGTTCACTCACAGTGCCACAACCCATTCAGAGTAGAAGAGCCCCAGCCCGGCGGCGACGAACAGCCCGGCCAAGATCCAGAAACGGACCACCACGTTCTCCTCGGACCAGCCGGAGAGCTCAAAGTGGTGCTGCAGCGGTGCCATCTTGAAGACGCGCTTGCCGCCGGAGAGCTTGAAGTAGCCGACCTGGATGATCACCGACAGGGCGATCATCACGAACAGCCCGGCGATGATGACCAGCAGCAGTTGGGTGCGCGAGAGGATCGCCATCGCGGCAACCGCGCCGCCGATGGCTAGCGAACCGGTGTCCCCCATGAAGATCTTCGCCGGCTTGGCGTTCCACCACAGGAAGGCGACCAGGGCACCGGAGATTGTGGCGCCCAGCAGCGCCAGGTCCAGCGGGTCGCGCACGGTGTAGCAGACCTGGGCGGGGGTGGGGATGGTGCAGGCCTGGTTCTGCTGCCAGATGCCCATCAGGGTGTAGGCGCCAAAAACCATGATGGAGGCGCCGGTGGCCAGCCCGTCCAGCCCGTCGGTGAGGTTCACGCCGTTGGTGGTGGCGGTGACAATGAAGTTCGACCAGATCACGAACAGCACCAGCCCCAGCATCGGACCGGCGAAGGCCAGGTCGATGTTGGTGTCGCGCAGGAAGGAGATGGCGGTGGAGGCCGGGGTCAGGCCCTTGTCGTTGGGGAACTGCAGGGCCAGCACGGAGAAGCTGACGCCCACCACGGCCTGCAGCACGATCTTCTGCCAGGCGCGCAGCCCCAGGGAACGCTTCTTGGCGATCTTGATGAAGTCATCCAGGAAGCCGACCAGGCCCATCCCGCCAAAGAGCAGCAGCACCAGCAGACCGCTGGGGGTGATGCCGGCGCTGGCCCGGCCCAGCAGGGCCAGGATGCCGTGGGTGGCGAAGTAGCTGATGAACACGCTCAGCACGATCACCACACCGCCCATGGTGGGGGTGCCGGACTTGACCGAGTGCGAGTTCGGTCCGTCGTCGCGGACGACCTGGCCGTATTGCTTCTTGGTCAGCAGGCGGATGTACAGCGGCATGACCACCATGGTCAGCACCAGGGCGATGCCTGCCCCCAAAATTAATGCGATCACGCTTTGCGGCCTTCCTTTACCTCTGCGGCAATCTCATCTCCGAGGAAACGCAGCCCCGCACCGTTTGATGACTTGAACAAGACAATGTCTCCGGGTTCCAGCTGCTCGTTCAGCAGCTGTCGTGCCTCGTCGAGGTCTTCAACGTAGTGGGCTTCCTCTCCCCAGCTGCCCTCCAGGACCGCCGAGTTGTAGGCCGGTTTGGCTTCACGGCCCACGACCACCAGCTTCTTGATGTTCATGCGCACGGCCAGGCGTCCGAGCTTGTCGTGCTCCAGCACCGAATCCGGGCCCAGTTCCAGCATGGAGCCAAGCACGGCCCAGGTTCGCCGGGCCACCCCCTGCTCGTTGGGCAGGCCCAGTTCGGCCAGGGTGATCAGGGCGGCGCGCATCGAGTCGGGGTTCGCGTTGTACGCATCGTTGATGATGCTCACCCCGTCGGCGCGTTCAATGCGCTCCATGCGCCAGCGGCTGCCGGCCTGCAGGCCGTCGAGGGTCGCGGCGATCTGCGCCGGGGCCAGGCCCAGCACGTAGGCCGCGCTGGCAGCGGCGGTGATGTTGGTGACGTGGTGCCTGCCCAGCAGCCCGCTGGTGATCCGGTGGGTGGAGCCGTCCGGGAAGTTCAGCACCAGGCTGAGCCGGCCGTTGGTGTCGGTGTCGGCCTCGCTCGCCCACACGGCCGCATTCGTCGGGGCCTGGTTGGCGGCACCGAAGTACTGCACCTCGGCTTCGGTCCGCGAGGCCATGCGGGCCACCCGCGGGTCCTCGACGTTCAGCAGCGCGGTCCCGTTGGCGGGCAGCGCCTCAACGAGTTCGCCCTTGGCCTTCTCGATGTTCTCCACCCCGCCGAACTCGCCGGCGTGGGCGCTGCCGACGCAGAGCACCACGCCCAGCTGCGGCTTGACCATGCCGGTCAGGTAGGTCAGGTGTCCGATCCCGGTGGCGCCCATTTCCACGACCAGGTACTTGGTCTCTTCGGTGGCGCTGAAGATGGTCAGCGGGACCCCGACCTCGCCGTTGTAGGAGCCGATCGGTGAAACGGTGGGGCCGGAGGTGGACAGCAGGGCCGCCAGCAGGTCCTTGGTGGTGGTCTTGCCGGCCGAACCGGTGATGCCCACGACGACCGCGTCGTTGCGTTCCTTGAGGAACTCGACGATGTGGGCGGCAATCAGGCCCATCGCCTCCACCGCGTCCGGCACGATGATCGCCGGGTGCGGCTGACGCTGTTCGGTCAAGGTTTCGCGTTCGGCCAGGGCGGCGATCGCCCCGGCCTGCAGCGCCTGGTCGATGAAGGCGTGCCCGTCGGAGAATTCGCCGGGCTTGGCAACGAACAGCGCCCCGGCGCCGACCTCGCGCGAGTCGGTGGTGACGGAGCTGATGACCCCGGCCGGGTCCAGGCTCTGGCTCGCCCGCCCGCCGGTGATATCAAGGATTTGTTGGATGGACAGTTCAATCATGGCATTTAGGACTTTACACTCAGGCGGGTTAGTCAATCGTCTGTGCGATCGGCGAAAGGGGCGTGAATCCGTGTTTCGACAGCGCCTGGGCCAGCTCCTGGCGGTCATCCAGCGCAACGTCGATTCCGGCGACTTCTTGGCTAACTTCGTGTCCGCGCCCGGCCACGAGGATGGCGTCGGCCGGGTTGGCCAAACTCACAGCGAACTCCACGGCGGCATCGCGTGGCGCGACGTTGTACAGCTTGACGCCGTGGCCGCCCGCGTCGATTTCCGCCTGGGCGCCGGCGGCCACCTGTTCGCGGATCTGCGCCGGGTCCTCGTCGTGCGGGTCGTCGTCGGTGACGATGACGATGTCGGCGTTGCGTACCGCCACCGCGCCCATGTCCGGGCGTTTGGTGGTGTCCCGTTCCCCGGTGGCCCCGAAGACGATGATGCGCCGTCCCCCGTCGCCGGGGCGCAGTGAACCCAGCGCCTTGATCAGCGCATCGGAGTTGTGGGCAAAGTCGACCACGGCCACCGGCTGCTCGCTGATGACCTGCATCCGCCCCGGCACCGACAGGGAAAGCGGGTCGTGGGCGTCAAGCACCTGCTGCAGCCGGTGGGGGTCGACCCCGCTGGCCAGGACCATGCACACGGCCAGGGCCGCGTTGGCGACGTTGAACAGGCCCGGCAGCCCGGTGCGCAGCGCCAGGCGGTGTCCGTCGCGGTGGCGGAGTGTGAAGGCGTGGCCCAGCCCGCTGGGGGCCAACTCGTCCACCACCCACTGGGCGGCCGGGTTAGCGGCGTCCAGGCTGAGCGTGGTCACCGGGACGCGGGCGTTCTCCGCCAGTTTGCGGCCGTACTGGTCATCGACGAGCACCACGGCCTGCTCGCAGCGTTCGGGTTCAAAGAGCCGGGCCTTGGTGGCGAAGTACTCTTCCATGGACCCGTGCAGGTCCAGGTGGTCCTGGGTGAGGTTGGTGTATCCGGCGACGGCGAACTTCAGCCCGGCCACCCGGTTGTAGCTCAGCGAGTGGCTGGAGACCTCCATGGCAACCGCCTGCACGTCCTGCTCCCCCATCCGGGCCAGCAGGCCGTGCAGCTGGGTGGATTCGGGGGTGGTGAGCACACTGGGGATGATGCGCCCGCGAACGGACATTTCGATGGTTCCGATCAGCCCGGTATTGCGGCCCAGGGCCTCCAGCAGGGAGCGGATCATGAAGGTGGTGGTGGTCTTGCCGTTGGTGCCGGTGACCCCGAAGAGCTCCGGCGTGCCGGCATCGGTGCCGTAGACGGCGGCGGCTGCGGCGGAGGCGATGGCCCGCACGTCCGGGACGATGCCCACCGGCACCTGGGCCTGGCTGCCGATCAGCTCCTGTCCGGCGGCGTCGGTGATGACCGCCAGCGCCCCATTGGCCAGGGCGTCGGGGAGGAACTGGGCACCGTGGCGCTTGGCCCCGGAAATCGCCAGGAACACGTCCCCGGGCTGCACGGTCTGCGGGTTCAGGCTCACGCCGGTCAGTTCCAGGTCCTGCCCGGCGCCGGAGGTGCTCTGCGCCTGCACGGCGGCGCACAGTCGGGCCCAGGAGATCGCCGTGCGGGCCGTGGGGCGCAGGTGGCGTTCGAGCTCGCGCGGTGATTCCGGCTGGTGGTTTACCAAGGTTTCTTCTGTTCCTTACCGACAAAGACGTTATAGGTATCGGGTTCCGTGGAGGACGGGGGCACGTTGAACGTGTTCAGCGTGTGGCTCATGACCTCGGTGAAGGTGTCGGCCACCGAGAAGTTGCGCCAGTTGCCCTTGGGCCGGTACATGGTGGCAACGACCACGAACTGCGGATCATCCAACGGGGCGACCCCGGCGAAGGAATAGGTGTAGCCGTCGTAGCCGCCGGATTCGCCGGCGGCCTGACCGGTACCGGTCTTGCCTCCCACGCGGTAACCCGGAATCTTCATTTTAGTACCGGTGCCCTCTTCGACGACCGATTCCATGAGTTTGAGCATCTCTTGTGCTGTTGACTTCTTCACAACCCGGGTGTTCTGCCCGGCGTCGGGCTTCTCCTCGGTGCCGTCGGGGTTGACGTAGCTCTCAATCAGGCTCGGCGGGATGCGCACCCCGCCGTTGGCCAGGGTCTGGAAAATGGAGGCGGTGTGCAGCACGGTCTGCGAGTAACCCTGGCCGAACATGGTGGTGTACTGCTGACGGCGGTCCCAGGCCTTCGGCTCGGCCAGCAGGCCCTTGCTCGCCCCGTTCAGGCCAAGCTGGATTGCGTCACCCAGCCCGAACTTGCGCATGTACTCGTAGCGTTCCTGGTTGCTCAACTTTTCGCCGACCATCACCGTGCCGGTGTTGTAGGAGCGGGCGAAGATGCCAGAGACGGTCATGTCATAGGTGGCGTGCGGCAGGGAGTCGTTGATGGTCTCCTTGCTCACCGTGTACTTGTTCGGCACCCGGAATTCGTCGGTGGGCTTGACCTTCCCGGCGTCGATGGCCGCGGCGAAGGTGGCGGCCTTGCCGGTGGAGCCGGGCTCGAAGGCGCGGGTGATGGACACCGAGCGGCGGAACTCCCCGGGGGTGGCCCCCGGATTGTTCGGATCCAGCTGGGCGGAGTCCCCGATGGCAAGGATCTTTGCATCCTTGACCCCGAGCACTACGACCGAGACCCATTCGGCGTTGAATTCCGCGCGCTTCTTCTCGGCTTCGCGCTGGGCGACGAAGTTGATGTCCGAGTCAATGGTCAGCTTCACGTCCTGGCCGTCCACGGCCGGGACTTCCTCGCTGTCGGCGACGGCGATGCGCACCCCGTCGGCCCCCACTTCAATCTTGCGGCTGCCGTCGGTGCCGCGCAGGCGCTGCTCCTGGCTCAGCTCAAGGCCCTCGGCACCGACCACGGACGTCTGGTCCTCGGAGTTGCGCACGAAGCCCAGCAGCGGTCCGGCGATGACACCCTGCGGGTACTGGCGCTCACTGCGCAGCTGGGAGATCAGGCGCGGAACCCCGACTTCCATGACCTCGTTCTTGATCTCGGGGGTAACGCCCTTGGCGACAACAACGTACCCCTTGGGCTTTTCCCCGTCCTCGGGACGGATCGCATCGGAGACCTGCTCGACATCCTGGTCCAGGATTTCGGCGATCTCCTTGGCAGCCTGCTCGTAGGTGATCTTTTCGCGCTCATTCGATCCGTCGCGCTTCTTGCGCGAGATCATGTCCTTCTGCTCGCGCTGGTCGATCACCAGGTCGTAGCGGTCCACGCTGACAGCCAGCGTGGTGCCGTTGCGGTCAACGATCGAGCCGCGGGTCGGGGTGATGACCTGTTCGCGCATGCGGTTGTCCTGCGCGGTCTGGGCAACCTGTGCGGCATTGATGCCCTGGACATAGAACAGCCGACCGGCGATGGCCAACAGCGCGGCCAGGGACAGGATGAGCACCAGCCGCATCCGGCGCTTCGCTGTATCAATGCTCGTTGGGTTCACGCTCCAGCTCTTTCCCCTCAACTTCATTTCCGACAGCGAATCCTGCCGCCATATTCAAGCTTAGAAAGCGATTCCTACTTTGCCGGGGATTTGATCGACGGTGCCGGGATCGAGCCGCCGTTCAGCTCCTTGTCCTCGAATACCGGGCGCCCGTCGCTGCCCTTCTCACGTGCCGTTTCCTCGGCGGCCGGGGCCTTGGAGGATTCCTTGGGCTCGCTTTGCTGTGGCGCGTCGGATTCGGTCTTGGCTTCACCGGCCTCCGCTTCGCTGGAGGAGCCGGCCGTGGCTTCCTTTTCCTTGTTCGCCTTGGCCACGCGGGCGCTTTCGGCGTCATCGCTGGCCTTGGAGCGGATGTTCTCCCCCGGCAGCGGCAGGCTTGCGTAGTCGGCGTGCGCGGCGGCGTCCTTGGAGGCCGATTCGGCTTCCTTGCTGATCTTGCCGTCTTCCAGGTCAACCAAACCCGGCGCGGCCGGGGCCACCAGCCCAAGTTCCTTGGCACGCTTGGCCAGGGTCTGCGGGGCGGCCAGGGACTGCGCTTCCTTCAGCAGGGCCTGATTTTCCTGTGACAGCTCGCGTTCCTGATGACGCAGCGACACCATTTCGTACTGGCGCTGGGCCACGGAGGTGTTCAGCAGAACCAGGGTGACGATCACCGCGAAGGCCAGCAATGCGAGCACGGAGACCATGACCACCAGCGGGCGACGGCGCTTCGGGCTGGTGTTGGGCACCAGGGACAACGTCGTGCGCTGTTTCGGATCAACGAACGGAACTTCGCTGGCGGCCACCGGTTCGGGGCGCGCCGATTTGGCGGTGGCGCCCTCAACCACGGGTTGGGCAGTCATAGCTGCGGTCCTCGGCAGACGTCGCGGGGCACGTTGGCTCATGCTAGCTCCTCTTCAGGATGCGCTCCACGGCCCGCAGGCGGGCCGAGGCGGCGCGAGGGTTTTCAGCGATTTCCTGTTCACTTGGCTTCTCGGTCCCCTTGGTGAGGACCTTGAATTCCGCTTTGTGCTCTTCGAGCTCAACGGGGAACCCCGGGGGTGCCGAGGACGTTGAACCCTGCACAAAAAATCTCTTGGTGATCTTGTCTTCCAGCGAGTGGTAGCTCATGACCACAATTCGGCCACCCACGTTCAGGGCGCCCATCGAGGCCGGAATGGCGCGCTCAAGCACATCAAGTTCCTCGTTGACCGCGATGCGCAGCGCCTGGAAGGTTCGTTTGGCCGGATGACCGGAGTTACGGGCAGCGGCTGCGGGAACCACCGAGCGGATGACCTCCACCAGCTGGGCTGTCGTGCTGATGCGCGCGTCCTGGCGCTGCTGAACAATGGCCGAGGCAATACGCCCGGCGAACTTCTCTTCGCCCCATTGGCGGATGATCCGCTGCAGCTCACCGCGGTCCAGGTCGTTCACCAGGTCCTCCGCGGTGGGTCCCACAGAGGTGTCCATGCGCATATCTAGGGGGGCGTCGTATGAGTACGCGAATCCGCGTTCCCGCTCGTCCAGCTGCAGTGAAGAGACACCGAGGTCAAAGAGCACCCCGTCAATGCCGGTAAAGCCAAGGTCCTGGACCACGTCGGCGATTTCGTCGTAGACCGCGTGGACCAGGTCGATGCGGTCGGCGAAGGGCTCAAGACGGGCTCCGGCCAAGGCCAGCGCTTGTTCGTCACGGTCCAGCCCAATGAGGTGTACGTTCTCGAAGCGTTGCAGGATGGCCTCTGAATGCCCTCCCATGCCCAGCGTGCAGTCCACGACGACGGCGCGGCGATTCTCCGCATTGGCCCGCTCAATACCCGGAGCGAGCAAGTTCAGGCAACGGTCCTTAAGGACGGGAATATGCCGCTCGGATGTTGGACGTTCTTCGCCGCTAACCGGCATAGTGCCCCCTTTCGCCGTGTCGTGTGCTGGGATCAGATCCCCCTCCAACCCAAAAGCCGGTGTCCGGTTCTGGCTCCGGGGAAGTGAAGCCAGGGCCGAACCGCCTTGAGATGGCTGGAGATCTCATCCCAGCTGTGCCCCCATGGTTCGTAAAACTACTTATCCAAGTCCTGGAAGTTCGTCTTCATCGGTATCGGAGAAGGCCTCTTCCTGCTGCTGCAGGTAGTCCTGCCACGCCGTGGTGTCCCAGATCTCCACGCGGTTGCCTGCACCGATGACCGTGACCTCACGGTCCAGCCCGGCGTAGGAACGCAGCATCGAAGGAATGGTGACCCGGCCCTGCTTATCCGGCACTTCGTCCGACGCCCCGGACAGAAATACACGTGCATAGTCTCGAGCCCGCCGGGATGAAAGAGATGCCTGCGCGAGCTGCTCGTGCTGCTTCTCAAATTCCCGTTGGCTAAAGACGTAGATGCACCGTTCCTGCCCGCGGGTCAGAACCAGTCCGTATGACAGTTCCTCGCGGTATTTAGCAGGAAGAATCAACCGCCCCTTGTCATCGAGACGCGGTGTATAAGTTCCAAGGAACATACACACCGCCTTTCGCATGAAGTGGTGATTCCGCCATCTTCCTCTACTGTCCTCCACTTTACTCCACCACTCCCCACTGTCAACGCGACCGGAGGTGTTTTAGCTCAGGAGTAGAGAAATAATCCGCGGGATTTCGGGCTAGTTTCGCGGGGGTGGACGGTGGAGGGATTTGGGCTGTTTTGACCCAGGGCGTGGCTCGTACCCCCTCTCAAACCCCGATTTCGCGCGAAATTCGCTGGCCCGGAGGAGCAGTGGAGGAAAGTGGGGGAAGATTACTCGGAGCGGTGGAGAGTGGTGCAGAACACGCGAAACTCGGCGGGTTAGGGCAACCTTGGAATCTACTTAGAGTTCGTTGCTCGCTAGCTGCCGCAGTACGGTATATACACGGCCGCTGCGGGTGCCTGCCGGCCGGGGGCCGCGGCCATCGCGTTGGGGTTTGTGCAGCCTTGCCGGCGCAGTTGGCCAGAGCTGCCCGGCAAGAGGGTTAAAACGAAAAGGCACGATCCATTGGATCGTGCCAATTGCTTCGGGAAGCTCTAGCTATCCCGCTGGTCCCGCTTACGCTGGTTCCACTTTTCTTCAAGACCGCTCATGAACTGGGAGCTGCCGCGGTTGGCGGTCTTTGATCCGCTCTTCAGCGGATTTCCTCCCAGCTTACCCTTGGCGGACTTCTTCAGTGCCAGGGCTACGCCTGCAAACATGACGGCGAAACCGATCACGCCCACCACGATCAGTTGTTGGGAGATTCCGAAGATCAGCGCCCCCAATCCGACAATGAAGATCAGGGCGCCAAGAGCGATGTTGCGGGTCGACAGGCGTCCGCTATTGCCGGGAGCTTTCATGTTGGAAGCGAAGCGACGATCTTCATGCAGCTGCTTTTCAAGCTGCTCCAGCAGACGTTGCTCATGCTCAGATAGTGGCATCGTCTTCTCCTTCCAAGTCCCTGCGTGACGACCGACTCCGTCCTCACCCAGTAGAACGGTTTACCGCAAGATTTTGTTCCCCGCGAGAAATCTCCTACGTATCTCTAAGGATAGTCTTTTTAGACTCGAGGCTGCTAGTTCAGCCGTTGTGCTGTTAATAAGACTTAGTCTCAGCGCTGCGGCCCAGGTGTCATGAGTCGGTTGAAGACGGGCCTTTGGGTCGCAATAGCCGCGCTGGAGTGAGCCGCTGGGATGGGAACTTCAGCGCGATGCTGTCAGCGATCTTTTCCGCTTCACGGGTCTTCTCGTCAATCGGGTCCAAGGACAGCTGCACTCCCTGGGTTTCCTGCCCCAGCCGTTCTGCCCTAACCCCCACCAGACGCACTGCTTGCGGCAGTGGCAGCAGACGGCGGAACAGTTCAAGCACGCCGTTAGTCAGAGCCGAGGGAGAATCCGTGGCTGCCGGCAGCGTTTTGGAACGATTAACCGTGGTGAAGTCCTGGTACTTGATCTTGATGGCCAGCGCCTCGGCCAGCTTTCCAGAGCGACGCAGGCGTTGGGCAACCTTGTGACTGAGCACCACCAGTTCATCTTCCAAAAGCTTTAACTCGCTCTGGTCCGATTCAAAGGTGTGTTCGGCCGAGAGCGACTTTTCCTGCCGCACGGGAACCACTTCGCGGTCGTCGATCCCCCGGGACAAACGGTGCAGGTTGCGACCATGCTCGCCAAATTTTTGCACCATGACATTTTCCGGGTGCTGGGCCAGCTGTTCCACGGTTTCAATCCCTGCCCGATGCAGCTGCTCCAGGGAACGCTTCCCCACGCCCCACAATGCAGAGACCGGCAATTGATGCAGAAATTCAACGGTGCGCTGCGGTGCCACGACCACCAGGCCGTTGGGCTTGGCATGCTCCGATGCCAACTTGGCCACGAACTTATTGCGGGCGATCCCGACGCTGGCCGGTAGCCCCAGCTCATCCTTGAGGTACTGCTTGATCTGCTGGGCGATCCGCACCGGGCCGCCCAGGCGCCGCATGCTGCCGGTCACGTCCAGGAACGCCTCGTCAATGCTCAGCTGTTCGACCAGAGGGGTGATTGTGGAGAAGTACTGCATGATCTTGGCGGAAATCGCAGAGTAACTGTGATGGTTCGGTTCCACGATGGTTGCATTCGGGGCCAGGCCCATCGCCTGGGACATGGGCATTGCCGAATGAACTCCCAGGGCCCGGCAATCGTAGGATGCTGAAAGCACGACGCTGCGCCCCTGCGGGTGCCCAACAATCACCTGCTTGCCCGCTAGCTCTGGGCGAGACAGCAGTTCCACTGACACGAAGAAGGCGTCCATGTCCACGTGCAAAATCGCCCGCTCAGCCTTATCAGTCATGGCTTAAGTTTACCGGTGCGTACCTACAAATTGGCGGGTTCTTCCGGCGCCCGTCCAGCGTCTTTCCGCTGGCCGTGAATTCCTCCCCCGCAACGTGCGCCAACCCGGTGAGACGGTAGAGTGGATGTAATCTCTTTCCCTCGTCATACAGAGAATTGGAACCGAATGTCGCTGCCCCAGTCCATTGTTGCCCAAGCGCCTGAAGCTGAAGAGCTCACCCGGACTTACACGCAGCGGTTAACCGCAGAATTGGACTCATTCCTTGAGGCCAAAGCGGCCGAGGTAGGCTCCATTACCGCCAGCGCCGTGGCCTTGGTTGACGCCATTAAGGCCCTAACCCGTGGGGGCAAACGACTGCGGCCGGCTTTCGCCTTCTGGGGATTCATTGGAGCTGGCGGGGATGCGATGGACGATGACATCGTGAAGGTGGGTGTTTCGCTGGAGCTCTTTCAGGCGGCCGCACTGATCCACGATGACCTAATTGACCGTTCCGATACACGACGGGGACAGCCCAGCGTGCACAAGCGCTTCGAGGCGCAGCACCGTGAGGCCGGACTGAGCGGTGATGCGGCGCATTACGGTGGGGCCAGCGCAATCCTGGCGGGAGATCTGTGTCTATCGCTGAGCGAAGAGGTGTTCGCCTCGGTAGCCTCCGCAACTGCCGATACTCGTCGCATTTTCAATCGGATGCGCACCCAGGTCATGGCCGGTCAGTACCTGGACATTCTGGAGGAATCGGCTGGGTCGGCTTACGACCCGGCCGAAGCGGTCAAGCGGGCGCGCACGATCGTGCGCTACAAGTCGGCGAAGTACTCTACGGAGAATCCCTTCCTTCTGGGTGGGGCTCTTGCCGGCGCCAGCCCGGACTTGTTGGATTCCTATCAGGCCTTCGCGTTGCCCCTGGGTGAGGCATTCCAGTTGCGGGATGACGTCCTGGGTGTATTTGGTGATCCCTCGATCACCGGCAAGCCGGCGGGCGACGACCTGCGTGAGGGCAAGCGCACGGAAATGATCGCGCACGCCATGCTCCTGGCCTCCGATGCGGAACGCCAACTGATCACCGAGCGCCTTGGCGCGCCCGACCTCGGCGACGATGAGGTACTGCGCATCAGCTCAATCCTCAAGGAATGCGGTGCGTTGAAGGCCACCGAACAGAGCATTGAGGAGTTGACCGCCACAGCGTTGACCGCGATGGAGCGGATCCCGGTTGCACCCCTGGCGGTGGCGGGCATGGCCCTGCTTAGCGATGCCGTGACCAAACGCATCAAGTGATTACTATTCGATAAAGTCCGACTAATACACCTGCGGATGCCTGAGGGGCATAAAAAATCCGTTGCCCTCCTCCGGGCAACGGATTTTTGTTCTGTTCGGCGTGATTACCAGGCCATGGCCTGGGCACGACGACGAATTTCGGTCTTGCGTCCCTGACGCAGTGCTTCCATCGGCGTTCCGGGCAGGGTGTCGTCCGGCGTAAAAAGCCAGCGGAGAGCTTCCTCGTCCGAGAAGGCAGCGTCGCGCAGCACCGTTAGGGTTCCCTTTAGGCTGTCTACAACTTGCCCGTCCATGACAAATTCTGCGGGAACCGAACGCACCGGAGGTTCCCCGATGCGAACCGCGATGATTTTTCGATCGTCGATGAGCCGGTGTACCTGACGAATATCGGTGTCCAAGGCCTCTGCCATGTCCGGCAGGTTCAGCCATTCCCCAATGAGATTCTCTAGTTCTTTCACGCTTTAAGGGTCGCACACTCCACGGGAGTTGTGTTCGCATAATGAAAACTTGAGGAAAACCTGACCCATTGGTTTCCTTGCGCCCCACTAGTAGTGTAAATTTTCAGGTATCACTTTGATAACAATTGCAACACAATCCACAGCAACATCATGCTTGTCGTGGAAAGGGTTGCTCAGGTCTCATCGACTCCTTCAATTGAGGAAAAATACATGCCCCAAGATTCGATTCGTGTCACCAAGCATGCGTTGAGTGCCGTCGCTGGTGCAGCAATTCCGGCGGTTGTCCTGGGCAGCCTTGCCGCAGCCCCGGCCCAGGCCTCGCAAGTAGAGTTGACCAAATCCTCCGTCTTGACGCCCAAGAGCGTTTCCCCCCAGATGGTGAAGATCGCTGAAGAACACATCAAGGCCCACCTGTTGGCCTCGCGAATCCCTACCCTGGGATTGCCCGCGCAACGGCAGGTCAAGGAGATTAAGGTGCCGTCGGGCGCTTCGTTGTGGAGCCTGGCTCGCGAATACGATTCTTCGGTCTCCGAGCTGAAGAAGATCAATGACCTAGACAGCGACCTGATCCGCGAGGGCCAGAAGCTGAAGGTTCCAGGCAAGAATTCCTCGTCTGAGAAGAAGACCGCGAAGAACACCCGCGGCGTGGCCAGCAGCGAAAGCTACACCGTCAAGGCCGGAGACACCATGGGCCACATCGCCCACCGCCTGAACGTCTCCCTCTCCGAGGTCCGCAAGACCGCAGGAAACCCCTCCGGCGACCGCATCTACGTCGGACAGAAGCTGAACTTCGGCGGCTCCTCAGCACCATCCAAGAGCAGCCCCAAGAAGGACAACGGCAAGACCACCGGCGGCAGCTACACCGTCAAGGCCGGGGATACACTGGGTGCGATCGCGACCCGCAACGGGATCAGCCTGAGCAAGCTGATGAGCATGAACAACTTGTCCTCCAAGTCGCTGATCTTCCCTGGTGACAAGCTCAAGCTCAGCGGATCGGCCCAGTCCTCCTCGCCCAAGCCGACCTCGCAGTCAAACAGTGCCCCGAAGTCGAGCGGCACCAGCAGCTACAGCGTCAAGTCCGGCGATACCCTCGGCGGCATTGCTGCCAAGCACGGGATTTCGCTGAGCCGTCTGCTGGATCTGAACCCAGAGGTCAGCACGCAGACTCCGTTGCAGATCAACACGAAGCTGAAGGTTTCTGGTTCCTCGGTGAAGCCGAACGCGGGCGTGAAGCCGACACAGAAGATCGGCAACACCTTCGCGGGGCGCACTTATCCTGATGCCACCGTGCGCAGCGCCAATGAGAACAAGGCCTACTTGGATTCGATCTCGGTTCCCAGCCGCTCCGAGATGCAGGCGCTGATCCGCAGCACTGCCAAGCGCATGGGGGTTGACCCGGCCCTGGCCCTGGCCCACGCCCAGCAGGAGTCCGGTTTCAATCAGCGCGCGGTCTCCCCCGCCAACGCCATTGGAGCCATGCAGGTGATCCCGAGCACCGGTGAATGGATATCGGGCATGGTGGGGCGCAAGCTGAACCTGTTGGATCCGCGGGACAACGTCGCGGCCGGCGTTGCCACCATCAAGTACAACCTCGACAACGCCGAGAGCCTGGACCACGCCATCGCCGCGTACTACCAGGGCCTGGGCGGGGTGCGGAAGTACGGGATGTATTCCGACACCAAGGTTTATGTCGCCAACGTCAAATCCCTGATGAAGCAGTACCGCTAGTCGGTGGCCGGGTGCCGTGTTCTGCCAGGACGGGGGCACGGGGCCTGGCTAACCGGCACTCCGCATGACTAAGGCGGGTGAATCCATATTGGATTCACCCGCCTTAGTCATGCGCGGTATCGGCTCGCAGCGTTAGTGGGCGTTGCTGCGCAAGTCCAGGGGCATCTCAATGACCACTTCGGTGCCCTGGTTCGCTGCCTGGTTCCAGTGGATTTCGCCGCGCAGCTCGCTGGTGACCAGGGTGCGCACGATCTGCAGTCCCAGACCCTCGCTGTACTCCCCCTCGGGCAACCCATGGCCGTTGTCGCTGACCGTGACTCGCAGCCACTTGTGGCCGTCCCGGCCCAGGTATCGTTCGGCCAGTAGCCGCACTTCCCCGTCACGGCCGGCCAGCCCGTGTTCCACTGCGTTGGTGGCCAGTTCGTTGATGACCAGGGACAACGGGGTGGCCAGTTCGGCCGGCAGCATCCCGAATTCCCCTTCGCGCACGGTGCGAACCCGCTGGCTCGGACTGGCGATTTCAACGATGAACCGGAACTGTCGGTCCATCAGGTCATCAAATTTTACGGTTTCGTTCAAACCCTTGGACAGGAAATCGTGTACCGAGGCGATGGTTGAGACCCGGCGCATGGCCTGTTCCAGACCCTGTTTGCCCTCGGTCGAGTTCATGCGCCGGGACTGCATGCGCAATAGCGCGGCCACCGTCTGCAGGTTGTTCTTCACCCGATGGTGGATTTCGCGGATGGTGGCGTCCTTGGTGACCAGTTCCTTTTCCCGCCGGCGCAGCTCGGTCACATCCCGGCACAGAACCAGGGATCCCCAGCGGCGGCGTTCGTCGCGCAGCGGGATGGCACGCAGCGAAATGTTCACCCCGCGGTACTCCATCTCGGTGCGCCACGGCATTTTGCCCTGGACCACCAGCGGCAGGGTTTCGTCAATAACCCGCCGGTCGCTGACCAGTGCCATGGTCAGGTCCGAGAGCGACTGGCCCTGCAGTACCTCGGCGGCTCCGAGCCGGCGAAACGCCGACACCGCGTTGGGGCTGGCGTATTCCACCACCCCGGCGGCGTCCATCCGGATGAAGCCGTCGCCTACCCGCGGGGCGCCGCGCCGTGACCCGGTCGGGCTGGCGAAGTCGGGCCAGAGCCCGAGGGTGCCCATGGTCAGCAGGTCATCGGCGCTTTGCCGGTAGACCAGTTCCAGGTTGGAGGGGGTGCGGCTGGAGGCCAGGTCGAAGTGGGAGGTGATGACCGCGACCTTCCGTCCCTGGCGGACCAGGGGGACGGCCTGAACGGTACTCTGTCCGGCCAGGTCGGCCGGGTGCTGCACGGAACGCTGCAACTGCCCGGTGGCCCAGGCCTCGTCCACCATGATCCGCAGGTCCTTGCGGATCCGCTCCCCAACGAAGTCGGTGTGGAACGCGGTGTGCGAGGTGGAGGGCCGCACGTGCGCCAGGGCCATGTAGGACCCGTCCCCGGTGGGGAACCACAGCACCAGGTCGGCGAACGCAAGATCGGCGACCAGCTGCCAGTCCCCCACCAGCAGATGCAACCAGTCCTCATCACCGGGCCCGAGCTGAGATTTTTCGCGCAGTTGCTCGGTGATGAGGGCCATGGTGTGTTACTTCCTCCGGACGATGGAACGCAGCAGGCGAAGTGCGACGGACAGCGAGGCCATGTCGTCGCGCTCCAGGTTGTTGACCTCCTGGAACATGTTCTTCGCACGATCAAGGTTAGCCGTGTTGGCTTCCTCCCAGGCCGCAACACGCGCGTCGGCGTCCTGCAGGTCTCCGGCCGCGTCCAGCACGTCCCCGGTCATGTCAATGATCGTGGAGTACAGGTCATCGCGCAGCGCGGCACGGGCCAGTGCCTTCCAGCGGTCGGTGCGCGGCAGCGCGGTGATCCGGTTCAGCAGGGCATCGACCTCGAACTTGGCGTACAGTGCGAAGTAGGTTGTGGCCACCTGCTCGGTGTCGGCGTCGTTGCGGAAGATGTAGTCGGCGATGTCCAACAGGGCATAGGACTCGAACTGTCCGGCCCAGTGGATCGCCTGCTCCTCGGTCAGCCCGTGCTGGATGGCATCTTCACGCCAGGTGGCGAAGCGGGCGGCATCCACCCCGCGCAGCAGCTGCGGCAGCTGGGCGCGCAGCTTCTGCACCTTGGCGGCGTAGCGTTCCACCATTTCCCCGACGCTCAGTTCCAGGTCCACATGGTTCAGGAACCAGCGGGTGGTGCGGTCCAGCAGACGGCGCAGGTCGTGGTGCTGGCGCGACCAATAACCGATGTCCTGCCCGGCCGGCTGCAGGTTGATTTCCTGGAACCAGCGTTCGTACTCGTAGATCTCCCGCAGCGCGCAGAAGACCTTGGCGATCTGCGCCTCGGTGGCCCCGGTTTCCTCCATGGCGCGGAAGATGTAGGTGATGCCGCCGATGTTCACGATTTCGTTGGCCACCACGGTCGCCACGATCTCGTTGCGCAGCGGATGGCTGTCCAGTTCTTCCCCGAACCGCTCTGAGAGCTGGCTCGGGAAGTAGCGCTTGAGGGTGGCGAAGAAGTAGTCGTCCTCGGTCAGGTCCGATTCGGCCAGCGCCTGGGCCAACTGGATCTTCGCGTACGCGGTGATCACTGCCAGTTCCGGGGCGGTCATGGATCCGCCCGAAGCACGCCGGGCCTCCAGTTCGCTGTTCGAGGGCAGGAACTCCAGCTCACGGTTCAGATCCGCGTGCTCCTCCAGCCAGTCCATCAGCCGTTCGTAGGCCGGGGTCCAGGTCTTGGCCGCGTGCTTTTCGTTCAGCAGCAGCACGTTCTGGTTGAAGTTGGTCTCCAACACCAGGTCGGCGACGTTGTCGGTCATCGAGATCAGGAAGTCCGCACGCTCGGCAGGGTCGATGGCCCCGGCCTTGACCTGGCGGTCCACGAAGATCTTGATGTTCACCTCGCGGTCGGAGGTGTCCACGCCGGCTGAGTTGTCAATGGCATCGGTGTTCAGGATGACCCCATTGGCCGCGGCCTCGATGCGGCCACGCTGGGTCATGCCCAGGTTGCCGCCCTCACCGATGATGCGGGCCTGCACCTGGCGTCCGTCCACGCGGATGGCGTCGTTGGCGCGGTCCCCGACCTGGCCGTGGCTTTCGGTGCTGGCCTTGATGTAGGTGCCGATGCCGCCGTTGTACAGCAGGTCGACCTTGGCCGAGAGGATCGCCTTGAGCAGGTCGTTGGGCGCCATCGCGGTGGTGTCATCGGGCAGGCCGAGCAGCTCGCGCACTTCGGCGCTGACCGGCACCGACTTCAGCGACCGGGAGAACACCCCGCCGCCGGCGGAGATCAGGTTCTTGTTGTAGTCGGCCCAGCTGGAGCGCGGCAGGTCGTAGAGCCGCTGGCGTTCGGTGAAGGCCGCATCGGGCTCCGGGTTCGGATCCAGGAAGATGTCGCGGTGGTCGAAGGCGGCCACCAGCTTGATGGTCTTGGTGCGCAGCATGCCGTTGCCGAACACGTCACCGGACATGTCCCCGATGCCCACGGCGGTGAACTGTTCGCTTTGCGAGTCCACGCCGAGTTCGAAGAAGTGGCGCTTGACCGATTCCCAGGCACCGCGGGCGGTGATGCCCATGCCCTTGTGGTCATAGCCCACCGAGCCGCCCGAGGCGAACGCGTCGCCCAACCAGTGGCCCTTTTCCTCGGAGATTGCGTTGGCGGTGTCGGAGAAGCTCGCGGTGCCCTTGTCGGCGGCGACCACCAGGTAGGTGTCATCCCCGTCGCGGCGCACCACGTCCACCGGCGGCACCACCCGCTGGCCCTGCTCATCGGTGATGACGTTGTCGGTCAGGTCCAGCATGGTGCGGATGAAGATCCGGTAGGAGGCCTTGCCCTCCTCCATCCAGGCGCCGCGGTCCACGGCCGGGTTCGGCAGCTGCTTGGCGTAGAAGCCGCCCTTGGCGCCGGTGGGCACGATCACCGAGTTCTTCACCATCTGCGCCTTGACCAGGCCCAGCACCTCGGTGCGGAAGTCTTCGCGGCGGTCCGACCAGCGCAGGCCGCCACGGGCGACGGCGCCGAAGCGGAAGTGCACGCCCTCCACGCGCGGGGAGTACACCCAGAACTCGTGCTTGGGGCGTGGGAACGGGGCGAAGTCGATCTCGTTCGGGGCCAGCTTGAAGCCCAGCGCGTGCCCGGCGGCATAGTAGTTGGTGCGCTTGGTCGCCTCGATGACCTTCACGAAGCGGCGCAGCAGCTTGTCGGCATCCAGGGTCGGCACGCTTTCCAGGGCCGCGCTGATCTTCTGGTGGGCTTCCTCGCGGGCCGCCTCGGACTCCTCGGCCGAGAGCTTCGGGTCGAAGATGGCGTGGAAGAGGCTCACGATCCCGTGGGTGACCTCGGCGTTGGAGACCAGGGTGCTGGCGATGAAGTCGGTGGAGTTCGGAACCCCCAGCTGCAGCAGGTAGTGGGCGTAGGCGCGCAGCATGGCCACTTCGGTCCAGTGCAGTCCCTCGCGCAGCACCAGGGCGTTCAGCTCATCGGATTCGGCGGCGTTGCGCACCACCGCCGAGTAGGTTTCGGCCAGCAGGTCCTGGACGGCGGAGAAGTCGATGTCCTCATCGACCTTCAGGCCCAGGTCGTAGATGTAGCGCTGCTCGCCGTCCTGCGGCTGCAGCTCGAAGGGCCGCTCGTCCACGACTTCCAGGCCCAGGTCCTGCAGCACCGGCAGGATGCGCGAGAGCATCAGCGGACGGTTGACGTAGATCTTCATCCGGACGCTGACCGGGCTGTCCTCATGCTCGTCGGTCGGGGCGTAGAAGGAGACGACCGGGCCTTCCTGGGCCGGCTCATCGAGCTGGGCCAGGCGTTCAATGTCCGCCAGCGCATCCTCGATCTCGAACTGGACCTTGTAGGACTCGGGGAAGGCCTCGGACCAGGACCGGGCCAGGTTGCGGGCCTCGTTGGCTTCCAGGCGCTCGTGGGCCGCATCGTGCACCGCTTCACCCCAGGAACGCACCGCGTTGGCGATGCGGGTCTCCAGGTGCTTACGGTCCACCACCGGGGCCAGGCCGTGGCGCTGCAGACGGATCCGGTAGAACAGGCGGATCAGAGCCGAGTCGCTCATCAGCACGTCGTATTCCATGGAATCCGGGTTGAAGGACTGCTTGAGCACATCCTCGATGCGCTGGCGGACCAGGGTGGAGAAGCGGTCACGCGGCAGGTAGACCATCACGGACATGAACCGGCCGTAGTCATCGGGGCGCAGGAAGACGGAGGTGCGGCGGCGCTCCTGCAGGCGCAGGATGCCCATGGCGGTGTTGGTCAGGTCCTCCACGGAGATCTGGAACAGCTCATCGCGTGGGTAGGTTTCCAGGATGGTGACAATGTCCTTGCCCGAGTGCGAGTCCGGGGCGAAGCCGGCGTGCTTGAGCACTGCGGCGACCTTTTCGCGCACCAGCGGCACGGCGGTGACGCTGGAGGTGTACAGGCTGGAGGAGAACAGGCCGATGAAGCGGCGTTCGCCGTTGACCTCCCCATTGGCGTCAAAGCTCTTGACACCCACATAGTCCAGGTAGGTGCCCCGGTGCACGGTGGAGCGGGCGTTGGCCTTGGTGATCACCAGGGCGCGCTTGTCGCGTGCCGTGGCCCGGCCGCGCTTGGTCAGGTGCAGCGGGCCGCGGTCATCGGCGTCGCGCATCAGGCCCAGGCCGCTGCCCGGGCGGGCGCGCAGCACGTCCTCGCCGTGCTCGGTGACCAGCTCGTAGTCGCGGTAGCCCAGGAAGGTGAAGCGGCCATCGGCCATCCAGTTCAGCAGTTCCACGGCCTGATCAAGGTCCGGGATGTCCTCGGCTCCCACGGTTTGGGGCAGCGTGGCGGCGATTTCGTGGGCACGGTCCATCAGCTTCGGCCAGTCCTCGACGGCCATGCGCACGTCGCTGAGCACGGACTGCAGGCCGGTGGTGACTTCCTCGGCCTGCTCCTCGCTCATCTCGTGGTCCAGTTCCACGGAGATCCAGGATTCAACCTCGGTGTTGCTCCCGGCCAGATTCAGGGTGCTCAGGTCGGCGAGCGCGGCAGTGTCGCCGCTGGCCACATGCTGGGCGTCGGTGGGGGTCAGTGACTTGATTTCACCGGTCTCGGTATCGCGGGAAACCACGAAGGTGGGGTGCACGACCAGGTGGATCGGGCATTTCTGGCGCACCAGCTCAGTGGTCACGGAATTGACCAGGAACGGCATGTCGTCGGTGACGATGTAGACCACGGAGCTGCCGGCACTGGACTTCACCACGACATTCGAGGTTTTCGGCTGCCTAACGAACCCGATATCCAGGTGGGCCGCCACACGCTCCTCCAGCTCTCCGGGCTGGTAGGCGGCAAAGTCCTCCCTGGCGATTTGACTATAGTACTCACTGATCAGGTCGTTGGTGAGTGTCGCATTCATAAATGCTTCTGACACGGCCGATTCCGACGAGTTCAACTGAACGCCTCCAAGAGTGAAGATCAACGATTCGCCCCATTGCGAATGCACGATGTCTACCAGCCTATCGCGTTTTTCCCGCCGATTTCCTACACTCTCTCGCGCCCCGGCTTCGGGTTCGGTGTGGTTGCCCGAAATGGTAGTTTCTTGCCGGCCAGGGCGCGGATTTCTGAGCGTAGTGCGCAACGTGGTGCCAACTCCAACAGTGAGCTTCCGGCCAGCACCGCAGCCTGGCAAACCGGGTGGTCATCAGGCAAAAATCCGAGGATGGGATAGGAGGGCCCGAAGCGCTCCCAGGCCTCCGAAATGCCGCGGCGCGGGGCCCTGCCGGAGGAAGCCGAGCCGACCTTGTTGAACAGGATCCGCAACTGTGGGTGCAGCTGCGCCTCGGCCAGTTCATCCAGGGCCCGGATGGCCCGGGGAATGCCCAGACTGTTCGCGGCCACGACCATGATCACCTCGTCGGAAAAGCGCAGCGCCTCCACGCTGACCCCGTTGCGCTGCGGGGCGTAGGTGTCGAAGCTGAGCTGTTCGTCGGTTTCCACCGGGGCGGCCACGTCCAGGATGATCCGGTCATGGTGTTCCTTCAGTGCCGCCACGGCCCGGCGCAGCGAGGCGGCCCGCACCTCGGGCCAACGGCTGGCGCGCGGGATTCCGCTGGCCACCTTCAAGATGGTGGATCCGACCTGGATTGTGGTCAACACCGCTTCAAGGCGGGCAGCATCGAAGTGCCCGGTGTCCACAACCCGGCACAACTGTGCCACCGCTGCCGCCTCATCGAGCATTCCCAGCTGGATGGCCAAGGATGAGGCGTAGGTATCGGCATCGATGAGGACCACCGATTCGCCGGCGGCTGCCGCCTCCACCGCGAAATTCAGCGCCAGCGTGCTGCGCCCCGGGGAGCCGGCCCCACTCCAGAAGGTGCTCACCCTTCCCGGTTCGCGCCCTGATTCCGCTCCTCTCAGGCCCTGGTCCAGGGCGCCGCCGGAGGGCCGGTCCAGCTCCCGCTCGCGCAGCCCCTGGGCGATCAGGGTTTCCAGTTCGGCGGCGCTGCCGCCGGGGGCGGCGGAAATCACCCCGGGGATCGGGGAGACCTCGGTGTCCAGCAGCACCAGCACCACGTCACGTTCCTGCACGTAGTCGACCTGCTCCATGGCCGGCATCAGGCCCGGTTCGGCAACCAGCAGCACGTCCACCCGGTTGGAGGTGCAGGCCGCAACCGCCTCGGGGATCTCCTGGCAGACCCGCACCACCATTAGCTCCCCGCGGTAGCTCTCGATCCGGCGCACCAGATCGGGGTCTAGGCCAAGGACCACCACCGAGATGCTCATGAGGATTCACCGGCCGGATTGTACACCACAATGATCCGTGATTCATTGGCCAATGCCTGCAACAGGGGTTCAAGATAGGCCGGTTCCACCAGCAGCTCCAGGTTGACGGCACTCTGTCCGACCAGACCGGCGGCCCGTTCGGTGCGTGCCGAAACTTCCACGAGGTTCGCCAGCAGTTCCGGGGTTCCATAGCTGGCGGTACCCGGCTCCCGCTGGGCGATCCACACGTCGACCCTGCTGCCGGGGGTGATGGCCGGGGACAGGTCCACCGGCAGGTCAATGTTGATGGGCCGTCGCGAACCCAGTTCACTGCGGGTGACGAAGTCCTGGGCGATCAGCTGCCCGGAGCCGATGAAGGTGTTCGCCCGCGCATCCTGCAGGTGCTGCGCCTCAGCCGGCACATAGTGCTGCATGGAGTCCCCCAGCTGCACGTGGGCAACCTCCAGGTTCTCTTCACCCAGCGGCTCACCCAGCGTGATGTCCTGCTTGGCCACATACACCGCAGTGCGCTCATCCATGGAGTTGATCAGCACCACGGTGCCGGTCATTGCGGCCGCCACCAGCAGCAGGCCCAGCAGCAGCCGCGGTTCCTTCCATCTGGCACGGCGCACCCGGGGGCTGACCGGTACCGGCTGGTGCTTGCTGCGCGCCTCGGCAACCACGGCGTTCACCTCATTTGAGAACCTGCATGTTGTGCGGTGAGCCTAATGGAAGAACGGGCAACTGTGAAGGGGCGAAGCCAGGATTGTGGATTTCGTGGGCGCTGGCAGGAACCCGGCGGGGCCTCAGTGCCGGTGTTCCAGCATCAACCAGCCCAGCGCGGTGTGCGGGATGAGCAGTTCGGAGGTAATGCTGCGCGGGCGCGCATATTCGTCCCGCGCGTGGGTGCCCAGCACGATGAAGTCCTGGGCTGCCTGCAGTAGTGTCCCCTCCCCCAGGAGTTGGCCATCAGTCCCGTGCACCTGGACCGGGTTCCGGTCGCGTAGCAGGGCACGCAACACCGCCGCGAACCTTGCGGACGCAAGCTTCACCGCCTCGCTGTGCGCGGAAGGCTTGGGCGGCAGGGCTACCGTTTGCACGGCGGCGACGCGGATGAGCCAGCGAGTCGCGGACTCTTCCAGGCACAGGTAGTCATTGCCAACCGGCCCCAGCCGTGCCGTGAGCTCCTCTCCCCCGGCCAGCCGGAGCGACAAGCGCCGGCCCTGGCAGGTCAGCAGCCGTTCGGCCAGTGTCTGCCGCGCCTGTTCCACCCGAACCGATTCGGCGATTTCCGCTCGCAGGTCTTCTGCCAGCTGTGCCTGCAGCTGGGATTCAAGATCCGCAAACAAGGATTCCCATCGCATGCCCACACCCTACGGTCCTCCACAATTTTCAACAAGAGCCTTCCCTTAATCCGCTTCAAGTGTCATTATCTTATTCAAATGACATCAAACGTTATCAAATAACAGAGGATGTGGTTAGGATGTGGCAGAAACGGCTGGTTGCCTCGCTGGTAACCGTGGCTATGGCGGCGGCGCTGATCAGCCTGCTCTGGCTGCATCGGATGCTCTCTGGCCTTGAGCCGCAACGGTGGAGTAGCTGGCACCTGCCCGTCTCCTGCGGCCTGTTCCTGCGCGCACTGACCTTGTTCCTCATTGGCTACCTGCTCTGGCTCTGCCTGGGCTGGCTCGCGCACTTGCTCTCACGCACGGCGGCCCGTCGAGGTCATCAGCATCTGGCGCTGATGCTGGGAAGGGTGGGTCCGCGGTTTTTGCGACGCCTCTACATTTCCGGACTGGGGGTTGGACTGGTGACCGCCATGCCGCTGGGGACCGCTGCCGTGGCCGGGCAGGCCGTGGCCGCACAGACCGCCGCCAATACCATTCCCGGTCCCGGCCTCCCTGTCGGTGCAGGGACATCGGATGACCAGAGGGAACCGAACGTACCGGTGCCCACCTGGAACGCGCAGCGCACCGCAATTCCCCTCGGCCGCACCCTGGGTACTCCCCCGGACGCGGCGCAGTCCCGACCCGTGGTGCAAGAAGTGATTATCCGGCACGGAGACACCCTGTGGGACATCGCCCGGACCCGGCTGGGCGAAAGCGCTTCCATCGGTGACGTGGCCGCCTACTGGCCACGCATCCATCAACGCAACCGGGACGTGATCGGTGCCGATCCGGATCTTCTACAGGTCGGCATGGTGCTGCACCTGCCCACACCCTGATACCCAGATCAGCCCCGGCCCCACGGGTTGATCCTCTTGAAAGGTCATCGCCATGTCCGCCACCTCCCTCCACCCCAGCGTCACCTCGGTGAGCTGGCTGCAACGACCCGCTGCTCACCTGACGGTGCGCCTGCAGGGCCCGGCGTTGCCACATCCGACGCGCCATCAAAGCCCGCAGGCCATTGCCAAACCCATGAACTGGATCTTCCACCGGGCCCCGGCACCGCGTACCGGCAGAATGGCCGCGGTCCAGCTGTGCCACGCCGTGGCCCGCGCCGTCTTCGAGGTGCTTTCCGGGTACCGCAGCATCCGCCAGCTCAATTTCGCGATGGAGCCAGGCTGTGTTGAAAAGATTAAACGGCAGATGCTCATCGAGACCCGCAATTTCACCACCACCGCGCAGCCGGGGACCACCCACGGCTGTGTGCGCACCATCCGGATGGAGCAAACCCAGTCCGGGGCCTATGAATGCGCTGCGGTTCTGGCCTTTAAGCACCGCGTCCGTGCCGTGGCTCTTCGAATCGAGCCCTGGCACGGACGCTGGCAGGTGACGGAACTGGAAGTGCTCTAGGTCAGCGGCGCTTCTTGTTCTTCTTGGACTTTCCGGCCCCAGCACCGGCAGCGGCCTTGGGCTTGGAGGACTTGGCCTGCTCGCGGGTGGTGCTGGCCTCCCCGTCCTCATCCGGTCCGGTGAACTGCAGGTTCTGCGGTTGCCCGGGAGTGCCCAGCGCCTCGCCGATCGCCTCCGGTTCCTTCTGCCCGGCGGGCAGTTCCAGGTGGAACAGGGTGCCGATGGAATCCTCGCGGATGCCTTCCATCATGGTCTGGAACATGGTGTAGCCCTCGCGCTGGTATTCCACCAGCGGGTCACGCTGTGCCATGGCACGCAGCCCGATGCCCTCCTTGAGGTAATCCATCTCGTACAGGTGTTCCTGCCATTTGCGTCCAATGGTCGAGAGCACGACGCGACGCTCCAGTTCGCGCATGGTCTGCGAACCGACCGCCTCTTCGCGGGCCTGGTACTGCAGGCGCGCATCGGAGAGGACTTCCTGCTCAATGAACGCCGGGGTCAGGTGGGAGACGCCGCCGGCTTCCTCGGCCACCTCATCAACGGTCAGCGAGATGGGGTAGAGCTGCTTGAAGTTGGTCCACAACTGGCGCAGATCCCAGTCATCCGGGTTGCCGGACTGGGTGGCTTCGACAACCATCGCCTTGACGACGTCCTCCAGGAAGTGCTCCACCTTCTCGTGGATGTCATCGCCTTCCAGAATGCGGCGGCGATCGGTGTAGATCGCCTCGCGCTGGCGGTTCATCACGTCGTCGTACTTCAGCACGTTCTTGCGCTGTTCGGCGTTGACGCCTTCAACCTGCGCCTGGGCGGATTCAATGGCCTTGGAGACCATCTTGGATTCCAGGGCCACGTCATCGGGCATCGAGGGATTGTTCATGATCCGCTCGGCCATGCCGGAATTGAAGCGGCGCATCAGGTCATCGGTCATCGACAGGTAGAAGCGGGATTCACCCGGGTCGCCCTGGCGCCCGGCACGGCCGCGCAGCTGGTTGTCGATGCGCCGCGACTCGTGGCGTTCGGTGCCCAGCACGTACAGTCCGCCCAGCTCGGCGACTTCCTTGGCTTCGCGGGCCACGGTTTCCTTGGCCTTGGCGAACACCTCGTCCCATTCGGCCTCGTACTGTTCGGAGTTCTCCTGCGGGTCCAGTCCGCGGCGTTCCATTTCGGCCACCGCGATGAACTCGGCGTTGCCGCCGAGCATAATGTCGGTACCGCGCCCGGCCATGTTGGTGGCCACGGTGACGCCGCCCTTCTTACCGGCCATCGCCACTATGGCCGCTTCACGGGCGTGGTTCTTGGCGTTGAGCACCTCATGGCGCACACCCTGCTTGGCCAACAGCCGGGAAAGGTATTCGCTCTTTTCCACGCTGGTGGTGCCCACCAGGATCGGCTGGCCACTCTGATGGCGTTCGGCGATGTCGGCGACGACGGCGTCGAACTTGGCGATCTCGTTCTTGTAGATCAAATCCGACTTGTCTTCGCGGATCGCCGGACGGTTCGTGGGAATTTCCACCACGCCGAGCTTGTAGGTGCCCATGAACTCGGCCGCCTCGGTCTGGGCGGTGCCGGTCATGCCCGAGATCTTCTCGTACATGCGGAAATAGTTCTGCAGGGTGATCGTGGCCAGGGTCTGGTTCTCGGCCTTGATCTGCACGCCTTCCTTGGCCTCGATGGCCTGGTGCATGCCCTCGGAGTAGCGTCGTCCAGGCAGGGCACGACCGGTGTGTTCGTCCACGATCATGACCTCGCCGTTGACCACGACGTAGTCCTTGTCGCGCTTGAACAGCTCCTTGGCCTTGATGGCGTTGTTCAAAAAGCCGATCAGCGGCGTGTTGGCCGCCTCGTAGAGGTTGTCGATGCCCAGGTAGTCCTCGATCTTCTCGATGCCCGGCTCCAGCACACCCACGGTGCGCTTCTTCTCATCGACCTCGTAATCGGATTCGCGCTCCAGGCGGGTGACCATCTTGGAGAATTCGGTGTACCAGCGGTTGACATCGCCTGAGGCCTGGCCGGAAATGATCAGCGGGGTACGGGCCTCGTCGATCAGGATGGAGTCGACTTCATCGACGATGACGAAGTGGTGTTCGCGCTGGACCAGTTCTTCCTTGCTCCAGGCCATGTTGTCGCGCAGGTAGTCGAAGCCGAACTCGTTGTTGGTGCCATAGGTGATGTCCGCGGCGTACTGCTTGCGGCGCTTGGCAGGATCCATGTTGGCCAGGATGCACCCGGTGCTCATGCCCAAAAAACGGAAGACGCGGCCCATCAGGTCGGACTGGTACTCGGCCAGGAAGTCGTTGACGGTCACCACGTGCACGCCGCGGCCGGTCAGGGCGTTGAGATAGGCCGGTGCGGTGGCGACCAGGGTCTTACCTTCACCGGTGCGCATTTCGGCGATGTTGCCCAGGTGCAGGGCGGCACCGCCCATCAGCTGGACATCGAAGTGGCGCATCCCCAGTACGCGGTCGGCGGCTTCACGCACCGCGGCGAAGGCTTCGGGAAGCAGCGAATCCAGGGTCTCGCCTTCGGCGTACCGTGCCCGGAACTTATCGGTTTCCCCGCGCAGTTCCTCATCGGACATGTCGCGAAATTCGCCTTCCAACGCATTGATTGCGTCGGCGTAGACCCGCAGCTTCTTCAGGGTCTTCTTGTCGCCGGTACGCAGAATACGTTCTAGCAATGATGCCACGTGGTAGCTCCCAATATCTCAAGCACAGTAAATTCTGGCGGTTTACAGTCTACGTGAGTAATTTGAACTGCAAACTCATTTCAGACCGAGGCCTGGTGTTTCGCGGACAACCGCCATGGGCTGCACAGCACCCGCTCAGTTCCCACGGTAACCGATGAGAGTCCAAGCCACCGTGCCATCAGCCACAGTTCGGCGTCGGTCCCCTGCAACACCGATTCGGTGGGGGCCGCTTCGAAATGCACGGATTTCACCTGCAGCTCCCCGAGCTTGCGGTCCGCCTTCAGATCCACCCGGCCCACCAGGTCGTCGCCGTGCAGGATGGGAAAGACGTAATAGCCGTACCGGCGTTTGGGTTCGGGCACATAAATCTCGATGCGGTAATGGAATCCGAACAGCTTCTGCAGTCGGCGCCGGTTGAAGATCATGGAGTCAAACGGCGAAAGGATGCGGGTGGTACGTGACCGGCGGGAGGCAATCACCAGCCCGGGGCGCAGGTAGAAGTCTTCGGTGAGCGATTCAACCCGGCAGCGTTGCAGCTCACCGGCATGCACCAGTTCGTGGACCATCGTTTTGACCGGGGCGGCGGGGAGCCGGAAATACTCGCTGACGCAGTGCAGGCTGGCCACCCCCAACGCGTCCACGGCGGCGAGCACCAGGCGCCGCAGGGATTCCTGCGCCGAATGGGCTGGCTCCAGGTACTGTGCCTCGATGACGGTGCTGGCCGGGGCGAAGCGCCGTTCAAAGTGCTGGTTGCGCCCCAGCGAGAGAATCCGGGTTTGCCAGAACAGTGATTCGGTGACCAGTTTCGTGTCGTTCCAGTTCCATCCCCAGTGGTCCTTGTCCGTCGTGGCCGGGATATCCAGGGCCTGGCTGATTTGGCGGGCCGAGGAGCCGGGGTTGGAGTCCAGGAATTCCAGGACCGGGGCGACCAGCTGGTGCTGTTCGGGGGTGAAGCGGTGGGAGGCGTCGGCCCAGTGCCGCGGACGCCAGCGCCGCAGGTCCCCCACCAGGTCGCTGCGCACGTAGCTGGCTTCGTGGGACCAGTACTCGGTAACCGGGCTGGCCGCTCCGGCCACCAGCCGGTCCAATTGGGTGCGGCTGTAGTCCCCGAGCCGGGCGAACACCGGCTGGTAGTGGGCGCGGGCCACGACGTTGACCGAGTCGATTTGGGTTTGCGCGATCTGCTGGTAGACCTGCAGGATTTTTGCCCGTCCGCTGCGTGCGGGGCTGCGTGTCCCGGACAGGCCTTGGGCGGCCACGGCGATCCGTCGAGCCTGTTGCAGGCTCAGGTCGCTGTGGCCGCCCATGGTCATAATGACGTGGTGTTCCACCGCCTGCTAGGCGTCGGTGGACACTTCGGAGTCACGGTAGCCGCGGACCTCGGTCGGCAGCTCATCGTCTTCGTTCAGTGACGGATCCAGGGTGAGCACGCCGTACTGGTACTGGTGGCGGCGGTACACCACCGAATGTGACCCGTTGGCTTCGTCGATGAACAGGTAGAACGGGTGTCCCACCAGTTCCATGCGGTCCACGGCGTCGTCGATGCTCATGACCTCGGCAGGGAAGACCTTGCGGCGAATCACCACCGGGGTGTACTGCGAATCCTCGCTGTTTTGCGCGGCTTCCTCGGCGGCCTGGTTTTCCATGGCCTGTTCGACCAGGGTCTTTCCGGCGCCTATCGTCGGCAAGCCGCTGGTGGCCTGGTGGACGGCGACCGGGGTGTGATTCCCGCGGTGCACCTTCTGCTTGTCCCGCGCCTTGCGCAGGCGCTCCAGCAGCTTGGAGAAGGCCACGTCGAATGCTGCGAACTTTTCTGCGCCGGTGGCTTCGGCGCGAATCGCCGGTCCTCGGCCAACCACGGTCAATTCCACGGACAAGGCGGTGGATTGGTTGCGGGCGTGGGGTTCCTTCACGACTTTGACGTCGATCCGCTGCACCTTGTTGGTCAGTTGCTCGATCTTGACCATTTTCTCGTCCACGTATTCGCGGAAACGATCGGAAACGGTGACGTTACGGCCGCTGTAGTTCAGCTCCATGGTGTCCTCCAAAATAGAGTCGGGTGACACAACAATCCAGGGATTTTCCAGCCCCTGGACTGAAGATGGGCCTTACGCTGCATCTGCGATGCAACCCATACTTCACCATATGCCACTTCGTGTGGATTCCACTACTTACCGCCCAGATTTCTTATCGCGTTCAGCGAAACCGACGCTTCAGCGGCTACCTCGTTTCGGTGCTCGGTGGCGGTGTCAAGGCCAGGGCGACCGCTCCAATCACCCGGTACCCGGCCGCACGGCAGGCGTTTGCCGCGGCGATGAGGGTGGCCCCGGTCGTGACCACGTCATCCACCAGCAGTACCTGCTGTCCGGGCCGGGCGGCGTCGAAGGCATACAGTGCCCCACCGCTGCTGCGCCGCTGGGAGCGGCTCTTGCCCTTCTGGGCCCCGGCAGGACGCAGGGAGAACCGGTGACGCAGGATCGCCCGGCAGCTCAGCCGGGCGGGGATCAGCCCGTCAGCCTGGGCCCGGCACAGGATTCGTTGCACCGGCCAGTATCCGCGCCGGGTCCGCGCGGCCGGTGAGGAGGGAACCGGCACCAGCCACACCTGCTCCCCCGGAACGCACGGTGGGCTCAGCGCGGTGGCGGCGGCCGCCAGGTAGGGCGCGAACTGCGCGGCGAGGAACACCCGCTGGCGGTTCTTGAACGCCAGGATCGCCTGGGCCAGCTCGTTGGCGTAGAGCCCGGCGGCGCAGACCAGGAACAGTTCCTGGTGCTGGGGCAGTTCCAGCCGGCAGCGCAGTGCCGGGCCCAGCGGAGGCAAATGCAGCTGGGCGACCAGTTGCCGGGCACACCGCGGGCAGAGCCGGTGATCGGGGGCCTGGCACAGTGCACAGCTGGTGGGCAGCAGCAGGGCTGCAAGCTCGCGCAGGCCGAAGGCGGCGGCGCGCGCCGGGGTCAAGGACAGGGCCCGGTCTACCCAGGCCGCCAACGGGGAACCCATGGCGCCCAGTGTGCGCTGCCCGGGCACGGCAGGTGCGAGCACGGCGGCCGGTTGGGGATGCTAGCCGGGGTAGGACACGTCGGCGGCGAAGTCATCGAGCTTGCGCCAGGTGTTGCCCACCCGGGTGTGCAGGTCCTCCGGGGTTCCGGCGTAGACCGGGCGGCGATCGCCGGGGCCGGCGGCCAGGGACACCATGCCCAGCAGCGGGGAGAACGGTTCGGAGCCCGAGGAGAAGGTCAGCAGCTCGGCTTCCACCGATTCGGTGCGGCTGAACCTGGCCACGATGATGGACTGGTCCGAGTTCCACAGCGCGGTGTTCACCGGAACACTGGGGAAGATCTCCATCGGATGCTCGCTCAGTCCCCGGGGCACCCCGTCGGCGTCGCGCACCACGCCGCTGACCAGAACCCGGGTCTGTGAACCATCACGCACCACCAGCAGCGCCCGGGCGCCGTCCCGGGAAATCCGCAGCGACTGCACCTGTTGGCCCTTGAGCCAGTCCACGCTGATCGGCCGGGTTTCCCCGGAGACCGCCGGATCGGCGGGGGCCACCAGGATGGGGGTCTTGGCGGAATTATCCGCGGTCCAGGTCCACCCGGCCACATCCATGGAGGGGCGCAGCAAATTGGTGCCGGTCGCGACCTGGCGGACCCGGCCGTTTTCATCCACGGTCATCAGTGCGCTGCGTTTGCCGTTCAGGAACGCGTAGCGGTTGCCCACCGGCGACATCGCCGGGTCGCGGGGCGAGTATTCGGACAGGTCCGGCACCCCGCCCACCGGGATCACGCTGCCGCCCTTGACATAGACCAGGGACCCCTCGTCGATGCCGATCAGCGTGTCCGGGGTGCTGGGGTTGCGTTCGGCCTTCTCGAATTCCGGCGGTACCTGTTCCAGGTTCACGTCCGCTTCCTCGGACTGCATCTGCACGCGTTCCACGGAGGTCAGTTCGTCCAGCGAGGCGACCAGCTGCTGCTGCATCAGCTGCTTGGCCAGGTCGGTGCTGTCCACGAAGGTCTCGGCATTCAGGTCCACCGTGGCGGTGCCGTCCTTGACCGGAACCGCCGGGCGCACCAGGGAGCTGGCCGAGGAGAACGCGGAGACGACCGCGTTTTCCAGGTAGGGGGCCGGGCCCTCCAGCAGGGCCTCGACCACGGAGGTCGCCGCACCGCTGCGGGAGGAGAACCAGCGGATGTCCGGGACCAGGTACTTGTAGCTGGCGTCGTAGAAGTACAGGGTGCGCGGGGTGAAGATCCGCTCGAAGAAGCTGCTTTCGAGCATGATCCCGTCCGGGGCCTTGGAGATGCGCCATTCCCCGTCGATTTCGCTGAGCTCCACGTCCACCGCCCGGGTGGAATGGGAGGGGTATTCGGTGCGGATCCCGTTCGCGTCGACCTCGGCGGTGATTTCCAGCTGGATGGTGTAGCGGTTTTCCGCCCCCGCCTCGATGATCGAGCTGGCGTCGTACACCAGGGTGCGGCTGCTGCCCTTCCAGGCGTTTTGCAACTGCGGGGTCATGAACTCGCGCGCCACCGCGTAGTCCTGGGCCAGGGACACCCCGGCCTCCAGGAAGCCCTCCACGATGCCGCGCGGGCTCGAGCCCGGCTGCGGTCCCAACGCGTCAAAGCTGTAGTTCTCATCGCTTTCATCATCGGGCTGGGACTGGATCTGCTGGACCGGGGAGGAACGCGGGATGGAGGCGCAGCCACTGAGCATCAGCACCCCGGCCAGGGCCAGGACCAGGGCGTGCAGCAGCCGGGCCGGACCCAGTGCGAAGCGCAGCCGGGCGACGGGGAACCTCAAGGTGCCCCTCGGCCGCGGGGTGCGGGGTGCCGGTGTGCTCATGACTGATCCCCCGCATCCGGGTTGGCGGCACCGGGCAGGTCCCTGCCCGGCTTGTCGGTGCCGGGCCGTTCACTGCCCGGTTTCTGGGTGCCAAAGGCCCCGCGCGGGTCGATGACGTCATCGTCCAGCGGTTCATCCAGCAGCAGCGGCACGAAGCCGATCTTGGGCAGCTCCCCGGTCAGCGGGAAGTGTTCCGGGATTCCGGCGGCACCCAAATCCGGCAGCACGGTGGGCTCCAGCGGCAGCGGTGAGCTGGAGATCGTGTGCCCGGCGGTACGGGGCAGGGTCAACCGGAAGTTCGACCCGACCCCCTCCTCCCCCCAGGCCTCCAGGCGTCCACCGTGCAGCGCGGTGTCCTCCTTGGCGATGGCCAGCCCCAGCCCGGAGCCGCCGGTGGTGCGCTTGCGAGCCGGATCGGCGCGCCAGAAGCGGTCAAAGACGTGGGAGGCGGCCTCGGCGCTCATCCCGATGCCGTGGTCGCGCACCGAGATCGCCACCGCGTCCTCATCCTGGCCGATGCTGATGTCGATCGGGTTGCCCTCCCCGTGTTCTGCGGCGTTGAGCACCAGGTTGCGCAGGATCCGCTCGACCCGCCGCGGGTCCACTTCGGCCACGCAGCCCTCGGCGGGGGCCGAGAGGCGCAGCACCGAACCGTATTCGTCGGCGACCGGGGTGGCGGTGTCGATGACCTTGCGGGCGATCACGTTCAGGTCCGTGGATTCACGGTCCAGCACCGCCACCCCGGCATCGAAGCGGGAGACCTCCAGCAGGTCATTGAGCAGGTTCTGGAAGCGTTCGATCTGGTTGTACATCAGTTCGGCCGAACGCGAGGTCAGCGGGTCGAAGGACTCCCGGGCGTCATGGATCACCTCGGCGGCCATGCGCACCGTGGTCAACGGGGTGCGCAGTTCATGGGACACGTCCGAGACGAAGCGCTGCTGCATTGCCGAGAGCTGGTTCAGCTGGGTGATCTGGTCCTGCAGGGAGGCGGCCATGTGGTTGAAGGCGGTGCCCAGGCGGGCGACCTCGTCCTCGCCGATCACCCGCATGCGCCGGTCCAGGTCCCCGGCGGCGATCCGCTCCGAGACGTAGGCGGCGTCGGCGACCGGGCGCACCACGGTGCGGCTGACCGACCAGGAGATCACCCCGACCACCAGCAGCAGGATCATGCCGGTGAGCACCATGGCGCGGTTGATGAATTCCAGGGTGCTTTGCACGCTGGAGAGGTCATAGACCAGGTAGAGGCCGTATTCCCGGCCCGGGGGCAGCAGCACCTTGGTGCCGAAGATGATCCCCGGCGCCTGACTGCCGGCGGAGGGGATCTCCACCGAACGCCAGTAGATCCCCGAATCGTTCATGACCCGTTCGGACAGGTCAGCCGGGATGATCCGGCTGGTCAGCTGCCCGGAGGCGGTGGGGGCCACATAGATGTTCTCATCGCCCGGGAAGGGCATCAGCACGAAGTCGCGCACCACGCTGGCCCCGTCGCCCTCCAGGGTGCTTAGCGTGCTGTTGACCAGCGACTGGGTGGAGACCCGGTCGGTGGTGGCTGCGGATTCGAAGATGGACCGGGCCTGGGTC
>Ga0153920_1000059_pt1 | contig 45792 bp, 40 predicted proteins | sample TSNJ004MetaG_FD_104713 | JGI IMG/M metagenome (GOLD analysis project Ga0153920, IMG submission 104713) | Attine ant fungus gardens microbial communities from New Jersey, USA - TSNJ004 MetaG | ecosystem: Host-associated > Fungi > Mycelium > Unclassified | place: USA: New Jersey, Brendon T. Byrne...
GTGAATCAGCACGCCGCCAAGCCCTGCCGGCATGGATTCATGAGTACAATCACCACAGGCCCCACACCGCGATCGGAAACCAGCCACCCATCAGCCGCTTAACCAACCTGCCTGGACAGTACAGCTAGTCCTGGCTGATCCTCGGGCACTGGTTCGGCGGTAATACGTCGGTGAGGTGGCCCTGAGGGTCGTTAGCGATCACAAGCATATTCGCGGGGGTTTTAGGCGACTTCGGTTTCTTCCTCGCTCTCGGTGATTGCCTCGGCCAGGGTGTGTGCGGTGCGCAGCACGTGGCTGGCGGTTTCCTTGATGGTCTCGGCGTCTTCCTGGCTCCACCGGGCCACGTAGCCGATGCTGTAGGCGCTGGTGTCGAGTCCAAGAATTCCGGCTACAACGTAGGCCACGCTCTCCGCTTCGGTCTCCTTAATCCCATCCTGAATCACTGCATCCTTCCTCAGCGTGAATGTCAGAAAACTCCGAGTAGATTTCGAGTTGATCTGCATCGAATTTGCAATACGTTACCCAGCTGTGATGTTAATGAGATCGCGTTAGGCTAGCCTGACCAAACATCATGTAATCAACTTGAGGACTACGCCATGGGCACCTCCCTTCAGACTCTGCGGCCACAACGGCGGCAACCGACCACGCCCGAGGACACGCTGCTGTGCGGCGCCACCGCGACGCGATTCCGAGAGGAAACCGAAGACGCGCTTCATCGGGCCACACGCCAACTGCAACAGGCCAATTCCCCCACCACCGGTCCCTCCCCCACCGGCTTGGCACCACGCATCGAGGCCGTTGACCTGGAAGCACCGCTGGGTTCCAGCGCTGAGGTCTTTTCCGAACTGGAGGAGCTGTACCTGCGTGATGCCGTGTACTTCCACCACCCGAAGTACGCCGCGCATTTGAACTGCCCCGTGCTCATCCCGTCGGTGGCCGCAGAGGCGTTCGTCAGCACCCTGAACACGTCCATGGACACCTTCGACCAGAGCGCCGGCGCAACCCTGATCGAACAACGCCTGGTGCAGTGGAGCGCCGGGCTCATCGGATTTGCTGTCTCACGGGCGGACGGCATCTTTACTTCCGGCGGCACCCAGTCCAACGTCCAGGCGATGCTGATTGCGCGGAATCGGGCAGTGGCCCGTCTGGACGGCCCGTTGCCGCACCGGCTTTCGCAATTGCGCATCTACACCTCCGCCGACGCCCACTTCAGCATCGCGAATGCCGCCATGCTGCTGGGCCTGGGACAGGACGCGGTGCGCAGCATCCCCACCGATGCCCGCCACCGCATGGACAGTGTGTCTCTGTGCGAGCAGATTGAGCGGGACGTGGCCGCCGGACTGGTGCCGATGGCGATATCCGCCACCGCTGGCACCACTGACTTCGGGGCCATCGACCCCCTCTCGGATCTGTCGGCCCTCGCCCGCCGGTTCGGGGCCTGGCTGCACGTTGACGCGGCCTACGGCTGCGGTCTGCTGGTATCACCGCGCCACCGGCAACGGTTGGCGGGCATCGAGCAGGCCGACTCGGTCACACTGGACTTTCACAAGTCCTTCTTTCAGCCCATCGGCTCCAGTGCGCTGGTCCTTCGCGAGGGGACGGACTTTGACTCCATCAGGCACTACGCCGACTACCTCAACCCCCGGGCCGCCGCGGCGCAAACCCCGAACCAGGTCGACAAGTCGCTGCAGACCACCCGGCGGTTTGACGCGCTCAAGCTCTGGGTGGGGTTGCGCACGATCGGCGCGTCAGCCATCGGCACCATGTTCGACCGGGTCATTGAGCTGGCTGGCGAAGCGCAGGAGCTGATCGGGCTGCGCGCCGAGCTGCGCCTTGAAGCACCGGTGCAGCTGAGCACGGTGGTGTTTGGCTTCAACCACCCCACCGAGCCGCTGCCCCAACACCACGCGAACACGCTGAATGACGCGATCCGCCAGCGGCTGTACGAGCGGGGCCAGGCCATGGTCGCCGCCACCACCGTGCAAGGGCGTCGCCTGCTGAAGCTGACCCTGCTCAACCCCAACACCACGGTGCGGGACCTGGAGGAGATCCTCGACCTGATCTGCCAGGCCGGCTACGAGCTGCTCGCCGAGAACTTCGCGAAAGGACGCCCATGACCAAGCACACCACCCAGAGCGCTTCCGGGACATCCAGCACTCCGGCGGAGCACTTCGACGTCGTGGCCATCGGGGCCGGGCCCTTTAACCTGGGGTTCGCGGCACTGGCCGAGCCCCTGCAGGATCTGTCCCTGGCCGTGCTGGAGGCCGATGACCATTTTGCCTGGCACCCGGGAATGATGCTGGAGGGGGCGCACCTGCAGGTGCCCTTCATGGCGGACCTGGTCACCATGGCGGATCCGACCAGTCGGTATACGTTCTTGAACTACCTGAAGCAGCACGGGCGGATCTACCCGTTCTATATCCGGGAGAACTTCTACGCGCTGCGCAACGAATACAGCAACTATTTGGCCTGGGCCGCCGAAGAGCTGCCCAGCGTGCGCTTTGGCCACCGCGTCATGCAGGCCAGCTACGCCAACGGCCGCTACCTCCTGCTGGTGCTCACCAATCGCGGCATGACCACGATCAGCGCCGACCGGCTGGTCATCGGCACCGGTTCCCAGCCCTATGTGCCACCGATCGCGAACGAGGCCGCCCAGGCGACCGGGCGGTTGGTGCACAGCAGCCGCTACGTGTTCTCCCGCCCGGAGCTGCTCAGCGCCGACGGCGAGCGCCCAAAGGTCGTCACGGTACTGGGCAGTGGTCAAAGCGCGGCAGAAATCTTCCTGGATTTGCTGCAGCACCTGCCGCAGGAGGACCACCTGGTCTGGGCCACCCGCTCAAACCGCTTCTTCCCGCTGGAGTACACCAAGCTCACCCTGGAGATGACCTCCCCGGAGTACATCGACCACTTCCATGCCCTGCCAATGCGCCGGCGCGATGAACTCTCCGCCCGGCACAAGGGACTGTACAAGGGCATCAACGCCGACCTGATCGATGAGATCCACGAGCAGCTCTACCAGCGCAGCTTGCACGGCCGCCCGCCGGTGCATCTGCGCACCGGCTGCACTGCCACCGCCATCGAGGCCGGATCCGGCACCGCCGAAGACGCACTGCAGGTGACTTTGCGCCACGAGGATGACCACCGTCAGCTGCGCTTTGGCACCGACCACCTGGTGCTGGCCACCGGCTACCGCACCGGGGCCCCGGACTTCCTCTCCGGCATCGACTCCCGGCTGCGCCGGCTGCCGGACGGGCGGCTGGATGTGGACCGCAACTATGCGGTGGGCGTGCACCAGGACATTTTCGTGCAGAACGCCGAACTGCACACCCATGGGTTCACCGCCCCGGACCTGGGCATGGGCGCATACCGCAACTCGGTGCTGCTGAACCGGATCACCGGACGCGAAGCCTACCCGGTGGAGCAGCGCATCGCGTTCCAGCGGTTTGGGGCCGCCGGGCTCGAAGGCCTGCCCACCGAACACCGGGAAGCATCCAACACCGTGCTGAAGGACTAGGAGACAGACGATGAACACCACCGATTTCAGCTTCCGCCCGTTGCGGCTGCCCGAGGATGCGGCCCTGCTGCACCGCTGGGTGAGCACCGAACAGGCCCGTTTCTGGGGTCTGACCGGGTCCAGCAGGCAACGGGTCCAGGAGGAATACCGCCAACTGCTGGCCACGAAGGACTACCGGGTGCTGCTTGGGCAGCGGGACGGGCAACCGCGCTTCCTGGTCGAGCTCTATGACCCGGCCACCTCCCCGCTGGCCGAGGCCTACCACGTGGTGCCCGGGGATGTGGGACTGCACCTGCTGGTCCCCGCCCCACCGGCCGCGGCAGAACCCGGTTTCACGCTGGCGGCGATGACCGCCGCACTGGCCCACGCATTCACCGGGCCGGGCACCGAACGGGTGGTGGTGGAACCCGACCTGGCCAACAAGCCGATCCAGGCACTGAACGCCCGGGTTGGGTTCCGCCCGGCGGGCCTGGTGCGGCTCACCGAAGCGGACGGGTCGCAGAAGCACGCGCTGCTCTCGCTCTGCACCCGGGCCGACTTTGAACAGGCCACCGGGCTGGTCCCCTCCCCCGGGCATTTGCGGCCCGGGCACTGGCAGCAGGCCCACCACCACCTGCTGGCCAAGGCCATTGGCGAGTTCAGCCATGAACGGCTGCTGCACCCGCAACCGCTGCCGGAGGGCCGCTACCGGGTTGAGGGGCACGGGCACCGCTACGAATTCCAGGCCCGCCACTACCTGCTGGAGCATTGGCAGGTGCAGCCGGCCTCGCTGCGCCATTGGGTGTTCACCGATCAGGCGTGGAAGCCGGACACCGTGGACGTGCTGGACTTCGTCACGGTGTTCGCCCACGAGCTGACCCTCAGCCCCCGGCAGCTGCCCACCTATGTGGAGGAGCTGACCAGCACCCTGGCCAGCCACTGTTACAAGCAGCAGCACACGCAGCAGGATAGCCGGCAGCTGGCCGAGTTCGCCGGCACCCCCGCCCAGTCCTTCCAGCGCATCGAGGCCGCGATGACCGAGGGGCACCCGTGCTTCGTGGCCAACAACGGACGCATCGGGGTGGGGCGCGGGGACTATCTGCGTTATGCCCCGGAAACCGGGGCCGACACCCCCTTGGGCTGGGTGGCGGCCCACCATAACCGGGCCACCTTCACCCACCTTGGTGCAACACAGCCCCAGGTCCAGGCACTGGATCACCTGCTGCGACAGCAGCTGGGCGCGACGGAGCTGCGCAGGCTGCGCGGGCAGCTGGAACACCTGCTGGCCGGCACCGATCGGGACCCGGATCAGTACCTGCTGATCCCGGTGCACCCCTGGCAGTGGGAGCACCGCCTGGCGACCACGTTCGCCAACGACGTGGCCCGTGGTGAGCTGCTCTGGCTGGGCCACGGGGCGGACCGCTACCAGCCGCAGCAGTCGATCCGCACGTTCTTCAATCTCAGCCACCCGCGGCGCCACTATGTGAAAACGGCGATGTCGATCCTGAACATGGGGTTCATGCGCGGACTGAGCGCCGACTACATGCAGGTCACCCCGGCGATCAACGAATGGCTGCAGGAGCTGTTCGACACCGACGAGTTCCTGCGCGACGCCCCGGTGGGGCTGCTGCGCGAGGTCGCGGCGGTCGGCTACCGCAACCGGCAGTACGAGGCGGCCACCATCCCGGGCGCCGCGCAACGCAAGATGCTCGCCGCGTTGTGGCGTGAATCCCCGTTGGAGGCACTGGAACCGGGGCAGAACCTGGCCACCATGGCGAGCCTGCTGCATGTTGACGGGCAGGGCCATAGCTTCGTTGGGGCTTTGATCCGGCGCAGCGGGCTGCCGGCGCGTACCTGGATGGAACGCTACCTGGACGCCTACCTGATCCCGCTGGTGCACTGCCTGGCCGCCTACGACCTGGTGTTCATGCCGCACGGGGAGAACGTGATCCTGGTGCTGCGCGACGGGGCGGTGGACAAGGTGCTGCTCAAGGACCTGGGTGAGGAGATCGCGGTGCTCTCCGACCGGGTGCAGCTGCCCGAGCACATCCGGCGGGTGCGCACCGGCGGGGATCCGGTGCTCTCGGTGTTCACCGACGTCTTTGACTCCTTCTTCCGCTTCCTGGCTCCGCTGCTGGATGCCGAGGGGCTGCTGGCCCAGGAGGAGTTTTGGGCGCTGGTGGCCGAACGGCTGCTGCGTTACCGACGCCAGAACCCGGCCCAGGCGCAGCACTTCGATACGCTGGGACTGTTCACCGAAGCGTTCCCGCTCTCCTGCCTGAACCGGCTGCAGCTGCGCAACAACCAGCAGATGCTGGATTTGAGCGACCAGTCCTCGGGACTGCTCTATGCCGGGGAACTACAGAACCCGCTGTCCGGGTTTGGGGATCCGGCGGTGCCGCCCGGGCGAACGCTGCGCGACGAGCACCTGGCCGGGACAAGCTAGCGCGCAGGGGCGCGGGTGGCGGCCCGGCGCGGTGCTGCCGGCAGCCGGGTGTGAGCTAGCTTTCACTTCGCCCCCACTTCCGCCTAGGGTGGAACCAGGTGCGCCAACCCCTCGACGAAAGTGAGCAATTATGAGCAACCTGGTTCCCGTCCGCCACCTGTTCGGTCCCGGCCCATGCAACCCCTATCCGGAGGCCACCGCCGCCCTGGGTCTTCCGCTGCTGGGTCACCTGGACCCGCTGTTCATCGAGCGCATGGACCGGGTGTGCGACGGGCTGCGCACCCTGTGGGGAACCGGGAACCGGCGCACCCTGCCGTTGAGCGCCACCGGCTCGGCCGGCATGGAGGCTGCGTTCGTGAACACCATCCGCCCCGGGGATGTTGCGGTGATCGCGGTCAACGGCTTGTTCGGGGAACGCATGTGCGAGGTCGCCGCCCGGGTGGGCGCCGAGGTGGTGCGCGTGGACCACGAGTACGGGACCCCGGTGGACGCCCAGCGGGTTGCCGATGCGCACCCGAACCCGGCGGTGATTGCCGCGGTGCACGCGGAAACCAGCACCGGGGTGGTCTCTGACATCGCCGCGCTGGGCGCGATCAAGGGCGATGCCCTGCTGATCACCGACGCGGTCACCTCCATCGGCGGCATGCCGGTGCTGGCCGATGAGTGGGGCATCGACATCGGCTACGCCGGATCGCAGAAGTGCATTGGCGTGGCCCCGGGCCTGGCCCCGTTCACCATTTCCGAGCGCGCCTTCGAGCGCCGGGTGGAACGCCCGCAGTCCTGGTACCTGGATCTGGGGCTGCTGGGCGGCTACACCACCGGGTCCACCGGCGGTGGGCGCACCTACCACCACACCGCCCCGGTGGCGATGGTCGCCTCCCTGGAGGCCGGCATCAACCGCATCCTGGAAGAGGGCCTGGATGCGGTCACCCGCCGCCACCAGGAGGCGGGCACTGCGCTGCAAGACGGGATCCAGGAGATGGGCCTGGAATTGTTTGCCGCCCAGGGCCACCGCCTGCCGCAGCTGACCAGCGTGAAGGTTCCCCAGACCGTGGATTCGGCGCGGGTGCGCAAGTACCTGCTGGAGCGCTTCAACATCGAGATCGGCGCCGGGGTGGGCAAGTACACCGACTCGGTGTGGCGCATCGGCCTGATGGGCCCGAACGCGAACCCGGGCTCGGTGGCACTGCTGCTGGCGGCCCTGCGCGAAGCCATCGACAAGGCCTAGCCACTTCCCCCCTCCTGGCGGCGCCCGGTCCGGACCCCTTCCCGGGTCCGGACCGGGCGCTTGTTCTGTGCGCGGGGCCTTTTTGGGGGAGAACTTCCGGATCACCGGTCCTCGATGGGGTCGTCCAAGGGATGCCCGGGTATGGAAAAGGTCCCGGATCCATGGGATCCGGGACCTTGTGAGCTCCTCCAGTTGGACTTGAACCAACAACCCTTCGATTAACAGTCGAATGCTCTGCCTATTGAGCTATGGAGGATTGCAACGAGATTTAACTTTACCCGAGCGGATTCGAAAAGCCAAAATTGGCCACTCAGTTCCCGCGCAGGATCCTTCGCCGCATCTCCAGCTCCATCAACTCGCGGTTGATCTGGCTGTATTCCTCTCCCTGCGGGTCCAGCTCGGCCCGTTGCAGCCGGCCGATGAGCTCCGCCTTGCGGTGTGTGATTTGCAGCTCAATGAGCCCGTTGATGATGTCCGTGCAGTAGCGGGCCAGGCTGTCCTCATCGGAGGCCGGGATCGAGGTCACCGCGATCTCAGAGACCAGGGAGCGCAGCTGCTCGGGCACCTCGTCACGGATGACCTGCACCCAGGCGCTGGCCGAGGCCCCGGCGGAGCTCGCCGCGACGATCCCCGAATGCACCGCGGCGTGGGCTGGGGCCATGAAGCGGGCCTCGTAGAACGCCTGCCACTGCTCGTTGCCCAGCCGCCCGGGCTGCTGGATCACCACCTCCAAGGCCTGGCGTTCCAGGCGCACCACCGGGTCGCGGTGATCGGGGCGTTCAAACGCCGGCTGGCCGGGTTCGGTGGCCGTGGCCCCGTTCGGGGCCGGGACCGGTTCCAGGTCCGCGGCCCGCGGCAGCCGGGCCCGGCGGATCGCGGCCTGCACCGCCCGGTTCACATCCTCGTTGTCCATCCCCAGCCAGCCGGCCAGTTCCCGGGCGTAGGCCGGGCGGATGGCCGAGTCGCGGATCTGCCCGACGATCGGTGCGGTCTTGCGCAGCGCCTGCACCCGCCCCTCGACGGTGTTCAGGTTGAACTTCTTCAGCTCGGCGCGGATAGCGAACTCAAAGAGCGGGCGCTTGAGCTCGATCAGTTCCCGCACCGCCTCATCCCCGCGGTTCACCCGCAGGTCACAGGGGTCGGCCCCGGTGGGTTCGACGCACACATAGGTTTGGGCGATGAAGCGCTGGTCTTCCTCGAAGGCGCGCAGCGCCGCCTTCTGCCCGGCCTCATCGCCGTCGAACGTGAAGATCACTTCCCCGCCGGTGCCGTCATCCTGCAGCAGCCGGCGGGCAATCTTGATGTGGTCGGTGCCGAAGGCGGTACCGCAGGTGGCCACGGCGGTATCGATCCCGGCCAGATGGCAGGCCATCACGTCCGTGTAGCCCTCCACCACCACGATCTGCCGGTTCTTGGAGATCCGCTTTTTGGCCAGGTCGATGCCGTAGAGCACCTGGGATTTCTTGTACAGCTGGGTTTCGGGGGTGTTCAGGTACTTCGGGCCCTGGTCATCCTCGTAGAGCTTGCGCGCCCCAAAGCCAATGGTGGCCCCGGCCAGGTCCCGGATCGGCCAGGTCAGCCGGCCGCGGAACCGGTCGTAGAGGCCGCGGTTCCCCTCGGAGAACATGCCGGTGAGCTTCAGCTCCTCATCCCGGAACCCCTTCGAGCGCAGGTGCTTGAGCAGCCCGTCCCAGCCCTTGGGCGCGTAGCCGACGCTGAACTGGTTCGCCGCCTGCGCGTCAAAGCCGCGCCCGGTGAGGAAGTCACGGGCCGTGGCCGCTTCCTCGGTGCCCAGCTGGGTGCGGAAGAATTCCTCGGCCACCTTGTGTGCGTCCACCAGGCGCTGGCGCTTGCCGTATTCCTCGCGGCGCGGGCCGCTGCCGCCGTCCTCATAATGCAGTTCGTAGCCGATGCGCCCGGCCAGCAGCTCCACGGTCTCGGTGAACGAGGAGTGGTCCATTTTCTGGATGAACGCGATCACGTCCCCGGACTCGCCGCAGCCGAAGCAGTGGAAGGTGCCCAGCTGCGGGCGGATGTGGAAGGAAGGGGTGCGCTCATCGTGGAAGGGGCACAGCCCCTTGAAGGAACCCACGCCCGCGGATTTGAGCGTGACGTAGGAATCGACGACCTCCTTCAGGTCGGTGCGGTTGCGCACCTCGTCGATGTCTTCGCGTTTAATCAGCCCTGCCATGACCCTCACTCTAGAGGCGGTGTACCCGCCTGCTTATTGGCGTCAACGCATTGTGGATGACGCCGCATTCCCGAGCGCTAGAACAGGCGCTCGTTGAAGCTTTCGCCCTTGACCAAGGTGGCGTGCCATTCCTTGGCCGACGCGTCGGTGAGCGATGCGACCTGGTCGACCACCACCCGCAGCCGCTCGTCGTCATCGGCCGCGTCGCGCCAGTCCGCGGCGAAGATCGGCTCCAGGTACTTCTCCTCGGTCTCCATCAGCAGGTTCACCAGGTCGGTGAGCAGCGCGCGCTGATCGGCGTACAGCGGCTGGCGGTCGGTGTCGGTCATCACGTAGGTGGCCGCGATCCCCTTCATCACCGCGATCTCGTGTTCGGTCTCGGTGGGCACGATCAGCTGGGCGTTATAGCGGGTCAGCGCCCCGTTGCCGTATTCGGCGCGGGTCGCGTCCATCGCGGCCTGGCAGAAGCGGCCAATGAACTGGCTGGTCATGTCCTTCAGCGCGGCCAGCGAACGGCGCGACCCGTCGGCGTGCGGCACCCATTCGGCGGTGTGCTCCAGGCGCGCCAGGGCCGCCTCGATGTCGGCCAGGTCGGTGCCGGGCAGGTACCACTGGCGGGTGACCTCCAGGGCCTGTTCGCGCTGGCGGGCGTGGCGCAGCCAGCGCAGCTGCAGGTTCCCGCCCACGATCGCGTCCTCCACATCGTGTACCGAGTAGGAGATGTCATCGGCCAGGTCCATCACCTGGCCCTCCATGCACACCTGGCCGGGGACGGTGTCCGGGCCCTCCCGCAGCCAGTTGAACACCGGCAGGTCATCCAGGTACGCCCCAAACTTGGCGGTGGGCTTGCCGTCGTGGCGCAGCGGGGCCGTGCCCCGGGTCCAGGGGTACTTGCAGGCCGCGTCCAGGGAGGCGCGGGAGAGATTCAGCCCGGCGCTGGCCCCGTTGTGCCGGAAGGTCTTGGTTTCCAGCCGGGTCAGCAGCCGCAGCGTCTGCGCATTGCCCTCAAACCCGCCGATGCCGGTGGACAGCTCGTTCAGCGCCTTTTCGCCGTTGTGCCCGAAGGGCGGGTGGCCCAGGTCGTGGGCCAGGCAGGCGGTGTCCACCACATTGGGGTCGCACCCCAGCGCGGCGCCCAGTTCGCGGCCCACCTGGGCCACCTCCAGGGAGTGAGTCAGTCGGGTGCGCACAAAGTCATCCGAGTAGGGGGCGACGACCTGGGTCTTGGCACCCAGCCGGCGCAGGGCCGAAGAGTGCAGCACCCGGGCGCGGTCCCGCTCGAACGCGGTCCGGTAGGCCTTCTTGGCCGGTTCCGGTACCCAACGCGCCTGATCAGCTTCGGTATATCCCTGCAGTTCGGTCATGGAAACCAGTCTAGTGAGTTTTGGTCGGCACCTCGGGCGTTATCCACCGGAGATGTCCAATTCGGCCGCGGCGATCATCGCCTTGTGCTTCTCATCCATTTCCCGGCTCTCCAGCCAGCCCTCGGGCAGGTGGGTCTTCTTCGGGTGCCCGGCCCGGCCGCGAGTGCCTTCCGCGTCGGCGCCCGGGTAGGGCATCTCCAGGTCCAGGGAGTCCAACAGCTCGCGCAGCTCGGCCAGGGTGGGGACCTTGGCCAGGGCGGAGCGGATCTCCCCGCCGACCGGGTAGCCCTTGAAGTACCAGGCCATGTGCTTGCGGATGTCGCGCATGCCCTTGCCCTCGTCCTCGAAGAACTCGGTGAGCAGCTCGCCGTGCCGGTAGACGGTGTCCGCGACCTTGCGCAGGCCCGGGCGGAACCGGTCGGCGCGGCCCTCGAAGGCGGCCTGCAGGTCGCCGAACAGCCAGGGCCGGCCCTGGCAGCCGCGGCCCACCACGATCCCGTCGATGCCGGTCTGCTCCACCATCGCCACCGCGTCCTCGGCGGAGAAGATGTCCCCGTTGCCCAGCACCGGCACATCGGGCAGCGCCTCGCGCAGGGTGGCGATCGCCTCCCAGTCGGCGCGGCCGGAATAGTGCTGGCGGGCGGTGCGCCCGTGCAGCGCCACCGCCGCGACCCCGTGGTCGCGGGCGATCTTCGCCGACTCCAGGTAGGTCAGATGGTCCTCGTCGATGCCCTTGCGCATCTTGATAGTCAGCGGGATCTCGCCCTTGGCGGCCTCGGAGGTGGCGGCGGCGATGATCGCGGTGAACAGGTCGGTTTTCCACGGCAGGGCCGCTCCCCCGCCCTTGCGGGTCACCTTGGGGACCGGGCAGCCGAAGTTCAGGTCGATGTGGTCGGCCAGATCCTCCTCGACGACCATGCGCACCGCGGCGCCCACGGTCTTGGCATCCACCCCATAGATCTGGATGGAGCGCAGCTGCTCGTCGGCGTCGTGGGAGATGATGCGCATGGACTCCTGATTGCGTTCAACCAGAGCGCGGGCGGTGACCATCTCGGTGACGTACACTCCGCCGCCGTATTCGCGGCACAACCGGCGGAACGCCCGGTTGGTGATGCCGGCCATGGGGGCGAGCACCACCGGGGTCTCGATGGTGTGCTTGCCCAGTTGCAGGGGCGGCAGCTCGAGTTTGGTGGGCGTCTGGGGCACGGCGGGGGTATCGGATAGCAGGGTCACCGAACCATTATCCCAAAAAGTTTGGCGTGGTGGGCTGAGATCTTCATCAAACCGAGACCACCCCGGGCTGGCCTTCGCGCAGGCTGATGCGCAGAATTGGGTCATGACTAGTATTGCCGCCTCCTCGCGACGGCTGGTGTGGGTCCTGGCAGGACTGTGCGCGGTGGTGCTGATCACCGCCGTGAGCCTGGTGCTGCTGCGCCCGGGCGGCGCCCAGCTGCCGGCCGGTTCGCCGCAGGCCGCCACCCAGTCCTACCTGAACGCCTACTCGGCCGGTGACTGGGAGCAGGTGCGCGGGCTGTCCGTGCAGCCCGGGCAGCGGGCCTGCAACGACGGGCAGGGGCTGCAGGAGGTGGGGATGGAGCTGGTGTCCGCTTCCTCCACCGGCTCCACCGCGACCGTGCGGGTGCGGATGAACATGCTGCATCTGGAAGGACCCCTGTCCCTGGGGGTGGGCGGCTACGAGGATGAGTTCCAGCTCACCCGCCAGGACGGGGTCTGGAAGGTCAGCCTGGCGCCGTGGCTTGTGGCGTTGTGCACGGATGAGGAAATGGGGTACTGATGATGGCCACCTCCCTGGCTGCCGCGCCGCGCAGCACCGTGGGCACCGTGCGGGCCCTGGTCATGCACGGCCTGCTTTTTGTGTTGTTGATGATCTTCACCTCCGGGCTGGCGGCACTGATTTCCTCCGCCCTGTCCATGGCCGGCGCCCCGGAGGCCGATTCCGGTGCGCTGCCGATGGCGTTGGCCGCCACCGTGGTGGCCGGTCCGCTGGCCTGGGTGCTGTGGCGGGCGTTGGTCCCGCGGTTGGCCGCCGGTCAGGCGGGGTCGCTGATCTACTCGATCCAGGCGGCCCTGGTCTACCTGCTGGGCCTGGGGATCGGGTTCAGTACGCTGTGCACGTTGCTGGGCCGCCTGGCCGGGGGCAGCACGGTGGGCTGGCAGTCCGCAGTGGGCACGGCCGCGGCCTGGGGGCTGTTGTGGATGTGGCAGCACCGGGTGCTGCGCTCCGCGCGGCTGGCCCCGACCCGGCTGCCTTCCCTGGGCTGGGTGGTGGGCTGCTACTGGGTGTTGCTGGTGGCGGCGCTGAGCCTGGCCTCGCTGCTGCGCACCGCGGTGGCCGCGCTGGGGGCTTCCGGCGGTGGTGAGCTCCTGCCCTCCGCCGGTCCGCTGGCGCAACTGGCGAATCTGGGGGTCTGGGTGCTGCTGGGGGCCGTGGCGTGGGCCTGGCACTGGTTCGGGCTGGGCGTGCGCGTCGAGCCGGGGGCACTGTCCCAGGTGATGCTGGTGGCCGGGGTGGCCGCGGCGTTTTTGGCCGGGCTGCTGGGGCTGGTGTTCGTGGTGGAGGTGCTGCTGCCGCTGCACCTGGATACGTTCACCGACCGGCTGGCTGACCGGTTGCCGGTCGCCGCCGGGTTTGCCCTCTCCGGCAGCCTGGTGTGGGCGTACCTGGCCGGGGTGCTGGGCACCGGTACGCCACGGTTGCGCGAGGCCGGGCGCCAGGTGCTGGCCGGGATCAGCCTGGCGGTCGCGGCAACCGGATTTGGGATGGTCATCAATGCACTGCTGGCCACATTCTCCCCCTCCCTGTCCGGCAATCATCCGGCCGATCTGCTGCGGGTCGGCCTGGCCCTGCTGCTGTGCGGGCTGCTCCCCTGGCTGTTCTACTGGCGTCCGGGCCGGGCCGTGGACTCCGAGGCCCGCAAGGTGTACCTGGTGGTGTTCTTCGGGGCCAGCGCCGTGGTGGCGCTCGGTGCGCTGCTGGCCCTGGTGTACCAGATCTTCGACTACTACCTGGGCACCGGGCCGTCCGGGACGAGCCTGCTCGGTGAGATCCGGGCTCCGCTGGGGCTGCTGCTGGCCACCGCCGCGGTGTTCGCCTACCACTTCGCGCTGTGGCGCGCCGACCGGGAAGCCCTGGCGCATGGCACCGCCGGTCCGCCCTCCCCGGCGGCGGAACGCACCCCGGCCGTGCTGCTGGTCACCGATGCGGCCCACGCCGCCCTGGCCGAACAGCTGGCGGCCGCGACCGGGCTGCCGGTCCAGCACCTGCGCCAGAGTCTTCCGGCCGCGTCGGTGCCGGAGCTGCCGCTGCTGGTGCAGCAACTGCAGCGCCTGCCGCAGGACACGGCCCGCGTGCTGGTCATCGCCGAGGGGGCCGAGCCGCGCCTCATCCCCCTTCACTAGGTGGCGGACCACGGCCCGGATGCGGCGCCGCTCACCTTGTTCACGTCGATCTTCCACAAGCAATCGTTAGTTGACTAGGCAGGAATGAAACTTGGGTGAAAAGAGCTTAACCCGAGTGACAGCCCGCCCGGGGCGGTTGATCAGCGAACGGAAGATGTGATGACCAAGAAGATCGGTTTCCTCAGTTTCGGCCATTGGGGCGGCTCGACCACCTCGCCGGTGCCCGACGGCCCGGCCGCGGTGCGCCAGATGGTGGATTTGGCGCAGGCCGCCGAACGGGCCGGTTTCGACGGCGCCTGGGTGCGCGTGCACCACTTCGCCCATTCGCTCTCCGCACCGTTCCCGCTGCTCTCGGCCATGGCCGCCCGCACCACCACCCTGGAGGTCGGCACCGGTGTGGTGGACCTGCGCTATGAGAATCCGCTGTACATGGCCGAAGAGGCCGGGATCGTGGACGCGGTCTCCAATGGCCGCCTGCAGCTGGGCATCAGCCGCGGCGCGCCCTCTGCCGTCGTGGATGGGCCGCAGCAGTTCGGCTTCGAGCTGCCCGAGGGGCAGGACTGGTCGCAGAACACCCGGGAACGGGCCGAACGCTTCCGCACCGCCATCGCCGGGCAGGGCATCGCCCATCCCAGCCAGGGTGATGAGCTGGTGCCGATCGCGCCGGTCTCCCCGGGGCTGAGCAGCCGGATCTGGTGGGGCGCGGCGACCATCGGCTCGGGCGTCTGGACCGGCCAGGAGGGCATGAACCTGCTCTCCTCCACCTTGCTGCTGGAGGATGACGGGCGCCCCTTCCACCTGACCCAGGCCGACCAGCTCAAGCAGTACCGGCAGTCCTACGCGGACTCCGGGCACAGCACCGGCGGGATGACCGCGGTGACCCGCAGCGCCTTCCCGGTCATCACCGACCTGGACGAACTGTATTTCGGGCGCCGCGAGGCCGGGGACTCGGTGGGGGTGCTCGACGGACGCCGGGCCCGCTCCGGACCGACCTATTCCGGGTCGCTGGATGAGCTGGCCGAACAATTCGACCGGGACACGGCCATGAACGAGGCCGACTACCTGCTCTTCGCCCTGCCCAACCAGCTGGGGGTGGAGTACAACGAAGAGGTCATGACGAACCTGAGCCAGGTGGTGCGCCAGCTCGGCTGGAAGTAGCGCCCAGGCCCACGCCGGAGGCCTGAAACAACAGCGAGATCCGAATGTTCGGGTCCCGCTGTTGTTCTCCTGCCTCCGGGCAGCCGGAGCTAGGCGTCGGAGGCCAGGATGTGGGTGGTGGAGATGACCGTGGCCTGCTCCACCCCGGCCAGCGCGTCCACCAGGGAGGAGAGCACGAACATCGAGGAGTCGACCTCCAGCTTCACCGGGTACTGGTGGATCAGCATCGCCACCATGTCCCGCACCGCCTCGGCCACGTCCTCGTCGCTGAACGCCGGGTTGTGCCCAACCAGCACGTCACTGGGCGCATTTTCCCGGGCCGGGAGGTAGCTGACCGCGAAGGCCAGGATGTTCCCGCCCTGGGCCTTGGGCCGGTCGCGCAGCACCAGGGCGGCCTGCGCCCCGGTGTGCTCATCAAGCAGCATCCGCTGCGCCGAACCCAGCGTCATCTGCGCCGGGTCCCACTGGTGGGTGGCGTTGTAGAAGTCCATGACCAGCTTGGTCAGCTCCACGCTGCCGGTGGCCAGGTCCTCGATCACCCGCTCGTTGGTTTCAAAGTCCGGTTCGGCCAGCGCCCCGGGCTCCAGGATCACATCGCGGGACACCTGGATCTCCTTCAGGCCCAGTGCCTCGCAGAACCCGGCGGCGGCCTCGGCCGCGTCCCCCGGGGTCACCGTGTAGCGGGCCTTGAGCTCGCCGGGCTGGTCGCCCGGGATGAGTGCGCGCAGCCGCCGGACCAGTTCCCGGCCAATGCCCTGGCGGCGGTTGGCCGGGGCGATTTCCACGAACAGCCACAGCCGCTGCGGGTGCAGGGAGGAGGCGAACACCACCCCGGCACCCACGGCCACGTCCTGGACGGTGGCCACCAGGCAGCGGGAGAACGGCGCGTCGGAGTCCGCGCGCAGCATGGTGCGGTCCTGGTGGGCCTGCGGGGAGCGCGGGTCGCCGAAGACCTGCAGCAGCTGCAGGTCATCGCCGGCACGCCAGGGGCGGAAGTTCACCTCTGCCATTGCCCTAGGCCCCGTTCAGCCGCTCGGACAGGTAGGTGGTGACCTTATCCAGTGCAATGCGCTCCTGGGCCATGGTGTCACGTTCGCGGATCGTCACGGCCTGGTCCTCCAGGGTGTCGAAGTCCACGGTGATGCAGAACGGGGTGCCGATCTCATCCTGGCGGCGGTAGCGGCGCCCGATCGCCCCGGCGTCGTCGAAGTCGATGTTCCAGCGGCGGCGCAGCTCGCTGGCCAGCTCCTTGGCCTTCGGGGACAGCTCGGCGTTGCGGCTCAGCGGCAGCACGGCGGCCTTGACCGGGGCCAGGCGCGGGTCGAGCTTGAGCACGGTGCGCTTGTCCACCCCGCCCTTGGTGTTCGGGGCCTCGTCCTCGGTGTACGCGTCGACCAGGAAGGCCATCATCGAACGGGTCAGCCCGAAGGACGGTTCGATCACGTACGGGGTGAAGCGCTGGCCGGTGGCCTGGTTGAAGTAGCTCAGGTCCACGCCGGAGGCCTTGGTGTGCGAGGCCAGGTCGTAGTCGGTGCGGTTGGCCACGCCCATCAGCTCACCCCACTCCGAGCCGGCGAAGCCGAAGCGGTACTCGAAGTCGATGGTCGCCTCCGAGTAGTGGGCGCGTTCGTCCTCGGGCACGTCGAAGCGGCGCAGGTTCTCCTCGTTGATGCCCAGGTCCAGGAACCAGTTCCAGCAGGTCTCCACCCACGCGTCGAAGTGCTCCTTGGCCTCCTCCGGGGCGGTGAAGTACTCGATCTCCATCTGCTCGAACTCACGAGTGCGGAAGATGAAGTTGCCCGGGGTGATCTCGTTGCGGAACGCCTTGCCGATCTGCCCGATGCCGAACGGCGGCTTCTTGCGGCTGGCGGTGAGCACGTTGGCGAAGTTCACGAAGATGCCCTGCGCGGTTTCCGGGCGCATGTAGTGCAGCCCGGCCTCGTTGTCCACCGGCCCCAGGTACGTCTTGACCAGGCCGGAAAACAGCTGCGGTTCGGTGAACTGGCCCTTGGTGCCGCAATCCGGGCAGGCGATCTCGCTCATCCCATCCTTCGGGGCGCGGCCCTTCTTGGCCTCGAACGCCTCGATCAGGTGGTCCTGGCGGTGGCGCTTGTGGCAGTTGGTGCACTCCACCAGCGGGTCGGTGAACGTGGCCACGTGCCCGGAGGCCTCCCAGACGGCCTTGGGCAGGATGATTGAGGAGTCCAGGCCCACCATGTCCTCGCGGCCGCGCACGAATGCCTGCCACCATTGGCGCTTGATGTTCTCCTTCAGTTCCGTGCCCAGGGGCCCGTAGTCCCATGCGGAGCGGGAACCGCCGTAAATTTCACCGGCCTGGAAGACGAAACCGCGCCGTTTGGCGAGGGAAATGACTTGATCAAGCTTGGACTGTGGCGCCATATCAACTCCATGGGTACTCACGAGGCCGCTGGTTGCGGTCCGCAGGGGGAAAAACATACCTTCCCAGCCTATCCTCCCCATCCCCGGGGCACCGCATTGAGTAGCTCACGTGAGATGTGGAACTCACCTTCCCGGTCGCGGTGCCCCGCACGGCGCCGGGATGGGCGAGAATGGAGGCATGAGCAGCGAAGAGATCTTCCCCATCCAAATCCGCGACGAATCCATCCGCCTGGGCCAGCTGCTGAAGCTGGCGAACCTGGCCGAGGACGGCCTGGATGCCAAGGAGCTGATAGCCGAGGGCCTGGTCACCGTGGACGGCCAGGTGGAGACCCGGCGCGGCGCCCAGCTGCGCGGGGGCGAAACCGTGTGCGTGCACGGGCAGTGCGTGCAGGTGCAGCGCGCCGGTTAGCTGCGGCTACTTGGCCTGCTGCAGCACGTGGGCGCGCAGGAACGCGCTGACGTCTGCCAGCTCCTCGGCGCACACCGAGTGCTGGATCTGCGGGTAGGTGTGGTGGGTCAGCTTAGCGTGCTGCTGCACCCAGCCCATGGTGTACTCCACCTTCTGCGGGGTGATCACCGGGTCGGCCACATCCCTGCCCCAGAACAGCGGCAGCGGGTCGGCCTTGAGCTTGGCGTCGTCAAAGACCTGCGAATCCGGCGCCTGGACCACAAATCCCGAGAGGCCCACCACCGCGGTGATCGCCTCCCGCCGGTAGCGGGCCAGCGAGGTCGCCATCGCCATGCCCTGGGAGAAGCCCAGCAGGCTGAGCGAGGAATGCTGCTGCAGCTGCGGGGCCAGGAACTGCCACAGCGCCTGGACGCTGGCCTCCACCGCATCCAGCGAATAGTCGATGTCCTGGTTCAGCGGGAACCAGGAGTAGCCGGGGCCGGCGGGCAGCGGGGCGCGCACCGAAAGATAGGTGAATTCCTCGGGCAGCAGGCGCAGCAGCCCCATCAGGTCCTGTTCATTGGAGCCATAGCCGTGCAGCAGCACCAGCAGCGGGGTGCCGGCCCGCTCGGTTTCGGAACGGGAAATCAGGGCAACGGGGGCAGAAGTCATCGGATCCATAATGCCCACCAGCCTAGCGCAGCCCGGGATCGGGGCCCGGCCATTGACTGTAGGTGACTGACTAGTAACATACTGTGTGTGTCACAGAATCCAGACGTAGAACCAGCCGGCACCGGCAACCCCGGCGCCCATCCCTGGCGCCGCTATGTGGCGCTGGGTGATTCCTTCACCGAGGGCATCGGGGACCCGGATGAGAACAACCCGGGACGCCACCGCGGCTGGGCCGACCGGCTGGCCGAACAGCTCAGCTCCAGCGTCGAGGACTTCGCCTACGCGAACCTGGCCATCCGCGGACGACTGATCGCCCAGATCGTCGAGGAGCAGATTGACCCGGCGATCGCCCTAAAGCCCGACTTGATCAGCATCTGCGCCGGCGGCAACGACGTGCTGCGCCCCGGCGGGGACCCGGACCGGATCGCCGAGCAGCTCGATGCAGCGGTCGGGGCCCTGGCCGCCTCGGGGGCCACCTTGCTGATCTTCAACGGCCCGGACATCCGTGACACCCCGGTGCTGGGCGGAATCCGCGGCCGGGTGGCGATCTACAACGAGAACATCCGCACCGTGGCCGCCCGCCATGATGCGATCGTGGCCGACATGTGGGCGCTGCGCGAACTGCACCACCCGGCCATGTGGTCCGAGGACCGGCTGCACTTCTCCCCGCTCGGGCACCAGCGGATTGCCGCGATGGCCCTGGACGCGCTGAACGTGCCGCACACCCTGGATCTCGAGGTGAACTTCGAGCCGGACACCCGCACCTGGCGCACCGCCCGGCTGGAGGACCTGCATTGGGCGCGTGAACACCTGGCCCCGTGGGTGCTGCGCCGGCTGCGCCACCAGTCCTCCGGGGACGGGATCACCCCCAAGCGCCCGGAACCCACCCCGTTCACCGAACCGGCCCCGAACGAATCCCTGGGCGCCGGGAAGTAGCTGCCGCCGGCGCCAGCCGGCAGGCGAATGCGAAAAAGTCCTGCCGGGCACCTTTTGGAAGGTGCCCGGCAGGACTTTTGCCGGTTTACCCGGCCTTTAGCGGCCGGTGCCCGGCCGCTGGTTGGCCGGCACCGTTCCGGCGCCGGCCCCGGCCTCCGCGTCCGCGGGCGGCGCGGGTTGCTGGCGGGTGACCAGCGCCCCGGCCACGGCGGTGAGCGAGGCCAGCAGCCCGAGGCTGGAATACATCTCCCAGCCCCAGGGCCCGGAATTGAAGATCTTCCCGGCCACCAGGATCGTCCAGGCGTAGGAGGAGAGCGAGAACGCCAGCACCAGCACCAGGCACAGGCCCCGGCCCAGGGCGCGGGCGATCCCGCGGCGGCGCCAGGCGGCCACCCACACCACCGGCAGCCCCAACGCGATCCACACCCAGTGGTGGAACCAGGACACCGGGGAGATCGCCAGCATCACCAGCGCGTTGACGCTGATCGCGGCCAGCACGTCCCCGCGCCGCTGCGCGAGGCGGATCGCCGCGTACCCCAGCAGCACCATGCCCAGGCAGGCCGCCGCCCAGGCCAGCTTCTGGGCGCTGCCCTCGAGCCCAAGGTGGAACAGCAGCGAGTTCAGCGACAGGTTGTACATCGCGGCCGGGTCCCCGACCCGGGTGGCCGATTCCAGCAGCGAGGACCAGAACGTCATCGACTCGCCTCCGGCCACCAGCCAGCCGATGGCGATGGTGGCGGCGAACCCGCCGGCCATCCCGAACAGCGACCGCAGATCCCGGCGGGCCAGGAAGATCAGCCCGAACGCCAGGGGCGTGAGCTTGATCCCGGCGGCCACCCCGGTCAGCACCCCGCGCGGCAGCCAGCGGCCCGGGCGCACCACGTCGATCACGATCAGCGCCATGATCATCGCGTTGATCTGCCCGAAGTCCAGGCTGTCCCGCCAGGGCCCGCTCACCCCGATCAGCGTGATGGCCAGCAGCACCGCCAGGCCGCGGCGGACCTGGGTGTGGGCGAACCAGCCCAGCGCCCCGTGGCGGTGGATGTAGCCGACCGCCAACAGCGCGGCCCCCACCAGGCACAGCAGCGTGGTGGCGGTGATCAGCACCATGCCCAGCGTCGCGGGCAGCAGCGCGAAGGGCAGGAACAGGGCGGCGGCGAATGGCGGGTAGGTGAACGGCAGGCCCCGGGTGCCCAGCTCCTGCGGCATCGGGTCATACAAGGAGCGCTCGTTCAGCCCGGCGAACAGCACCTTCGCCCCTTCGCGGTACACCCGGAAGTCCAGCCCGTACAGCGGGGAGGTCAGCAGCACGATCCCCAGCGCGGCGGCCAGGCCCAGCAGGAACCAGGGTCGGCGGAACAGGGACAGCCACTGGCGCGGCGTGGTGGAGGCTTGAAGTCCAGGATTCTCTAAAGGCACCCGACAAGTCTATGGGGGTCCGCCGCCGCGGTGGGCCGCCCACCGCGGGGACGGCACCGCCGCCGCACGGTCCGGGAGCTTTAACGCAGTGCGCGCCGGGACGTCCACCGCATACTGGTGGATGTCCCGGCGCGCGCAAAAAGCTACTGCGTCGCAGGGCGGCTAGGCGAACACGCGCTCGGCCAGCACCCCGGCCAGCTGCACCGCGTCGGTCAGGAACCCGTCGTGACCGATCGGCGAGTCGATGTAGTGCACCGGCGCGGCGCCGGGAATCAGCGCGGCCAGCTGCTCGGACTGCTCGGGCAGGTAGAGCCGGTCGCTGCGTACCGCGGCGATCACCGTGTTCACCCCGGCCAGCCGGGCCAGGGCGTGCTCCAGCGAGCCGAACCCGCGGGCCACGTCGTGGCTCATTAGCGCCTCGGTGAGCACCAGGTAGCTGTTCGCGTCAAAACGCCGGGACAGCTTGGCCGCCTGGTGGTCCAGGTAGCTTTCGACCATGTAGCGTCCGCGCGGCCAGCTGGCCGATCCCAGCGGGTCCTCCTGGCCCTGCCCCCTGCGTCCGAAGCGCTGCTGCAGCTCGGCCTCGGAACGGTAGGTGACGTGCGCCAGGCGCCGGGCCACCCCGAGCCCGGCGTCCGGCGCCCGCCCGGTGTGGTAGTAGTCCCCGTTGGCGAAGTGCGGGTCCAGCCGGATCGATTCGCTTTGCACCTGGGCGAAGGCGATCTGTTCGGCGCTGGCCTGCGCACAGGCGGCCATCACCACTAGGTTGCGCACCCGGTGCGGGTAGAGCACGGCCCACTCCAGGGCTCGTGCCCCGCCCATCGACCCGCCGATCACCGCGTGCCAGGTCTCGATCCCCAGCGCGTCGGCCAGCCGGGCCTCCAGGTGCACCGAGTCCTTGATGGTGGTGAACGGGAAACGCGAACCCCAGGCCCGCCCGTTGGCGTCCAGGCTGCCCGGCCCGGTGCTGCCGTTGCAGCCGCCGACGATGTTCGCCGCCACCACGTGGTAGCGGTTGGTGTCGATCGGCTTGCCGGGGCCCACGAAGTCCTCCCACCAGCCGTCGAAGTCCGAGTCCCCGCGGCTGACGTGGGCATCGCCGGTCAGCGCGTGGGTGATCAGCACCGCGTTGGAGCCCTGTGCGTCCAGTTCCCCCCAGGTTTCGTAGGCCAGCTCCACCTGCGGCAGGTAGCCGCCGGTTTCAAAGCCGTACTCCCCCACCGCCGCTCGGCGCCTCATGCCGTGCACGGCGGTGCGGGTGGCTGGCCGCCCGGTCCTTGCGATCGCAGTCATCGGCTTAGCGCGCTTCGGCCAGGGTCTCGTCGGTCTGGCGGGCGGCCATGGCCGCGAAGCCCAGTTCCAGGTCGGCCAGGATGTCCTTGACGTTCTCCAGCCCCACGCTCAGGCGCACCAGCCCCGGGCGCACCCCGGCGGCCAGCTGCTCGGCGTCGCTGAGCTGGGCGTGGGTGGTGGAGGCAGGGTGCACCACCAGGGAGCGCACGTCCCCCAGGTTGGCCACGTTCGAATGCAGCACCAGCGCATCGGCGAACGCCTGGCCGGCCGCGGCCCCGCCGGCCACGTCGAAGGAGACGATCGCGCCCACCCCGTTCGGCCCGTACTTGCGGCCGCGTTCGTACCACGGGGAGGAGGGCAGCCCGGCGTAGGAGACCTGCTGCACCTGCGGGTGCGCCTCCAGCCAGCGGGCCACCTGGACCGCGTTGGCCACGTGGCGCTCCATGCGCAGGGACAGGGTTTCCAGGCCCTGGGCGATCAAGAACGCGTTGAAGGGGGACACGGCCGAACCCAGGTCGCGCAGCAGCTGCACCCGCGCCTTGAGGATGTAGGCCAGGTTCGCCCCCAGCGCGCCGTCCACGCCCAGGTCGCGGGCGAAGACCAAGTTGTTGTAGGACTCATCCGGGGTGTTGAAGCCCGGGAACTTCTGCGGGTCGGCCCCGAAGTCGAAGTTGCCCGAATCCACGATCACCCCGGCGATCGCGGTGCCGTGCCCGCCCAGGTACTTCGTGGCCGAGTGGATGACGATGTCCGCGCCGGACTCGATCGGGCGGATCAGGTAGGGGGTGGACAGGGTGTTGTCCACCAGCAGCGGCACCCCGGCCGCGTGGGCGATGTCCGCGATCGCCGCAATGTCCAGCACGTCCTGGCGCGGGTTGGAGACCACCTCGCCGAACAGCGCCTTGGTGTTCGGGCGGATCGCGGCGCGCCACCCCTGCAGGTCGTCCGGGTCGGCCACGAAGCTGACCTCGATCCCCAGCTTGCGCAGCGTGTGCTTGAACAGGTTCTGGGTGCCCCCGTAGAGGCTGGGGCTGGCCACGATGTGGTCCCCCGCCTCGGCCAGGTTCAGGATCGCGAACGTGGTGGCCGCCTGCCCGGAGGCCAGCAGCAGGGCACCCACCCCGCCTTCCAGGCTGGCGATCCGGTTCTCCACCGCCTCCTGGGTGGGGTTGCCGATGCGGGTGTAGATCGGCCCCAGGTCCTGCAGCGCAAAGCGCTCGGCCGCGGTCTGCGCGGTGGGGAATTCGAAGGACGTGGTCTGGTAAATCGGCAGGGCCCGGGCCCCGGTGTGCGGGTCCGGGCTTTGCCCGGCGTGGATCTGACGGGTCTCGAATGACCAGTTTTCGCTCATGGTTTTCCTCCCATAGTTCGTTGACTATTCGGGGGTACACCACTGAAATTCACCCTAAGAGGCCGGTGGCCGGTGAGTTCTCAGGGTGTAACCCGCGCTTGTCCTTGGCACACCTAGGTGTGCAGGGCCAGGTCTTCACCCGGGGCACCCCACCGCGGTTGGAGGGTTGCCGCCCAGCAAGCCGGGGCTCGTAGCTGGGACTCATGACCTGCCACCAGTGTGCCGCAGGCGCGGCGGACGACGCAATCGGCGCTGCGTCCGCGGCGTCGCAATCGGTCACACAACAGCGCACCCCTTGCGCCGCACTTGGCACGTTCGGGCCGGATCGTCAACATCTGGAGAAATAATTAGGCGACCCTAAGTCGAGACTTGGATCACAAAAATGGCATGATGATCGCATGATGAGGCTAGATCACGTTTCGTATGCATGTGGCCCCGAGGGGCTGATGGAAACCGCCGAACGCATCTCCCAGACCCTGGGCCTGGAGTTCGTCAAGGGTGGGATCCACCCACGATTCGGAACTCGCAATGTAATTTTTCCGCTGCAGCACAACCAGTACCTGGAAGTCGTCGAGGTGCTGGACCACCCGGCAAGCCTCAAGGCCCCCTTCGGGCAGGCCGTGCGCGCCCGCTCCGAACTGGGCGGGGGCTGGATGGGCTGGTGCGTGTCCCTGGATGAGATGGGCCAGGCCGAGCAGCGGCTGGGCCGCCAGGCCGTGCCGGGCAACCGCAAGTTCCCCGACGGGCGCGAACTGACCTGGCAGCAGATCGGCATCAAGGGCCTGATCGCCGACCCGCAGGTGCCCTACCTGCTGCGCTGGGACGACGGCACCGAGGACCTGCACCCCTCCCGCGCCCTGGACCCGGTGGGCTTCATCGACGAGATCACCATCGCTGGCTCCCGCGACCGGGTGCTGGAGTGGCTGGGCAAGCCCGATGAGGTGCAGCTGGGAGAGGTCACCATGAGCTACCAGTCCCCCAACGGGACCCCGGGCATCCTCTCGGTCACCTTCCAGACCCCCAAGGGCGAGGTCGTGCTGTAGCCAAGGACGCACGGATCAGGGGCAGGGCGTGAACCGCGAGGGTTCGCCCCCCTGCCCCTGATCCGTTAACCCGCCGGCGCCGCGGCGCAAAGGCCGGGCGGCCGGCTCAGCCGCCGATCCCGATCGCCGGACCGATCAGCGCGAAGCCCACAAAGCCCACCGCGTCGAGCAGGAAGTGCGCGATCACCAGCGGCATCACCCGCCCCCACCGCAGGTACACCCAACCGAACACGGCGCCCATCACCGCGTTGCCGATGAACGGCCCGAACCCCTGGTACAGGTGGTAGCTGCCGCGCAGCAGCGCCGACCCCAGAAGCAGCGCCCAGGGGGCGATCTTCAGCGCCCGGCCGTGGGCGAAGAGGAAGGCCAGCATGAGCACCTCCTCCAGCACCGCATGGCGGGCCGCGGACAGCAGCAGCACCGGTACCGTCCACCAATGCCCCTCCAGGTTCGCCACCGACAGCGCGGTGGTCAGCCCCAGCGCCCGCCCCGCCGCGTACAGGCCCAGGGTGCCCAGCCCCATCGCCAGGAACAAGCCGAAGCCCCAGGCCGCGTCCCGGCCGGACCGGCGCAAATCGAACCCCACCTGCCGGGGCCCGAGCCCCAGGCTGCGCACCATGAAGTACAGCGCCAGCGCCACCGGCACCAGGGCGAAGGCGATGTCCAGCAGCTGGTAGGTCAGATCGAACCAGGGCCGGGCGCTTAGCGGGTTGTTCATCGAGGTGGTCTGCTCACCCAGCGGCGCGCGGGTCACCTTGTCCAGGAAGCTGACGGTCGAATACACCGCGCTTTGGCCCAGCGACAGCGCCAGCACCAAAAAGATCTCGAATTTCAGCGGCCCCGCCTGCCGCGGGCCGTCTGCCAGATTGCTTTGCACCCCTTGATCCTATGCGCGCCCGCTGTGCCCGGGCTGAAGCACCGCGGTGGCTGCGATAGCGTTGGAACCGCTCGGCCCGCAGGTCCGGGCGCCGCCCCGCCCACCACATACCTAGGGAGAACCCGTGAGTCGAGCCGCCACCGATGCCGAGCTGGCCCTGGCCCGGCGCCTGGCCCCGCAACTGTCCTGGCAAGGGGCCCGGGTGGAGGAAGGCGGGCAGTTCCACCGGGTGCTGCTGGGCAACGAGCAGGCGGTGATCCGCATGGCCCGCACCCCGCAGGCCAGCGCGGCCATGCCCCGCAGCGTGGCCCTGCACCGGGCCGTCTCCGAACGCCTTGCCTGGCAGGTGCCCACCGCGCTGGGCCCGATCGCCACTGACGCGCAAGGGCTGGCGGCGGTGGCGATGCGCTACATTCCCGGCACCGCGCACCCGCCGCACCGGGGCGATGCGCGCATCCTGCGCCGGGTGGTCGATGCCCTGGCGGAGGTAGAGCTCGACACGCTGCGCCCGCTGCTGGCCGAACCGTTCGCGTTCGGCGGGCCGTGGACCACCGAACGCCGCCAGGCCAGCCACGACGCGCTGCCGCTCGAGCTGCGCCCGGCAGCCCTCACCCTGTGGGAGCAGCTGCCCGAACTGGCCCAGGTCCCCCCGGGCCTGGTGCACGGGGACCTGGCCGGGCACAACATGCACTGGGTCAACGGGGAGCTGATTGGGATCCTGGACTGGGACCTGGCCGCGGCCTGGGACCCGGCGCTGAACACCGCCTACCTGTGCCTGTGGCACGGCCAGGACCTGATCGACCAGGTCGCCCCGGATCCCGGGCAGGCCCGCCGGGCCAGGATCTGGCTGGGGCTGATGAGCCTGGAGCGCTTCAGCGACGCCATTGCGCGCACCGATCATCCGCGGCTGGACAAGCTGCTGCGCAAAATCGGCCCGCGCCTGCGCATGGCGGCGGCCGCCGCCGCACGCGGCTAGGCCCCGCACCGGGCGGTGCGCTACGCAACGGGCGACACCCTAGGCGGTGAGCACCTTCAGCCCGGCCGCATCCAGGGCCGCAAGCTGGCCGGCATCCAGCTGCCGGTCGGTGATCATGCCGGTGAGGTTCGCGGTGTCCAGGATGACAAAGGAGCGGGTGCCCACCTTGGAGGAGTCCAGCACCAGGTAGCTGTCCCGGGACTGGGCGACCATCAGCTCGTTGACCGCCGCCTCCATCTCATCCGAGACCATTGGCCCCAGCCGCGGGTCCAGCCCGTTGACCCCCACGAAGCACAAATCCATGGTGATCTTGCCCAGCGCCGCCTGCGCCATCGGCCCGACCAGTTCATAGGAGCGGGCATTGAGCACGCCGCCGGTGACCATCACCCGGATGTGCGGGCGCACCGCCAGCAGCCCGGCGATGTTCACGGCGTTGGTCACCACCGTCAGGGTGATGCGCCCCGGCTCCCCGATCAGGTCCTGGCGCATCCCCAGCTCGTGGGCGATCGCCTTGGTGGTGGTCCCGCCCGAAAGCCCAACCACCATGTCCGGGCGCACCATCGCCGCCGCCGCCCGGGCGATCTGCGCCTTCTCATCGTCGCGCGAATCGTTCTGGTAGCGGGCGGGCAGGTCGTAGGCCACGGTGCTGGAGACCGCCCCGCCGTGGGTGCGGGTGAGCAGGGAGGCCGCCGCCAGCGAATCCAGGTCGCGCCGTGCGGTGGCCGCGGACACCCCCAGCTGCTCCACGATCTGCTCAACATCGATCTTCCCGTGCCGGGCCAGCAAATCCAGCACGTGGTTCAGCCGCTCCTCGCGCTTCATTCTCCCTGGTTCCTCCTGCCGCCCTGCCTGCGATCGGGCGCCGCCTGCCGCCCCGGCGGGGACACGCGCCCGTTGATTAAGTCAACACCGCACCGGCGCCAAGTGCCAAAAGCGCGGCGCCGCGCCGGTCACGCTACTTCACGGCACCGGCCGCCAACCCGCCGATCAGCCGCTTTTCAATCAGCGCGAACAGGATGATCACCGGCACGATCGCCACGATCGAAACCCCGAACACGTACTGCCAGGCGGTGGCGTACTGCCCGATGAACTTGGTCAGCGCCACGCTCAGCGGCTGGTTCTCGGCGGTGGACAGGATCACCAGGGAGGCGGCGAATTCATTCCAGCAGGAAATGAACGTGAAGATCACCGCGGTCACGATCCCCGGCCACACCAGCGGCAGGTTGATGGTGAACAGCACCCGCAGCTTCCCGGCCCCGTCAATCTGCGCCGCCTCGTCAATGGATCGGGGCACCGCGGCGAAGAAGGAGTGCATGATCCACACCGCGAACGCCAGGTTGAACGCGGCGTTGATCAGGATCATCGCCAGCCACGTGTCGTGGATGTTCCAGGCCAGCATCTGCTTGAACAACCCCGCGGTGAGCACCGCCGGCTGCAGCATCTGGGTGACGATCACCAGGAACATGAACACCATCTTGCCCGGGAACTTGAACCGGGCGGTGAAGTACGCGGCCGGGGTCGCCACCAGCAGCACCAGCAGGGTCGCAAACACCGAGATTACGATCGTGGAAACAAGGTTGTAGGGCACCGGGGTCTCCGGGGTGTCCCACATCGAGGCGTAGTTCGACCACTGCGCCCCGGCCTGGGGCAGGTAGGAGGGCGGGATGGAGAGGATCTCGCTCTGGGTCTTCAGCGAACCGATGAACATGGTCGCGTACGGGATCAGGAACAGGGCCGCGATCAGCAGCCCCACGACCATGCGGGTGATGACCACCTTGCGCGGCGCGCGGTCCGCGGTGTCCAGCAGTGCCACCTCAGACCTCCTTCATGGGCTTGACGGTCTTGACGTAGATCGCCACGATGAGCACCACCACCGCGAAGTTCACGACCGACAGGGCCGAGGAGATGTCCAGGCGCCGGTCGAACTGCAGCACCTTGAAGATGTAGGTCATCAGGGTGTCGGCGTTCGTTCCGGGGATCGAACCGGTCATCACCTTCAGGATCGGCAGGTTGTTGAACACGTTGATGATGTTGATCAGCACCGAGACCGCCAGCGCGGAACGCAGCTGGGGCAGGATGACGAACAGGTAGGTCTGCCAGCGCCCGGCCCCATCCACGCGGGCCGCCTCAAGCGTCTCCTGGGGGATTGACTGCAGCCCGGCCAGCAGCGTGTAGGTGGTGAACGGGATCGACACGAAGATCGCCACGATCACCGAGACGAACATCGCCGGCACCGCGGACTTCGTCCACCCGAACCCCTCATCCAGGATCCCCACGTCCATCAGGAACTTGTTGAAGATCCCGTAGTTCGGGTCCAGGCCATAGTAGAACACGGTGGTGGTCATGACCACCGACGCCGCCCAGGGCACGATCACGGCCATGCGCACGATTGTTCGTCCCGGGAACGGCTTGTTCAGGAACTGGGCCAGTGCCAGGGAGAGCAGCACGGTGATTCCCACGACGGAAACCACCCACACGAAGGTGTTCAGCAGGATTCGCGGCAGCGCCGGGTCCTGGAAGACAGTCACGAAGTTTGCCAGCCCCACCGAATGCAGGTCCGTGCCGACCTGGGAGATCTTGCGGGTGGAGTTGAAGATCATGTAGCCGGCCGGGAAGGCGACCATGGCCAGGATCAGCAGCAGCGCCGGGCCGATCCACGGCAGTGAGCTGAAGAAGGACTGGTTCCCACTGGTGGGCCGGCGTTTGGCCGGCTCAACCGCAGTGAGCACGGGTGGTGCACTCATGGTTAGCTCCTTGGTCCCCTCCCGCCGGCGCCCTGGCAGCCGGGGGCGGTACAGCGGGCGGTGGCGGTTGCCGATGCCGGTAGGGCGGGCCGGTGGCGGGATGGGGAATCGACAATGGCGGAGGCCTGGTGTTGCGAGCGCCGGGCCTCCGCCATGGATCGGTGTGGTTTGCCGCCGGTTAGCGTGCGGCGTCGGCCTTGGCCTGGATCGACTTCAACACGTCCTCGGCCGACTTGCCGGTTCCCAGTTCACCCATCAGGGACTTGAACGCACCGTCGGTGGCGTTCCAGGCCGGGTTGGTGGTCGGGTAGAACACGGCGTTGGGCAGCAGGTCCAGGAACGGCTTGAGCGTTTCATCCCCGGCCATGGCCTCGGACCCCGACTTCGTGGTGGGCAGGAAGCCCTCGGTGGAGACCCAGTCGGTGTAGACCTCGGAGGAGAAGAAGTAGTCCATGAACTCGCCTACCGCTTCCTTCTTCGCCTCATCGGCGCTGAAGGACATCAGCCGGTCGGCCACGCCCAGGGTGGCCGGGTCCCCGGTCTTGGTGGCCACCGGCGCGATGCCATAGTTCAGGTCCGGGTTCTCGTCCTCGATCTGGCCCACGGTCTGCGGCAGGCCGTAGGCGAAGCCGATCTTGCCCTGGATAAAGGTGTTGAGCATCGGGGTGCGCTGGGTCGCACCCGGGTCCTTCTGCGTCACCCCGTCATCGATCATCTTCTTCATGAACTGCGCGGCTTCCAGGTTGGCCGGGGTGTCGACCTGGATCTGTTCGTCGGTGCCGAAGTTGCCGCCGTTGCCGGCGAACCAGATCAGGCTCTCGCCCTGGGCCTCTTCACTGCCCAGCGGCATGCCGTAGCCCGAGGCCTTGGTCTTTTCGCTGATCTTCTTGGACGCCTCATGCAGTTCATCCCAGGTGCCGGGCACCTGGGAAACCCCGGCCTCCTCCATCAGGTCCTTGTTGTAGAACAACGCGCGGGCCGAGGCAATCAGCGGCAGTCCGTACTGGGTGCCCTCGTACTTCTCGGCCTCGGCGAAGCTTTCCTGGAAGTCAGCCAGGGTCTCCTGCGAGGCGATGTCGCTGGCCGGGGCCAGCAGTTCCTCGGCGGCGAATTCGGCGAACGCTCCGCCGTTGTAGATATCCGGCGCCTGGTTGCCCTGCAGCTTGGTCTTCAGCACGCTTTCGATGTTTTCCCAGGACTGCACCTCGAGGTTCACGGTGATGTTCTCGTGTTCGGCTTCGAAGTCCTTGATGACCCCTTCCCACAGGCCCTTGGTGCCGGTGGAGTAGGTCGGGACCAGCATCTGCAGGGTTACGGCCTCCCCGCCCTCGTCCCCGCCGCCTTCGGCGGGCTTGTCGGAAAAACCGCAGCTGCTCAGGGCCAGGGCCCCGATGGCAGACAAAGCCAGCAGTGTTGTCCGTTTGGTACGTTTCATTCCCAGTCCCCTACGATGCAAGTGAGTGATTCTAGATTTTTTATACTGAAATAAATCAGTAAAAATCAGGTTACTCACGATTATGAGATGTTATCTATCTCACGTCAAGGGTTCGGTGTTCCATTCCGGCAACTGGCGCACCCAAGGCATCAGAACTGCTCACGCGCCCGCGAAGAGGCCCAGCAGCCGGGCAGCTTCCCCGGACAACGCCGAGCGTCCCGCCGCCAGGTACTTGCGCGAATCGACCCCGGCGGGGTTCTCATCCAGCCATTGGCGCACCGCTCGGGTGAAGAAGCCGTTCAGGTGCGTGGAGACGTTGATCTTGCGCAGCCCGGCGCGGATGCCCTCCTGCAGGACGGCATCGGGCACTCCGGAGGAGCCATGCAGGACCAGCGGAACCGCCAGGTGTTGCGCCAGCCGGTCGATGAGCTCCAAGTCCAGGTTGGCACTGCGTTCGGTCATGGCGTGCGAGGATCCCACGGCCACCGCCAGGGCGTCGACCCCGGTGCGCTGCACGAACAGCGCGGCCTCCTGCGGGTCGGTGCGCACCCCGGGGGCGTGGGCCCCGTCCTTGCCGCCGATCTCCCCCAGCTCGGCCTCGACATAGACCCCGGCCTCGCGGGCCGCGGCCACCACCCGGGCGGTGGCGGCCACGTTCTGCTCGAATTCCAGCTTCGCCCCGTCAAACATCACCGAACCGAAACCCAGCTCGATCGCCTGGTAGGCCAGGGCCTCATCCTCGGCGTGGTCCAGGTGCAGCGCGATTTCGGCGCTGGACTCCTCGGCCAGCGCCTTGCAGGCCAGGGTCAGCGGCGCCAGTGAGCCGTGGTATTTCATGCAGTTTTCGCTGATCTGCAGGATCACCGGCACGGCGGCCTGCTCGGCGGCGGTGATCAGGGCCTGCGCGGTCTCCAGGTGGATGACGTTAAACGCGCCCTGCCCGCGCGCCGCGCGAACGGCCTGGTCCATGATCTGAGCGGTGGGTACAAGTGGCATGCGGTTCCTTAGTGGTGTGCGTCGGTGGGCGGGGTTTGGCAGATGACCTCCCGGGCCAGCTGCCGGTAGCTGGAGTGCACCGCCCCGGCGGTGGGCATCAACACCGTAGCCGCGGACCAGGCCACGGCCCGGCGCAGCGTCGGCTCGATCTCCAGGCCCTGCAGGGCGCTGGCCGCCAGCGCGGCCACCGCCGAATCCCCGGCCCCGGTGGGGTTGCCGCTCAACGCCTGCGGCAACAATGCGTGGGTCACCGGTTGCGAAGGGGCGAAGTGGTAGAGCCCGTCGGCCCCGGCGCTGGCGAAAACGGCGGGGGCACCGAGCTCCAGCAGCTGCCGGGCCCCCTGAAACAGGCTGCTGCACCCGGTGGCCTCACGCAGCTCATGCTCATTGGGCTTGAGCACCGCACCGGCCCGGGCGGCCTGCAGCAGCGCCTCGCCGCTGGCATCGGCCAGCACCCACACCCCGGCCCGCCGGGCCGCGGTGATCAGCCGCGGCAGCAGGTCCGCGGGGGTGTGTGGGGGCCAGGACCCGTTGATCGTCACCGCCCGGCAGGTGGGCAGCAGCCGAATGAACTCGTTTTCCAGCGCCTGGATGTCCTCCTGGCGCAGCGGCTCACCGCTTTGGTTGAACAGCGTGGTGGTGTTGGCCTGCGGGTCATGGAACGCCATCGAACGCCGGGTCTGCCCGGACACCGGAACCGCGTGGTGGGCCAGGTGTGCGGCCTGCAGTTCGGAGCACAGCGCCTCGCCGCTGGTCCCGCCGCTGGGAAAAAGCGCCAGGGCACGGTAGCCGAGCTGTTCAAGCACCCGGGCCACGTTGATCCCCTTGCCCCCGGCCCGCCACAGCGGCATCGGCACTCGGTGGCTGGTGTCCAGGGTGATCCCGGGAACCTGGTAGCTCTCGTCGATCGCCGGGTTGGGGGTAAGCGTCAGGATCATGGGGTCCCTCCCGTGGTGGTGGTCTGGCGGGCCAGCAGCCAGGCGCCCTGCAGCCCGGCGTCGGCGCCCAGTGCGGCCGGAACCAGGCGCGGGCGGCGGTGGAAGGACAACCGGCGTTCCAGCGCCTGGCCCAGTTCGGCAAAGAAGGGAGGGCCGGCCTGGGCCAGTCCCCCGCCGATGACAATCCCGTAGGGGGCGGTGGTGGCGCACAGCTGGGCCAGGGTGAAGCTCAGCGCCTCGATGGCCTGCTCGATCACCTGCCCGGCGATGCGGTCCCCGGCCGCCCGGGCGGCGAACACCTGCTCTGCCCCGGGCACGGCGCTGGCCTGCTGGCTGTAGAGCCGGGCGATGGCCCCGGCCGAGGCGATGGTTTCCAGGCAGCCGGTGGCCCCGCACTTGCACGGCAGCCCGCCGGGCACCTGGGCGTGGCCCAGTTCCCCGGCGTAGCCTTCGGAGCTGACCACCTGCCCCTCGACCACCAGGGTGGAGGCGATGCCGGTGCCGATGATCAGCAGGGCACTGTTGCGGCGCAGCTGCGGGTCCTGGGCCCCGGCGCCCAGCTCCAGTTCGGCGCGGGCGGCGGTGGCCACATCGTGTCCGAAGCCGACCGGCAGGCCCAGCGCGTCCTGCGCCATCTGGCGCAGCGGCGCATCCACCCAGCCCAGGTTCGCCGAATAGCGCCCGATGCCGGCCGGGGCGTCGACCAGCCCGCACACGGCCAGGCCCATCGCCCGCGGCGGCTCGTGCGCGGCCTGGCGCAGCGTGCCGGCCAGGGTGGCCAGCTGTTCGATCAGCACGGCCGCCGGATCCTGGCCCGGCGCGGCGATGGCCGTGGGCTGGCGCCGCACGTGGTGCAGCTTTCCGCCGGCGTCGGCCAGGCCCGCCTTCACATCGGTGCCGCCGACGTCGAAGACCAGGTAGTGCCCGGTACCCATTTGCTAGTGCTCCAGGATGACCGAACGGGTCAGGTTGCGCGGGGTGTCCGGATTCATTCCGCGCGCGCGGGCCCGGTCCAGGGTGACCTTGTGGATCTGGGCGAGCTCGGCCAGCGGGTGCAGGTCCCGGTTCAGGTAGAGCGCGCCGGTGGGCGCCAGCTGCTGGTCCAGGCCCTCGGGCTGCTCCCCGAGCATCCAGGTCACCCGGTTCGCAGCGGCGATCGAGATCGGGCCGTGGCGGTAGTCCATGGCCGGGTAGGCCTCGGTCCAGCCCTGTACGGCTTCACGCATCTTCAGCGCCGCCTCATGGGCCAGCCCGACGCTGTAGCCGCGGCCCAGGAAGGTGAACTGCTCCGCGTCGATCAGCGCCTGCTCGGTTTCCTGCCCCAGCAGCTCGGTGGCCTGGGCGATGGCCGGCTCCAGGTCCATCCCGGTGCTGGAGAGCAGGTAGGCCAGGGCGGTGGTGGCGAAGCGGGTCTGCACCACCGACTGCTCATCGGCGTACGGCAGGGCGATCATCGCATCGACCTTTGAGGCGATCGGCGAGTCGATGTCACCGACCAGGGCGATGGTGCGCAGCCGGCCGCCGAACTGCTCGAGCAGGTCCAGCACCTCGGAGGTGGTGCCGGAGCGGGTGATGGCCACCAGCGCATCGTAGTCGCGCGTGGCCAGCGGGGCCTCGGAGGCGGCGAAGGCGTCGGTCACGCCCAACCCGGCGGCCTCACGGGCCGCCGCATAGGCTTCGGCCATGAACCAGGAGGTGCCGCAGCCCACGACCGCGACCTTCTGGCCGGGGGCCGGCAGCAGGTCCTCGGCCTGCTGCTGGCTGACCGCCCGGGTCCACATCTCCGGCTGCGAGAGCAGTTCGGCTTCCATATGTGCCCCGGGCACAGTGTTCTCACTCATTGTTCTCCACCTTTCAGGCACGATTCTTCCGCAGAGCGTGCAACTCACCTCAGTGATGCTTATTTATGATTGTTTCTACCGCTTAACAATCAGAAACGATCTAAGACGAGTATACGTGGTACTTCCGCGCAAGGAAAGGCATGCACCGCCCACCCGCCTGCCCGCCCTGCCTGCAGCGCGGGTCATCCAGCGCCCCGGGACCCGGGACGCGGGACCCCCGGCGCTAAACTAATCCCATGCCCAGCACCAGTTTTGTCATCTTCGCCCCCCTGCACACCGACGGATCCCATGTGCGGGACGGGGCGCTGGCCGTCACCGGCGAGCGCATCGCCTTTTCCGGTACGCGCGCGCAGTTCCTGGCCCGGGCCGACGCCGCGGCGTTCACCGTCCGGCCGGTGCCCGAGGGCGCCCAGCTGCTGCCCGGGCTGATCGACCTGCACTGCCACGGCGCGGTGGGCGCCGACTTCCCCAACGCCCAGCCGGGCCCCGTGGCCCAGGCCATCGACTTCCTGCACTGCGCCGGAACCACCACGCTGCTTGGCTCCCTGGTCACCGCGGAGCGCGGCACGATGCTGCAGGCCGCGGCCACCCTGGCCGACTTCGTCGAGGCGGGGCTGCTGGCCGGCATCCACGCCGAGGGACCCTTCCTCTCCGAGGCGCGCTGCGGCGCGCAGGATCCGCGCTACCTGGGCGATCCCGATCCCCGCTTCGTTGCCGATCTGGCCGCCGCCTGCCGCGGCACGCTGCGCACCATGACCTACGCCCCGGAACGCGCTGGCAGCAGCGAGCTGATCGAGCAGCTGGTTGACCTGGGCGTGCTGCCCTCCCTTGGACACACCGATTCGAGCACCGCGCAGGCCGCCGACTCGCTGCGCCACGCCCACCGCCGGCTGAGCGCCCACGCGTCGCTGCCCTCCACCCCCACGGTGACGCACCTGTTCAACGGCATGCCGCCGCTGCATCACCGCAGCCCCGGGCCGCTGGCCGCCTGCCTGGAACAGGCCCGGCAGGGCCAGGCGGTGGTGGAGCTCATCGCCGATGGGGTGCACCTGGACCCGGACACCGTGCGCATGGTGTTCACCCTGGTGGGGGCCGCGAACATCGTGCTGGTCACCGATTCGATGGCCGCCACCGGGCTGGCGGACGGGAACTATGAGTTGGGCCCGCAGCAGGTCACCGTCGCCGACGGGCAGGCCCGGCTCAGCTCGGACGGCTCGCTGGCCGGGGGCACCGCCACCCTGCTGGATGTCGTGCGCCGGGCGGTGGCCGGTGGGGTGCCGCTGGAGCAGGCCCTGCTCTCCGCGACGGCGGTCCCGGCCCGCTTGCTGAGTCTGCAGGACACCGCCGGTGCCCTGCGCAGCGGACGGAGCGCCGATGTGCTGGTGGTCGACCAGGACCTGGAGCTGCTTGAGGTCTTCCGCCACGGGCGAGCGCTCTAACCACGGCCCCTGCCCCGGCCGAAGGCCGCCGCGCACCGATTAACGCGAACCGGCGCCCACACCCCTGAAGCACAGGGGTGTGGGCGCCGGTTTCCTTGGCTGCCGGGCTTAGCTCAGCGCGGCGATCGCGGCGTCGTAATCCGGTTCGGTCTTGATCTCCGGAACCAGCTGGCTGTAGATCACCTTGCCCTCCTCATCCAGGATGATCACGGTGCGGGCCAGCAGGCCGCGCAGTGGGCCGTCGGCCTGGGTGACGCCATAGTCCTCGCCGAAGCTGGAACGGAACGCCGAGGCGGCGACCACGTTCTCCAGGCCCTCGGCACCGCAGAAGCGGCCCAGGGCCATCGGCAGGTCCTTGGAGGCGCACACCACGGTGGTGTTCTCCAGGCCCGAGGCCAGTTCGTTGAAGCGGCGCACGCTGGCGGCGCAGACGCCGGTGTCCACCGACGGGAAGATGTTCAGCACGACGCGGCGGCCGGCCAGGGACGCGCTGGTCACGTCCTGAAGATCGGTGCCGGTCAGGGTGAATTCGGGAGCCTTGGCGCCAACGGCCGGCAGCTCGCCTACGGTCTGGACTGGGTTTCCATCAATTGCAGTAGTAGCCATAGTCCTTGTCTATCATGAAGCCGGTCACACGCCGCCGGATTTCGGCGAACATGACATGAATTCCGCTCTTGGCGTGCACCGGCGCCCGCCGGCTCATCCCGCTGCTCCCGGACACCACTGAGGCACCGCCGCCCTCGCGCGGCACCGCCCGCCTGGTCCAGGCACGTCTCTTCCGGAACCGGAAGGCGTTTATCCCCAACCCGCCGCTTCTTGGAAACCCCGACGTTGGGCGGCACCGAGACTGGGTCCATGAACACCATCTCCCTGGCCTCCGCAATGGAGGCGCTGCGCCGGGCCGCTGCGGCCGGCGGTTCCCGATTATCGGGGCAAGTGCTGGCCGAAACGGCACGGCTGAATCTGGAAATCCTGGACAACGTGCTGCAGGCGGCCACCCACCGCTCCGACCCGCGCGTTGCCGCCGGAATGAGCAGCATAGTTGAAACCCTCTCGCACCGCATCAGCCGCGCCCGGCTGGAGCTGGCCCTGCTGGCCGAAGCCACCGGTGCCCACACACTGGACCTGGAAGAGTACGACGACCTGCGCGAGGGCAGGACCGACTACTCGCGGCCGGCCAGGTATGCCGCCGGCCGGCCCTGCTACAAGACCACGGCGGATTTCCTGGCCGCCTGGTTGCGAATCACCTATTTCGAGGCCGAGGGCATGCTCAATGACGCGCACCTGGTCATCGGGCGGGTCACCATTGCCGGAACGCTCACCACACCGCGTTTCGAGCAGTTGGGCACCACATACCAGGATCCCGCGGTCGATCCGCGCGCGACCCTCCAAACGGCCCGCAGCCTGAACAGGCTGGAGCCCAAGGACACCATCGGCGAGGGAGCCCCCTTGCCGCCTGCCGCCCGGCAGCAGGATGGGCCGTCGCTGGAAGAACGCGCGGTGCAGATCCTGGAGGGCAATGAGCCGCGCACCGCGAAGAAGCAGGTGAACGAACTGGTCAAGAAGTACAAGGAGGAAAACGCCGAGGCCGCCACCCCGGAACTGGGGTTGTTCAAACGCCGCAGCATCAACGGGGTCGACGAGTACGTTCTGCGGGTGCGCGGCTCCGATGCCGGCTTCATGCGGTCCCTGGTGGCGCAGGCCGACAATCCCCGGACCAAGGCCGGTGCCGCAGCCCGCACCCGGCAGCCGGATGAAGAGAACTTGGCCGGACGGGAAGCGGACCCGGCAGTGGACAGCACGCAAACACCCAGCTGGCTGCAGCCCACCGATCCCCCTCCCCCGTGGGCGGTGGACGAAACCGGGGAAACCGAACCTGCGGCCGGACCAACTGGTGCCCAGATTCCGGAGAATACCGAGGGCCTTTCGCCGGCCGAACAGATCGATCTGCAGGTTCCCGTCCCCATGCGGCGAATGAACGCGATGATGACCCTCATTCGGCAGAATGGTTCGGGAACCGCCAAGACCAAGGCCATCCGGCCGCAGCTCATGGTCTTCATGCAGCTCGATGACCTGCGGGATCTGGCGACGGCCCATGGAATCACCACGCACGGCGTGAGGCTCACTCCGGGCGAGCTGCGACGACTGCTAACTGAAGCCGACATCATCCCGGTCGTGTTTGGCGGTGAGAGCCAGATATTGGATCTGGGCAGGGCCAGCCGCTTCTACCCCGACTACCTCCGCGATGGGATCATCTGCCGGGACAAGGGCTGCATCGTTCCCGGGTGCACCGAACCACCGGAAAACTGCGACGTCCACCATTTCGAGGGCGGGGGCTGGAAGGGCGGGTGCCGGACCAGGATCGGTTCCGGGTCGCTGATGTGCCGCAATGACCACACTGCGGAGCAGGCTGGGATCATCAAGGTCGTCAACTACAAGGGACTGCCCCACGTGATCATGCCAAAGCACATCGACCCCACCCAAACCCCGCAGCGCAACACCTACTGGGACAACATCTAAGGAGCTTGCGATGCGAGGATCAGACGCGTCGTTGCCCCGCCTGGTAGACCGCGTAGGTCAGTGGCATGCCCGGGCGGTAGGCCAAATGCGCCGCGGACGGGGCATCGAGCACATGCAGGTCAGCCCGCTTGCCCACTTCGATGGAGCCGACGTGGTCCTGGACGCCGAGGGCCAACGCCCCGCCATACGTGGCCGCCTCCAGCGCCTCGGGCAGGCTCAGGTGCATCTGCAGGACGGCCGTGGCCACGACGAAGTTCATGTTGCTGGTGTAGCTGGTGCCCGGATTGCAGTTGCTGGCCAACGCGATCACAGCCCCGGCGTCGAGCAAGTCGCGTCCCGGGGCCAGGGGTTGGCGGGTGGACAGATCGCAGGCCGGCAGGCAGGTGGCCACCACCCCGGGCCGTCCGGTACGGGTTGCCTGTTCCCAGTGGGCCCAGCTGCCTGCGAGCGCGGCGACGTCCTGCCGGTCCAGGTAGTTCACATGGTCCACCGACCGGCTGCCAAATTCAACGGCCAGTCGGACTCCAGGACCCGGGCCGAGTTGGTTGCCATGGACCTTGGTGGCGATTCCCCGGTGCGTGGCCGCCTGCAGCACCTGGCGTGCTTGCTCCTCGGTGAAGGCGCCTCGTTCACAGAAGACGTCGACGAAGTCAACATCCCCGGCCACCTCGTCCAGCATCGGACGGGCGACGGTCTGCGTGTACTGCTCCGCGTCCCAACCGGCTGGCACCAGATGGGCTCCCAGGAACGTTAACTGTTCCACCAGCGGACGGGCGATGCGGGCATGGCGGGCTTCCTCGGCCACGTCCAGGCCGTATCCCGTTTTGGTTTCCATCCAGGTGGTACCCATGGACAAGGCTTCGGTCCGACGTGCACGCACCGCGGACGCCAGCTGCTGGTCGTCCAGGGAACGGGTGGCGGAGGTGGTCACGGCAATGCCGCCGGCCGCATAGTCCTGCCCCGCCATCCGGGCAACGAATTCATCGGCCCGATCGCCGCCGAAGATCAAGTGGCTGTGCGAATCGACCCATCCGGGAAGCACTGCCCGCCCGCCCAGGTCGTGGGTCTCCTCGGCCTCAGGAGCCTGCCCGGCCGGACCGGTCCAGGCGATGAGACCGTTTTCGATCAATACCGCGGCATCGGCAAGAACCGTCCCGTCGGCATCGACGGTATTGAGTTGGGCAATATTTGTCAGCAGCAGGCTTGCCACAAGTTCCCTTTCCACGTCCTGAAACGACTCCAACGGTGCCCGGCCGGAGGCTGGACACCGTTAGTTAGACCGTATCGGATCGGATGGACCGGGAGCGGGCCCGGTCAGCGACATGCATCCGGGATCCCGGACAAAGGCGGAGACTATGCGTCCTGGGTGACGGCCTGTCGGGAATCGACGAACGCCTGCACGCAACGCTCGATGTCCTCGGTCGAGTGCGCCGCCGAGAGCTGCACACGGATGCGCGCCTGGCCCTTGGGGACCACCGGGTAGCTGAAGGCGGTGACAAAGACCCCGCGCTCGAGCATCTGTGCCGCGATGCGGCCGGCCAGCACGGCGTCGCCGAACATCACCGGGATGATCGCGTGCTCGCCGTCAAGCAGATCGAAGCCGGCCTCGGCCATCTTGGTGCGAAACAGCTTCGCGTTGTCTTCCAGCTTCTCGCGCAGCTGTCCGGAACCTTCCACCAGCTCCAGGGCGGTGAGGGTGGCCGACACAATCGAGGGGGCCAGGGAATTGGAGAACAGGTAGGGGCGGGCCTTTTGGCGCAGCATCTCCACGATCTCCGCCCGTCCTGCGACATAGCCGCCCGAAGCCCCGCCCAAGGCCTTGCCAAAGGTGCCGGTGTAGATGTCCACGCGCTCAGAAACCCCGGCGTGCTCCGGTGTGCCGGCGCCGGTGGGGCCCATGAAGCCCACGGCATGCGAGTCATCAACCATCACCAGCGCACCGTACTGATCCGCCAGGTCGCAGATCTGCTCCAGCGGCGCCAGGTAGCCATCCATGGAGAACACCCCGTCGGTGACGATAATGGTCCGACGTGCACCGGCGCCGTCGTTCAGCTGCGCAGCGGCCTGCAGCTGCTTCTCCAGGTCAGCCATGTCCCGGTTGGCGTAGCGGAAGCGGGCTGCCTTGGACAGGCGGATGCCGTCAATAATCGAGGCGTGGTTCAGTGCATCGGAGATGATGGCGTCCTGGGCCCCAAACAGGGATTCGAACACTCCCCCGTTGGCGTCGAAGCAGCTGGAGAACAAGATGGTGTCACCGGTGCCCAAAAAGGCCGACAGCCGCTGCTCCAGCTCCAGGTGGATATCCTGCGTGCCGCAAATGAAGCGCACCGAGGCCATTCCGAAACCTCGCTCGTCCAGGGCCTGCTTGGCGGCAGCAATGATCCGTTCATCATCGGCCAACCCCAGATAGTTGTTCGCGCAGAAGTTCAGCACCTCGCGCGCCTCATCCCCCAGGGCCCCGGCCTGGATGCGCGCCGACTGCGGCGAATCAATATGGCGTTCAGCCTTGTAGAGTCCCGACTCGCGCAGCTCCTGCAGTTCGGTTGCCAGCTGCTCTTTCATGTCCGTGTACATTGTCTCGCTCCTAGAAAACGGTCCAGTCAAGTACTACTTTTCCGCCCTGTCCGGCCTTGGCCGCGGCGAACCCGTCCTGCCATTGGGAGGCGGGAAGGAAATCGGTAACCACCGAGGAAATCCGCTCGCGCATGAGATCCGAGCTGGTGAGCATGGCGCTCATCGCGTACCAGGTCTCGTACATCTCGCGGCCGTAGATTCCCTTCAGGGTCAGCATGTGGGTCACCACCTTGCCCCAGTCGATGTCGATGGGGGCGCTGGGCAGTCCGAGCATGCAGATCTTGCCGCCGTGGTTCATGTTGTTGATCATTTCCGGCAGTGCTGAGGAATGCCCGGACATTTCCATGCCGAAATCAAAGCCTTCCAGCAGGCCCAGCTGCTGCTGCGCCTGGGCGATGCGCGACTCGCTGACGTTCACCGCGAGGTCTGCGCCCATGGCGGCGGCCAGTTCCAGGCGCTGTTCGGAGACATCGGTGATGGCGATGCGGCGGGCGCCGACGTGGCGGGCCACCGCCACCGCCATGAGTCCGATGGGCCCAGCGCCGGTGATCAGCACGTCGTCGCCCACCATCGGGAACTGCAGGGCGGTGTGCACCGCATTGCCGAAGGGGTCGAAGATGGCGCCCAGCAGCGGGGTGATCTTCTCGTCCTGGTGAACCCAGACATTGCTTTCGGGGATGACCACGTATTCGGCGAATGCGCCGTCGCGCTGCACGCCCACGGAGCTGACATTGATGCACATCTGGCGGCGGCCGGCGCGGCAGTTGCGGCACAGCCCGCAGACAATGTGCCCTTCACCCGAGACCCGGTCCCCGATCTGGACGCCATGCACGAAGGAACCGACCTCCACGACCTCGCCATAGAATTCATGGCCCGGGATCAGTGGTGTGTTGATCATGGATTTGGCCGCGTCATCGTAGGCCTCGATGTGCAGGTCGGTGCCGCAGATTCCGGTGGTCATCACCCGGATCTTGACGTCGTGGACACCGGTTTCCGGTTCAGGCCGGTCGACAAGTTCCAGACCTGCCTCGGGATTGGCCTTGTACAGTGCTTTCATCGTGTTCTACCTTCGGTTCCGGGCGCCCGCCGGGGCGCAGCATGTCGGATTACTTCAAGTGTTGCAGGTCATGCCAGGCAATGACACATTAGTCATCCGCTGATTTTCTGAATTGTTGATTTAGCATCTACTTATGGAATTGCATCAGTTGCGCATTCTGCGCGAGCTCGGGGATCTGGGCAGCGTCAACGCCGTGGCCAAATCGCTGTTCGTCTCCCCCTCGGCGATCTCACAGCACCTGGCCCAGCTGCAGCGCCAGTTCGATGTTCCACTGACGAAAAAGTCCGGACGCGCCCTGGTATTGACCGATGCCGGACAAATCCTGGCTTCGGCGGCCGCCGACGTGGCTTCCACGCTGGCCTCGGCGACGGCGCAGATTGAAACCGAGCAGCACGAGCAGGACCGGCCAATCAGAATTGCCGGTTTCCATTCGATTGGGCAGACCATTTTTGCCCCGTTGCTGGCCTTGGAAGATCACCGAATGCCGAAGCTGCAGTTCTTCGACGAAGATGTTTCGCAGCCGCAGTTTCCGGCGCTGACGTCCAGCTACGATGTTGTGCTGGCCCACCGGATGCCGCACACCGAACGGTGGCCCTCGAATATTGCGGTGATCCCGCTGGCCTTCGAACCCCTGGATGTGGCCATGCACCGTGAGCACCGGTTGGCGCAGTTTGACCAGCTGACACCGCAGCAGGTCGTCGGAGAGCCGTGGGTTGTCTCCCGTAGCGGATATTCACCCGCTGACGTGTTAGAGGTAATTGCCGCGCTGGGCGGCGCCGAGGCGAAGGCGGAGCACCGGGTCAACGACTATTCCACTGCAGCGGCGCTGGTTGAGGCCAGCGGCTGTCTGGGGATCCTGCCGCGTTACACGGCCCGGCGCAGTATGGGCAATGCGGTGACTTTACGCCCGGTGCAGGGGCTGAGACTGGGACGACAAATCGACTTGTTACTTCGCTCCGAGCATCTGCACCGCAGCACTATTCACACGGTGATTTCCGCGATCAAGGCCACGGTGCAGCAGCTGGTCAGCACCCCGGGGTCCGCTACACGCTAACCGACTGCTGGTTGGCCTCGAAGTAGTTGACCAGGTCCGCGTCCAGCGGCGGCACGCTCTGGCTGCTGCCGTCGGAGCGCAGCGACTGGGCACCAAGGTCTCCCACGGCCACCGCGGCCCGCGCGGCAAGCGGGGAGGTCTGGGTTGCCCCGCCGTCACTGGCAAAGCGCAGGAACTCGGCGATCAGCCCCGGATCGGCCCCGCCGTGGCCTTCCGGGTCTCCTTCGATGGTGATCTTCCGGTCCGGTTCGGCAAAGCCGCTGGTGCTGCGCGTGTTCCAGAGGTAGATCGATTCGCCGGGCCCGTCGCCGAAGTTCTCGATGCGCCCTTCGGTGCCGATGACGGTGTAGTTGCGCCAGTAGTCCGGGGTGAAGTGGCACTGCTGGTAGGAGGCGAAGACGCCGTTGTCCAGCTTCATCTGCACCATCGACAGGTCTTCGACGTCGATGGTCGGGTTCAGGTCCTTCTGCGCGGTCGGCGGCCAGTTCTCCTTCGAGAACCAGTCCCCCATCCGACGGTCCGAATTATCCCGCCGATCGCTCACATCCCCGTATACGGTCAAGCCGCCCAACCCAGAAACTTCGGTGCTGTAACCGCCAGCCAACCAGTGGATCACGTCGATGTCATGCGCCCCCTTTTGCAGCAGCAGGGTATTGGAGTAGCGGCGCTCGGCATGCCAGTCCTTGAAGTAGTAGTCCCCGCCGTTGCCCACGAAGTGTCGGCACCACACGGCCTTGACCTGCCCGACTGCCCCCTCGTCGATCAGCTGCTTTAGCTGGCGGATGACCGGCATGTGCCGCATGTTGTGGCCCACGTAGAGCCTGGTGCCGGTGCGGTAGGCGGTCTGCAGTATTTCGTCGGCCGCCTGCGTGCTGATGTCCAGCGGCTTCTCGCAGAACGTCGGGATCCCGGCCTGAAGGGTGCGCACCACGACGTCGCGGTGGGTGTGGTCGGGGGTCAGCACCAAAACCGCGTCAATGCCGCTGTCCAGCAGTTCCTGCAGATCGTCGGTGACCACGCTCTCGGGCAGGGCCTTGCGCGCATCGGCCCGTCCGCGCTCACTGGTGTCGCACACGATGCTGACCACGCTGCCCTGCCCCGGGCGCTGTACGTAGCGGTGCAGGGAGGCGCGCAGGCCAAAGCCCACGATTCCTACTTTGAGATCCATTAATTCTTCTCCTTTGATTCCGTGCGGGGCACGGAGCATCTACTCTGCTTTGACAGAAATTGGGCCGGGGAAATAGCACCGCACCTGGTGGTCATCGCGCCAGGGCTCCAGCGCCGGTTCACCCAGCGCGCAACTGGGCTGCGCGATCGGGCAACGGGTGTGGAAGCGGCAGCCGGTGGGTGGATCGATGGGCGAGGGCGGGTCGCCCTGGAGCATGATCAGCTTCCGGTCGGTGCCATCGCCACGACGCAGCTCCGGCGCCGCCGAGAGCAGCGCCTGGGTGTAGGGGTGGGCGCTGTCGTCGTACACCTGGTCGTAGGTGCCGGTTTCCACCACGCGCCCCAGGTACATGGTGGCGACGCTGTCGGAAATGTGGCGCACGATCTGCAGGTCGTGGGCGATGAACACGTAGCTGAGCCCCAGCTCGCGCTGCAGCTGCATCAGCAGGTTCACCACCTGGGCGCGCACCGAGACGTCCAGGGCGGAGACCGCCTCGTCGCAGATCAGCACCTTGGGGTTCAGCGCAATGCCCCGGGCAATCCCGATCCGCTGCTGCTGGCCGCCGGAAAAGTTGTGCGGGTAGCGCTCCAGATGGTCCGGGTTCAGTCCGACAAGTTCCATCAGCTCGCGCACCTTGGCCCGGCGGGCGGAGGGCCGCACCAGCTCGGGGTGGATTTCGAAGGGCTCGAGCAGGATTTGTTCGATGGTCATGCGCGGGTTCAGCGACGCATAGGGGTCCTGGAAGATCAGCTGGATGTTGCGCCGCATCTCGGCGCGTTCGGCCCCGTGCAGGGAGTTGATGTCGACCCCCTGGAACAGCACCTGCCCCTCGGTTGGCTTTTCCAGACCGCTCATGATCCGGGCCAGGGTGGACTTGCCGCACCCGCTTTCACCGATCACGCCCAGGGTTCGACCGCCGGCGACCTGCAGATCCACCCCGTCCAGGGCCTTGACGACCTTGCGCGGCCCAAAGGGCAGCGGGCGGGCGACCGGATAGTGCTGTTTGACCCCGCGCAGCTCCATGATCGATTCATGGCTCTGGGCGGTGAATCCGAGTTCAGTTTCGGTGAGTGACAAGGCTTTCGACCTCCCGGTAGTTGAAGCAGGCGGTGTGGCGCTGTGAGTCAATCTGTTCCAGTGGGGGCACCGCGGTGGTGCAGTGCTCGGTGACGTACCGGCAGCGGTCGGCGAAGGAGCACCCGGGCGGCAGGGCCAGCAGATCCGGCGGGCTGCCGGGGATCGCCGGCAGCAGCTGGCCCTTGAGCTCCTCGCTGGCGATGGATTCGGCCAGCCCCTTGGTGTAGGGATGGGCCGGCTCATCCAGCACCTGGGCGGTCGGGCCATTCTCGATGATCCGCCCGGCGTACATCA
>Ga0153920_1000060_pt1 | contig 44603 bp, 50 predicted proteins | sample TSNJ004MetaG_FD_104713 | JGI IMG/M metagenome (GOLD analysis project Ga0153920, IMG submission 104713) | Attine ant fungus gardens microbial communities from New Jersey, USA - TSNJ004 MetaG | ecosystem: Host-associated > Fungi > Mycelium > Unclassified | place: USA: New Jersey, Brendon T. Byrne...
CAAGCTACTAGCCATGGCGGCCGGGATCTGGCACAACTGGAAAATAGACGCACCCCGCAAACGCTCATTGACCGCGTATGACCACTGAACACACGGGACAACCATTAGGAATTAATCATCTAGCCCTCCACATCGCCCAAGCAAACGGCATCCACCAGTGCCCCTACTGCGGCACCACCCTCGACTACAAGAACCGCCGCAAACCCAACGGCGCACAAGTCGACCACAAACTAGCCGACGCACACGGCGGAAGCATCGAGCAACACAACCTCCAAGTCTGTTGCGCACGATGCAACCAATCCAAAGGCAAACGCACAGCGCCAAAACGGAAAACCGTACTCGCAAAACAACCACTCCGCACATCCCGAAACTGGTAAACCCCAAAACCGGAAACCGGAAACCCCAAACCAACACACCCCACACAGGGGAGGGGGAGAGGGGTTCTAACCCACAGCAGGTTCGCCCCTTCCGGCCTAGCGAAAAATATCCCCCCGAGCTTCATTCTGTATCTGACTAGGGATTATTTACTTTTCGATCAAACTAACCGAATGGAGGTTCGAAAATGGACGTTCCGGCAGGTTTAGGCGAACGCGGTCAGGGGATTTGGGAAGCGTTGAGCACGGGCGAAGTGGCCCGGGATGCGCTGGTTTTGGAAGCGGCGCGTTTGTCTGATCGTCTCGACGAGTTGGACAACATCATTCAGGGTAAGGGTGTCCTGGATTTGATGCAGTTCCGTCTTGATTTCCCGGAGGACGAGGGGGAGCCGTTCAGTGTTGAAGTGAAGTTCCAGTCGGTGTTGACGGAAGCGCGACAGCAGCAGACGGCGTTCGCGACGGTCATTGACAAGATTCAAAGATTTGGTTTGACAGCCCGGGCTGAGAAGGGTGGCGCACCTGCGCCGGTTCCGGCCAACGTGACGGATTTGGACAAGATTCGGGCGCGGGCGAAGCAGCTGGGGTAGGCGGTGGGTTGTGTCGTTCGTTGGCGATCAGAACCCGCGTTATCGGATCGTTCCGAAGTGCGCCGATGCTTCTACGGGGCACGCAGAAGCGTGTATTGACTTGGCTGCGGCCTACGGGCTGACTCTGGATGAATGGCAAGCGAACGTTGTTCGTGCATGGTTCCGCATGACGCCGGAGCGCATGTGGTGTGCTTCTACGTGGGGGCTTTCGGTGGCCCGCCAGAACGGAAAGAACGGCGCGCTGGAAGCGGTCGAGCTTTATCTGATGGTCATTCTTGGCTACAAGATTTTGCATACTTCGCACTTGCTGACTTCGGCGCGTAAGGCGTTCAAGCGGCTCATGTCGTTTTTCGGCAAGAAGGTGAATGATCCGAACGCCCCGTATCCCGAACTCAATGCGATGGTCGTTGAGATTCGGAAGACGAACGGGCAGGAAGCTATCGAGCTTTCGAACGGTGGCTTGATCGAGGTCGGTGCCCGTACTGGTGGCGCTGGTCGTGGTTCTAGCTTCGATTTCTTGATTGTTGACGAAGCTCAGGAGTACGAGGAAGACGAGCAGGAAGCGCTGGAAGCCACGGTTTCAGCTTCACCGTCTGGTGATCCCGTGATCGTTTACATGGGCACCCCGCCGAAGGTGGTTGGGGAGCGCGGCGCGCCGTTCATTCGTGTTCGTTCGGCGGCTGTTACTGGCCGGTCTAAGCGCTCGGCCTGGGTGGAGCATTCGCCGCAGGGTGAGTTGGACAAGATGACGGAAATCGAGTTGCAAGCGTTCGTGCGCGATCGGCGTAATTGGGCGGCTGGTAACCCGGCGGGGGGCAAGCGCATTTCCGAATCGACGATCGAGGGCGAGTGCGAGCGCATGTCGGCCCGGTCGTTTGCCCGTGAGCGTTTGAACATGTTCCCTTCGCCCGCTGAGAAGCTCGAGATGGCTTTCCCTGAGAAGGTTCTCAAGCGCAGCGCGGTGCAGTTGGATGCGATCGACGCGGCGGCATCGGTTTCTGCTTTCGGTCTGGACATGAACCCGGAGAAAACGAAGATTTCGATCTGTGCCGCAGTTCCTGGTGAGTCTAAGACACACCTTGAATTGGCGGTGAACGCTGATTTTGCGGCGGAGGGCACGTCCGCGGTTGTTGAGTGGTTCTGGGAGCGGTGCAAGCGTCGTATCCCGGTGGTTTTGGACGCGTTCAGCCCGGCCCGCGACTTGCTGGAAGCGCCGTTGAAGAAGCGGGGCTTGATGGTTCGAGTTCTGGATTCGAATGAGTTCGTTCAGGCGTGCGCTCAGCTTCATCATGCTTTCCATAAAGAGAAGTCGGTGACGTGGTTTGTCGAGCAGGATCACCTTTACGAGTCGTTGAAGTCGACGGTGAAGGAGCCGCTGAAAAACCGGCCCGGGTCGTTCAAATGGACTCGCTCAGATTTGGAAGTTGATCTTATGCCGACGATGGCCGCGACGTGCGCTCTGTTCGGTTCTACCAAGTTCGCTCGAAAGCGACGGTCTGCGTCATCTGGCGATGCACGGAAGAAGCGGCACGCGATAGCGATGTGATGGTTAGGAGGTGGTGCTGATATGAGTTACCCCCGCGAATTGACTGCGCAGGAGTACAAGGCGTTCTTGGATATGCGTCTTTCGATTACACGCCACCGGCGACGCAACGTGATGCGCCGTAACCTGCATGATGCTAAGAGCCGCCTGGGCAAGATTGGGTTCTCGGTTCCGCCGCACATGGTGGATTTCCAGATCCCGTTGGGGTGGGCGGCTACTGCCATTTCGGTTCCTGCGGCGCGCATTCATCGTGATGGTTTTCGTATCCGCGGGGAGTCTTCGCTTGGCGAGGATTTGGCCGAGATTTTTGATAATCCTCACGCTAGGCGGCTTGAATCTGGTGCTACTCGATCGAGTATGAAGCACGGCCCGGCTTTTATGTTCGTGACGCCGGGCGAAGCCGATAAGGGCGATCCGCGGGTGGTGTTTTCGGCTAAGTCCGCTTTGGAAGCGACTTGCATTCAGAATCCGCGCACGGGTTCGGTGACTGCGGCGCTTGAATTGGTGGATCGTCACCAGTCGCTGATGTATGTGCCGGGGATGGTTCTGGAAGTCACCATGAGCCAGGACACGGGTAAGTGGTTCGTTACGCGGGAGATGCCGCAGAATCACAATCTTGTGCTGTGCGAGCCGTTCGTTTGGGATTGGGATTTGGATCGACCGTTTGGGCGTTCTCGGATTACCCGTCCGCTGATTGGCGCGATGGAGCAGGGTGTTCGCACTTTGCTTCGTCAAGAGGTCATGGCCGAGTTTTTCAGTTCCCCTCAACGCGCCTTGTTGGGCGCTGACGAACAGCATTTCACGGACAAGGACGGGAATCCTATTGACCCGTGGAAGTTGATCATGGGCGCGATCTGGGCCTTGCCCGATACCTACGACGAGGACGAAGACAAGCTGGTTCGACCTGAGTTGAAGCAGTTGCAACAGGCTTCGATGCAACCGCATTCGGAGATGTTCAACGGGATTGTGTTGCGTGTTGCGTCTGAGCTTTCGATGCCGATCAGCTACCTGGGGGTTCAGCACAACCAGCCCCAGAACGAGGGCGCGATCCGTGCGGAAGAAGCGTCGATGGTTTCGCTTATCGAGCACCAGATCAAGGTCAGTTACAGCTTGGCGGCTGTGAACTTGGCCCGCAAGGCGCTGGCCGTCTTCCACGACGAGTGGACGGACAGCATGGCGAAGGATCTACAGGGCTTGACCGCACGCTTCACTGACCCGGGCACACCGACGATTCAGGCGCGTTCTGACGCGGCGCTCAAGTACAAGACCGCGTTCCCGGATGGTGATCCCGAAGTGGCCATGGAGATGTACGGGCTTACTGACGAGCAGATTCAACGCAATCTTGAGTATGCGCGACGGCACAGCGCTGGAACGCTGCTAGACCGCGTTTTGGCGGCTTCCCCCGATAGTCCTGCCAACACGACTAACGCGGCTGTTAGCGGCGACCCTGGGGGCGCGACGGTAACCGAGTAGGGGGCGCGAATGTCTGCTGAGGTGCTGGAAAAGTTCACAACGGCGAACGACGACATTTCGAACAGGGTCGAGCGGGAGCTTCGGCGGGCACTGGGCAGGATCGACCTTGCTAACCCCGCCGTAGCCCGTTCAGCCCTGTTCGAAGCGATACCGCCCCTTGTGGATCGTTGGGGCGACGTGGCCGCGGTGGTGGCCGCAGATTGGTTCGAGCAGTTTCGCGCAGTGGAGGGGGCTTCCGGCCCGCGGGCAACGCTGGCGCCGAAGGTGCCCGAGGGCGTCATCAACGGGCGTTTAGGGTTTGCCACCCGCGAATCGGGGCACTTATTTGCTGGTCAAACTTCGGAATTCGAGAAGTTCCTGTCGCTGATCGTGAATGAGTACGTTCTACAGCCTGGACACGACACCGTGGCGATGAACTCGGCACGCTCGAAAGCCCGTTATGCCCGAGTTCCTGAACCAGGCGCGTGCACGTTCTGTCTCATGCTGGCTTCCCGCGGCTTCGTCTACACGAAATCCACGGTGACCGGCACGAAGGGCGGGGAGCGCTATCACGGTTACTGCCGGTGCAAGGGTATGCCCGTTTGGGATGAAACCCGCGCCCGCGTCGTGTACGGCTACGACCCCGAAGGGCTTTTGAAGCTCTACAAGGAAGCCGCCGAAGAATCAGGCCGCGATGTTCGGGAAGTGACGCGCACTCTTCGCGAGCAAGGCGTAGGCCGCTAGTTATCAAGTTTTCTTCCCCTGTGATTGGGGTTGTTTCTGCCGTGTGACGCGGCACTATTTGGAGGTTATCTCATGTCTAAAAGTCACGTTCCATCGTTCGAGCAGCTGCCTTACTACATGTCCGTGATGGGTATGCAGGGGGCGCGTTTCCTCGAAGGCAACGACGGAGCCGGGGCCGGCGGAACTGACCCGGGCAAAACGCCCGAGGGCACCAAGCCGGGCGAAGACAAGGGCAAGCAACCGGAAGGCGAAAAGCCCGCCGAGGGCAAGCCAAGTGAGGACGGTTTCAAGTCGAAGGAATCGAAAGATGCCGTGATGGCTGATCTATTCCAGGAGCGCGAAGACCGGAAGAAGTTTCAGGCGGAAGTGGCGACGCTGACCACTCAGGCCGAAACCCTGTCGACCACTGTCGCGGCCCACGAAGCCACAATTTCGGAGCGTGAAGCAACGATTGCGGCCCGTGAAACCGAGATTTCTGTCTTGAACCTGGCCCTGCAGCACGGCATTTCTGAGAAGTCCGACCTCGAACTGTTGCGCGAAATTCCCGACGCCAGTAAGCGCGAGTCGTTGGCGGCTCGACTTGCCCGAGCCGCAGGACGCAGCGCCCCAGTTCCCCAGTCGGGCACCGGGAGCGGAGAAGACCTCAAAGGCGGTTCCATCGCGGAACGCCGCCGCGAAATCAAAGCACGCAAGAACAAGTAGAAAGGGGCGTCATCATGCCCGGACTCGAACGCAAGCATTACGGAACCGGTAACCACAAGGCGCTGGGTTCCGCACACGGCACCGGCAACGCGCCGACCGGCACTTTGGACGTTGACTCGTTCACCGAAGAAACCCACTACCCGAACGGGTATATCCCCGCCATGACGCCGGTCGATGCCTCCGACCTGGCTGCGGTGAAGCCGTACACCGCCCCGGATCCCGGCGAACCGGCTCTGAACATGGGGTTCATTCTGACAGACACCGAGGTCAAGAACGGAGCAGCCGCACCGACCGCAATCCTGCGCCACGGATCGATTGTTTCTGAATTCGTGCCCGGTGATTTCACCGCCCCGGCCTACGCGCCGGGGTTCATCTTCGAATAGAAAGGACGGGCTAAGACATGGCACTTTGGGATGACCTTATCGACCCCGTAGAACTGACTGCGGAAGCCCGCGAAGCCGCGGACGAAGCAGAATCGCGCAAGGGGTCGCTGGCCCGGTTCCTGCCGAACGTGGAAGTTTCCGACATTGTGGTCGAAGTGGTGCAGACCGCTAACGGCCTGGTGGAGGAAGCCCAGTACCGTGCTTGGGATGCCGAGCCGGAGACGGCGGGCGGTGACGAGGGCGACAGCTTCATGCTCAAGCTTCCCGCCCTGGGCCAGAAGCGTTTCATGACTGAGTACGCGCAGTTGCGCAACCGCAACGCGGGAGATGCCGAGCTGCGAAGGCTGATCGTGAAGACGGGCCGCGCCGTAGCGAACGCGATCGTGGCCCGCATGGAGCGCCAGCGCGGCATCGCGCTGCTGACCGGTAAGACCACGATCACCGGGCGCCGGTTCAACTCGGAGGATGACTTCGGGCGCGATCCGTCGCACGAGGTTACCGCCGCAGCGGGGTGGACTAGCCCCGAGATTTCGCGTCTGAATGACCTGGAAGCCTGGGTGGACAAGTACGTAGAGACCAACGGTGTCGAACCGGGCGCGATCCTCATGGGCAAGCGTGTTTTCCGTGCGCTGGCCGCGGGTGACGAGTTCGCGACCGTTCTGGCCAATGGCGCGAGCCGTCGCGCTACCGCTGAGAACGTGAACGATGTCATCGCTGGCGCCAACCTGCCGCCGATCGAAGTTTACGACCGGAAGACCAGTGCCGGGCTGATCATCCCGAATGATCAGCTGGTGCTGCTGCCGGAGCCGGGGGAGATCACCGCGGACGAGCCGACCGCGTTGGGTGCTTCGTTCTGGGGTCGCACGCTGACCTCGATGGACGAGAGCTACAGCATCGAGCCGGTGGAGCAGCCGGGCATCGTGGTGTCCGCTCACAAGAACGAGTCGGTGCCGCACAACGCTTGGGTGGATTCGGACGCGATCGGCCTTCCGGTTCTGTCCAATGCCAACCTGACTCTCGTTGCGACGGTGTTCTAGGCATGGCGGCTATTCGTTCTGACTTAGTTGGATCGGTGGCGGCTTTCAACAAGCGGCGTGAAGTCGTTTGGCTCAAGGCGGGCGACGAACTGCCCGAGGGGTTCTGGGTATCTGGGCCGCTACTGGATGACGGTGACCCTGACGATCTGGTGCCGCCGTGGGTTGTGGAAGCCAACCGGGGGCCAGCTGGGCCGAAGGGCGACAAGGGCGACCGCGGCCCGCAGGGGCCAGCGGGGCCAGAGGGGCCACGGGGGCCGGAAGGCCCGCAAGGCCCGAAGGGCGACCCCGGGGAACCTGCCGCCTAGTAGACGAACAGACAAGGGCGCGCATCGCTAAGGCGGTGCGCGCCCTTGCCATTCCTGAAAGGACTTCAAACATGCCGACTTTTACGAAGTACACCCATGTTTCGGACGGTAGCGAAACGATCGAGTTTGCCCCCGGCGACGTGGTGCCGGATTGGGCGCTGGGTAAGGTGACGAACCTTGTCGCGACCGGACTCGAAGCCGAGCTTTTCGCAGATCCGGATTCGGCGGATGCCGCGGAGACGGAACCGGACGAAAAGCCGGATCCTACCGGCGACGCTGACCAGGTGGGCGACCAGGGCGGGCAGGACAGCGCGCAGAGCGACGAAAACGCCGCCGACGAGACATCCACCGAACCGGACTTCACGAAGCCCGCACCGGCGAAGGCAGCCAGCAAGCGTGGCCCCGGGCGTCCGAAGAAGAACGGGTAGCCGGTGAAACCGTTCGCGACCCTTCAAGACCTTCTAGAACACTGGCCGGGTTTGCCCGATGACCTTCACGATTCGGCAGAGCACAAGCTGTTCGAAGCGAGCGTAATCGTCCGTTCGCTGTATCCGGACGTTGACCGCCGCTTAGAGCAGGGCAAGCTGAGCGCGGCCACCGTGACCTACATCGTTTGCGACATGGTGGCGACCGCGATCCGTCGCGTGTTGGAAGCCGAGAAGGGCGACAACCTGCAATCGCAGACGTTTAGCGCCGGGCCATACTCGCAAACCCTGGCGTATCGAGTGCGTGAAGCGACGCTGTTCCTGTCCAAGCTTCACCGGCAGATGCTGAGCGGCGGCGGTTCTCGCAACCGTAAGGCGTTCACGATCCTGCCGAAGCCATAGGGGGCATTCATGCAGTGGCCTATCAAGGGCGAAAACGTTGTTGTGATCCGCCAAGAGCAAGTTGGCACCCTGCCCGGCAACGTGCCGGAATATGCGGAAGTGCCGACCCCCGTCGAAAACGTGCTGGTCGATCCTAGCCCTGGTGCCGACGTTGTGGATTCGGTGCGACCGGACGGCACCCGCGCCGAGTTCACGTTGCATTTCCCGAAGACCTACAGCGGTTCACTGCGCGGCGCGCATGTTGTCGTGCGAGGCGGCGAACCGCTGGCGGTCGAAGGCGACCCGCAGCCCTACACGAATGAGAACACGCCCGGCCCATGGAATAGGCCGGTCAACGTATTTCGAGTTGAGGGGTGAGCCTGTGGCGAAAGTCGAGAAGGTCAAAATCAATTCGGCGGGGGCGCGGGCGTTGCTGAACTCGGGAGAGGTTCAAGCGGACTTGAAACGGCGTGCCGATGCTATCCGCGACGGCACGGGCATGGCTTCCAACGGTGAAACGCCGGGGTACGTGTCCGGCATTTTCACCGGCAAGAATCGCGCCCGAGCAATCGTCCGCACGTTCAAATACGAAGGCGCCAAGGACAACGCGAAGAAGCAAACCCTGTTGAAAAACCTTGATCGGGGGCGGTGATGGGAAACATCGAGACCATTCTCGTGGATTGGTTCAACGCAGACACCACCCTGCAGGGGTTGCAGCTCGAAGCGTCGACGGAGGTGCCGAAGAAACGGCCTGACCGCTTCGTGACGGTCGAGCGCACCGGTGGCCCTGAAAGCCGTTTCACCGGTTCTTCACTGCTGGCTATTCAGGTGTGGGCAAGGCACCGGCACGAAGCGGGCGACTTTGCCGCTGTGGTCGCTCGATCGTTGCGGGAGTCGACCGCGCTGCCCGTCATCGGTCGCGTTGACGTGCTTTCCGTCGCCAATTTTCCCGACCCTGATTCACGGGCGAACCGGTACCAAATCACGGTCGAAATCGTGACGAAATTCGACTGACCAAACCTACTTCCATTGGCGCGGCGCCAATAAGAAAGGAACCCACAATGGGTAAGCCAAACGCAAAAAACGTTTCGGTCGGTAAGCCAACCGCCGCCGGTGGAATTTTCGCCGGTGACACCACTACCGCGGCACCGACCGACGCTCGAACCAAGCTTCCGTCTGGCCTTGAGGGGCTGGGCTATGTGTCGGAAGACGGCCTGGTGAACTCGATCGAGGTCGACACCGAAACGATTACCGCCTGGGGCGGTGACGCAGTACTCACCGTGCGCACCTCCCGCGAGGAGACCTTCGCGTTTACGTTCATCGAGACGATCGCCCTGGTGTTGAAGGAAGTTTACGGCCCTGAAAACGTGACCGTGGACGAAGAAAGCGGCGACATTGCCGTGCTGCACAACGCCAAGGAGCTTCCGAACCGTCTCTACGTGTTCGAGATTCTCATGACCGGGAGCAAGGTCAAGCGCATCGTCGTGCCGAACGCCAAGGTCAACGAAATCGGAGACGTGACCTACGTCGACGGCGAACCGATCGGTTACGAAGTCACCCTGGGCGCGTTCCCGGACGAAGAGGGCAACACCGCTTACGAGTACATCGCTGAAATCATCGATGGCCCCGTAGAGGAAGACCCCGACGGCCCGTAATCGCACCCTAATGCGGGGCAACAAATACTGGTGGGCACGGCTAGTTTGCCGCGCCGGTCGTGTCCACCTCAAAACTGACAGCGCGGCAAGTTAGAAAGGCGTGGCAATGTCTCTAGAAACCATCACCGTAAACGGCCATGAATACCCGAAGCCTTCGATCGACCGCATGAAGCGCAAGCAGGTCAAGAAGTTGAAGCCGTCGCTCGAACGGCTCAAAAACGAAGACATGGACGCGGTGTGGGAAATCGTGGGGCTTCTCATTCCCAGCTTGTCCGCGGCCAAGCTCGACGATCTTGAGCTGGGCGAATGCAAGGAAATCCTCACCAACGCGGGAATCGCGAAGTTCGATGACGACAAGGCGAAGATCGAACAGGAGACCGCCGAGGGGATCACCCCGGGGGAATCTTCGGCCTCGACCAACTCCTAGACGAGTGGGGCGGGGCTATTGAAGCCGACCTGATCGACCGCGGCCTACGGTTGCGGGATTTGGGTTCTGAGGGATTCACCTGGTCGGACTTGCTGGCAATCGTCAATCATCTGCCCACTGATTCGGCTTACTGGCGGAAGCGAGAGCCGGAGAAGTCGCGGTGGGGTGTCTCGGAGTACCTGCTAGCGATTATCGCGGACTCTTTGCGCTGGCTTGTCTGGTCGAAGACGAAGGACGCGAAGCATAATCGCCGCCGCCCGAAGCCGATCCCGCGTCCGGGTGTGGACGAAAAGACCGAAAAGAAGGGCACTTTCAAGGGTGCTATTTCTCGGAACATCGATGAAGTGAAACGCCTGCTGTCGCTACCGCGGCGCTAAAGCTGGGCAATCAGAGGTGCTGACTTTTCCTTGTACGTTTCGTCGTCAATGATCCCGGCATCGTGCAGCTGTTTGAGCTTGAGCAGTTCATCATGGACACTCGTTTGCGATGGAGCGGGCGCATCGTTGGCTTTTGGCTGGTTCATCCAGCTACGAACATCGTCAACGATGCGTTTCGCTTCAGCCTTTTGAAGGTTTTCAATCTTGGCCTTTTGGTTCGAGACGTAAACCTTAATGCTTGCCAAAAGTAGACCGCCTTCGTATTCAATACTGCTGATTCGGCCATACCCGAAGTCCTCCGTTATCTGTTTAGTGATTCCGCGGAAGATGAATAGCAAACGTCGGTCAGTAGCTACGAGGATGCCTTGCCCATTGGAATAGGTGCCAGAGACGATGTGGCGCACTGATTCATTTTCCAGCAATTCGTCGGGCAGAGCTTTGAGCTCTCGTTTAGAGCCAAATTTGCTTCCCATTCGAGCAAGTGCGGCTTCAATGTCTGGTCTGGTAGTCATGCTCGAATCTTAGCAATTCTGATTTATCGAAGGAGACCCCGCTGAAACAGCGGGGTCTTTTTCGCGCCTGAAATCAGACGTTTAGGGGGTAACCGTGGCTGTTGAACTCGCAAGCGCTTATGTGTCGCTTATCCCGTCGCTCAAGGGTGCTTCGAAGTCGATCACTTCGCAGTTGGGCGGCGTCGACGTTACCCCAGCGGCTTCCAAGATCGGCAGTTCGCTGTCGAAGGGCATCGGGTCAAGTCTCAAGCTGGAAAGCGTTGGAGCACAGTTCACGAAGCTTGGCGGACAGATTACCGGCGTGGGTAAGAAGCTGAACAAGGGCATCACCTTGCCTGTCGTTGGCGCGACTACCGCCGCCGCGGGCCTGGTTGGCGTTCTTGGCTTCAAGCGTCTGGTCGGCATTGACACGGCGCGTGGCCAGTTCAAGGGGCTTGGATACGACGCAGACAAGGTTATGGAGCAGGTCGACAAGGGCGTAACGAACACCGCGTTGTCGATGGCTGACGGCGCTTCGATGGCGGTCGGCATCCTGGCTACCGGCGCGGTGCCGATGGAGAAACTGGAAGACCAGATCAAGCGAACCGCGAACGTATCCGCGGCCTACGGCGTGGAAGGTTCGCACGCGGCCAACTTGCTGAATGCTGTTCTGACGAAGAACAAGGTCACTTACGGCGACTTGTCGCAGATGCAAGCAAACGGTATCCCGATCATCTCCCAGTTGGCAGACCATTACGGGGTTGCTGGTGACGAGATCGAGAAAATGGCGCGCAAGGGCAAAATCTCGATCGATGACATGAACAAGGTCATCGATAAGAACGCTGGGGCCGCTGCTGAGGAATACGGCAAGACTTGGGCGGGTGTGACCGCGAATATCAAGTCGAACCTTGGGCGTTTGGGTGCCGAGGTTCTGGACGGGGTTTTCCCGAAGCTAAAGAGCCAGGCCGAGGACTTCCTTCAGGTTCTGAAATCTGATCAGGCGAAGGCGTTCGCGCAGCAGCTCGGGGGAGCGCTCACCGATGCCTTCACGAAGATTTCCGGCGCCATAAAGGGCACGATCGAGTGGTTCACCGGGTTGTCTCCCGTCATGCAAAAGACGGTGCTGGGAGTGGCTGGGTTCGCTGTCGCGGCTGGGCCGATGCTGATCGCTATCGGCAAGATCGCGACCGGAATCGGCGCGGTGCTTACGACTGGTGGCGCTGTAATCGGTGGCATCAAGAAGGCTATCCCCGTTGTCAAGACGCTAAACGCGGTGATGAAGGCGAACGTCTTCGGGATCGTCGTGACCGCTATTGCGGCTGTAGTGGCTGGCCTGGTGTGGTTCTTCACGCAAACCGATATTGGTCGTGAAATTTGGGGCGGTTTCGTCAACTGGCTCAAAGACCTTTGGCAGGGCGTGAGTGAGTTCTTCTCTGGGGTCTGGGAAGGCATCGTTTCGATTGCTCAGGGCGCCTATGACTGGTTCATGTCCACCTTCGGGCCTGGGCTTCAAGCCGTCTGGGATGGCATCGTTTCTGGCGCGAAGGCGCTATGGGAAATGCTGGAACCTGTATTCAACTCGGGCATAGAAATGTTCCAAGCGTTCTTCGATTTCGTGTCGAATCTCGCGAAGGGGTTCGGGGTATTTCTCGAAGCTCTGTGGCTTGGAGTGAAGGCAAGCTTTTCTGGGATCTGGGAAGGGCTGAAGGCCGTTTGGGATTTCATCGGCCCGATGCTGATCGACGAAATCACTGCCCGCTGGGATGCGTTCGTTAGCGGCGTTTCCACATTATGGGAAGGCATAAAAATCCTTTGGGATGGCCTGTGGAGTGCGATAAAGGCGATTTGGGAAGTCGTTGGCCCTGCACTCATGGATGCGATGAAGGTCGCCTGGGAAGGATTCAAGAACGCCTTTGCGATTATCTGGGAGACGATCACAGGGGTGTTCTCGGGTGCGCTTGACGTAATTAAGGGCATCTTCGACTTCTTCACGGCGCTGTTCACTGGCGACTGGCAGGGTATGTGGGATGCGATCAAGGACATTGTTGCTGGCGTCTGGAAGATCATTTCCTCGGTTGTGAAGGGTGCCATTGATTATGTCTGGAACGTCATCAAGACCGTTGCAGGTACTATTTCGGCTTTCTGGTCTTCGATCTGGTCAAGCATCAGTTCGTTCTTCGCGGGTATCTGGGATGGCATTAGCAGTGCCGTGACTACGGCGATCAATTATGTTCGCAGCCGGATTTCCGTCGGCGTCGCGTTGATTCAGGGTATTTGGAATCGCGTGTGGTCTTCCATCAAGGACTTCTTTGCCAGGATTTGGGGAAACATCGTTTCTGCGGCGTCGGAGTTCATTGGTTCTGTTAAGTCAACGTTCTCAGACGCGCTGGACTATATCAGTGGCATTCCGGGAACCGTCGTGGGCTATTTTTCTGACCTCGGTTCTCGCCTGTTGGAGTCTGGAAAGTCTCTGATCAGCGGCTTCGTCCGTGGCATTAAGGAAGGATTCGGCAAGGCAATCGGGGCGGTGAAGGATGGGCTGGACAGGGTTCGTTCGTTCTTCCCGTTCTCACCTGCGAAGGAAGGCCCGTTCTCGGGTCGTGGCTGGGTCGCTTACTCGGGTGTGTCCGTGGGCAAGACCTTCACTGAGTCAGTTGCCGACTCGCTTAGCGATGGCCGCAAGGCCATTTCTGGCGAGTTGGACACCATGCAGAAGGACTTTGACCGAGAAGCCGAAGCCGGGTTCACTGTGCGCGCCGCAGTGCCCGCCGTGGCCGACGCTGACGCATCGGGCACGGCAGGTGCTGGCGGGGTGACGATCCATGTCGATCACATGGAAGTTCGCGACGAATCGGACATCAAGCTGATTGGTCAGGACTTGTGGACGCGTGCTAATCGTGCTGGCCGGGCGCGTGGTCGGTTCGATCTAGGGGGTGCTGTCACGCCGTGAGTTTCGTTTATGGCGGGGTGCGTAGTGACGGTCTGGCGGGGGTTCATGCAACCTTGACCGCTTGGCCGTCACTGGGCGGCTTGACGCTGGAAACCGAGGACAAGGTGGGCAAGAATGGCCGGTTTTTCGGTGGTGTTGCCCGCACTCATTCCGAGTTCACTTTCGATGTGATCATTCAGGGATCTACCCCGCAGGAGGTGTTCGACCGGCGCGATAATTTCGTTGGGCTGCTTGACCCTTCACGGGGTGCCCGATCGTTGGTCGTGGAGTTTGAGAAGGACTGGGTTTTTCCCGAAGTCGTGGTTGCTTCCGGTGTTGACTGGGAGCGGCTGGCGTGGGGGCGTGACATTGGGTTTAGCCTTCGCGCCGAAGTGGTGTTTGAAACGGTCGGCCCGCCGGAAGCGCGCCAGGCTGAACCGCAGGTTATGGAGTTCGCCGGGTCGACTAGCTTCACGTTGACCGCCGGTAATACTGCGTCGTTCCCGCGGATTACTTTCGACGCGAGTTCGGCTGCTAGCGCCGCTGATTTCGTGGTGAAGATCGGGGATTTCAGCGTGAAGGTTTCAGCGGGTTTCCCGTCGGGGCATCGCGCTGATTTGGACTATGAGAATTTCGAGTTCTATCGCACGAATGCGGCGGGGGCACGGCAAGCATCGATCGTTTCAAAGCTCTCTCATTTCGAGCGCCCGGTGTTGAACCCGGGCGAGTCTGTGACTGTGAGCGTTACGGGTGCTTCGGGCAAGATTCGTTTCTACCCGAACGCCCGCCGCATTTAGGAGGTTGCTGTGTGGTCTGATCGTTTCGCCTGGTCGGGAGAAATCCCTACTTCGTTCCCTGGCCTGAACCCGGTCGCGTTGCAACGCGTCACCCCCGACACTGGCGTTTACTACAAGGATGGGGTCGCCCCTTCCCGGTTGTGGGAGCGCGTGCCGGGCGGGTCGCTGGACGGGTATGCGAAGGGCCAGTGGGGTTTGCAGATGGGGTTGAACCTCGTGAACCCGGCAACCGACAAGGGCCGCTTCAAGCTTCCATATTTCTCCGGCTTGTGGCCGTCTTCCGGCAAGCTGCTGATCGGCTTGTGGGTGAAGCAGAACTATGTGATGGGCTTTTCCCCGTTGCTGTCCACGCGTGGCGGTTCGTCGCCTGTCGTGTACTTGTCGACTTCCAGTTCGGGGCGTATCCGCCATCAGGTGTATAACGCTTCGGGCGGGCTGGTGCTTGACCAGTACGAGGATCATCCCTGGGTGCAAACTAAGGCGTGGCAGTTCGTCGGCATGATCGTTGATTATGACGGCCTGACTTCGCAGATGTTCAGCGTGGACGCGGAGACGAAAGCAACGTGGGCGGGGCCGGTTCGGTCGCTGTCTGCGGCACCGAATAAGGCGTCGACCGCTGACCTTGACGTGTTCGGGTTGCAGACCGCGAACTATTGGACGGCGGGCGTTTTTGACGAAGCGTTGGTAGCTCACCCGGGCGCCGGGTTCGACCTGCAAGGCTTCATCGACGCGATGGCGAACGGGCTGTATGCCGATGCGCAGTCCAGCGCGAACGCTGACAAGTTCTCGGTTACCGAATCGAATGTGAAGGCTGTTTCGGCGGCTACGTTTTCGACTGGTGCCGAGTCTGTGGCGTGGCAGAAGCGCCCGATCGTGCAGGGGGCACCGTCTGGGGCGGTGCCGCGGTGGTCTACGAATGACGGTGATTCGTGGTCGACTGGCGCGCAGCTGCCTGATTCGTTCACGGGGTTGTTGCGTTGGGATATTCCGCTCAAGGCGGGGGAGTCGTTCGCTGGCATCTCGATCACGGAGCCGATCGACCCACCGCCGACGCTGGGGGCACTGGCTGACGTTGAGATGATGCAGGGCGAAGTGGTGAACGTGCCTTTGACGTTCACGGTTTCGGGTTCCCCGAAGTGGACTGTGGACGCGCCGGGGGTTGTGAACGCGACTATCACCGGTTCGACCCTCAGCGTCGTTTCTGGGTTCGAAATCGGTGCTGGGCAAGTGACTGTGACGCTCACGGACGAATTGGATCGGAGCGTTGCCCGTTCGTTCGATGTGGCCGTGAAGGCCCGCGAGTGGGAGCCTGGGGAGCCGCCGAAGTATCCGCACGCGCCGATCGTGGTGTGGGGTGAGAGCGAGCCGGAAGCGGTCATCATTGACGCGACCGATGCCGTGGTGACGAAGGAAACCAACGGTGAGGAAAAGTTCGAGTTCGCGGTTCCGTCGACTCACAAGCACGCGGGGTTGCTGATCAACGAACGCCGGGTCGAAGTCGCTGACGAAACTTACACGATTCGTCGTGTGGCCACGGAGCGGTCGGGTCGGCAAGTGTTCATCGTGGTTTACGCGGAAGCCCGGTTTTACGATCTGGCGACCGCCGGGCAGATCGACGCGCAAGAGTTCGTTCAGGTGGCCGCGGGCGACGTGATGGCCAAGGCGCTGGCGGGTACCGGCTGGAAGGTCGGGGTCGCTAACGTCACCACGCTGCGCACCTACGAAATCGAGGACACGAACCCGCTGGCGTTGCTGCGGGAAGTGCAGAAGAACCACGGCGGCGACCTGGTGTTCGACAACGACACTAAAACCGTGTCGTTGGTGGTGCAGTCGGGCCGCGATAACGGTGTCGGATTCTTCTACGGCAAGGGGCTGACGGATGCGAAGAAGGTAGTCGACACGACTTCGCTGGTCACTCGGATCTATGCCCGCAACGCCGACGGCCTGACGATCGCCGGAGTGAACGGCGGGGTTCCGTACATCGAGAATTTCGAGTACACGAACGAGATTCGAAGCGCAGTCTATGACTTCAAATCCGGCACGTCGCCTTACACGATGCTCTCGATGGCTCAGGCCACGTTGGCTAACCGTTCGAAGCCTGACGTTTCCTATGAAGTGACGGTCAACGATCTATCGGCGCGCAGTGACGCGAACTATGACCGGTTCGACGTTGGCGACCGTGTGACCGTTGTCGATCATGAAGTAGGGATTGCGGATACTCAGCGGATCGTGCGGCTGGAATACGACGTGTTGCGGCCCTGGGCTTCGAAGATCACGTTGAGTGCGAAGCTGCGTGAGTTGAGTTCGTCGGAATCGGTAGATGCTGGCGTTCTGGATACTGGCGCGGGCGTTGGCACGTTCGATCTGGTGCCGTTCAATCTGCTGTTGAATGGCCGGTTCGATAACGGGCTGGCGCACTGGGCGAATTTCGGGGCCGAGATTGTTGACGGTGACGGCACCGGTGATAACGCGGTTCGGTTTAGTGGCCCGGGTGAACGGTATATCGAGCAGACGGTGGCCGCTGATAATCGGAGCGCGTTCGCGTTCAGTTTTGATATGCGGGATACCGGCCCGGCTGGGTATGTGCCTGATCTGACGGTGGAAGCTGTGGTGACGTACGAGGACGGGTCTAGCGAGACTATCGAACTTGAGTTGTCTTAGGGGGCGTGATGCAGGGCGTTCTACGCGTCAACGGGCGACCGGCGAAGATCAAGCTTCGGGTGAAGGTGCGGGGGCTTCCGGCTGGGGCATCGGTCGATGTTACTGACTTGATGTTGCAGCCGGGTGCCGCTGTTTCGGGCTGGCTTCCGCACACCACTGAATTGCCGTGGTCTGCCGGTATGACGTTCTTGAATACTTCTCCAGGTGGTGATCTTGTGTTTTGGGATGACATCGAGGGAAAGCCTGTGGTCTTTCCGCCGGAGACGCACACGCATCTCTGGAAAGATATTGCGGATAAGCCGACGGAGTTCCCGCCCGCTGCTCATAGTCACGGCGCAGGCGAGATAAAGTCGGGGGTTTTCGACCCGGCGCGAATTCCGGTTCTCGGCACCGAGAATTTCGCCGATCAGGCCGTAACATCGGGCAAACTCTCGGCAGCTCTCCAAGATTTGTTAGACCAGCACGCCCAGGCGATCGGCAACCTACAGGAACAGATTTCGGTCAAGAATATTAGTTCCGCTACGGCAGATCTTAATGACTACAGAACCACGGGGCGATGGGTTCAAGCTGCGCATGCCCGTGCATTGAGTGGTAAGAACTATCCTGTTCCACGCGCAGGATTCTTGGAAGTCATGGCTATTTCTGGTGGTGACGTGTACCAGACGTACACAATTGGCCCCGCTCCTGGAAACGGAAAGCCGGGGCAGGAACCCCTAAACGAGTGGAAACGTGGATACTACTCATGGGGTGGTTACTGGGGCGAATGGGTGCTAGTGAGCGGGGGGGGGGTAGCTGATTCTAAGCATCCTCCCACGAACCAAATCACCTATCACTGGGCGAGTGCTCCCCACGCATCCGAGAGTATCAAGCGGATCGATGGTTTGGAAGTCGCCCGCAACTACGTGCACAACCCTTCCCTCGAAACGAACGGCACGGGCTGGACGCCCTATAGCTGGACTGGAACCGCTGAGCGCAATCAAGGCGAAGGCGCGGTAGGAGAGTGGTTCTACCGGCTCACCGCTGGCGCGACACTAACCGGGAACCGGGGACGCTACCGCGACCACAGCGCGACCGTAGCCAAGGGAGAGGACTGGACGTTATCAGTGTTCGTCCGCCCATCCCGTACCTTGGCACTGCAAGCGCGGGGTGAGTTCCGGGCGGGGGCTAGTGCCGTTGGTTCCATGAAGTACGGCGATCTAACCGAATGCCCGGCGGGGGAGTGGACGCGTCTGCACGTCACGCTGACCGCCTCTGATAGCGCGACTGGAATCCGGCAACAGGTCTACCTTCATGCGGCCACTATGCAGAAGGGAGACACCCTAGACATAGACGGTGAGATGGTATCTCGGGGGCCGGTGATCCCGTACTTTGACGGTGACACCGATTGGGGCACCTCCCTGTGGCTTGATCGTTCCCGCAAGCTATTGCAGTGGAACGGGGAGAGCTGGGCACCCCTCGGCGGGTAGGCTATCGGCTGGCCAGATCAGTGGTCAGCCGATAGGGCTGTCATTCCCAGATGGCGACGATGGTGAGTTCTTTTGTTGCACCGATGTGTGGGCCGGAGTGGCACGGTTCAAGCACACAGTATGCCGCGCAATCGACCCCGAAATAGCTGGCGGGGCATATCGAATACCCGGTGTGATAGTCGGATGCTTCTAGTTTGTCTCCAAGCTCGTAAGTCCTCACCTGATTCAGGGTAAACGAACGATAAATTCGACCTCAATTTATGACCGTTGCCTGTATTTCGCGTTTCGGCCCGGACTTGGTGGCGGGCACGGCGTGCACTTGGGGAGTCAGCACCGTACCCGCCACGGCAGGGCTGCCGTTTGGGGGATGACGCGCCCTACCACCAGCTATTGGCTGGTCTTTTAGCACACTAATTTGGTTGCTCACCCATAGGTTAAAGATTACTGAATATTACCTACATTTTTACCTTCCAACTAGCATTTTCTCACAACCAGTGATAAATGCGGGCTTTGGGTGCGGGCCACAAATGACCAGGGGGATTCCGTGCGCCTTCAACAGCCGCTCTACGTCGACAAGCCGGTTCGGTCGATCAAGCTCAAGATCACCGCGAAAGACGTACCCACCAGCGCCGCCGTCATCATCACCGACGTTCAACTACAACCCGGCGAACAAGCAACCGGCATCGTACCGAACCCACGAGAAGCAGGAACCACACAAGGCCGACCCCAGTACCGGAACGGCGTAGTGAACCCGGGGCTGGAAGTCGTGGCCCTGTCCAACAGTGACAAAGCCGCACCTGTTCGGCTCAACGTCCGCAACGCCAAGGGCAACACCCGCATAGGTTCCTACCGGTTTGGGAAGCTCAACGGTGACGCGATAGCCGACGGGCCAAACCACACCGCCACACACGGCTACGGGCTGGCCCCAATCATCACCGAACGGTCAGATCTTCACCTGCGAAACGCTATCGACGGGCGCGTGCACTTGCGCCTTGCATGGCACGAAAGGACGTGACGGCATGGCGAACGTATGGGCATGGGTCGGGCTGTCCTGGACAGAACGCATCAAGATGGTTCTCGACGAATACGGCGACCGGATCACCGACATCAGCATTTTCGGGTGGGGAGTCGCCGCCGACGGGGCACTGACCCAAACATTCGACCCAACCCAACTCGACCCCTACCGCGCCAAGTGGCCGCACATCCGCTGGTGGGGGTGCTTCCGAAACATGGATGACCCCAACGACGGGCCGTTCGCGATCTTTGAAGCTCTACGCAACAGCGCCACCGCTCGCAACCGGCTGGCCGACGAAGTGCAATCCAAGATGTTCGAGCCTTACCCCTGGCTGTACGGGGTCGACCTTGATATGGAATCCGGTGGGGATCACCGTTCGGAGGACTCGGAAGAAGTATTTCGTGTGGTCGCCAACCGGGCGCACACCCTGGGCAAAAAGGCATCAGGCGCGCTTCCAGCACTCACGGCCACCGGTTCCGTTGGTGGCGAAAACTGGGTGCGATATAAGCAGCTGGGCCAAATCCTCGACCACGTTTCCATCATGTCCTACGACTTCGCCTGGTCAGGAAGCGCGCCCGGCCCGGTCTCCCCGGGGTTCTGGCTGGAAGAAGTCTACGACTGGGCCGCATCACAGATCACCCCCTCAAAGATCAGCATGGGGTTACCGCTCTACGCCTATTTCTGGTCGATCCACGACTACCCCGAATCCTGGGGCGCACTACGCCGTGGAATCAGCGGCACCTACTACAGCGCTTGGCAGTACTTCACCGGTGCGCGCCCATGGTCAGACACTGGCACCCACCACGCAATCGGCTGGCTGGCCTACCGCGACAAATCCAGTATGAGCGCGTGGGGGTTCCTCGACGTGTACGACTGGAAAGAATCGCACGCGTGGGCGGAGTCGCAAGGCGTGTTCGCGGGCATCTTCCAGAACCGGCAATACGCGGTTCGATACGGCCTACCCGCAGGGGTGCCGCAGTGGAGCATCGCCGATAACTCGGTGGGTAACAGCCGGATCGACTATGAGCTGATCCCTGAGCCGGTGGTCGCTTCGAACGGCGACGTGGTTTCCCCGAAGGCCGGTTACACGCTCACGACGGAGTTCATTCAGCGCGACCCGGTAGCCGCGACGATCATCGACGATTACGCCACCAGCACCCAGCAGCTGAACACCGTCTACAACAAGCCGTCGGGGTCATGGGCGTTCAAGGAAATCACCGAAAGCTACAAACAGTATCGGGGGAGTGGTGAACTTCGGTTCGCGAACGACTTCGGCAAGCAATCACTGTACGCGCTGGCCCGCTTCCAGTTCGCCACGGCTGGCCGATTCGGAGTCACGTCGCAGGGTATCACCGCCGACCTGACCAACACGGGCCAGCTGCGGCTACTGCGGGGCAACACCGTGCTGGAAACCGCCAACGTTGGCGCCCAGCAAGTCGGCGCAGCCGCCCAGGTTGGCCGGTGCGTGCTGGCGTTGCGGGTGCGGGAGAATTCGGCGCGAGTCTATTTCTCAAACGCTGAAACCTCGATCCCGCTGGTGCTCGAAGCCAAGACCACGCCACCCGGCGGGCCGACCAGCTACACCGCGACCGGCACCGTCTGGATCGACCACACCTATCTAGGGGATGGGTGGTGGTACATGCCTCGCGAAGCTATCGAAGTCACCGTGAACGGGGAAACGAAGATTCTTGGACGGATCGAGCGCACCGGTGTCACCTGGAACGACAAGAACCAGTTCCGGCCAGACACCGACGTGGAGGAATCCGAAACCCGAGAAACCGGCATCGCCCTGGACTGGGTTTACGCGCACTGGAAAGACATTCCAGTGCACACCGGGCAAGCCGCGAATGTGAAAGTCCGGTTACTCGATCACGACCTGTGGTTGGGCCGCCTGATGCTACTCGACCGCGACGGCGCGAGCATCGTCTATTTCACCGACGCAACCACCGTCACGCACTGGCGTGGACGCGCATCACTGGACTGGGGCTTGCAGGGCATCGCCATGTGGTCACTCGGCCAGGAAGACGTGCGCGTGTGGGAAGCACTCGAAGGCGGCGAACTGCCACTAGAAACTAAGCGCCTAGACGAATAGGCGGAAAGGACATGATGAAGGAATGGCTCACTGAGCCGGTCATCCTCGCACTTATCGGCCTAGTGGGCGCAGTCATTACGGCTTGGCTCACCTTCCTAGGCGTCAAGATGAAGTCTGACCGGGAGACGCAGGAACAAGAACGCGATTCGCAGCAAGAGCGGATCGGGCGAATGGAGTCGCGTCTGGACAAGACGGAGAAGCAAAACATCGGGCTGTGGGCATACTGCCGCGCCCTGATCGACCACATTTACAAGGGTGGTGGCCCGCCGCCGCCTGACCCGCCCCGCACGATCCTCGACCTGTTCTAATAGCCGCCACCGAGCGGCTTTCTCACGCCTAACCGACCCGACCCGAAAGGGTCTTTTTTTATGCCGCGAAACAGCGGCGGAAGGAACAAATGAACATAATAATCGACGGCTGGAATAGCGCGTGGTGCAAATTACTGGGTCACAAATGGGGCCCTGTTCGCAACGGAGTCCGCACTTGCCAGCGTTGCGGAACATGGGCCATGTACGCCTAGCCGCCCACCCCCTTCCAAAGCTCACCAAGCGGCGAGCTTTATCAGCCCTGAGCCAACCGGCCCGGGGCTTTTTTCATGCCCAAAAACAGCCTGAAAGGGGCAACTCATGGCTATCTGCCCATTTGCAGAACAACAGCTAATCCCGAAGTGGAACAAGGTCAAGATCACCCGATACCGCCGCATGAATCTTCACGTGGCGGTCTCGGAAGCTCAGTCGATCCATTCCGTCTTCAAGAACTCGAACGCCGCGTGCAGCCACTTCTACGTGGCAAAAGACGGCACCATCTACCAGTACATCGACACCAAGTATCGTTCCGCGTCTGACATGAACGGCAACGATTCGACGATCAGCGTCGAGACGCAGGGCGGGGTGCACGATCCCGACGGTGAGCCGTGGACAGCCGCGCAACTGATCGCCCTGGCGATGCTGTGGGCGTGGGCGCGAGACACCCACAAGATCAAGAACCAGGTCGCCAAGAACACCCAGACCAACGACAACAGTTCCGGCCTGTCGTGGCACCGGCTGGGCGTTCAGGGCAACTTCGCGAACCGCAAGGGCATCCTGTCCACCAGCTACCAAAAGGGCGGGATCCTTTACTCGAAGGCGTTCGGGAAGATCTGCCCGGGCGACGCGAAGATTCTACAGATCCCCGGCATCTGGGAAACCGCCAACGGGAAGTCCTGGAACGAAATCGGCAAGGGCAACGTGAAGCCCGCCGGAGACAGCAAGCCCGCCGCCATGCCCTCGAAGCCGAAGCTGGACACCGGTGCATGGCCGGGCAAGCCCCTGCCGGTCACTGACAAGCACACCACGCAGTCGCACAACGCATGGATCGTGCTCATGGCCGCTATCGGCTACGAAGACAAGAAGCTGGGCCTGGCGCTACAGCACTGGCTATCCAAGCACGTCGACCCCCGCACAAGCCGCGGCTACTACGACACCCGACGCTTCAAGCTCGACGGCGATTTCGGTTCCGCATCGGTCAAGGCACTACAGCGCTACCTCTACGACCGCGAAGACGATAACGGAAAACGGCTATACAACGGCAAGGCCGACGGCGACCGCGGCAAGCTCACCGTGAACGCCGAAATTCGTTACCTCAACACGAAGCCGAACCGCGGGATCAAGTAACCCCCGGACTTCCCTGGTGCCGTCCGCAACCACTCGCGGGCGGCACCCTGTCATTTCCCCTCACAGATTGGATCAAAGCAATGACCGTAAAAGACTTCATCCCCGCAGAGATTCGGCGCCATGTGTACGCCGCTTTCGCATTCATCGGCGTTGCCCTGGGCGCGACTCAGGTCGGATTCGCTGCTGCCGATGCCGGGCAGCCCGTGGCGCTGACCGTTGCGCTTGCCGTTTACACCTTCATCGGTGGCGCAATCGGTTTCGTCGCACGCGGCAACACCGACACCGACACCACACCTGACGGTGGAGCGTCCGACGGTGACGCGTTCGATGACCTGATTCGCGGCAACTAAGCCCACCCGCGCCCCACATAAACCACCCCGGCCAACACCCGGGGAAAACACCAGCCCTCAGCAACACCGCTGAGGGCTTTTCAACGCCCGGAAACGGGCAGATCGGAGCCACAAATGGCGATTTCTCCCTCGAACCCTCTGTTCTACCCATCCATCGCTCTGGACGGCGATTTCGGCAAATACACGCGACAGTGCCTTCAGCGGTGGCTGAAGTACTCGTACTGGTATACGGGTGTGATCGATGGGAACTTCGGTAGCATGTCCGTCAAAGCGTTGCAGACGTGGATGAAGCAGGGCGGATGGTACACCCGAGCAGTCGATGGTCAGGCGGGCAAGTACACCTGGTACGCCTTCTTCGATGCTTTGAACAAGGGCGGATTCTGGGATCCCGGCGCAATCACCAAGAGCGGCGGCAAGCTGCCCGGCGCTGGTCTTACGCTGAGTATGCAGCACTGGCTCAATCGTGAGCGCACCAGCCAGCGCGGACTGCCCCGAAAGAAGTAGATTTTCATCATGAATAAAGCCCCTACCGGCTCAAGTCGGTAGGGGCTTTTTTCGTTTAAGGCACACTTCGCGATCTAAAGGTGCTCGGAGTTTCGGTCGGACATGCTAACGGTCTTGCCATCTTCGGAAACGGCAGTGACTGACTTCAGTAAGGGGTCGTTATCGCCTAGAACGCCCATGACATAGCTGGAAACCATGCTCAGGTCTTTTTCTGTCCAACCGTTCCCTTTGACAGTAATCACGATTTCGCCCGGCGCTGGGGCGTTCCACTCGAGGTTGCGTGCCCACATCGAGCCACCGTCGCTTGTGGCGACGAAGATGGCGTATGAGCTGGCATTGGGAGATTGAAAGTAGAAGTCCACCCATTCCTTGTGTGCCTGTTCCACCCACGCCGTAAGTTCATCGGTAGCGCCCGAGTATTCCACGGTGGGCTGGTCAGATGGAGTGATGGATTCTTCGCCCACCGTGGCGAGGTTGTGAGCCGCCGGGGCAGTCGTAGAAGTCGGTTGTCCTGCCGCGCATCCGGCGAGTGCGAGAGCGGCCACCAGCGTGCCAACAGTAACGAGTTTCTTCACAGGTTCCTCCAAAGGGTTTACGGCCAGTGTATGGGGCGGGGTGGACGGTTCGCGAGTTGGTCAGTCTTCACGATCGGCCTTTCGGGGTCTGCCGCCGTGGCCTGGCCGGGCGGCGTTCCAAGCGTCGATGGTTTCGGGGAGCCACCCGCGAACTGCGCGGGGGCCGTCGCCGGTCACCGCGTCTGGTTCAGGCAACCGCCCATCGTCTGCATACTTCTTCGCTGACGTGGGGGAGATGCCGAGCCGGGTCGCGATGCCCGCGATGGTCAAGTAACGGATAGTCACTTTCGGGGTTTCCTAACCGCCGTGATGATGGCCGCGATGCCGAAAGCGAGAGCGCCGACTCCGAACAGCAGCCGGGCGAGTGGCGGCAGTGGAACGAACACGCTTACGACGGCGATAACCACGGTCACGGCTACTAGCGTTTTCAATTTCATGATGGTGTGCAATAGTGGGAGGGAGACCAACCCCCAGCCCTTGCCGGGGCTGGGAGTCGGTTCAAGCTAGTCTCTGTCGGACTGCCTGAATGCGGCTATGAGTGCCGCGATTCCTACTAATAGAGTTCCTATCCCCGTTAGCAGGTTTCCGAAGTCTCCCACAGTTGCTACCTCCTTTCCTTGTTTGCCTTACATAAATATTATATACGCTAAGATTCCACATATGCAAGCTTAGCGGGCATATTTGTGGGCGAAAGTGCAGTAGTAACAAAACCGCCCCACCCTTTTATGAGGGTGGGGCGGCTTGATTGCGTTCGCTTATATGTTCAAAAGACCATGCGCGAGATCGTGTCTGACCTTGGACATGCCTTCGAAGTAATTCGCGTGGGTGACGCGAACAGTGTCCAAGGAGTCGGATCCCACCAGAACGATGTCTATTGCCATGGAGTCACGATATTTGCGCTCTAGCTCTCCATACTTCTCGGTTGCTTTTGCAGTGTCTGAACCGAAAGGTAGAACCTGGACAAGCTTGTCCTTGGAGTGGTCGAAAACCAGCAAAAAATGCTGAATTTGTGCCATAAGTATCCCCTTCAATGCCTCAGTTTGAGGCTACGCCGAGATATGCAAGTACCTCTGGTCTAAGTCTACGCAGCTTGTCAAGTTCGTCAGGCGAGAAGGGCTCATTGGTTAGCCCCTCGACGGTCGCATCATGTCGCGAGTGTAGCTTCATGAATTCTTGGATCACATGATTGCCATCCTGTTTTAGGTTCTGCCCGGCCACCGTCGAGAAGCGCTCGACAGTTAGTGCCCAGTGGTGCATGAGCTGGGTTCGCAGCTGCACCTCTATGAGGTGATTGTGCCGTTCTACGATTAGATGTAATCCCCGATAGCCGGACTCTCTTGGTGTTGTTATGTAGTCACTCTCGAACTTCAAAGTTGTTGCCCACCGTCGGCGAATGCGTTTTTCTACTGTCCGGAGATCTTCGATATTCTGTGTGACTACGCGACAACCTCCGATATCTTGCATCTTAGATAGGTCGAGCTGCGGATGACGTGTCAGCTTGTCTAGAATCGTGGTCGTTTTCTTTAGGCGCTGTGTCACGTCCGCATAGATGCCATCGGTCAAACAGAAGCCTCGCAACGAACCATTGACGCTAACTAGGGGCTTGGCGAAGCCGCTTCGGAATGCAAGAAGCGTGTCTATAGCGTCTTCGAAGTCTGGGCCGAAGCTCTCGCCGCGGTAGAACTTTCGAATGGTCGAAGCCGATCTTTTCACGGCTTTTCGAGAGGGGGGCGAGGTGTGCATGTCTAAAGTCTAGTCAGCGTGCCGTCTGCTCGGCTTACTCGCGCACATCCCATGCTCCCAGGCGGGCGCTGCGACACCCTGGGCGAGACTCAACCCCAGTTGTTTCTAGGAAACGACTGGCCGACAATGCCGCGACCGTCGCCCTGACGTTTAGGGAGAAATCCTCTTGAGCGCTTCTTTCCATGCTGGCTCGTTGCTCCGCTGCGGCTTTTGAGGTGGGGAAATAATTCGATCCAATTGTTCTTGTGAGAAGCGGTATGTCCTTTCGGAGATTCGCAAACATTCCCACTCGCCGGAACGGATCTTACTGAGTACCGATTGCCTGGATATCTTCAGCAGCTCAGCTACTTCTTGGGGCGTATAGAATTCAGGCATTCGGCTCCTCCAGGTCGGTGCTGATCTCTAGAATTTCTATCTCCCCTGCGGTGTTGCTTCCGGAATTCTTAGATTCGCCATTGAGTGCAACCTCTACCATGGCGGCGGCACGGAAATGCGCATCCGGTACAAGGTGGCCATATGTCTTAGTTGTCGTGGTGATCGACTCATGGCCGAGCCTGTCCGCAAGCTCGAATAGATTCATCCCGCCAGCGATCATCATTGAAGCATGGGAGTGCCGGATATCGTGGATACGTGGTCGGCGTTCAATCTTCAGCGGATCATCCTCGTTATTCTTAGCTGCTTCAATTGCGGCATACCAAGCGTCTAACCACTGCCGGTGCTGAGGGAATACCTTCGTTTCCGGGGAGATGCTGAACACCCGGTCACCCTGCTTGGTAGCCACCACGCGCTCGCGGACGGCTTCAACGGTGGAAGGTGCTAGTGCTACTGTCCGGCGCGCTTTCCTTGTCTTAGGGGCGCCCACAGCCCAACCCTGCTCTACCTCTTGGAAGGCTTTGGTGATTCGTACGGACGGGATGTCCGCGTTCAACTGAAAGTCTGCCGGGGTGAGTGCAGTCGCTTCGCCCAGCCTTAGCCCTGAGCCGATCAAAAGTAGCCACATTGGGCGGTGCCATCGTGGGGCGCTTGAAATGATCTGGTTCATCTGCTGCATGGTTAGGAACATGGCTTTGTCTTCGGTTGCGTCATCCTTAGGCAGCAGCCGCCCGTTGCAGGGGTTGTCTGGGCGAAGGCGGCGACGAACAGCCGAGTTCATGGTGGCATGAATGAACCCGTGAACGTTAGCGATGGTTTTGGGGGAGCACCCTTTTTTCAGCATGTACTTGATCCACCGGATCATGTCATCTTCGGTGACCTGATCGACGGGGATATGCGCGATCGGTTCCAGGTGGTTCTTGATGTACCCGTTGTATCGCTTGATCGTGTATTCGCGGACGTTGATCAGCCGTTCGATGTGGCCGCGTGCAACTTCCTCAAAAGTGGGGGACTGGGAGACCTGGCGGAGTAAAGCACGTTCGGCTTTTTTGGTGTCTTCACCGACCGCTTCTAGCAGCTGCTTCCACTTTATGGCTTCGTGCTCAGCCTTGAAAGACATGCGTGTTCGCTTGCCTTTGTCGTACCACTCGACGCGGTAGCTGGTGATTTTCCCGGCGGCGTTCTTCCGGGCTTCGACGTTGGCCATGTAATCGACTCTACCTATCCTTGGGGGGATTTTCGCCGATAATGGGGGGGAAGCCCGGAAACTTCATTGAGTTTCCGGGCTTCTTTTGGCGGACACGGGGGGATTTGAACCCCCGGTCGAGTTTAACCCCGACCCTTCATTAGCAGTGAAGTCCATTCGGCCGCTCTGGCACGTGTCCATCCGCTGTTTCCAGCAAAATAAAGCTTATCGAAATTGCTGGCTGGAAACAAAACGGCCGCACGCTACTGTATCGCACGCCATAGGAACTCGTAGCTGGTGGCCAACATGCGGGCGGTAGACGCATTGTCGGTGGAACCGGCATGACCTCCGTCTTCCGGCTCGTGGTAACGCGTGGAGGAGATCCCCTTCTCCAGCATGCGAGCTGCCATCTTGCGTGCCTGTACGGGGCCAACCCGGTCATCGGTCGTCGTCGTCCAGATCAGGGACTTCGGATAGTCTTGCGCCGGATGCGGCTGATCATCCAGCCGGTGCAGCGGTGAGAAGGTACGCACGTATCCCCATTGTTCCGGAATCTCCGGGTCTCCGTACTCGGCTATCCAGGAGTGGCCGGCCGAAAGCCGGGTGTAGCGCTTCATGTCCAGCAGGGGAACACCGCAGGAGATGGCGCCGAAGAGCTGGGGGTACCCGGTGATCATATTGCCCATGAGCAATCCGCCATTGGAACGCCCGGTTGCGGCAAGGTGCGAACGGCTGGTGACCTTTCGTGCCACCAAGTCCTCGGCAATGGCCGCAAAGTCTTCATACGCGCGGTGACGGTTCTGCTGCAAGGCCGCACGGTGCCACTTCGGGCCGTACTCGCCCCCGCCACGGATGTTGGTCAACACGTACACGGCGCGGCGTCCCTGCGCAGTGCGGCGATTCAACCATGCGGTGCCCAGGGACGGGCTGTAGCCCGGGGTGAGACTGACCTGGAACCCTCCATAGCCGTCCATCAGTACCGGGTTCTTTCCGTCCAGCACCAACTGCTCATCAGCGACCTGGAAATACGGCACCCGGGTGCCGTCCGCGGATACCGCGAAATGCTGGGTCACGCTCAATCCGGCGGAATCAAAGCGCTCCGGTGAGCGCTTGATGACCTCGGCCTGCTCGCCAACTCGTCCGCGCAGCAAGGTGGTGGGCTGGGTGAAACCGGTGACGGTCATCCAGTAGTCCTCACCGGCCTGCTCATCCTCGTCATCCACGGCGCTGACCGACACGGAGAGGAAGTCACCCTGAACCGGCAGGGTACTGCTCGCAAACCCGGAATCCAGGTCGACAACCTGTACTTCGCTGGCCACATCCCGCAGGAGCGTGATCAGCAGGTGGCCTGCCGTGAAGGAGAAGGACTCAAGCGAGGTGTGCTCATCCGGGGTGAAGACCAGGGTGCCCGGATCGCCGGAATCAAGGAAGCTGGACAGTTCGGTGATGGCCAATGCTCCGGCCGGTACGACCGTGCCCTGCTGGTTCCAGTCGGTCTGTGGCGCGAAAAGCACCCATTGGCGGTGCAACAGGACCCGAACATCGGTGGGAACCTTGACGATCTGGTGGGTATCATCCCAAATCACCCCGGTCACCGAGTTGTAGAAGTCGATGGCGTCGGTGGTGACAATGCGTTCAAAACCCGGTGTCGAATCGAAATGTGCCCAGCCGCCCACGTGTTCCACGTCGACTTCGAAAATGGTCTCGGCCGCCGCCAGCTGCTGTCCGCGCTTCAACCGGCGTGTGCAGCGGGCGTAGGTGGAACGGGTCGTATCCTGTTCGTTGGTCGCGCTGGCCACCAAGATGGTGTCCTCATCCACCCAGGAGACCGAGGTCTTGGCCACCGGCAGCTCAAATCCGTCCGGCACGAACTCCAAGGATGCCAGGTCGAATTCCCGGATCATCACCTGGTCCCCGCCATCGGGGCTCATCCGGATCAGGGCGCGTCGGTACGGCTCGCCCGCCCCGGGGCGCAGCAGCTGTGCGCCGGCGAAATGCCAGTCCTGTTCCTGATTCCGCGCGTAGTCGTCAAAGTCGATCAGCACCTGCCATCGAGGGTTGGAGCTGCGGTAGGACTGCCAGTCGGTGCGCCGCCATACGCCCAAGCGGTGATCGGCGTCCCGCCAGAAGTTGTAGTAGTACTCGCCCCGCTTGGTGACCATGGGGATCTTGTCGGTGGCGTCCAGTACCTGCTGGATCCGTTGCGCGGTGGCCTCGAAGTTGGCGTCATAGAGCTCGCCTTCGGTGACGGCGTTCTGTTTCCGGACCCATTCAAGGGCCTTCTCGTCATGGATTCCCTCAAGCCAGTCAAGGGATTCGGTGTGATCAACGGGCGGTTGCTGGGTTGCGCTTCGGTCCATGTGCCCCAGTCTAGGCCGGAAACAGAATAATCTTGGAGGGTGAGTACCCAACGAGATGACACCAAAGCAACGTTCGCAGTAGCCATTATTGGCGCCGGCCCCCGCGGCACCAGCACGGTCGAGCGCCTTGCCAGCATGGTGGCCAACACCGGCCGGCTGGCTGTGCAACTGCGTGTCATTGTGCTTGATGCCTACCGGCCAGGCTCTGGGCATGTGTGGGACTCAAGCCAGTCACCCAATTTCTGGATGAATACGCCCGCTTCCTTTCCCACTGTCGCCCCTGACCGGCAGGACAGCGAACCGGGACTCAGCTTTGCCCAGTTCGTGCAGCGCCATGGGGACGGTGCCAACCTGAGCCAGGGGCAGCAAGCCGAACTGCAGAACACCTCATCGGGGACCTACCCCACCCGCGCCCTGTACGGCCGGTATCTTGAGCATGTCTACGACCGGTGCGCGGCGGTACTCACCGGGCACCCGGATGTTGACTACGAATTCATCCGCGGTGAAGTGGTGGCGGTGGATCCCCGCGAGGCCACCTACCGGGTGAGCTATGAAACCCCCGGGAGCGACCAGCGGCACGAGTTGCGGGCCGATGCGGTGGTGCTGGCCCTGGGGCACCAGGCAGCGGACCTGAACCCGCAGCAGAAGGTGCTGGCAGAGCAGGCCCAACAGGCCGGGGCCACCTATATTGGCCCGAGCATCCCGCTGGATGTGGACTACTCGAAGTTCTCCGCCGGCAAGCCCGCACTGCTGCGTGGGATGGGCCTGAACTTCTTCGACGCCATGGCCGAACTGACGATCGGCCGCGGAGGGCAGTTCCGTGAGGTTTCCCAGGTACCCGGCGAGCGCTTTGACTACCTGCCCTCCGGGAAGGAGCCGGTACTGGTTGCCGCTTCCCGGCGCGGCACCCCCTACTGGGGCAAACCCTTGACGGATCGGTTCATCCCCGAGGACATCACGCTGCATTACCTGCAGGCCGAGGAGCTGATGCAGCAGGTGGCCGAAGCCCGGGGAAACAACCCCGAGGCCACTTTGGTGTTCAGCCGGGACATCTGGCCGCTGCTGCATCGGGACATCCTCTGGGCCTATTACAGCCAGTGTGCACGGGAGCACGAGGCGCAGCTGCCCATCCCGGCCGAGCAGTTCCTCTCCCATGTGGCCGAAATCCTGGACGCCGAACACCACGAGGGCACCCAGGTGTGGTTGGCTGCGCTGCGTGACTTCATCACCGGCTTCCCCATGATCCAGTGGCTGGATGTGCCGGGGCTGGCCCACCCCTTTGAGGAGATCGGCTTCCCCTCGCACGAGCACTACCAGCAGGCGGTGCGCCAGTACCTGCGGCATAACGCGCACTGCAGTGCGCGCGGCATGCAGGACCCGCTCTCCTGGGCGGTGCTGACCATGAACGCCGGACGGATGGTCGTCAAGGACCTGATCGCCCAGGGCCTGATAGACCAGCAGTCGAAGATCGAGGAAATCCAGGGACGCTTCGAACCGCTGGTGGAGGGAATGGCCTCCGGTCCTCCGTTGGAACGCATAGAACAGCTGTTGGCGCTTTCCCGTGCCGGACTCGTGTCCTTCGCTGGACCAGAACCGCGGTTTGAATTCGATGCGCTCGCCGGGGAATTCACCGTCTCATCCCCCTGGGTGGATAGCGAGGGGTACACCGCCCGGCTGTTGTGCGAATCGATGATGCCAGCCAACCGCGTGTTGCAGAACAACACCCGGCTGATGCGACAGCTGTTGGGGGACCGGGTGGCCCGGGCCTTCCACTGGCAGAACGCGGATGGGGAACTGATCCCCGGGTCGGGCTTCGACGTGGTCGGTGAGCCCTACCGGCTGGTGGCCGGTGACGGCACCGTGCACCGCGGCATCTTCGTGCTGGGGCTGCAGCTGTCCTCCGTGCAGTGGGGGACCGCGATTGCCGCGCAGTCCGGGGATGTGGAAGACCCGGCGGCGCGCACGCTGGGAGATGCGCACCTGGTGGTCAACGAGCTGGCACGCCTGAGCGGGCTGGGGATCTCCCACCTGTCACTGCGGCGCTCGCAGCAGGGCGCCGAAGTCGGCGTGGGTGCCGGCCCGGACTACGACTAGCACCCAATCCCGGTCTTGTGCCGCCGGCGGCGCTGCCCACGCCCGGCCCGGGCGTGGGAACACAAAAACCCCTTGCCATTCCATGTAAGAAGGAAGGCAAGGGGTTTTTCCCTGTGCGGATGGTAAGAGATTCGAACTCTTTAAAGCGCCAAGTCAGCGCGGAGAAAGTGCGGGATCATGCGCATTTGGGTAACGTGCAATCACCCTAGATAAGGGCAAATTGATAGGGGATGTGCTCAAAATGTGCTCACGGCGCAGGCGGTGCTGTGGGGCTTGAAAACGCACCCTTCCCGGGCGGTGGCCCGCCTGTTAAATCGGACCGAACCACGTTAAACTGGTGCTATCCCTTTTCTCCCCTTTCTGCGTAAGGGTGGCAGGGAAACCCTCGAGTTTGTGCCATGGCTCGGGGGTTTTCCTGTACCCGCATCCTGAGCAAGTTCATCGGTGATGTGGTTAGAGACAGGGCCAGGGGCTGCGGACTGCTCAAGCTACGGGGCAGGTATTCCATTTGGAACAGGTGTTACCTCACGTAACACCTCGCGTCGATCCTGCGAGACCGTCTTATTGCTCACGCCTACTATCGGCGCGATTGCCCGTGTGGTTGACAGAATGTCCAACTTTACGGGACCCCGTAAAGTTCAGGACTTCCGCGTTTCAAACGCGAAAGGGTAGGCGCTGAGCGCACCCCCTTGGGGGGTACTCACTGGGCGGCGAACCTCTACCGGCCAAAACACCCAAATCACCGAAAACCGCGATATGCGGGCTGACATGGGGAAACAGTCGGAGGGGGAAAAACTCTAAGCCGAGAGGGGCGAATCTGGGGCGCGGTCGAACCTCCCTCCCCCTGGGGTGCTGTGCGGCTTTACCAGGCTCTGCTGGTGCGTAGGGGTGCGCCCGGGTCGAAGGGTTCCCGGTCGCCCGCGTGTGGCTCACCAGCGCCTGATGTGAGGTCGTTGTGCTCTGGTGCTGGAGCGTGTCTGTGGACGTTGCCGAGTTGAGCTTGTCGGCCAAGCTTGGCACCCATGCGTCTATTGCAGCCAGCACAAATAACTCTCAGGTTGTCTGCTGCTTCGGTGCCGCCAAGCGCCACGGGAATAATGTGGTCGACTTCGGGGCGGTTGGGGTAGGTCTTGTGTGTCCAGTCCAGGGCGTTGGAGCATAGCGGGCAGTGCTCTTGTCCGCGCTCTCGCGCCAGTCTCAGGTGGTAGTTGCGGACGTTGCGCCATTGATTGCTGGCGGTGCGGCTGGTTGCCACGGCCTGTATGCCCTTTCGGTGGTGCGCGGGGAGGTTGGCAGGGGCATGTGCGGAAAAAGAGTTTTGAGCCGTGCCCATCTGCGGGATTTGCTGAAAATAGATCGCTAGGCCGGAAGGGGCGAGGGGTCGCTGTTGTGGCGAACCCCCGCCCCCCGGTCAGGCTGTTGGTTACGGCGTGGTGTTGTACAGCTCGATGCGGGTTACTGCTCGCGGGTCGGGGAACGCGAACCCGATGCGTGCCGTGGCTCGGATGGCTAGGCGGTCGCTGGTGAAGTACGCCTGATCGCCGGTGACGATGGTGACGTCTTGGCGTAGTCCGGTGTAGACCCCGGATGCGTCCAGGCCCCAGGCGGTGCCCTTGGGCACTGCCGGGTGCTGGAATACCGGCAGTTCTTCGATGGTGCTGATGGAGTCGGTCAGGCGCTTGTTGGAGCCTTCGGACTCTTTCAGGGTGGCGATGGTCAGCGCGTCCATCGGGTTCATGATCCAGCCGGTGATCTGGTGCCCGCCGCTGATGGACAGGCTGATAGCGGATGCGAAGGGATCAAGGTTCTCGATCGTGGTGCGTCCGCTGTGGGCGACAACGTTGTTCTCGGTGATGGATTCCAGCCCCTTCGGTGCCGGTGCCGCGAGGTCGCCAAGGAATGCGGTGTTGACCTTGTTGATCAGGGATCGGGCGATGGACTGGCCAACGATTGCCGCGGCCTGTGGCTGGGAGTCTTCGGCCATTTCGGTGGAGACGGCGGTGAGTCCTGCGACCTTGTGGAAGGCCAGGGTCGTTTCGCTCATGGTGGGAGAATCGAGTGAGATTTCTTCACCTTCTCGCACCCATTCGGCGGCAACGTCCTTTTCAATGCTGGGCAGGATGATGTCGTGGAATTCGCTGGTGAGGGTGGTAGCCAGGGCCGGGTTGAACGCTAGCGCCTGTTCGGTCAGCGGCTTGGTAATAAGTTCGGCGTGCTCGCTGGGCAGGATGCCGGAATTGCTTGCAGTGGTGGTCAGGAAAGTCATTGGTTAGATCCAATCGTGAGAAATGAAAGGTGATTGAATCCGTGTTCCCCGCTGGGGCGTGTACGGTGCCCCGCCTGGGGGCAGCTGCGGACTTGAGACGGCGCCAGGCCAGTAGAACAAGTTCCGAGTCTTATTCTACCGGCCTGGCTGGTGGTTTTGCTGTTTATCCGCGCAGTAGGTCGCGCCAGGCTTCGGCGCTGTTTTCCACGTTGGGGGTGGTGGATGGGGTTGCCCCGGCTGCTGCGCGTTGCGCGTTGACCATTCGCTTGCGGGCAACGTGTTCCATCAGTTCCCGATCAGCTTTCACATGCAGCATTGACCACTCTTCGCCGCCGTTGAGGTGGCGGAATTCTGAGCCGAGATAGTGGTTATCGTGCTTGAACTGGAATCCACTGGATTTGAGCCCTTCGAGCGCTTCGAGCATCTTCTCTCGGCTCACGGTGGAATCGTCATTCATCAGGCTGCTGGGGTTGTGCCCGAATTTGCGCAGCGCGGCGGCGCTGAGTTCTACACCCTGGGCGGTGAGATAGTTATCGATCACCTGATCGTGTGCGGCTCCGAGTTGGTTAGTGAGGGTCTCCCGTTCGGCTTCGAACTGCTGGCGCAGCTGGTCGCGTTCGGCTTCGGCTTCGCGTAGCCGCGTGCGGTACTTCGCCGCTTCGCTGTTGCCCTTGCCCCGTGAGGGCTTCGGATCGTCTTGCTGGTCGGTGTCCTGCTGCTGATCGCCCTGGCCGTCCTGTTCGCCGTCCTGTGGCTCGTTGTGGGGCGGCTGGCCCTCGGGGTGGGGTGCTGGGGTGTTGGTGTCCTGTTCGGTGTCCTGCGGGGCGCTGGGGGTCTGCGCGGTGGTGTCCTGGTCGTTGTTGGTGCTCATGGTTAGTTACCCTTTCGTGGCGCGTTTTTGATTCGGTGGGTGTTGAGTCTGTTGGAGTACCGGATGGCCCGGGATTCCCAGAGTTCGGCGCGGTCGCGCATTTCGTAGAACCTGCGCCGGAAGTGCTTCATGTTCTTTTCGGCGTCGCGCCGGTTGTCACGTTCGGTGGCTAGCACCTTTTGTAGTCGTTCGATGTGCTGGTTAGCTGCGTCCAGGTCAGTGTGAACGGTCAAGGATTCACGTCCTTAGATGGTGTGCTTGTCGGGGTCGAATTCGTTGATGACTCGATGTCGTAGGGCGGGTGATCCGCTCACCACTGTTTGCGGATCTTCGTCGGCGGCCGCTGCTGGGCCGGCTAAATGCTTGAGTAGCAGAACCTCTGCGGCGGTGGCCGGTCGGGTGTATCTGCTGATGCTGGCCAGCCGTTGCGCGTCGGCGGCTTGGGTCGCGTCCTCTCGTTGGAGGATCGTGCATTGATTCGGGGTGTGCCGGAAAACGTAGTTTCGCAGCCAGGGGCCGCCGCATTCGGGGCACTGCCAGGGCGTCGGGATAACCCGACCTACTGCCCCCGGCCCGGGGATGGGTTCGCTCACTTGTAATCCCTCCCGGCGGCTTTCCCGATCCTGTGAGGAGTTGCTAGGATTTTCCGCCGTTCATTTTCTTCGGCGTTCTTGATTCGCTTCTGGTAGCCGATGTCGTGTTTCTGGGGCATGGTTGTCTGTCCTTACTGGTTAGTCTGCGGAGGTCGTGGGCAGGGGTGGCTCTTCCGTACCGTCAGCGGCCAGCAGTACCGCCCTGCGCGCTGTGAGCGGCGTCGGGGCACCTGCCGGTGGGGTGGCACGGTTCGGGGTGCTCGGTAAGGCGTCGGGCAGCGCGTCGGCCATGTCAACGATCCGGTTAGCCAGTTGGTAGGCTTCGGCCTTCGTCAGGTGAGCGGCAACGCCCTGGAATCCGAGAAGCACGATGCCATCGACCGGCTCACCGCCACGGGTGACCCAAACGTCTCTTTTGACGTGCCCGATGTAGGGCCGGAAGGTCTTACGCATTAGTGCCCCTCCTGACAGTCGTGCTGAAGCATTCGACGCTCTGCGGACTGTGCCCGGTTCTTCCAGTAGGCTGCTTGGCGTTCCCAGTGATGCGCCTGTTCGGCATAGTGCGCGGTCTGCGCGGGTTCCTCATAGGTTTGAATCTGGTCATCGGTGTAGGTGTATCCGGCCAATTCTGTTCAGTCCTCCTGTTCGAGATGGTTGGCTAGATCGGTGAGGTCATTACTGAGGGGCAATGACCCGCCTAGGTTGGTGAGCTGCTCGGCGCCTTGGCGAAGCACGGTCACGACTGCGCGTCGGTCGTAGGGGTCGATCATTGAGTTTGTCCTCCTGTTCGCTGTCGAATCCCGTTAGGCCGACTGCTGTCGTTTCTCTTCGGCCATGAGTTTTTGAAGGGCGGCGGCTTGTCGGTTGCGCTCTTGCTCCTCTGTGAGATTTGAAGATTCATCATTCAAACCAAAATTTGGGATACGCCCCTCTAAACTTGCGCTGGGAGACGACGCCGCTGATGATTCATTGATTTTCTGATTCATTGGTACATGAGTACTTCTATGAGTCCTTGGGGGTTCACTGGTGACACCTGTTCTGGTCGCCAGTGATCCCTGTTCTTGCGAATTTGATACCTGTTCTTTCGTGAGTGATACCTGTTCCTTGAAATCCGCCGGATTATCAGGGGTCACTGGCGATACCTGCTCTTCGGAAACAGGGGTCACTGTTGATACCTGATCGAGCATTGCGGCGACGTTCCAAAGCTCGGTGGTTTCCCACCGGTCGGCTTCGAACCAAACCCCGGCATTCATGTCGTCGCGGTATTGCTCGGCCATGACCAGGGGTGCGGTGAGCTGATATTCCGATGCCTTGGCAGCGCGTCCAAAACTAGAGCCATTAGCCACCTTGTGAAGCAATCCGGCTTCTTCGAGAATCCTCCGCGTTCGCTTCACAGTGGGGATGCTCATGCAAGCAACCGCGCTTATGCGCTTGTCTCCCGGGTAGACGCGCCCGCCAGTTTCGAGGTCGGCATATGTGGCCATGACGAAACCAACAAGCTTGACCGTGTTCGGCTTGAAAATGCAGTGACTCAAAATGCGCTCCCAGTCGAAACGCCCCACTGGCACAAGGGGGCCGAACACATGGTCAGGGTTCAACCGCTGAGTGCTGAGAGTGACTCGGTCGTTGTAGCTCATGCGCTCACCCCCTTTCATGTTTCTGCGTTTTGATGGTGTGCCCCATAGATTTGGTGCGGGTCAAATGTGTTTAGGTGTTGTCGGCTTTGGTGAGTTTGTAGAGCGCCATGGTGGCGCGTCGACCTTCGGCGGTTGCTCGCTGCACGGCCCGTTCTGCGGGGGCCAGCGACAGGAACACACGGCGACGGTAGCGGGGCGGGTCATGTTGCCCCACTTCGACCACGACAATATGCGCGCCTTCCATGTGCTCTAGGGGGTCAGGTGCCGCGGCCTGGTCAGGCTGGTTAGATGAATTCACTCGGCGCCCCTAACGCCTGTGCGATAACCTGCTGGGCAACGATCAGCGCGGCCATGACAACGATCAGGAACACGGTTCGGGCCGTCAACCGGAGAACGCTACGCACGGTTACCGCCCTGCTCTCCAAGCACGACGGCTTCATAAGCGGCCAGCACTACAGACGGGGCAAGGTTGAGGTCGATGGCCCACAAGCACAGTTCTTGAACCGTCGTGTCCAGCGTCGCGCCCCGCCTGATTACCTCGGCGTGCAGTTCATCCTCGGAAAACTCGGCTTGGCCGTTATGGTTATTCATGACTGATTCCTTTTCTGATGGATTGTCGGTCAGGGCCGTAGCGGATTCTTTGGCGAGAGTGCTGCGGCCCTCTTTCTGTTCAGTTGCGTGCACTAGCTCCTGCGGATCTGCGGGAACTGTCAGGCCGCTGTCATCCCACCGGACGCGCAACGCGCTCTTCGTACCGCTCTGGACGGTGCCAGTGCACAGCCGGTGGGCCACAAGATCACCGCGTTTGAATGTGCCACTCATTGTTCTGCTCCCCTCGTGGTTAGGTTCGATCGCGGGTCTGCTGGTCGAGCCACGCCTGAATATCGGATTCCCGGTAGCGAACTTGCTTACCGCCAAGCTTGATGAACCGCGGGCCGTTGCCCCTGTATCGCATTTGGGCCAGGTTGCCGGTAGTCATTCCGAACCGTTCGGCCAGTTGGGCCGGGGTAAGTAGTGCGAGTGGCTGTTCAATCTGTGAAGTCGACATTTCATCTCCCTATCGTGGTTCACAATTGTCAACACTGAGCCTAAAGCTGGTGATTCATACTTGTCAAACATGAACCATTGCGGGGCTGGGTTGTCAGCGGTGAACCACTCTGTGAAAATGAGAGTATGCCCGAAAATAATCTGGAATCTTCGTATATCCCCGACGAGAACGCGGAGCGCGTACCGCTAGGTTCAATTGGGATAGCGCTGCCAGGCACACTACGTATTGAGCATGAACCTGCTACAAATCAGGCCGTGTCATTCCGCGTTGACCTCATCGAAGGCGTGGGCGTTCGCCCCACGGCAATAACGGTTTCGTCTCTGACCGGTGAAGAAATAACTTCAACCGATCTGCGGGCGGTCAAGGCTAAGAATCTTTGGCGTGCTGCGATCGTGAACCATGCGACCTATGAGCGAATGTTCGTCTTTGACTGGGAGGCCAAAGACAATTTCTTTATGGTCCAAGACAGCCCTATTCAATTTTCAGACGATGTACTTGAGCGGATTCGCCTTCAAGGGCCAACTAGAGACACATTGGAATATGTCGTTGATCTGTATATGTTCGCTGACTCGATAGGTCTTGCTCCCGTTCAATATGTGCAGCATGTGTTTGCGGGGAAAGAACTAGATCCGCTGCCGAGAACTACAGTCACAAAATGGATAAAGAAAGCTCGCGACACTGGGTTGTTCGAGGGATGGTTCAATGGCGACGATTGAGAGTTATGACACCAAGGCCGGGCGGCGGTACATGGTGCGCTACCGCAAACCGGACAGAACGCAGACCTCTAAGCGCGGCTTTAAAACCAAACGTGACGCCAACCTGTTTCTCGCGTCCGTCGAGGTCGACAAGGCCACGGGAACATATATTGACCCGGCCATGTCGAATGTCACCGTGGGCGAACTAGGGCCGTCATGGTTGGAACGCAAGCAGGGTCTGAAGCCTTCGTCTTATCGCCCGCTGGAAATCGCTTGGCGGGTGCACGTGGAACCCGTCTGGGGAAAGTTCCCGATAACCAATATTCTCCACACCGAAGTTCAAGCGTGGGTAACCCGCCTTTCAGTGGGCGACGCGAAGGCGCGCCCGCCCGTGAAACCTAAGTCAGCACCAACGGTCGTGCGCGCATACGGGGTGCTGGCCGCGATCTTGGATGACGCAGTGAGGGATCGACGGTTACCGGCTAACCCGGCACGGGGTGTAGACCTACCCCGGCGAACGAAAAAGCCCCATGTGTACTTGAGCCATGACGATGTGGCTCGGTTTGCAGATAATTCCCGCCACCCACTCCTGGTGCGCGTGCTGGCATACTGTGGGCTACGTTGGGGCGAAGCTGTGGCGTTGCGGGTGCAGGATGTCGACTTGGACAAGCGTCGGTTGAAGATCGAACGGAACGCCGTTCGTGTGGACGGAAAGATCCATATCGGCACCCCGAAAACTCATGAACTGCGCACCGTTGCTTTCCCGCTATTCCTGCTCCCCGCGCTCAAAGCGGCTTGCCTGGACAGGCACCGCGAAGATGTGCTTTTCCCCGGCCCCAATGGCTCCTACATGCGTCCTCCACACACGGGAAAGAACCGGGTGTCCTGGTTTGATGCAGCGGTAGCAGCTGCGGACATTCCGCGAGTGACGCCCCACGATCTTCGGCACACGTTCGCCAGCTTCGCCGTGAGCGCTGGGGCCAATGTCAAAGTCCTACAAAAGATGCTTGGGCACGCGTCGGCGGCTATGACTCTGGACGTCTACGCCGAACTGTTCGATGACGATTTGAACTCTGTTGCAGACGCGCTCGATAACGCCGTGTCTCCTGAGAATGTGCTCAAATTGTGCTCATAACGCATCCCGGGAAATGCGAAGTTCCCCCTACTTCCCATATAAACAAAGGGATGCAGGGGGCACTCTTAGCGCGGATGGTAAGAGATTCGAACTCTTGGTACGGGGTTACCGCACACTGGTTTTCAAGACCAGCTCCTTCGGCCGCTCGGACAACCATCCAACCGGAACGAGTATACGCTATCGGCAAGACCTGAAAGGAATCGTTGACTATGTCCCACACCATGCAGGCCTACATTTACTCACAGCCCGGGGGACCGGAAGTTCTGGAGAAAGTCGAACGCGGCAAACCGGTGCCGGGGGCCGGGGAAGTGCTGATCAAGGTCGCCGCCTTTGGCCTGAATCGTGCCGACGTGCAGCAGCGGATCGGGGTCTACCCGCCGCCCCCAGCCGCCAGCGACATCCCGGGCCTGGAGGTGGCCGGCACCATCGAGGCACTGGGCCCCGACGTGGAACGCTGGGCCACCGGAGACCGGGTCGCCGCGCTGCTGGCCTCCGGAGGCTACGCCGAATACGTCACCGCACCGGCCGAGGTGCTTTTCCCGGTTCCCCAGGACATGGACCTGAGCCAGGCCGCCGGGCTGCCGGAGGTCGCCTCGACCGTGGTCTCGAACATCTTCGACCAGGGCGAACTGCGCTCCGGGCAGACCATCCTGATCCACGGCGGCGCCGGCGGCATCGGCTCCATGGCGATCCAGCTGGCCAAGGCGGCGGGGGCACGGGTGCTGGTCACCGCCTCCAGCGCCCAAAAACTGGCCTACTGCACCGAACTGGGTGCGGATGCGGGAATCAACTACGCCACCGAGGATGTGCTCACCCGGGTCAAGGAACTGACCGAGGACACCGGGGTGGATCTCATCCTGGACGTAGTGGGCGCGAAGTACCTGGCCATGAACCTCAAGGCGCTCGCCGTGGGCGGACGGCTGGTGATCATTGGGTTGCAGGGTGGGCGCAAGGCCGAAGCCGACCTGGGACTGATGCTCTCCAAGCGGCTGCGCATCATTGCCACCACGCTGCGTTCCCGGCCGCTGGAGGAGAAGGCCGGGATCGTGCACCGCACCGTCCAGCGGCTCACCCCGCTGCTGCAGGACCGGTCACTGGAACTGAATGTGGAGCGCAGCTTTGGTTTTGACGAGCTGGCCGCCGCCCACGAGTACTTCGACTCCGGAGAGCACAAGGGAAAGATTGTCGTAACGCTGCACTAGGCCAGCGGCCCCGTGGGAGTAGTGTGGATTTGTTTACATCTGGGTGACCCGCTTCATAGCATGGGGTCACCCAGATCACGGGGCACATCATCACCGCACCCTCTCGAAAGGTAAGTTGCCATGAGTCGCAGTCATACATTGCCGCCGGCAGCGGTCGATCCGCAAGTGGCCGAGCGCGAGGAGAACCGCTGGACCCCGACGCGGATCATTATCTGGGTGGCGATCGCGCTGCTGGGGGCCGTGGCCTGGTCCGTCCTGGCCTTCTCCCGCGGCGAGACCATCAACGCCATCTGGTTCGTGTTCGCCGCGGTGGCCACCTACCTGATTGCCTACCGCTTCTACGCCAAGTTCATCGAACGCAAGATCGCCAAACCCGATGACCACCGCGCCACCCCGGCCGAATACCTGAACAACGGCCGGGACTTCGTGCCCACCGACCGCCGGGTGCTCTTTGGTCACCACTTTGCCGCGATCGCCGGGGCCGGTCCGCTGGTCGGCCCGGTGCTCGCCGCGCAGATGGGCTACCTGCCCGGAACCATCTGGATCATCGTCGGCGTGGTGCTGGCCGGAGCGGTGCAGGACTACCTGGTGCTGTTCTTCTCCATGCGCCGCGGCGGCCGCTCACTGGGCCAGATGGCCCGCGAGGAACTCGGCGTCATCGGCGGCACCGCCGCCCTGATCGCCACCCTGGCCATCATGATCATCATCGTCGCCATCCTGGCGCTGGTCGTGGTCAACGCGCTGGGTGAATCGGCCTGGGGCGTCTACTCGGTGGGCCTGACCATTCCGATCGCCCTGTTCATGGGCATCTACCTGCGCTTCATCCGCCCGGGCAAGGTGCTGGAAGTGTCCATCATCGGTTTCGTGCTGCTGATGTTCGCCATCATCTCCGGACGCTGGATCGCCGAAACCCCGTGGGGCGCCGAGTTCTTCCACATGGAACGCACCACCATCGCCTGGGCCATCATCATCTACGGCTTCATCGCCGCGATCCTCCCGGTCTGGCTGCTGCTGGCCCCGCGCGACTACCTGTCCACCTTCATGAAGATCGGTGTGATCGCCCTGCTGGCGATCGCGATCATTGTGGTGCGCCCGGAAATCAACGTCCCTGCGGTGTCCGAATTCGCCTCCCGCTCCGATGGGCCGGTGGTGGCCGGCAGCCTGTTCCCGTTCCTGTTCGTCACCATTGCCTGTGGCGCGCTCTCCGGGTTCCACGCCCTGATCTCCTCGGGCACCACCCCGAAGCTGGTGGAGAAGGAAAAGCAGACCCGCTTCCTGGGCTACGGCGGCATGCTGATGGAATCCTTCGTGGCCATCATGGCCCTGGTCGCCGCAATCTCCATCGACCGCGGCATCTACTTCGCCATGAACGCCTCCTCCGCCGCCACCGGCGGCACCGTGGAAACCGCGGTGGCGTTCGTGAATTCGCTGGGGCTTTCCGGGGTGCATCTGGAGCCCGGGACGCTGACCGACCTGGCCAACCACGTCGGGGAGGAGTCGGTGGTTTCACGCACCGGCGGCGCCCCGACCCTGGCGGTGGGCATTGCCACGATCATGCACCAGTGGTTCGGCGGGACCGCGATGATGGGCTTCTGGTACCACTTCGCGATCATGTTCGAGGCCCTGTTCATCCTCACCGCGGTGGACGCCGGAACCCGTGTGGCCCGCTTCATGCTGCAGGACACCATCGGCAACTTCGTCCCGAAGTTCAAGGACACCTCGTGGCGTCCCGGGGCGTGGCTTTGTACCGTGATCATGGTCGCCGGCTGGGGGTGCATCCTGATCCTCGGGGTCACCGACCCGCTGGGCGGGATCAACACGTTCTTCCCGCTGTTTGGCATCTCCAACCAGCTGCTGGCGGCGATCGCCCTGGCGATCGTGATGACCATCGTGGCCAAGCGCGGAAACTTCAAGCACCTCTGGGTGGTCGTGCTGCCGCTGGCGTTCACCGTCGTGATCACGTTCGTTGCCAGCTGGCAGAAGATCTTCTCCACCGACGTGAAGGTCGGCTACTTCGCCAACCACAACGCCTACAAGGAAGCGCTGGCCAACGGGGAAACCAGCCTGGGCAGCACCAAGAGCGTGGAGGCCATGGAGGCGGTCGTGCGCAACACCGGCGTGCAGGGCTGGCTCTCGGTGGCGTTCCTGCTGCTTTCGGTCATCGTGATCGTAGCCGCGATCATCGCCACCGTGCGTGCCCGGAACCTCAACGCGGCCGATGACACCGAGGACCCGTACGTGGAATCCAAGATCTATGCACCGCAGGGCATTGTCTCCCTGCCGGCGGAGAAGGAACTGGAGGCTAAGTGGAAGGACTACCACGAGGCCACCGGCACCACCCCCGCCGCGGGGCACTAGGTGTACTGTCCAGGCAGGTTGGTTAAGCGGCTGATGGGTGGCTGGTTTCCGATCGCGGTGTGGGGCCTGTGGTGATTGTACTCATGAATCCATGCCGGCAGGGCTTGGCGGCGTGCTGA
>Ga0153920_1000061_pt1 | contig 44582 bp, 35 predicted proteins | sample TSNJ004MetaG_FD_104713 | JGI IMG/M metagenome (GOLD analysis project Ga0153920, IMG submission 104713) | Attine ant fungus gardens microbial communities from New Jersey, USA - TSNJ004 MetaG | ecosystem: Host-associated > Fungi > Mycelium > Unclassified | place: USA: New Jersey, Brendon T. Byrne...
CCACCGGCTACGGCAAGTCCGCGATCTACCAGGTGGCCGGGATGGCGTTGGAGGGACTGGTGGTGGTCGTCTCCCCGCTGATCGCGCTGCAGTCCGACCAGCTGGAGGACATCAACGCCCTGCCCGGCAGCGTGCGGGCGGTGGCGGTGAACTCCGCGGCCACCGAGAAGCAGCAGCGCCAGGCCTGGCAGGACGCGGCCGAGGCGAAGATCAAGTTCCTCTTCCTGGCCCCCGAACAGCTGGCCAAGGACGAGGTGATCGACCGGCTGAAGAAGCTGAAGCCGGCATTGTTCGTGGTTGACGAGGCGCACTGCGTCTCCGCCTGGGGCTATGACTTCCGGCCCGACTACCTGCGCCTGGGGACGCTGAAGGATTCGATCGGCGGGCCGGGCACCGTGGCGCTGACTGCCACCGCCTCCGCCCCGGTGCGTGAGGAAATCGTGGAACGGCTGCGGCTGAAGGACGCCCTGGTGATCGCCGAGGGCTTCGACCGTCCCAACCTGCGCCTGGAGGTCAACCGGCACCACGAGGACGGGCAGAAGCGGGCGGCGGTGCTTGAGCAGGTTGCAGCGCTGCCGCGCCCCGGACTGGTGTACGTCTCCACCCGCAAGGACACCGAGCTGTACGCCGCGGAACTAAACGACCGGGGCCTGCGCGCGGCCGCCTACCATGCCGGGCGCAACCGGGGGGACCGGCAGGCGGTGCACAACGACTTTTTGGACGGGAACCTGGACGTGGTGGTGGCGACCACCGCCTTCGGGATGGGAATCGACAAGCCCAACGTGCGTTTCGTGGTGCACGGGGACATCCCCGGCTCCCTGGACAGCTACTACCAGGAGATCGGCCGGGCCGGCCGGGACGGGGAAGCGGCGCGGGCGATCCTGCACTACCGCTCCGAGGACCTGGGGCTGCAGACCTTCTTCGGGGCCCACCATGCGGACCCGGAGGAGGTGCGCCGGGTGCTCACCGCCCTGCATGGGGCCGGGCGGCGGGTCAAGCCCTCAACCCTGAAGCGGGAGCTGGCCGGGCAGTTCTCCGCCCGGAAGGTCACCAATCTGGTGAACCTGCTCGAATCGGCCGGGGTGGTGCGCACCCGGCGCAACCTGGTGATCGCCGAACCGGGCCCGGAGGTGGACCAGGCGGTCGAGCAGGCGGTGGAATCGGCCGAGACCCGGATCCGGATCGAGCGTTCCCGCCTGGAGATGATGCGCGGCTACGCGGAAACCGAGGGGTGCCGGCGCCAGTACCTGCTGGGCTACTTCGGCGATGAGCTGGAAAACCCGTGCGGCAACTGCGACAACTGCCTGGCCGGCACGGCGCAGGACCTGAGCGAGGCCGATGAGAGCTTCCCGCTGAACGAACCGGTCATCCACGAGCAGTGGGGCAGCGGGATCGTGATGAGCAGCGAACAGGACCGGCTGACCGTGCTGTTCGAGGAGGAAGGCTACAAGACGCTGTCCAAGGATGTCATCGACGAGACCGGGGTGCTGCGCCGGCAATAGGCCGGGGCGCTACAGGTCCGGGTCCTCGGGGAAGTACTCCGGGTCGATCTCATGCACCGACTGCATCCACAGCTGGGAGAGCTCGTGCACCACGCACTGGTGCACGATGTCCACCACCTCGGGATAGGACTCGGCGATCTGCTCAATCGGCAGCCGGTAGATGCTGATCCTTGCCCGCCGGCCGGGGGTGGCGGTGCGCGAGGAGGCCAGCGGCACCCGGTCCCCGGAGGCCGCCGCCTTCTCCAGCAGCTTGCCGCTGGGCACCGGGCGGATCCGGAAGTCGATGGACTCCACCGCCGTGCCCCAGCGTTCGGCCAGTCGCTGCGCGCTGGCCACCACCGCGTCGTCGAAGCGTTCCGGGCGGGTGCGGTACCCGGGCAGGTGCATGGGCACCAGCGGTCCACGCCGGCCACGCCCGTGGCGGCGCCGGCGCGCGGGCAGGGCCGGGGGTCGGGATTTCTCCTTCATGCCCGCCAGCATACAAGGAAACACCCCGGCCGTGCGGTGCCCGTGCCTGCCGGGTTTGTGGGCCGGCGGCGAGTAGACTTAGCACCGTGGAAGGTCTTCGTTTATGCTCTCGTCCCGCGTGCCGCGAACAGGCGCGGGCCACACTGACCTATGTCTACGCGGACTCCACCGCGGTGCTCGGTCCGTTGGCCACCTACCCGGAGCCGCACTGCTATGACCTGTGCGCCCAGCACGCCGACCGGCTGACCGTTCCCAGCGGCTGGAAGCTGATGCGCCTGCAGCTGCCGGACTCGCTGCAGCAGTCCGCCGCGCAGGACGATGAACTCTACGCGCTGGCCCATGCGGTGAAGGAAGAACGCCCGGCCCCAGAGAAGCCCGCCCCTGCCCAGCGCAGCGCCCGCGGCGCGAAGCTCGACGCCCGCCCGCGCCTGGCCGTGCTGCCCCAGGACCAGCAGGACACCGGCCGCTAACCGGCTGCGGCCCCGCGCCGCCGCGGACGCAAAAGTCACCCCGTCCCCGCCGCCGGCGGCCTAGCGCGCAATGCCCTGCGCCGCCTCCCACCGGGTCCAGTGCCGGTGGTGCTGAAAGAAGCCGCGATAAAACGTCACCTGATTGCCCCCGCACCGGCGAATGTGACTAGCATCAAGCACTAAGTGCTGCGCCAGGCCGGTACCCCGGCAGCGCCCAGCCACCGACGTCGCGAAAGACTGGGAGCCCATGAGTATTGACTACAAGATCGCCGACATTACCCGCCATGAGGAAGGCCGCCACCAGATCCGGCTGGCCGAACAGGAAATGCCCGGCCTGATGTCCCTGCGCGCCGAGTTCGGTGACGCCAAGCCGCTGGCCGGGGCACGCATTGCCGGCTCCCTGCACATGACGGTGCAGACCGCGGTGCTGATTGAAACCCTGGTGGCCCTGGGCGCCGAGGTGCGCTGGGCCAGCTGCAACATCTTCTCCACCCAGGATGAGGCCGCCGCCGCGGTGGTGGTCGGCACCGGCACGGCCGAACAACCGGCCGGGGTGCCGGTATTCGCCTGGAAGAACGAATCCCTTGAGGACTACTGGTGGACCGCCGAGAAGATCCTCACCTGGCCGGGGGCCGAACAGGATCCGAGCCTGGGGGCGAACATGATCCTGGATGACGGCGGGGACGCCACCCTGCTGCTGCATCTGGGCGTGCAGTACGAGGCGGCCGGCGCGGTGCCCGGCCCGGACGCGGCGGAAAACCACGAGCACGGGATCATCCTCTCGGTGCTGCGCGAATCCCTGGCCCGCGACGCACAGAAGTTCACCCGCATCGCCGGGAAGATCCAGGGCGTCTCGGAGGAAACCACCACCGGCGTGCTGCGCCTGCACCAGCTGGCCGAACGCGGCGAACTGCTCTTCCCGGCGATCAACGTGAACGATGCGGTCACCAAATCCAAGTTCGACAACAAGTACGGGATCCGCCATTCGCTGCCCGACGGAATCATGCGCGCCACCGATGTGCTGATCGGCGGGAAAGTCGCCGTCGTGTGCGGCTACGGGGACGTGGGCAAGGGGGCCGCGGAGGCGCTGCGCGGCCAGGGCGCGCGGGTCATCATCACCGAAATCGACCCCATCTGCGCCCTGCAGGCCGCCATGGACGGTTACCAGGTCGCCCGCCTGGAATCCGTGGTCGGCCAGGGGGACATCTTCATCACCACCACCGGCGGCAAGGACATCATCCGGGTCGAGCACATGCTGGCGATGAAGGACAAGGCCATCGTGGGCAACGTCGGGCACTTCGACAACGAGATCCAGGTGGCCGAGCTGGCCGCCGTGCCCGGCGTGCAGAAGATCGAAATCAAGCCGCAGGTGCACGAATGGGTGCTGGAACCCGGCACCGGGCAGGAACGCTCGATCATCGTGCTCTCCGAAGGCCGGCTGCTGAACCTGGGCAATGCCACCGGCCACCCCTCCTTCGTGATGTCCAATTCATTCACCAACCAGGTCATGGCCCAAATCGAGTTGTTCACCAAGGCCGGTACCGGGCACTACGACAAGCAGGTCTATGTGCTGCCCAAGGCACTGGATGAGAAGGTGGCGCGCCTGCACCTGGACGCCCTGGGCGTGGAGCTGACCGCCCTGAGCCCGGAACAGGCCGAGTACCTCGGCGTACCGGTGGAAGGACCCTACAAGTCCGACGCCTACCGCTACTAAAGGCGCCCGACTGCCGGGCCGGTCCTTGGCGGCCGGCCCGGCCCGGCACCCCACCGGCGAAGCTGGAGGCTAGCGGTGTGGTAATCCGGGAAAGTGCGCTGGTCACTGGTTATGCTGAAATCGCGACAGCCATCAGCAGGCTGAAGCAAATCGTCGATCGCCCAACGCGCACACCCGGGAGGACATCTCATGGCTGAAACGCCGGAGAACAACAAGCAGAACGAAGGTGCAAAGCCACAACCCGCACCGACGACTCCCGCCCCGACGGTGAAGGCCTCGCTCAGCGAGAAGGCCGAGAAGCTGGCCGCGCGCCTCGAAGAGCACAAGAACCAGCAGCCCAAGCCGACCCAGGCCGAAGCCGCGACACCCCCCGCCGCGTCCGGGCAGCAGGCCCAAAGGCCCAGCCCGAAGGCCCCGGCCGGGGACAAGCCCGCCGCGGCGGATAAGGGGGCGCAAAAGCCGGCCGCACCGGGCTCGGGGGCAGCTCAGCCGGCCGCCGGCAAGCCGAAGGCCGAGCAGGCACCGGCCGCACAGCCGGCACCGAGGACCACCGTGCAGCCGGTGACGAAGAAGCCGGCCGCCCCGGCCACCAAACCGGTCAGCAAGCTGGAACCGGCCACCGAACCGGTGGAGGATGTCATCCGGGCCATTAAGCTGCCCCATGAGATCGCGGCGGAGAAGAAGGCCAAGGCCGCCCAAATCACCGGATCCAGCGCCGCCCGGCCCGCCAGCGTGCCGCCGGTGACGGTCGCCGGGCCCAACGCCAGCCAGAAGAGCAACGCCTCGGCCGCCGCCGTGGCCGAAGCCCGTTCCCGGGTCTTTGGCAGCTACGTCCCGGAACCCGAGCCCTCCGAGGCCGCCGTGAAGCGCCGGGTCGCCCGGGAGCGTGCCCTGAACTCCAAGCCGCCGCTGGGACGCACCGCCCAGGTGCTGCTGGCCCTGATCTTCCCGGTCCTGTCGCTGATCGCCGCGATCCGCCTGGTCGCCACCCCCGCCTTCCTGGCCCTGGCCTATGGCCGCCCCGGCTTCCCGGCCGACGCCTACGGCTTCTCCTGGCCCGAACGGCTGACCTATGGCAGCTACGGGGTGGATTACCTGAACAACTTCGCCGGCCCCGAATACCTCTCCGGGCTGCGCCAGGGGGATGGTTCGGCGCTGTTCACCGACGCCGAGGTGCAGCACATGGTGGATGTGAAGAACCTGATCGGGTTCGCGTACGTGCTCGGGGCGGTGCTGGCGGTGCTGGCGATCGTGCTGATCGGCTACCTGATGCGCCGCTACGCCGGGGGAGTGCGCCGCGGGCTGTTCGCCGGGGCGCTGATTACGCTCGGGCTGATGGCCGCGCTGGTGGTCGCCGCCGTGATCGGCTGGCAGGGCTTCTTCACCAAGTTCCATGAGCTGTTCTTCTCCGAGGGCAGCTGGACGTTCTACGTCACCGACACGCTGATCCGTCTCTACCCGCAGCAGTTCTGGATTGACTCGGCGATCAGCCTGGCGGTGCTGCTGCTCTTGGTGGTCATCATCGTGCTGATCACCTGCTGGCCCACCGGCCGGCGCCGCGAAGCCTCCCGGCTGCGCCAGGATGCGCGGGTCTTCGGGCTGGGCAACAGCTAACGCCGCGAACGCGCACCGTGGCCCCCAGGCAGATCAACCTGCCTTGGGGCCACGGTGCGTTAACGGCCCCCAATGGTGGTGTGCCGCACCGCTCACCGGTCGGGGTGGGCGACCTGACCGCCCAGCACAAAGATCCCGTCCGGGGCCCCGGGCAGCTGGCGGGCGGTGGTGGGCGCGAAGATGCTCACGCACCAAGGGGAGTCGGGGGTGAAGGGGCGCAGGTGCCAGTCGGCGTAGCGCCCCAGCAGCTGCAGCCCGGTGCCTTCCGCCGCCCGGTCCTGGTCCGCGGGTCCGCCAAAGACGGCGGCGGTGGTGCCCAGAATGAACACGCCCTGCGGATCCAGCAGCGCGCCGGCCTGCCGGAACACGCCGGCCAGTTCGCGCGCGGAGAGGAACGCGGCCACGTTGCCCGCCATCAGCAGCCCGTCATAGCGCTGGATTAGTCCGGCCTGCTGCAGCTGGGCGGAGCCGATGTCGGTGACCGGCATCCGGCGGTACCAGGCGGGATCGAAGAGCTCCGCGGCCACCTGGAGCACCTCCCCGGAGGTGTCGATGCCCCAGGCCAGATGGCCCGCGCGACGCAGCGCGTTGACCGCGGCGCCAATTCCGCACCCCAGATCCAGCACCCGGGCCCGGCGCGGCAGCAGCGCGTCCAGGAACCGGGCATCGGTTTCCAGGTCCACGCCGGCCGTGGCAAGGTCCCGCATCTTCTGGGCGTACTGCTGCAGGTCGGGGGTGATCATGGCCCCATCCTTGCACCCGCGGAGACCGGAAGGCCAGCACCGGGGTGCGTCTGCCAGCCGGCGGGCAGCTCAGCGCTGGTAGAGCCCGCCGATCACCGTGGCGTAGGTATCGAGCACCTCTTGACGCTTGAGCTTGAGCGAGCTGGTCAGGTGCCCGGAGGCCTCGGTCAGCTCATCGGGCAGGATCTGGAACTTGCGGATCGACTCGGCCTTGGAGACGGTCAGGTTGGCCGCATCCACCGCCTGCTGCACCTGGGCGATCACCTGCGGGTGGGTGGCGGCCTGGCGCAGCGAGAGCTCACCCAGGTTCCGGGCCTTGGCCCACAATGCCAGCTCCTCATGATCCAACGCCACCAGCGCGGAGATGAACGGGCGGTTGTCTCCCACCAGGATGCAGTGCGCGACGATGCGTTCGGCGCGCACGGTTTCCTCCAGCGGGCCCGGGGCGACGTTCTTGCCGCCGGCGGTGACGATCAGCTCCTTCTTCCGACCGGTCACCTTCAGGTAGCCCTGCGCGTCCAGCTCCCCGGTGTCCCCGGAGGTGAAGTAGCCCTCGGGGGTGAACATCTCGGCGGTGGCCTTGGGGTTGTTGTGGTATCCGGCGAACACCCCGATGCCCTTGATCAGGATTTCCCCGTCCTCGGCGATGCGCACGCTGGTGCCCGGGATCGGGCGGCCCACAGTGCCCACCTTGGTGTGCTCGGGCTGGTTCACGGTGGCCGGGGCGGTGGTCTCGGTCAGCCCGTAGCCCTCCACCAGCTGGATGCCGGCGCCACGGAAGAAGTGGGCCAGATCCTCGTTCAGGGCGCTGGCCCCGGAGATCGCGTAACCGCACTGCCCGCCAAAGACCTCGCGCAGCTTGGGGTAGAGCAGCACATCAAAGAGCCTGTGCTTGGACTTGAGCAGCAGGCCGGGCCCGCGCCCGGTGCCGTGCTGCTTGGCCTGCAGGGCCTTGGAGTAGGCGATGGCCACCTGTTCGGCCTGCGCGAAGAGCTTCGCCTTGCCGCCCTCCTCGGCCTTGGACAGCGCCGTGTTGCGGATCTTCTCAAACACCCGTGGCACCGCCAGCAGGAAGCCGGGCTTCACCGCCTGCAGGTCCTCGACCAGGGTGGCGGTGTTCGGGGAGTGGGCGATCACCGCCCCGCCGTGGATGCAGGCCTGCTGCACGGCGCGGGCCAGCACGTGGGCCAGCGGCAGGAACATCAAGGTGCGCTGATCCTCGCCGAGCACGGTGCGCATGTAGTCGACCAGGTTGTAGGCGACCAGGGAGAAGTTCGCGTGGGTCATCATGCAGCCCTTGGGTCGCCCGGTGGTGCCGGAGGTGTAGACCAAGGTGGCCACGTCCTGCAGCCCGGCCCGGCTCCGGGCCGCCTCCAGCTGGCGCTGGCTGACCTGGTCGGGGTCGGCGAGCAGTTCGCTGAGCTTGGAGGAGGGGATGGAGCTCTCCCGGGCTGGGTTGCCGGCGTCAAAGAGGTAGACCTCCACCCGTTCGCCCAGTTGCGCGGCCGCCTGGCGGATCACCACCCGCTGGTCCGCGTTTTCGGCGAACACCACCCGGGCCCCGGAATCACGCAGGATCCATTCGATCTGGAAGGCGCTGCTGGTCTCATAGACCGGCACCGAGATGGCCCCGGCGAACCAGATGGCCTCCTCGACCAGCGCCCACTCGTAGCGGGTGCGGGACATGATCGCCACGTGGTCTCCGGGCTGCACCCCGTTGCTCATCAGCGTGGTGGCCAGGCGCTGCACATCGGTGAGGAACTGCCCGGCGCTGATGTCCCGCCAGGTGCCCTGGCGCTGCACGCTGAACAGCGGCTTGTCCGGGGCCTGCCGGACGCGTTCGAGCAATAGGTTGGTGGTGTTGTAGTTCGCATCCAGGTCATGCCGCAGCTCGACAGTCTCTTCGCGCATCAACTCAATCTTCCTGCCAGGTCGGGGAAATACCGCCAATACCTGGCAGTTACTTCACGGTAATATAACGTACTTAACTCCAACTGGGAATCCAGACCCGGGCCCGCCAGGCGGTGTCCGGGATCATCTGCCCGGACCAGATCGGCCAGAAGAAAGCCGAGACCACCAGCAACACCGCCAGGAACAGCACCACCAGCACCAGCAGGGTCGGATAGCGCGGGGAGGCCGTCCCGCCGGGCGGGAGGAACTTGCCGATCATGAACGTCAGGGCGAGCATCAGGAACGGGGTCATCGGCAGCGTGTAGAAGAAGAACATGGTCCGCTCCGGGTACAGCAGCCAGGGCAGGAACCCGGCCGCAACGCTGGAGAGGATCGCCCCGGCCCGCCAGTCCCGGGCCCCGATCCACCACAGGATCAGCAGCACCATGCTCAGGGCCGCCGCCCACCACATCACCGGGTTGGGCAGATCCGTGATCACCTCGGTGCACCGCGGGACCGTGCAGCCGTTCACCGCTTCGTCATAGCCCTCGAAGTAGAACAGCACCGGACGCCCGGCGAACATCCAGGTCCAGGGCGGGGACTGCCAGCTGTGCGGCGAATCCAGCCCGGTATGGAAGCTGTAGGCCGAGACGTGGTACTGCCACAGCGACCGCAGCGGCGCCGGCAGCCAGCCAAGACCCTCCCCGGGATGCTCGGCCGCCCAGTTGCGGTAGCGCCCCTCGCTGCCGGCCAGCCAACCGCTCCAGGTGGCCAGGTAGGTGGCCAGCACCAGCGGGATGATCTGGAAAAAGGCCAGGATCCCGTCCCGCCACAGCCCCGAGACCACCCAGTGGCGGATCCCCGCGGTGCGTCGCGCCGACAAGTCCCACAGCACGGTCAGGATCCCGAACGCCGCGACGAAGGACAGGGCCGACCACTTCACGCCCACCGCGCAGCCCAGCATCAACCCGGCCACCAGGCGCCAGGGCCGGAACCAGATCATCGGCCCGTGGCGCAGCATCCAGTAGTCCGCCCGGTTGCCCGGCGGGATGCTCAGCTTGGCGATCAGCCGCCGCCGCCCGTCGGCACGATCCAGCACCAGGGCGTAGAACCCGGCCAGGATGAAGAACATCAGGAACACGTCCAGCAGCGCCGTGCGGGACATGACAATCGAATGCCCGTCCACCGCCAGCAGCAGCCCGGCAATCCCGGCCAGTGCGTGCGAGTTGAACAGCGCCCGGGCGCACAGGGTCACCAGCAGCACCGCCAGGGTGCCAAACAGTGCGGTGGCCGTGCGCCAACCCAGCCCGTTGTACTCCCCGAAGACCAACATCCCCAGCCCAATCAGCCATTTGCCCAAGGGCGGGTGCACCACGTAGGAGGCCCCACCCTCCAGCTGCGGGTCCCCGGCAATGAACCGGTCATTGCTCTCATCCACCCACTCCATCTCGTGTCCGAAATGCAGCAGCGCCCAGGCGTCCTTGACGTAGTAGGTCTCATCGAAGATCAGTTCGTGCGGGTGGTTCAGGTGCACGAAGCGCAGCAACCCGCCCAGGACGGTGACGACCAGGGGGATGAGCCACGCCAGGACGCCGCCGGGGGCGGTGGCCGGCAGCAGCCGCTCGCGCAATGCGCTGGCGGTGAAGGCCTGGTACGGGGAACGGACCGGGCTGGCCGACTGGGGTTTTGACTCGGTGAGGCTCATTGTCATTCATGCTACCGGTGGGCAAAATACAAATGCCGCAGTTACACACCTAGGGATAGGCTAATAAGGTGCAACAGGCTAAAGAAAACCCAGAATCCCCAGTTTCCGCGCCGGCACCCGAGGCCCGCGCCACACGGGATCCGGAGGGCCAGGGGCAGATCGTGCTGGGGGCCACCCCGATTGGCAACCTCTCCGACGCCTCCCCGCGGCTGCGCGAGATCATGGCCAGCGCACACTTGATCGCGGCGGAGGACACCCGCAACTTCCACCACCTGGCACAGGGCCTGGGGGTGCGGCCCACCGGCCGGGTGATGAGCCTGCATGAGCACAATGAAACGCACAAGATTTCCGAGGTGCTGGAGGCGGTGCGCGACGGGGCGACGGTGCTGGTGGTCTCCGACGCGGGGATGCCGGCGGTCTCCGACCCCGGGTTCCCGCTGGTGGCGGCGGCCCTGGACGAGGGGCTGCTGGTCACCGCGGTACCCGGTCCCAGCGCCGTGCTGACCGCGCTGGCCTTGTCCGGGCTGCCCACCGGCCGCTTCACCTTCGAGGGGTTCCTGCCGCGCAAGGCAGGGGAGCGGCGCAAGCGGCTGCAGGCGCTGGAATCCGAGGAGCGCACCATGGTGTTCTTTGAGGCCCCGCACCGCCTGGCCGCCTTCCTGCAGTCCCTGTTGGAGGTGTTCGGCGCCGAACGGCAGATCGCCGTGGCCCGGGAACTGACCAAGAAGTTCGAAGAGGTCCGGCGCGGCAGCGTGCCCGAGCTGCTGGCCTGGGCGCAGGACGGGGTGCGCGGGGAGATCGCGGTGGTGGTCTCCGGGGCCCAGGCCCCGGCTGCCGGGAAGCCGGAGGACCATGTGGGGCAGGTGCAGCAGCTGATTACGGCCGGCACCCGGATGAAGCAGGCGGTAGCCGAGGTCGCCGAGGCCCGCGGGCTGAAGAAGCGCGAACTGTATGAGGCGGTGCTGGCCGCACGGCAGCAGGGCGAAAAATAGCGCCTTTGCCCGCGCGGCGCAACAATACTTCGATCCGCACGGTTTGGTGCGTCAAAATAGTGCCGCCAAGGCCCAAAGTGCATAGTCTAAATGCACAATTGGATCGTATATCACTGGTGCAAGGTGCGGTTTACACCACAGCCGGCACCCCCTAGCGTTGGAAGCAGACCTAGATCAGTTCCCGGCGCCGCCGGCCGCGGCATGCCGCCCGGCGAAGCCACCGGGACTCGAAAGTGTCCCGGCTGGCAGCGCCCTGACTGCCGGTCGGGGTTATGACGCCAACATCAGTCCTTACTATTACAGGAGAAGCCGCTATGAGCATTACCGCCGAACGCGAAGCAGAGCTGCTAGCCAAGGTCCCCACCGGTCTGCTGATCAACGGGGAATGGCGCGATTCCTCCGATGACGGCACCTTTGACGTGCTGGACCCGGCCACCGGCCAGAAGCTGGCCACCCTGGCCAGCGCCACCTCCCAGGACGCACTGGCCGCCCTGGACGCCGCCGACGCCGTGCAGGCCTCCTGGGCACGCACCGCCCCGCGCGAACGCGCCGAGATCCTGCGCCGCGGCTTCGACCTGGTGACCGAACGCGCCGAGGACTTCGCGCTGCTGATGAGCCTGGAAATGGGCAAGCCGCTGGCCGAGGCCCGCGGTGAGGTGACCTACGGCGCCGAGTTCCTGCGCTGGTTCTCCGAGGAGACCGTGCGCCACTACGGTCGCTACATCACCACCCCGGAGGGCAAGAACAAGGTCCTGGTGCAGCACAAGCCGGTCGGCCCGTGCCTGCTGATCACCCCCTGGAACTTCCCGCTGGCCATGGCCACGCGCAAGGTCGCCCCGGCGATCGCCGCCGGGTGCACCATGGTGCTCAAGCCCGCCAAGCTCACCCCGCTGACCTCCCAGCTGTTCGCCGCCACCATGATCGAGGCCGGCCTACCCGCGGGCGTGCTCAACGTGGTCTCCGGCGCCTCGGCCTCGAAGATCTCCGCACCGCTGATGGCCGATGACCGCCTGCGCAAGGTTTCCTTCACCGGCTCCACCCCGGTGGGCAAGCAGTTGCTGAAGGACGCCGCGGACAAGGTGCTGCGCACCTCGATGGAGCTGGGCGGCAACGCCCCGTTCATCGTGTTCGAGGACGCCGACCTGGACGCCGCAGTGGAAGGCGCCATGGCCGCGAAGATGCGCAACATGGGCGAGGCCTGCACCGCCGCGAACCGTTTCCTGGTCCACGAATCGGTGGCCAAGCAGTTCACCGAGAAGTTCGCCGCCGCCATGGGCAAGCTCAAGCCCGGACGCGGCACCGATCCGGACAGCACCGTCGGCCCGCTGGTCGAGGAGAAGGCCGTGAAGGAAGTGCACTCGCTGGTTGAATCCGCCGTGGCCGAAGGGGCCACCGCGGTGGTCGGCGGCGCCCCCGTCGATGGCCCGGGCTTCTTCTACCAGCCCACCGTGCTGGCCAACGTGCTGAACGACTCGGCGATCCTCTCCCAGGAGATCTTCGGCCCGGTCGCCCCGGTGACCACCTTCTCCACGGAGGAGCAGGCCATCAAGCAGGCCAACTCCACCGAATACGGTCTGGCCTCCTACATCTACTCGCGTGACTTCAACCGCCTGCTGCGGGTGGCCGAGCAGATCGAATTCGGCCTGGTCGGCTTCAACGCCGGGGTGATCTCCAACGCCGCGGCGCCGTTTGGCGGCGTGAAGCAGTCCGGCATGGGCCGCGAGGGCGGCGCCGAGGGCCTGGACGAGTACACCTCCGTGCAGTACATCGGCATCGCCGACCCGTACGCCGCGAAGTAGTCGCACCCCAAAACACCGCCGTGGCGGGTGGCCGGCCTACGGGTCCGGCCACCCGCCACGGTTGTTTAAACCCGGATCCCTGGCGCCGGCGTGCCGCGCAGCGAGGCCGGCCACGCCAGCGCCCGCAGGCGCAGGCCCCAAGGCGAGGCGCCCCGCATTCGCTGGGCGAGGACCGCCAAGTCCTGCCCGGCCTGCACACCCTGGGCGGCGCCGGGGTGCTGGGCGGCGTAGAAGGAGCGTTCAATCAGCGCATCAAGCCGGGCCAGGGGTGGGCCGGCTGCCGGGAACTGGGCCGCGAGCCGGGCACAGTAGGCGGCCTCGGTTTCCCCGGACCGCAGTGGCTGCTGGTAGTCAGCGCCCAGGGCGCGCAGTTCTTCCCACACGGCGCCGGCGCCTGCCGCACCGCCCTGCTGCGCCACCTCCAGCCGCCGGCGGCGGACGGAGGCGCGCAGCAGCGGGGCGATGAGCAGCCCGAGCGCTGCCGCCGGCAGCAGCAGCCACGCGGTGGCGGCCGGCCAGCCGCGCTGCTCGCTCGGGCCCGGCGTTGTTTCGATTGCCTGCCCCGTGGGCGCCGGGGTGCTGCTGGGCGGTGTCTCCTCCAGCGCCCGGTTGTCGCTGAGGGTGGGATCCGGGGCCGGTTCGGAACGGGGGACCGGGGCGTAGTCGGGGGTCACCCCGCGCCCGGGGGTCGGCTCAAAGGGGGTCCACCCCAAGCCCGGAAGGTACAGTTCGGGCCAGGCATGGGCGTCCTGGCCACTGACCCGGTACCCGTTGAGGGTGCGTTCGGTAAGGTCCGTGTCCTGGTTCATCCCGGCCAGGGAGGAGGTGTCCAGGGTGATGCTCTGCCCGGTGGCCTCTCCGGGGGCGAAGCCCACCGCAATCCGGCTGGGGATGCCGGCCTGCCGGGCCAGCAGCGCCATGGTGGAGGCGAAGTGCACGCAGTAGCCCTGGCGGCGCTCGAGGAACGCGGCGACCACCTTCATGTTTGCCCCGTCATACCCTTCACGCAGCGGGGTCTGCTCCGAGTAGCTGAACCGGGTGGAGCGCAGATAGTTCTGGATGGCCACGGCCTTGTCAAAGTCGCTGCCCGGGGTGCCGTTGGCCTCGAAGGCGCGGCGCAGGTTCTGCGCCAGCAGCTCGTGCACCGCCCCGCCCCCGTCCTCCGGCAGCCGGGTGAGCTGCTCATCCAATGGCGGGGTGCGGCTTTCGAAGAACGCGAAGTTCCGCGCCAGCTCGGGGTTCAGCTCCGGCACGCTGTGGGTGACCAGCACGCTGCCGGTCTGCTGCCGGGACTCGCGGGTGAAGGAGGCGATGGCGGTCTGCGGCTGCCAGCGCCAGGTTCCCTGCAGGCCCTGGATGAGATAGGCGTTCTGCGGCAGCGGCAACTGCAGGTTGCGCGGCACCGGGTCCCAGGTGAGCTGGGTGACCTCCTGCTTCGCCCCGAAGGACATGTACTGATCGCGCAGCACCGTGTTCCCGCTGTACGCCAGGGCCTGCGGGTCGCGTTGCGGTTCCCAGCGTGCGGCGGACAGGTCCTGGATCACGTCGGTGCGCAGGTAGGGGGCGGCCGGCGCCGAGGTGTAGTAGCTGAGCAGGGTGCTGTTTCCGTTGCTGCGCAGGTCCCGGCCCAGGTTCAGCAGCGGGTCGATGTTGCTGGCAAACAGTTCCCCGGAGGGGCGGGTGCCTTCGGGGAACATGCCCTGGCGAAAACCGGGCATCCAGGTGCTGCTGGCCACCAGCACCACCGCGGCCACCAGGCCCAGCAGGCCGGAAAAACCCAGTTGCCGGCGCCCGGGCAGTGCCGAAGGTCGGCGGCGATACCGGTAGGGCAGGAACGTGGCGTAGGCGATCATGGCCAGGAACTGGATCAGCAGGTAGCCGGTCCCGGCCCCGCTGAGCTTGAACAGGGAGGCCAGCACCGGGGCGAAGGCCAGCGGCAACACCACCAGCAGGGCCAGGCGCCGGGAGCTGGTCAGGGTTTCGACCAGTACCGCCAGGACCAGGCCCAGCAGCAGGAACGTGAAATCCACCGCCGCGGTGTACGCCACCTGGGGCACTTGGGTGGCAAACTCCAGGTTCGCGTTGTGCACCAGCTGCCCGAAGTGCTGCCCCCGCCCGCGGCCCAGGCCCGGATCGGCCAGCGCCGGGGAGAACCAGGCGCAGCCGGCCGCGACCAGCAGGCAGGCGAGCGGCGCCAGCCAGACCGGCAACCGGCTGGCACGCACCGCCGCCCCGGTGCCGTGCACCAGCAACAGCGGGAACCACAGGTTCCACAGCCAGCCGTGGCCCTCCACCACCCCGTGCAGGCTGGCCATCCCGGCCAGCAGGGCCGCCCACAGGCACAGCGCGGTGATGAGGTGCGCCAGCGGGTGCCCGGGCCGGGGCATTGCGGCCGGTTCGGCCGGTGCCGCTGCCGCGGGGGCCGGCGGCTCACGCAACGCGGTGCTCATGGCGACTCCCACAGCCGCGCCAGCGGATCCTGCGCCCCATGCAGGTGCACCCGCCACGGGGTGAGCGCGAACTGGGCGGCTGCCTCCCGGTGCCGTTCGGGGTGCGCGCAGATCAGGAACACGTCCACGTTGCGCACCGTGCGGGACAGCCCGGCCAGCCAGCGGGCCTGGGCGACGCCCAGCTCCCCTAGCACCAGGAACACCGGTTCATCGGCGAATCCCAACAGCAGCTTGCCCAGCGATTCGGCCAGCCCGCGCGCGTCAGCCTCCTGCCCGCCCTCGCTCAGGCCCAGGCTGGTGGTTGCGGCGTGGAAGGCCTCGAAGCGGTCCAGCGCAGAGGCGCCGGACACCGTCGCCTGCGGGAACGGGATCTCACCGGCCCGCCCGGACGGGGCCGGGCGCGGGTTGTCCAGCTCCTGCCCGGCCATATCTCGCACCATCAGCTGGTAGCCGTGCCGGGCATAGAGCTCGCCGATGCTGCAGGACAGGGACAGGGCCTTTTCAAAGCGCAGCGTGCTGGCTAGCGGGGCGCCGGTGCCCTGCGGGATCTCATAGTTCAAATCCCCGGGGCCATGCCAGGCACTGCGCCGTCGGTCCAGCACGATCAGGCTGTGCGCGGTGGCCACATAGTTTTCCTGGCGCACCATCAGCCGGCCGTGGCGGGCGGTCGCCTTCCAGTGAACCTGGCGCAGCGAATCGCCCTGCTGGTGATCACGAATCCCCACATCGTAGTAGTCCACCGAGGCGCTCTGGGTGTGCCGGGCCTCACCGGTGAGCATGCGCTCGCCGAGCGCGGTGGAGTACTCCAGGCGCAGGCAGTGGGCGCGCACCGCGACGCCGCTCGCCTCACCGGTGTCCACCAGCCCGTCCACCAGCCCGCACGGGTCGGCCAGGCGTTGCTGGGCCGGGCCGAGCAGGTGCAGGCCGCGGCGGCGGAAGACCAGTTCGTAGTCGAAACGGCCCGGAGCCTGGAAACTGGGGGCGGGCGGGTAGCCCTCGGGCAGGACCTCGCGGATCACCGCCAACTGCTCACAGCGCAGGCTCACCGGCACCACCTCGCCCACGCTGACAGGGCGTTCGGGCAGCACCCGGGTGATCTGACCGGCCAGCCGGCCCAGGCGCACCACCAGCCAGGCGCACCCCACCAGGGCCAGCAGGGTCAGCCCCACGGCCATCAGCTCACGGCGCCCCAGCAGATGGGCCAGCCACAGCGCCGCCAGCCCGCTGCCGGCCACCACCCAGCCGCGCCGGGAGACCAAGTCCAGGTGCCAGCTGCGCAGCACGCCGAACCGTTCGGGCTCGCGCACCCAGGACAGCGAGTCGTTCGGGTCAAAGCGGGGAACCGGGCCCATCTCAGCCCGCCCCACCCACCGCAGTGTGCTGCAGGACCTCGCCGACCACCGTTTCGGGGTGCACGCCCTCGGCCAGGGCCCGCCGGGTCAGCAGCAGCCGGTGGCCCAGCAGCATGGGGGCGACCTCCCGCACATCCTCGGGCAGCACATGGTCCCGCCCGCAGACCGCCGCGTGGGACTTCGCGGCCCGCACCCACTGCAGCAGGGCGCGCGGCGATGCACCGACCAGCACGTGCTGGTGCTCCCGGGTGGCCCGGCCCAAATCCACGACGTAGCCGGCCAGGCGTTCGGTCACGGTCACCCGCTGGACCTGTAACATCATTTGGCGCAGCCGCTCCAGGCCCAGCAGCGCACCGATCTCGGCCAACGGGTCGTGGCCGTGGTGGGTGCAGAGCATGGAGATTTCCGCCGCCCGGTCCGGGTAGCCCATGGAGATGCGGGCCATGAACCGGTCGCGCTGCGCCTCGGGCAGCGCAAAGGTGCCCTCCGCGTCGATCGGGTTCTGCGTGGCGATAACCATGAAGGGCCGCTGCAGCGGGTGGGTGACCGAGTCCACCGTGACCTGCAGCTCCTCCATGCACTCCAGCAGCGCCGCCTGCGTCTTGGCGTTGGCGCGGTTGATTTCGTCGGCGATCACGATGTTGGCGAACACCGGGCCGGGATGGAAGGTGAAGTCCTGGGTCTGCGGGGAGAACACCGATACCCCGGTCACGTCGCTGGGCAGCAAGTCCGGGGTGAATTGGATGCGGTTCACGGTGCCGTCCACGCTGCGGGCCAGCGCCTTGGCCAGCAGTGTCTTGCCCACTCCCGGCACGTCCTCCACCAGCAGGTGACCGCCGGCCAGCAGCACCACCAACGCCGTCTTGATGGCCTGCGGCTTGCCGTCGATCACCGCGGACATGCCCTGGATGATTCGCTGGCATTGCTCACTGAAATCGGCATCAACACTTGGCAGCGTCTGGTGAACGCTCATCTGGCCCCTCCCGGTGGAAAGTGCGGCGGTCGCCGGCTCCGGGACAGGTCCTGCCCGGTTGGCTTAACCCTACCAACGGAAGGTGAGGTACATCACGAAAAGGTTCCGACGGTCCGGGCACATCCAGCCAGCCAGTGCTGCGGCGTTGCCCGGGACACTGCGCCGCGGCGGGCAGGATGGCAGAATCGTAGGCGGCGGGCACCAGTGCCGGGCACCGCAAGGAGAAGTGAAGGGAACACGGTGGGGCGAGGCAAGCAGATCAACTATCAGGCAATTCCGGAGGCCTACCGCCCCCGCGAGCAGGAGGGCGCGGCGGATGACGCCGAACGCAGCCGTTCGACCACGCAGGAGAAGGACGGAAGCAAGCGGAACCTGATCTACCCCGAAGCGCCCGAACCCCTGCCGCTGCCGGTCATCGACAACCACACCCATCTGGACTTCCGCGACGGGAAGCTGAACGTGAGCGTGGAGCAGGCGGTGCAGGCCGCCGCCCAGGTGGGAGTGGCCGGGCTGATCCAGGTCGGCTGTGATGTGCCCTCCTCGGAATTCGCGGTCCGCGCCGCCCAGCAAAACCCGGCCGTGCTGGCCGCCGTGGCCATCCACCCCAATGATGCGGCCCGGCTGGCCGAACGCGGACAGCTGGACGCGGCGATCGAGCGGATCGACGAGCTGGCGGGGCAGGAGCGGGTGCGGGCCGTGGGGGAAACCGGCCTGGACTACTTCCGCACCGGGCCCGAGGGCCGGCCGGTGCAGGAGGAATCATTCCGCCGCCACATCGAGATCGCCCGCCGCCAGGGCAAGGCCCTGCAGATCCACGACCGCGACGCCCACCAGGACGTGGTGCGCGTGCTGCGTGATGAGCAGCTGCCGCCCAGGGTGGTCTTCCACTGCTTCTCCGGGGATGCGCAGCTGGCGCGCATCTGCAACGAAAACGGCTGGTACATGTCCTTCGCCGGAACCGTGAGCTTCAAGAACTCCACCGGCATCCAGGACGCCCTGGCCCTGGCCGACCCCGGGCTGATCCTGGTGGAAACCGACGCCCCGTTCCTGACCCCGCACCCCTACCGGGGCCGGCCCAACGCCAGCTACATGATCCCCTACACGCTGCGCTTCATGGCCGGACACCGGGGTGCGGACCTGGAGCAGCTGTGCTCGCAGGTCATGGCGAACACCCTGGAGGTGTACGGCGCATTCTAAGCCCGGCCAGGTGTGTCGTGCGCCATTCACGCTTGCCTGATTATTACAATTCGGTTACGGTACTACAAGTGTCTCGCGCGGGGAGTGGCTGGAACCGCCCCCACAGCGACGCCGCGACAGCGCCGCAAAGCCCCGTACGGGGTGGCAGCGGCACGACGCATGGAAATTGTATGTACGTATTGGTGACCCACGGGTCACTGGGCCCGCCCGGGCCTCACGCACCGGGAACCGGCGCCCACAACCGATGGGGAACCATTCACTGTGATGCACTTGCTCAAGAAACGCTCGGTCAAGTTCCTGGCCCAGGCCGTAGCGGTCGCCGTCATCATCGCCGGCGCCGTCTTCTACATTGCCGGGCAGAAGTCCGTAACCCTGGCCATCGACGGGGACCAGCAGGTGCTGAACACCCGCGCCGCCACCGTCGAGGATCTGCTCACCCAGCAGGACATCGCCCTGGGGGAACGCGACGAGGTCTTCCCGGCGCTTGATTCCTCGCTGGATAACGAGCAGACCGTTAAGGTCAAGCGCAACAAGTCGGTGCAGGTCTCTGTGGACGGCACCGACCGGGTCGTGCACACCACCGGGATGACCGTGGCCGACGTGGTCAAGCAGCTGGAACTGGAAAAGGGCGCCGAAGTGTCCCTCTCCGATGACATCGCCCTGATGTCACTGAGCGAAAGCATCGAAATCATCACCCCGAAGGTCGTGAACCTGAAGGTCGGCAAGGACAAGCGGCAGCAGGTGGAAACCACCGCGCAGAGCGTCGCCGAACTGCTGGACGCCGAGGGCGTGAAGCTGGATGAGAACGACGAGATCAACCTGAAGGCCGACGGCGAGACCACCAAGGACGCCAAGCCGGGCACCGAGATCAGCGACAAGATGGACGTCGACGTGATCCAGGTCGAGGTCAGGACCTGGGAAGAAACCCGCGACATCGCCTTCGGCACCGAGGAAGTCAAGGACTCCAAGCTTCAGAAGGGCAAGACCAAGGTCAAGACCAAGGGCGAAAAGGGCGAGCGCGAGCTGACCCTGCGCCAGGAAACCCGCAACGGCACGAAGGGCGAGGAAGAAGTCCTGAAGTCCAAGGTTACCAAGGAACCGGTCGCCAAGGTCATCAAGGTCGGCACCAAGAAGCCGGCCGAATCCAAGAGCGAGTCCAAGTCGAAGACCGCCACCCCCAAGAGCGTCTCCGGCGCCTGGTCGGCCCTGGCCAAGTGTGAATCCGGCGGCAACTGGTCGATCAACACCGGCAACGGCTACTACGGCGGCCTGCAGTTCTCCGCCTCCTCCTGGCGTGCCGTGGGCGGCACCAAGTACGCACCGCTGCCGCACCAGGCCACCCCGCAGGAGCAGGTGGCCGCAGCGGAGAAGCTGCGCGCCAGCGGCGGTTGGGGCCACTGGCCGGCCTGCGCCCGCAAGCTCGGCCTGCTCTAGAACCACGAATTTCCCCCACAGCGACGCGACCACCCCACCGGGCGGTCGCGTCGCTGTTCTATGGGGTGCCGCGGCGGGGCTGAACGCGGGCCGGGCGCTGAACTAGTATTGGAGGCGTGATGCCTGAAGAACCCCTGCCGCTCCTGGGAGCCACCGAGATCCGACGCCTGGCCGATGAACTGGGCATCCGCCCCACCAAAACCCTGGGCCAGAACTTCGTGATCGACGGGAACACAATCCGGCGCATCGTCGCCGCCGCGGATCTTGACCCCGGCCAGACGGTGCTGGAGGTCGGACCCGGCCTCGGCTCGCTGACCCTGGGCATCCTGGACGCCGCAGCGAAGGTGGTGGCAGTGGAAATTGACCCGCCGCTGGCCCGACGGCTGCCCGAAACCGTCGCCGAGTTCCGCCCGGGACGCGAAGCGGATCTCACCGTGATCCTCAGCGACGCACTGAAGGTCACCGAACTGCCCAATGAGCCCACCGCGCTGGTGGCCAACCTGCCCTACAACGTGGCCGTGCCGGTCGTGCTGCACCTGCTGGAGCACTTCCCCTCCATCCGCCACGGCCTGGTCATGGTCCAGGATGAGGTGGCCGACCGGATGAGCGCCGTCCCGGGCAGCAAGATCTACGGGGTGCCCTCCGTCAAGGGCGCCTGGTACGGCACCATGCGCAAGGCCGGGGTCATCGGCATGAACGTGTTCTGGCCGGCCCCCAAAATCCACTCCGGGCTGGTTTCCTTCACCCGGGACGCGGACCGCGGCGACGCCCCGCCGCGCACCGAGGTCTTCGCCGTCATCGACGCCGCCTTCGCCCAGCGCCGCAAGACGCTGCGCGCCGCCCTGTCCGGCTGGGCCGGCTCCGGGGCCCGGGCCGAAGAGATCCTCAACCGTGCCGGGATCGACCCGCGCGAACGCGGCGAGAAGCTGGACATCGACGGGTTCATCGCCATCGCCCGCGCCGCGGCAGAAGTCACCGACGCAGCGGATGAAACCCCATGAACGAACCCAAGAACTTCGTGATCGCCCACGCCCCGGGCAAGATCAACTGCTACTTCCGGGTCGGCCCGCCGCGTGAGGACGGGTACCACGACGTGGCCAGCCTCTACGTGGCGGTCTCCCTGTTCGAGGAGATCCGCGCAACCCTGCGCCAAGACGGCGAACTTCACCTGCGCCTGGATGAGGCCTCCACGGTGGTCGACGAACCCGAAACCTTCCCGCTGGGCCCGGGCAACCTGGTCCACCAGGCCGCACAGCTGCTGCGCGAACACGCCGGGGTGAACCTGGGGGCCGATCTGGAGATCCTCAAACGGGTGCCGATCGCCGGGGGCATGGGCGGCGGCTCCGCCGACGCCGCCGCCACCCTGGTGGCCTGCAACGAACTGTGGGGCACCGGGCTGGACCGTGAGGAACTGGGCCGGCTCGGCGCCCGGCTGGGCGCCGATGTGCCCTTCGCGCTGATGGGCGGGGCCGCCATCGGACTGGGCGTGGGGGACCAGCTGGCCCCGCTGCTGACCCGGGCGCGCACCGACTGGGTGCTGATCCCGGCCAGCTACGGGCTGTCCACCCCACGGGTCTACGCCATGCTGGACCGGCTGCGTGCCGGGCAATCGATCCCGGTGCCCACCGAAGTGGACCCGCAGGTCATCAAGGCCCTGATGGAACCCGACGCGCAGGCGCTGGCCGACACCCTGGTCAACGATTTGACCCAGGCTTCGCTGGCGCTGGCCCCCGAACTGGGCACCGTGCGCGACCTGGCCGAGGGGGCCGGGGCGCTGCGGGCCATGGTTTCCGGCTCCGGACCCACCCTGGCGCTGCTGGTGCGCGACGCCGAGCACGCCCGCGAGGTCATGGCCCAGCTGGGCGATGAGGTCGGGGTCGCCACCCTGGCCGTGCAGGCCCCCGCGCCCGGGGCGCGGATCGTCCACAGCCAGTAGCCTCCCGCCCTTCCCCTCCCCGCCCATCCCCGGTAGGCTTGCGCGAACACCCAGCCCCCGTGGGGGCGGATCAGGAGGATGGGATCTGATGCAGGCCTGGCCCCGCAACGCGGCTCTGACGCTGCTGCTGATCGCCCTGGCACTGCTGGCCGTCTTTCAATGGCTGCCGGCGTTGCTGCTCTTCCCCGCCGCCGGTGCCCTGCTGGTTTGGAACCAGGCCCCGCCCACGGGCCAGCGGCGTGGCGAATACTGAATTCCTTGCGCCGCTCAGGCGGCGGAACGCGGCCATTGCCAGGAAGGTGCCGCCCGCCTACGCTTAGCTGCAAGTGGGCCCGTCTTCGCCGGCCCGAGGTTGCAACGGGGCGGTGCGTTAGATGATCAACGGGCAGGTTTCACACTGGTGGGAACAACTGGGCAGCCCCCAGCCGCGTCCGGCGCTGCCCGGGTACCTGTCCACCGACGTGGCCATCGTCGGCGGCGGATTCACCGGTCTGTGGAGCGCCTACTACCTGAAAAAGCTGCAGCCGCTGCTGCGCGTGGTGGTGCTTGAACAACGCCACGTCGGCTACGGGGCCTCGGGACGGAACGGAGGGTGGCTGACCAACTCCATCACCGGCGGTCGGCAACGCCACGTGGCCCGCTTTGGTCGCAGTGGCGCCGAGGCGTTCCAGCAGGCCATGAACCGCAGCGTGGATGAGGTCATCGACGTCTGCCGGGCCGAGGGGATCGACGCCGACATTCAGCGCGGCGGGGAATTCCAAGTCGCCTACACCCCGGCCCAGGAGGCCCGGCTGCGCGCGGATTTTGCGTCCGAGCGCACCTGGGCGCACACCGACGTGCAGCTGCTGCAGGCCGCAGAGGCCCGCGCCCGGATCAACATTGCCGGAACCCGGGCGGCACTGTGGCACCCGCATGCGGCGCGGATCCATCCGGCAAAGCTGGTGACCGGACTGGCCGCGGCGGTGGAACGGCTCGGGGTGGAGATCTACGAAGACACCCGGGTCACCGAGATCCTGCCCCACCTGCTGCACACCAGCCACGGCAGCGTCGCAGCCGAACACATCGTGCGGGCCACCGAGGGGTTCACCGCCGCCCTGCCCGGGCTGCGCCGGCTGTGGCTGCCGATGAACTCCTCAATGATTGTGACCGAGCCGCTGCCGCCAGCGGTGTGGGATGAGCTGAACTGGTCCAAGGGGGAGGTGTTGGGGGACTACGCGCACGTGTACATGTACGCCCAGCGCACCGCCGATGACCGGATCGCCATCGGAGGCCGCGGGGTGCCCTACAAATATGGGTCCCGCACCGACCTCGATGGGCGCACCGCGTCATCGACCGTCGCGGCATTGAGCGGCATCCTGCACCGCTTCTTTCCCGTCACCAGCCAGGCACGCATCGAGCACGCGTGGTCCGGGGTGCTGGGCGTGCCCCGGGACTGGGCGGCAACGGTGGGCCTGGACCGGGACACCGGGCTGGCCTGGGCCGGGGGATACGTGGGTACGGGGGTGAGCGCCACCAATTTGGCCGGACGGACCCTGGCCGACTTGATCCTGGGACGCGACAGCGAGCTGGTGCACCTGCCCTGGGTGGATCGCCAGGCCCGCCGATGGGAACCCGAGCCGCTGCGCTGGCTCGCCACCACCTCACTATATGCGGCCTATCATGCCGCCGACCGGTCTGAGGCCGCCGGACGTGAACGCACCTCGCCGATTGCCCGGATCGCCGATCTCATCACCGGCAAATCTTGAGCTGTTCAATCCGCAATTCGAACATCTGAGATCCTTCCCAGTTAACGCAGAGAGCTTGTTCGCGCTATCCTCCTTAAGAACGATGGCGAACTGTGAGGATCACGAGTACTGTGACCTGAAGTGATTTATTGTTCTGGGATTGGTTATTTTTTGCGACCATTGCAGTGGACATCATGGCCCGTGCAAACCCTGGAATAAGTTATCGAACACCTGCCTAAGGAGAACTATGGAAGAGCGCGTGGCTTTGCGCCAAACTCCGTATCCAATCCCCACGCTGGTCATGATGGGCGGCGCACTTCTTGTCGCCCTGATGTCGGTGGACTGGACCGGATCCGGCCAGGAACGCCCGATCTGGGTTTTCCTGCTGCCGCCAATCTTCGGGTCCGTCGGAAGCCTGCTTGGCCTCGCTCGCCGGGACTACTCCTGGGCGACCGCTTCGGCCATCCTGGGTCTGGGGCTGCTGCCCATGCCCATCATCCTCACCCTGCTTGTTGACGGAATGTAGCGACCCTGTCAATCCAGCTCCGCCCCGCGCCGGAATTACCGGCGCGCCACGGCGTCAGCCATCTGCTGTACGGTCTGGATCAGCAGCGGACGGGGCATCGCGAAATTCATGCGGAGAAAACCCTCCAGGCCGGAACCGCACTCCGCACCGTCCACCACCGCCACCTGGGCCTGCTGCAGCATGAACTGCTGGGCATTGGGCGGCAGGCTGAGCCCGCTGGTGTTCAGCCAGGCCAGATAGGTGCCTTGCGGCGCAAGCCAGTCAATGCCCGGCAGTTGCTCGGACAGCAGTTGCCCCAGCAGGTCACGGTTGCCCTGCAGGTACTGCAGCACTTCATCGCGCCAGGCAGCACCATGATCATAGGCCGCCACGGTCGCCCGCATGCCCGGCAGGGAAGCGCCATGGCTGATGAAAAAACCATACTCCTGCCAGCGCTCAAGATCTTGCGGATTTGAGAAGATCAGCTGCGCGCACTTCAGGCCGGGAATGTTGAAGGTCTTGGACGCCGCGGTCGCAGTGATCGCCTGGCGCGCCGCGGCCGAGTTAACCGAGGCGTAGGGCAGGTGATCCCGTCCGTCAAAGCTGATGGACGCGTGGATTTCATCGGAAAATACCCGTGCGTCGTGCCGGGCCACGATGGCCGAGAGCTCCTCCAGCTCGGTGCGCGAGTACATTTTCCCAACGGGGTTGTGCGGGTTGCACAGAATCACCAGGCCGCCAGCCGGGGCCAGTGCCGTGTCGATGGCGGCCAGATCCATGTGCCAGCCGTGCTCATCCCGCAACATCGGCACTTCAATGACCCGCCGCTGGCGCAGACGCGGGAACTTCAGGAACGGCATGTAGGCGGGGGTGGGCAGCACCACCGGCGCCGCGGGATCAAGGAAATAATCCAGCACGCCGCCCAGCCCGGCCAGCACGTCTCCGATCGGCACGATGTTCTCCACGCCAGGGGCCCAACCGAAGTTCGTCGAATAGTAGTCATTGGTGGCCCGGGCCAGCTCGTGTTCCAGCCACGGGGGAGCGTAACCGGTCAGTTCGGAGGAGGCATACTCCTCCAGCGCCGTGCGGATTGGCGCAGCCAGACCAAAATCCATCTCCGCCACCCAGGCGCCCATGGCGTCGGGAAAACCTGTCCACTTCAGGGACCCGCCCGATCGTAGGGACTGAACACTGCGTTGGTCCCACTGCTTCCAATGCTCCGTCATCAGTCCACCCCGCCCCTAGTTGTACACTCGGAACGCGACTTCGCCCCCGGCAGCGGGGTCGATGCCGCCCAGCACCCGATCCACCACCTGGGCCCGTGCCTGATCCTCAATCGGGTCTTCACTCAGCCGGGTGAGGTACTCCCGGTGCTCAGACAGCGCAGCGATCGCGGCGGTGATATCGGCCTCGCCGACCGGAACATAGTGGGTGGGGCTCTCGTCGGCAAATACCGCGATCATCCGCACGCCGGTCCAGACCGGTTCCTCCAGGTCCGGAAAGATCCAGGAGTTCGCGGCATCGGAGACCGAATCCAGCACTGCCCGGCCGACCGCCTGATGGTCAGCCGAGTTGCGGTTCACTCCACCAAAGGCCCGATCGAAGTTTAGGGTGATGACGACGTCGGGACGGTAGGCCCGGATTTTCTGGGCGAATTTGCGTCGCATCTGCAGGCCGTATTCCAGGCGGCCATCCGGCATTCCGAGGAATTCGAGGTTTTGCACCCCAACATGTCCGATGGCCCGCTGTTGTTCAGCTTCACGCAGTGGACCGGACTGTGCCGGTGCGATGCCCTCGATGCCTGCCTCGCCTGAGGTCGCCAGCACGTAGCTGACTTCCTTGCCTTGCCCGGTCCAGCGATTGACCGCCAGTGCGGTTCCGTATTCGGGGTCATCGGGGTGGGCCATCAGCACCAGGGCCCGGTTCCAGTCCTCATCAAACAGTTCTAGGCTCATGCCGCGATTCTTCCCGATAAGCGGTGACTTGCCAATACTTCAAAAAAATCGCCAGAAGCCAGAAACAGGCGCCGTCCTGCTTGGGTTCCAGGCCAAGGCCAAGGCCTTTGCTTTAGCGGCCCATCAGGGAGGGAAGATAGCGATTCTGGGGCACTGCATGTTAACGAGCTGCCCGTCGGGACGCAGGAATTGCGGACCGTTGGGGTAGTGTCAGCCGTGCCGAGGTTGCTGAGACTAGTCCGAAGACAGCAAGGAACGCGTTGGCCGTCGTCCTGTGTGGAAGTCGTCGTTCGGTCAGTGCTCTGCCGGCTGACCAGCTACCGTTTCATGAAGTGCTCGACCCGGAGGGATCATGAAAGAAACCAACTATGACCATTTCGCCGCTGCGTATTCCACGGAAAACCAGGGTAGCCTGCTCAACGCGTACTACGAGCGACCGGCCATGCTTGAACTTGCCGGAGGCGTTGAGGGGCATCAGGTACTGGATGCCGGATGCGGATCTGGCCCCCTCATGGAAGAACTGCGCAATCGGGGCGCCAATGTTGTTGGCTTCGATGCCAGCGCAGCCATGATCGACCTCGCCCGCAGCAGGCTCGGTTCGGCGGCAGATTTGTCGGTTGCAGACCTTAGCCGGCCACTTTCCTATTCCGATGATTCATTCGACGAGGTAATGGCATCCCTGGTTCTTCATTACCTGAAAGATTGGGTGGCGCCGCTTAGGGAATTTCGTCGCGTGCTTCGGCCCGATGGGCGGTTGATCGTATCCGTCAATCACCCAATCCTTTACCCGTGGACTCGCCCGGGCCAAGACTACTTCAAGCTCACCCGGTACAGCGATGAACTCACCTTCGACGGTCAATCCGCGAAGCTCACTTACTGGCACCGCCCGCTGCACATGATGACCGACGCCTTTTCGGAAGCTGGATTTCGAATCGAGGTGCTCAGCGAGCCAGGGTATTCGCCCGAAGCTCCCGCGGAAATCATTCCGCCTCAGTTCAAGGACCGAACCGCGTTTTTGAGTTTCATCTTCTTCGTTCTACGTCCCAATGGGTAGCGAGAAAGCCGCCAGCAGCCGCCTCCGGTGCTCAACCGACGATCTCTGAAAGTTCCAGCCAGCGTTCCTCAAGTTCATCGACCTGCTCCTGCAGTTCCCGCAATTCGGCCGTGAACTTTCCCAAGGCCTCATAGTCGCTTTGATCGTGCGCGGCCATCTTCTCGTGCAGCTTGCCGATCTTCTCGTTCAGCTGGCCCACCTTGCGCTCGTTGGCGTTCATTTCCTTCTGGGCCGCACGGATCTCGGCACCCGAGGGGCCAGCGGTCTTGGGCACCTGCGCTGCCCCGGCCTCGGGCTTGGCTCCGGAGCCGGATTCCTGGGCCTCGCGCAAACGCAGGTATTCATCGACGCCGCCTGGCACGTGGCGGAAGTGCCCTTCAAGGATTGCGTACTGCTGATCCGTGACGCGCTCCAACAGGTAGCGGTCGTGGGAAACCACAATCAGGGTGCCCGGCCAGGAATCGAGCAGGTCTTCCAGGGCGGCGAGCATGTCGGTATCCACATCGTTGGTGGGCTCATCCAGGATCATCACGTTCGGTTCGTTCATGAGGATCATCAGCAGCTGCAGGCGCCGGCGCTGTCCGCCGGAGAGCTCGGCGACCTTGGTGGACAGGTGCGCCCGGGAAAAGCCCAGGCGCTCCAGCAGCTGTGCCGGGGTCAGATCCTTGCCATCGACGTTAAAAGTGGTGCTGAAGCGGGAGAGCACCTCACGAACCTTGTCCTGGCCAATTTTCTGAAGTTCCCGAAACTGCTGGTCCAGTACGGCCAGCTTCACGGTCTTGCCCCGCTTGATTCGCCCGCTGCTGGGTTCCACGGTGCCGGCAATCAGGCCCAGCAGGGTGGATTTACCCGCGCCATTGGCGCCCAGGATGCCGGTTCGTTCGCCCGGACCGATCCGCCAGGTGAACGGCTTGAGGATTTGCCGGCCGTCAAAGCTGACTGACGTGTCGATCAGGTCCACCACATCCTTGCCGAGCCGGGCGGTGGCCATCTTCTTCAGCTCGATCGGGTTGCGGACCTCTGGCACATCGGTGATCAGCTGGTTGGCCGCCTCGATGCGGAACTTTGGTTTTGAGGTGCGGGCCGGGGCGCCGCGGCGCAGCCAGGCCAGTTCCTTCTTCATCATGTTCTGGCGCTTGGATTCGGTCACCGCTGCAATCCGGTCACGCTCCACCCGCTGCAGCACATAGGCCGCATAGCCGCCCTCGAAGGGCTCGACGATCTGGTCGTGCACTTCCCACGTGGTGGTGCACACCGCATCCAGGAACCAGCGGTCGTGCGTGACCACCATCAGCCCGCCGGTGTTCTTGGCCCAGCGGTGGTTCAGGTGCTGTGCCAGCCAGGCGATGCCCTCCACGTCCAGGTGGTTGGTCGGCTCGTCGAGGATGATCACGTCCCAGTCCTCGACCAACAGCGCGGCCAGTGCCACCCGGCGACGCTGACCGCCGGAGAGCGTGGATATCTTCGCTTCCCATTCCAGGTCGGAGACCAGCCCGGCGATGATGTCGCGGATCTTGGGGTCCGAGGCCCATTCGTGTTCGGCCTGGTTGCCCACGACCGATTCGCGCACTGACAGGGCCTCGTCCAGGGTGTCGGCCTGATCCAGGACCCCCACCCGCAGCCCCGAACGCTGCGTGACCCGGCCCGAGTTGGGCTCCAGCCGTCCGGCAAGCATGCGCAGCAGCGAGGACTTGCCGTCGCCGTTGCGCCCCACCACGCCGATGCGGTCGCCGTCGGAAATGCCGATGGTTACCGAATCAAAGACGGTGTGGGTGGGATATTCCAGATGCAGGGCTTCGCCCCCGAGTAAATGTGCCACGTCTCCAGTCTACGAACCGGTACCAAATCGATGAATACCACCTCCATGACGCGATTGAGACTGTGCCGCTTGTCACAGGCTGCGGATGGGGCGAATGCCGGAATGGCCAGTCTGCGCGTGTGGGCGTAAGCGGCGAAGGGGGTCTGGGAACAAGGGAACTCGGGCAGGGGAGAAGCGTGTGCTCCCCTCGTCTTAAAGACGCAGGAATCCCGTGCGGGGCACGGCGATTTGTGATTTCACTACGCGCGGTGATCATGGCAGAATAATGAACTGTGCTTGACCCGGGCAGCCGGTGCCGGAGCACGATCCGCCCTGGTGTAATGGCAACACGCCAGCCTTTGGAGCTGTGCATTCTAGGTTCGAATCCTAGGGGCGGAACTCACGGCCAGTATGGCCCTGCCCACTGCGTTCATGCGATGTTCATTCCGCGCGCTAGACTATCCCATGGGTTTCTCAATATAGGCACGAGAGCCTTGAAACGACATCGCAGGAGAACACAACTTGAGCGATCAGGTCAACGCACCAGTAGCTGTCATCGTCCTCGCCGCAGGCGCCGGTACCCGAATGAAATCGGCGAAACCCAAAATTATGCACGAGATCGCCGGTCGCTCCATGGTGGTCCATGCATTACACGCGGCAGCGGCTCTGGAACCGAAGAACCTGGTCGCCGTGGTGCGCCACCAGCGTGATCTGGTCGCCGCGCACATCCTGGACCACTTCCCGCAGCTGACCATCGCGGATCAGGACGAGGTGCCTGGCACCGGCCGCGCCGTGCAGCAGGGACTGCAGGCCGTGGACGGATACCCGGAGGGCACTGTCGTGGTGACTTACGGGGATGTGCCGCTGCTGACCAGCGAAGTCCTCAAGGACCTGGTTGCCGTCCACGAAGCCCAGGGCAACGCGGTCACCGTGCTGACCACCGAACTGGATGACCCCACCGGCTACGGCCGAATCCTGCGCGACGCGCAGGGGGATGTCACCGCGATTCGTGAACAAAAGGATGCGACCGCCGAGGAACTGGCGGTGAAGGAAATCAATTCCGGCATCTACGCGTTCGACGCCGCCATGCTCACCAGCGCACTGCAGGAAGTGACCACCGAGAACGCGCAGGGTGAAATGTACCTGACCGACGTGCTGGCCATCGCCCGCAACCGCGGCGGCCGGGTGGCTACCGCCCAGATTTCGGACCGCTGGCAGATCGAGGGCGCCAACGACCGCGTCCAGGTTCAGCGTCTGGGCCAGGTGCTCAACGAGCGGCTGTGCGAGCACTGGATGCGCCAGGGCGTGACCATCATCGACCCCTCCAGCACCTGGATCGACACCACTGTGGTGCTCAGCCAGGACGTGACCATCAAGCCCGGCACCCAGCTGCACGGCAACACCATGATCGGCACCGGCGCGGTGATCGGCCCGGACACCACCTTGACCAACGTGGTCGTCGGCCAGAACGCCACCATCAAGCGCACCGACGCCACCGACTCGCGCATCGGGGAAGGGGCCACCGTCGGCCCGTTCACCTACCTGCGCCCCGGCACCGAGCTCGGCTCGGACGGAAAGATCGGCGCCTTCTATGAGACGAAGAACGTCAGCATCGGACGCGGCTCCAAACTCTCGCACCTCGGCTACGCCGGGGACGCTGAAATCGGTGAGTACACCAACATCGGGTGTGGCAACATCACCGCAAACTACGACGGCGTGAAGAAGCACCGGACCAAGATCGGTTCGCACGTGCGCACCAGCTCGAACACCGTGTTCGTGGCCCCGGTCGAAATCGGGGACGGCGCGTACACCGGTGCCGGAGCCGTCGTCCGCAAGAACGTCCCGGCCGGTGCCCTGGCACTGTCCGTGGCTCCGCAGCGCAACTCCGAAGGGTGGACCCTGGCCAAGCGCCCGGGCAGCGCCTCGGCAGACGCTGCCTTCAAGGCGGCCCTGGACACCTCGGATATCGAGTAGCCAGGCATCCCCCGGAATTTCCTCAGAAACCACCTCTACGTGATAGCGAAGCGAGCGAGAAAGCAAACCCATGAGTGAAATTAGCCATAACGTCGACAAGAAGCTGGTCTTGGCGACCGGCCGCGCCCACCCGCAGCTTGCGGAAGAAGTGGCGAAGGCACTGGACACCGAACTGCTTCCGTTGAACGCCTACGATTTCGCCAATGGTGAGATCTACGTTCGCTCGGACGAGTCGGTGCGCGGCAAGGACGTCTTTTTGATGCAGTCCTATCCGGCACCGCTGAACAACTGGCTGATGGAACAGCTGATCATGATCGACTCGATGAAGCGGGCCAGCGCCCAGCGCATCACCGTGGTCGCCCCGTTCTACCCCTACGCCCGCCAGGACAAGAAGGGCCGCGGCCGCGAGCCGATCTCGGCCCGCCTGGTGGCCGACCTGTTCAAGGCCGCCGGCGCGGACCGCATCATCTCCTGCGACCTGCACACCGCGCAGATCCAGGGCTTCTTCGACGGTCCGGTTGACCACCTCTTCGCTTTCCCGCTGCTGGCCGACTACATCCGCGACATCGTCGAGGATGACAAGATCACCGTGGTTTCCCCGGACACCGGACGCGTGCGCGTGGCAGAGCAGTGGGCCGAACGCCTGGGCGGCGCCCCGCTGGCGTTCGTGCACAAGTCCCGCGATCTGACCATGCCGAACCAGGCCGAGTCCAAGACCGTGGTCGGCCAGGTCAAGGGCCGCACCGCGGTGTTGATTGACGACATGATCGACACCGGCGGCACGATCGCCGGGGCGGTGCGCGTGCTGAAGGAAGCCGGCGCGAAGGACGTCATCATCGCCGCCACCCACGCCGTGTTCTCCGAGCCGGCCTCCCAGCGCCTGGCCGAATGCGGTGCCCGTGAGGTCGTGGTGACCAACACGCTGCCGATCCCGGAGGAAAAGCGCTTCGAGAACCTGACCGTGCTGTCCATCGCACCGCTGCTGGCCCGCGCCATCAGCGAAGTGTTCAAGGACGGTTCGGTGACCAACCTGTTCGACGGCCGCGCCTAAGCGCAGCTGAACTTCCACGACCGCTGGCCGGCCCCCGCTCCCGGGGTGCCGGCCAGCGGTCTTTAGGAAGGTGCCCGGCGGCCCGGCTCAGTTCACCGCAAAGGGGTCGGCCAGGGTTGCGGCGAGGGAAGCTTCCAGCAGTTCGCGCAGCGCCGCCTGGTCCACACCCTCAAGCCGGGTCAAATACAGGCACGCCTTGCTCGCCTTGTATTTGCCCAGTCGTTTCAGCAGCTGCGGCCACCGCTGGGCAAAGTCGCTGACCAGGTAGATGGTGTGCCGACTCGCGCCCGGGGCAAAGGCCAGCAACGGGGCCTGCCCCCCATGGCCGGTGGCATACCGGTACTCGTACTGCCCGAAGCCGATAATGCGTCCGGCCCACACCACCGGTTCCTGCCCACTGATCTGCCCGAACAGCTCCAGCAGCTGCTCGACCTCAGTGCGGCGTGGACCGCTGGCGCGATCCAGAACCGGCCCGACGGGCAGATCCGAGGGTGACATTGCCGGTTCCTTGCCTGCCATGATCGTCCTTCCGAAAAACAGCTGATTGTTCGCCATCCTATGCGATGACGCGCACCCCATGGACGGTGCCGGAGCGCTGGCCCACCGACTTGCCGGGCTTCCCGCCGTGTGTTTCCGGCAACAGGTTTTCATCCAGCGCGCAGGCACTGCTAGAATTATTGACTGTGCCCAGGCGAGGGGACCGGCTGTCAAAAGCCGGGACCGTTATCGACAAGGCCGGAAACGCTCGGTGAGAACCACTTCGGTGGGCTTTGTGCCGATGCTTCCCTGGTCCACGCGAGGGCGACAACGAAGCATTGAACAACCGAAGGAGAACACCATGAGCTCTGTAAACCTCGACGCCATCGTCCGCGAAGACTTCGGCAAGGGCGCTGCCCGCCGTGCCCGCCGCGATGCCAAGATCCCTGCCGTGGTCTACGGCGCAAGCTCCCAGCCGCTGCACGTGCTGCTGCCGGCCCAGGAAACCACCCTGGCCGTCCGCGACCGCTCCGTTGAGCTGGTCCTGAACGTGGATGGCAAGGAAGTCAAGACCACCGTCAAGGAGCTGCAGATCAACGCGCTGAGCCGCAACATCGATCACATCGACCTGATGGTTGCCGCCTAAGCAACGCAGTAGACCCATAGCTGATCATCATGAGTGATGAGACCTGGCTGGTAGCCGGGCTCGGGAATCCCGGGCCCGGCTACGCTGGCAATAGACACAATGTCGGGCACATGGTGCTCGACGAACTGGCCTCCCGCGTGGGCGGCAAGTTCAAATCCCATCCTTCACGCGCCCAAATCATCCAGGGCCGCATGGGAATCGGCGGGCCACGCCTCGTACTGGCCAAGCCCGGCACCTATATGAACCTATCGGGTCAACCGGTGGGCAAACTGGCGAAGTTCTTCTCCGTCAGCCCCGACCACGTGATCGTCGTGCACGACGAGGTCGACATCCCCTTCGAGCAGATCAAGCTCAAGCAGGGCGGGGGAGTGGGCGGACACAACGGCCTGCGGGATATCTCCAAGGCACTGGGCACCAAAGACTACCTGCGCGTGCGGGTTGGCGTAGGTCGTCCACCTGGCCGCATGGAGACCGCGGACTGGGTGCTGCGCGACTTTTCCAAGACCGAACGCGCCAGCCTGCCGCTGCATTTGGACCGTGCGGCCGACGCGGTGGAAAGCCTGATCACCCAGGGCCTGGAACGCACACAACTAAAATTCCACGGCTCCTAAAATACCTAGTCAACCCCGTTTGCCAAGAGTACGCGCAAGCAATCTACCAAGCAGTAATAGTCCAGTTGTGCGCCAAAAAGTATGGCTATATTCTCTCATTCGGCTTCGGTTGAGAGGCCGATGAAGTCGCCGACAGCTGACAGGCCTCCCCCAAGTACGGCCTAACTCCCCCAAGAGTCAGTTGTCGGCGTCTTCGCGTTAACGGGCAGGGGCCGCTAACTAAGGACCGGCTTAGGTGTCAGTTCGCGGATGAGGTGGAATAATTAGCCCATGTTCGCTTTCCCTAATCATTGCGCGGGGAGAGGCCACCACCACCACCGGAGGGACACGTGCATTTGGCAAGTAGCACCACTTCGACCCTGCAGCCGCCATTGACGAGTCAGGAAGTCGCGCGGATCAAGGCAGACTTCCAGATTCTCGATCAACCGGTCTCTGGCCACGAGTTGGTCTACCTGGACTCCGGGGCCACCAGCCAAAAACCGCGCTGCGTCTATGAGGCCGAGCAGCATTTCTACGAAACCGCCAACGCGGCGGTGCACCGTGGTGCGCACAGCCTGGCTGTGGAGGCCACCGACGTCTTCGAAAACGCCCGTGCGACGGTCGCCTCCTTCATTGGGGCGGCACCAAACGAGCTGGTGTGGACCTCGAATGCCACCGAGGCGTTGAACCTGCTGACCTACTCCTTCTCCAACGCCTCACTGGGCCGCGGGGGAGCGGAGGCCCGCCGCTTCGCCTTTGGCCCGGGCGACGAGATCCTGGTCACCGAACTGGAACACCACGCGAATCTGATCCCGTGGCAGGAGCTGGCCTTCCGCACCGGCGCCACGCTGCGCTACGTCCCGGTCAGTGACCAGGGGGTGCTGCGCTACGACCTGTTGGACGAGCTGGTCACCGAACGCACCAAGGTGGTCGCCTTCACCCACGTCTCGAACGTGCTGGGCACCGTGATCGACGTACCGAAGTTCGTGCAGGCCGCCCGCCGGGTCGGGGCCCTGACGGTGCTCGACGGTTGCCAATCGGTTCCACACCTGCCGGTGAACGTGAAGAGCCTGGACGTGGACTTCATGGCCTTCTCCGGGCACAAGATGCTCGGCCCCACAGGCATCGGGGCCCTCTACGGCCGGGCCGAACTGCTCGACGCGATGCCCCCGTTCCTCACCGGTGGATCCATGATTACCCTGGTGGACATGGAACACGCCGAATACCTGCCCTCGCCCCAGCGCTTTGAGGCCGGAACCCAGCGGGTCTCCCAGGCCCACGGCCTGGCCACCGCGGCCAGCTACCTGGACGAAATCGGCATGCAGCGCATCGCCGAATGGGAAGAGCGCCTGGGAGGGCTGCTGTTGCAGGGCCTGGCGAACCTTGAAGGCGTGCGGGTCTTCGGTCCCACCGATGCCCCGCGCATCGGCACAGTCCCATTTGAAGTCACCGGCGTGCATCCGCACGACGTGGGCCAGTACTTGGACTCGCGGGGCATTGCGGTACGGGTGGGCCACCATTGCGCCCAGCCGCTGCACCGGGCCCTGGGCGTCACCGCCACCACCCGCGCCAGCACCTATTTGTACAACACCGAAGAAGACATCGCCCGGCTCATCGAAGCCGTCGGCTCGGTTCGAAAGTATTTTGGAGTCTAAGTGAACGACCTCGATCAGCTCTACCAACAGGTCATCCTGGACCACGCCAAGACGCGCACCGGATCCCCGTTGCAGCAGCCCGGCCAGGGCCACCGGCACGGCGAATCCCACCAGCACAATCCCATCTGCGGGGACCAGATCAAGGTCCGTGTCGAACTGGGCGAGGACGGGGGCCTGCAGACCATCAGCTGGGAAGGGGAAGGGTGCTCGATTTCCATGGCCTCGGCCTCGGTGCTCACCGAGCTGGCCACCGGGTTGAGCCGTGATGAATTCATGGAGCGCCTGGGGCTCTTCCGTGAGATGATGCGCTCCCGCGGAACCGCCACCCCCGATGAGGAGGCCCTGGAGGACGCGGCCGCCTTTGTCGGGGTCTCCAAGTTCCCGGCACGGGTCAAATGCGCCATGCTTTCCTGGGTGGCCGCAGAGGCCGCCCTGCTGGCCGCCAACGGCCAATAGCACGCTGGCAGGCCGTAGCAACGGCGCGGTGCCCGGAGGAACACGTCAGCCCTTGGAAACCACTGGTTTCCAAGGGCTGAAGTGTTCATCAGGACAGTTGCCGTACCGGTCTCACGCCCGCAGGAGGCGTGAGCAAATCAGCTGTCCTGCTGGTAGACGTCCGGGATCCCGTCCTTGTTTTCGTCCCGGGTTTCACGTTCGTGGATGACCCGGTAGCGGCGGTTACGCGGCACCAGCCACAGTGCGCCGAGGATCGCGGCGACAAACGATCCGGTAAGGATGGCCACCTTCGCATGCTCGTAGTGCGGGGACTGCAGGCCGAAGGACAGCTCGGAGACCAGAAGCGAGACGGTGAAGCCGATGCCGGCCAGCAGCGTCACGCCCAGCAGGTCGCCCCACTTGGTGTCCTCATCCAGGGAAGCCTTGGTGAACTTGGTCAGCACCCAGGTCGAACCCATGATGCCGATCGGCTTGCCGACCACCAGGCCGATGACAATGCCCCAGAACACCGGATCCAGGAACAGTTCGCCAGCCGATTCCATGCCCACTACCGAGACACCGGCGGAGAAGAAGGCGAACACCGGGATCGCGAACCCACTGGACAGTGGCCGGAAGCGGTGCTCGAACTCTTGGGCCAGTCCCCGTCCGCGCCCCGGGTGGCGGCGCTTGACCGGTACGCAGAAGCCCAGAACCACGCCGGCAATGGTGGCGTGGATCCCCGAACCGAAAACGAAGATCCAGGTCAGTACGCCCAACGGCAGCAACAGCAGCCAAGCCGCCCAAGCATGGTTGGCGAAGAGCTTGCCGAAGGCGTAGGCCAGGATGGTAAACGCGGCAATCGGGATCAGGGCCAGGCCCAGGTAATTCAGCTTCAGCTCGTCGGTGAAGACAAACGCGATGATCACGATCGCGATCAGGTCATCGACCACGGCCAGGGTCAGCAGGAAGATGCGCAGCGCGGTGGGCAGGGCCGAACCGATGACGGCCAGCACCGCGACTGCGAACGCAATATCGGTGGCGGTGGGAATCGCCCAGCCGCGCAGGGTTTCCTCACCGGCGGAGAAGTTGATGATCGTGTAGAACAGGGCCGGGACCAGTACGCCGCCAAACGCGGCCGTCACCGGCACAACGGCGGTCTTGAAACGCCGCAGGTCGCCGATCACGAATTCCTTCTTCAGCTCCAACCCGGTGAGGAAGAAGAAGATGGCCAGCAAGGCATCGGCCGCCCAGTGTCCGAGGGACAGATCCAGGTTCACGCCGAAGATCTCGGGCCCGAAGTGGAAGTCGCGCAACGCGAAGTATGAATCGCTCCAGGGGGTGTTGGCCCAGATCAGGGCCAGAACCGCACCGGCGATCAGCAGCATCCCGCCGACGGTTTCCTTGCGCAGGATCTTGCCGATGCGGATGAATTCGGGATAGCTCGGGCGGGAGAACAGGCGGTGCTGTCCTGGCGAGGGTGTTTGGGGCATGAAGGGTCTCGCTTACTACTTGGATGAACATTTTCCGCCGACCAGACTTCCCGGCACACCAAAGACAACAGTATCGATTTGAGCCGCAGCTCACAAGCAAAGCCCGGCGTCCACCGACGTCGTGGTCACCGGGCCTTGGGCTGGCGGGAAGAACGGACTTACTTCGACAACCAGGCGTTGACCTGGGCTGCCTGCATGTTCAGGGCCTTGCCCAGGTACGGCTCGGCCGCCGAAGCGATCTTGCCGCCAATGAACGGAATGGAGGAGGAGACTTTTGCCTCAATGGCGAAATTGGTGCCCTCGGCGTTCGCGTCCAACGCCTCCGAGCCACTGACGCTCACCGGCACCCCGCCCACCGAGATGTCCACCGTGGCGGTGCGGCTGCCCGAGGCATCCGGGGCGCCCCACTTCTCGGTCTGAGTGACTTCCACGGAGGAGCCAACGAACTTCTTGGCCATGTCCGGCACCCGATCGGTGGGCAACGCGCGCACGGTGATCAGGGTAAAAGCGCCAGCGGTGTCGCCCTGGACGGAGAAGTCGGTCAGGGTTCCCTTGGCCAGGGTGGTCAGGTGCTCGGCGAACTCGCGGTTCGTCAGCGTGGCGATAATGTCGGAAACCGGGTGGGGAATCTGGGTGCTAGCGTTCAGTGCCATGGATGCGTTGCCAATCCTTTGTTATTCGCTGCGGGTACCCACCGGTTAATGTTCCCGGTGAATCGATCACAATCTAGCCTACCGGCCAGCACCGGTTGGGTAGGCTAGGAGGGCATGGCGAAACACCATTTGATCTGTTGCGCGGCCCCCGGAACCCCGAAGGCCGCCCGTCGTGCTGCGCGCATGCCCGTCACCGACATGTCCGCCCCCGACATGCCCAGCGTCGAGATGCCCCACCCAGAATTGCCGCGAGAGGACCGTTGACTGTCATGACCCTGCACGGACTGCATGATTTCCTGCGCACCGAGACGTCATTCAAGAGGATCCACGAGAACGCCGCCCGACCCTATTCCACGCGCAGCACCGAGATTGAGATCGCCGCGCCCGCCGGGATGCGCGCCATCCTCAGCGCCCAAGTCAGTGACGCGCTGGTCGCCGCCGAGCATGAGGGGGTGGTGCTGGTTGTCACCGCCACCGGGCGGGAGGCCGAGGAGGTCTCCGAATCGCTGGGCGCCTACATGGACCGGGCCTCGGTCGCCGAGTTCCCCTCATGGGAAACCCTGCCGCACGAACGGCTTTCCCCGCGCAGCGACACCGTGGGCCGGCGCCTGGAGGTGCTGCGCCGGCTGCATGACGGCGATCCGAACCTGAAGGTGATCATCGCCCCGATCCGCGCGGTCCTGCAGCCGCTGGTGCAGGGACTGGGACAGCTGCGTCCGGTGCAGCTGGAGCTGGGGGCCGAACCCGGGTTCGACCAGGTGATCAAGGACCTGGCCGCGGCGGCCTACGCCCGGGTGGACATGGTGACCCACCGCGGGGAGTTTGCGGTGCGCGGCGGCATCATCGACGTCTTTCCCCCGACCCTGGACCACCCGGTGCGCATCGACTTCTTCGGTGACGAGATCGACACCATGCGCTACTTCTCGATCGCTGACCAGCGCTCCATGAGCGACCAGGCGCCGGAGCACATCACCGCCACCCCCTGCCGCGAACTGCTGATCACCCCGAAGGTGATGAGCCGGGCCGCGAAACTGGCCGATCAGTTCCCCGCAGCCACCGAAATGCTGACGAAGATCGCCGGGGGCATCGCCGTGGAGGGCATGGAGTCCCTCGCCCCGGTGCTGGTGGACAAGATGGTGCCGCTGCTCTCGCTGCTGCCGGCCTCCTCGGTGGCGCTTGTCATGGAGCCAGAACGGGTGCGCACCCGGGCCCACGACCTGAATGAGACGAACGCCGAATTTTTGGCCGCCGCCTGGGCCTCGGCCTCCGATGGGGCCACTGCGCCGCTGGATCTGTCCACCGCGGAGGCCGGGCGCCAGCTGGCCTCGGGCGACTTCGCCTCGTTGAGCGAGACGGTGGAGCACGCCGCGGCGGCCCAGGTTTCCTGGTGGGCGGTGACCTCACTGGGCGCCGATGAGGAACTGGAGCTGGGAGCCGAAACCATCCGGGTGCACGCCCGCGAACCGCGCGGCTACCAGGGGGACATCGAGGAAATGATGGCGTTCATCTCCTCCCGGATCCGCGATGAGTGGCGCCTGGTGGTCGCCACAGAGGGCCCCGGCCCGGCCGCCCGGCTCTCCCAGCTGTTCCACGAATACCAGATCCCGGCCCACCGGGTGGAGCAGATCTCCCAGGACCCCACCCCGGGGCTGATTGAGATCACCCAGGCGCAGGCCGGACGCGGGTTCGTGTTCGATGAGCTGAAGTTCGGCCTGCTCACCGAGGCCGACCTGCTGGGCCGCTCCAGCGCCTACGCCCCGCGCGCCGGCAAGAAGATGACCGCCAAGCGCAAACGCAACGCGGTGGACCCGCTGTCCCTGGTCGCCGGGGACTACATCGTGCATGAGCAGCACGGCATCGGCAAGTTCGTGGAGCTGGTGGCCCGCAAGGTCGCCGGGTCCTCCAAGGACGCCAGGCGCGAATACCTGGTGGTGGAGTACGCCCCCTCCAAGCGCGGCGCCCCCGGGGACCGCTTGTTCGTGCCCATGGACCAACTGGACACCATCACCCGCTACGTGGGCGCCGAATCACCCAGCCTGTCCAAGATGGGCGGGTCGGACTGGTCGAACACGAAGTCCAAGGCCCGCAAGGCGGTCAAGCAGATCGCTGGGGACCTGATCAAGCTGTACTCGGCGCGCATGGCCAGCCGCGGCCACGCCTTTGGATCCGACACCCCCTGGCAGTCGGAGCTGGAGGAGGCCTTCGCCTATGTGGAGACCCCGGACCAGCTCACCGCCATCAACGAGGTGAAGGCCGATATGGAAAAGCAGGTCCCGATGGACCGGCTGATCTCCGGGGACGTGGGCTTTGGCAAGACCGAGATCGCGGTGCGCGCCGCCTTCAAGGCGGTGCAGGACTCCAAGCAGGTGGCCCTGCTGGTGCCCACCACGCTGCTGGCTTCCCAGCACTACCAGACCTTCACCGAACGCTACTCCGGATTCCCTGTGCGGGTGAAGGCGCTCTCGCGCTTCCAGACCGCCAAGGAAGCCAAGGAGGTGCTCGCCGGGCTGAAGGACGGCAGCGTGGACATCGTCATCGGCACCCACCGGCTGCTGTCCAAGAACGTGGAGTTCAAGAACCTGGGCCTGGTGATCATCGACGAGGAGCAGCGCTTCGGCGTGGAGCACAAGGAGGAGCTGAAGAAGCTGCGCACCAACGTGGATGTGCTGGCCATGAGCGCCACCCCGATCCCGCGCACCCTAGAGATGAGCCTGACCGGGATCCGGGAAACCTCCACGCTGGCCACCCCGCCGGAGGAGCGCCACCCGGTGCTCACCTATGTGGGACCACGCACCGACAAGCAGATCTCCGCGGCGATCCGCCGCGAGCTGATGCGTGACGGTCAGGTGTTCTTCGTGCACAACCGGGTCTCCTCGATTGAGCGGGTCGCCGCCGAACTGCGCGAGCTGGTGCCCGAGGCGCGGGTTGAGGTGGCCCACGGCAAGATGAGTGAATCCCGTCTGGAACGGATCATCCAGGACTTCTGGGAACGCAAGTTTGATGTGCTGGTTTCCACCACCATCATCGAAACCGGCCTGGACATCTCCAACGCGAACACGCTGATCGTGGACCGGGCCAACAACTACGGCCTGTCCCAGCTGCACCAGCTGCGCGGGCGCGTGGGCCGGGCCCGGGAACGGGCCTACGCCTACTTCCTGTGGGACGCCGAAAAGCCGCTGGGCGAGGTGGCCCTGGAGCGGCTGAAGGCGGTCGCGGCGCACAATGAACTCGGCTCGGGCTACCAGCTGGCGATGAAGGACCTGGAACTGCGCGGGGCGGGCAACCTGCTGGGCGGGGAACAGTCCGGGCACATCGCCGGGGTGGGCTTCGACCTGTACCTGCGCCTGGTCGGGGAGGCCGTGGCCGACTACAAGGGGGAGGGGGACACCGAGCCGGCGGAAATGAAGATCGAGCTGCCGGTCAACGCCCACCTGCCCCACGACTACGTGCCCGGCGAACGGCTGCGCCTGGAGGCGTACCGCAACATCGCCTCGGCCGAGACCCCCGAGGCGCTGGCCGAGGTGGGGGAGGAGCTGGTGGACCGCTACGGCAAGATGCCGGCCCCGGTGCAGAACTTGTTGCGGGTGGCCGGGCTGCGGATCCGGGCCCGGGCAGCGGGCCTGAGCGACATCCAGCTGATCGGCAACCACGTGAAGGTCGCCCCGGCGAAGATCGAGGACCTGCCCGCCTCCCGCCAGGTGCGCCTGGAGCGGCTGTACCCGGGGGCGGCGAACAAGCCGGCGCTGAACGCGATCTTCTTCGACCGTCCGCGCACCGCCCCGGTGGGCGGACGCCCGCTGGCCGACGAGGAGATCCTGGACTGGGCCGAACAGCTGCTCTACAACCTGTTCGAAACCCAGCCGGCCCCCTCGGCCGCCGGCACCGGGGCCTGATCCCACCAGCCCGTTCCTGCCGGCCCGCGCGCCGGCCGGACCGGGCGGTAGGCCCACGGACCGGGGGAACGAAAAAGGTGGATGGATCCGTGCGGATCCATCCACCTTTTTGCCGGTGCGGTGACTAACGTCGCGGCAGGTCTTAGTCGTTCTGATGCATGGTGACTTCGGCCGAGTCGGCGCGCCCCATCAGGTGCATTGGAATGGCGAAGCCCAAAGAGACCAGGGCGAAGCACAGGATCGAGGGGATCCAGGCGTTGTCCAGCGACCAGAACGACAGGGCGTAGATGCCACCGGCGAACATGACGAAGAAGATCACAAAGCTGATGACGTTGCCAACCAGGCGACCCTCGCCGGAGTGGGAGACGTTCTTGTCGTTCGAGTACACTATTTCTCCTTGTGGAACGAAAACCTGCGGCCGGTTAGTACCCGGTCCCGCCTTGTCCTCCCTCTAGGATAGCAACTCCTGAGCTGGACCCAAGACGGGTGGCGCCGGCGGCGATCATGGCCCGCGCGGTTTCCAAGGTGCGCACCCCGCCGGAGGCCTTGACGCCCATCTGTTCGCCCACGGTGCGGCGCATCAGCTCCACATCCTCCACGGTGGCCCCGCCGGTGGAGAAGCCGGTGGAGGTCTTCACGAAGTCGGCGCCCGCGGACTTGGCGGAGGTGCAGGCCAGCACCTTGGCCGACTCGTCCAGCAGGGCGGTTTCAATGATGACCTTCAAGATCGCCCCGCCCTCATGCACTGCCTGGGCGACCGCGAAGATGTCGTTGACCAGGGCGTCCCCATCCCCGCGCAGCGCGGCGGCCACGTCGATGACCATGTCAATTTCGTTCGCGCCGTCGGAGATCGCCTGCTTGGCCTCAAACACCTTGGTTTCGGTGGTGCTGGCCCCCAACGGGAAGCCGATGACCGAGCAGGTGAGCACGTCACTGCCGGCCAGCTCACGGGCAACGGTGGAAACCCACAGCGGGTTCACGCACACCGACTTGAAGTGGTACTGCTTGGCCTCGGTACAGATCTGCACGATCTGCTCCCGGGAGGCGTTCTGCGCCAGCAGCGTGTGGTCGATGTACCCGGCAATGTCCTGGGCGGAAAGTTCGGTCATGATCATCCTTGCCAATCGTTGGGGCTGCGGTCCATGGGCCGCAGCCGAACACTAAAAGCGAACTGTGAAATCGTGGGGTCCCTTCAGGACCTGCGGGTGGGGGTTAGCTGTCGGCGAAAAATTCGGCGAGCTCGGCCTTGATGGCCACGCACTCGGCGGTAGCCTGCTCACGCAGTGCGCCCACCGGGGCTCCTGGATCCACCGGCACGATGGTCTCGATGTAGCACTTGAGTTTCGGCTCGGTGCCGGAGGGACGGATGATGACCCGGGCCCGATTGGCGGTGTGCAGCACCACCGCATCGGTGGCCGGCAGCTCCGCGCCTGCGCGGGCCAGGTCCACCACCTCGCTGACCGGTGCCCCGGCCAGGGTGCGCGGGGCGTGCGTGCGCACCCGCTGCATCAGCACGGGGATCCGCCCCAGGTCGGTGAAGCGCAGTGAGAGCTGGTCGGTGACATGCACACCGTGGGCCGCGGCCAGTTCCTCCAGACGCCGGGCCAGGCTCGAACCGGCGGCCTTCAGCTCACTGGCCAGTTCGGCCAGCACCAGCCCAGCCGATATCCCGTCCTTGTCCCGCACCAGTTCCGGGGCCACGCAGTAGCCCAGGGCCTCCTCGTAGCCGAAGCCCAGGTGCGGAACCCGGGAGATCCACTTGAAACCGGTCAGTGTCTGGATGTGCCGGCGTCCGGCGGCGGCCGCGATCGAGCCCAGCATCCGGGAGGAAACAATCGAGTTGGCCAGCACCGCGCCCTCGGGCAGGCGCGGTGCCAGGTAGTCGCCCAGCAGCCATCCCACCTCGTCCCCGCGCAGCATCCGCCATCCGGACTCGGTGTGCACCGCAGCGGCGCAGCGGTCCGCGTCCGGGTCGTTGGCGATCACCAGGTCCGCCTCCAGCCGCTGGGCCAGCTGCAGGGACAGGTCGATGGCCCCGGGTTCCTCAGGGTTCGGGAACGCGACGGTGGGGAACTGCGGGTCCGGTTCGGCCTGTTCCGGCACCTGGTGCACGTCGCTGAAGTCGGCCCCGGCCAGGGCCTGGGCCATGGTGTGCCCGCCCACCCCGTGCATCGCACTGACCACGATGCGCAGCTGTTCGTGGGCGGCCGGGTGTTGTTGTGCGCCGGCCTCGGGGATCACCTTGGCAATCGCCTTCAGGTAACGGGCCTCAATGTCCCCGGGCTGCCCGGCGGCGGGCAGCACCTGCCAGCCGGAGGGGGCCAGCAGGATGTCATCGACCGGCTGGTCGTGGTCAATCAGGGCGGCAATTTCCGCGTCGATCGGGGCGACGATCTGGGCGCCGCGCCCATGCTCGTCGCTGACCCGCCCGCCAACGTAGACC
>Ga0153920_1000062_pt1 | contig 43310 bp, 37 predicted proteins | sample TSNJ004MetaG_FD_104713 | JGI IMG/M metagenome (GOLD analysis project Ga0153920, IMG submission 104713) | Attine ant fungus gardens microbial communities from New Jersey, USA - TSNJ004 MetaG | ecosystem: Host-associated > Fungi > Mycelium > Unclassified | place: USA: New Jersey, Brendon T. Byrne...
AGCAGCAGGTCCAGGCTTTCCCGCCCGATGCGCCCCAAGCGGTCCCCCGGGTCGAGCTGGCAGAGGAGCAGGCCGTAACGCAACGCCCAGCCCCGCGCACGGTGCCACACGTCCTCCCCGTCGCTCACCCCGTAGCGTTCCAGGGCGCGGGTTCGTGCGGTGGGCCCGAAATGCAGCCACAGCATGCCCAGGTCCGAAGCCGGATCCCCGGCGCACAGATCCCCGAAATCCACGAGGGCCGCAAAGCGGTACCGGGTGGCTGCGCGGCGCACGATGGTGTTGTGCGGATGTGGGTCCCCGTGCAGCCACCGCGGCGCGCCGGCATGATCCGCGGCCCGCAGCGCGGCCGCCCAGATCGCTGCGGCGGCCGGTCGTCGTCCTGCCGGCAGCCGCGGCAACAGCGCGCGGGTGGCGCCATCGAGCTCCCGCAGGGCAAGACCGCGGAAGTTGCTGGTCGGCGCCTGTGCGGGGGCGGGGACGTGCAATGCCCGGAGGTAGTCGGCCAGGGCCGGGGCGTAGGCGTCGCGCTCTGCGCGCGGCAGGCCCGCCGCGCTGACCCCCGGGACGAAGGGGACGATGGAGAAGGTGAACGGGTAGGTTGCGGTGGGGTGCCCGACATGCAGCGCCAGCCCCGGGCTTAGGCCCGTGTCGGTGGCCAGCCGGGCCAGCCAGGCGCGTTCCTGTGTGCCGATCCGCTCGGCCTGGGCACGGCGCGGCAGGCGGATGAGGTGCCGCGGACCCAGCCGGTAGATCTCGTTGTCCCACCCGCTGGCAAAGTATGCCACAGGCAATTCGGCCCACTGCGGCGCCTGCCCGCGGAGCAGCTCTTGCACCAGGCAGCGGTCGATGCGCACTTCGGCCTCGGGCGCACCCGGCGGGGTGAAACGGCCTGCAGTCATGGTTTTCATCGTAGTGCCTCCATCTGCGCCCACCCGCCGGGGGCGTGATCTCCCGCCAACGCCCGTCCAAGAGACGCCACAGCGTGCCGCGCTTCACGTGCTGTCCCCAGCCAACCACGATCAGTTTTCCCAGGGGCCGCGGTCCCCTCACCCGCGTGCAGGATCGCACGCCCACCACGGCCGCGGCCGGCGTACGCTGGGGCCGGTCAGTGAAAACCCTGGCCGTCGCAGTTGCGCTCAACGAGGTGGCCACTGGTGTGCGCAGCGGACCGTGAGCAAAGTGCCCGCGGCATGGACCGGGCGCACAGCCCAGCGGCCGGACATTGGCGCCACGAGCGGGGCGGGCGAACTGCCCTGGCGCGGTATCCGGCAGCGGCCTCACACGCGGTCACGGCACCGGATGAGTACCAGGAAGCGGGCAAAATAGGCATCGCGCCTGCACCCCCGCGTTCGGGGATGCAGGCGCGATGCCTTGCTCGCTGGCTGGAGACTAGAGTCCCAGCTTCTCCATGACCAGTTCACGCACGCGGCCGGCGTCGGCCTGCCCGCGGGTCGCCTTCATGACCGGGCCCATCAGGGCGCCGATGGCCTGCATCTTGCCGCCCTTGATCTTCTCGACCACGTCGGGCATCGCGGCGATCGCGTCATCCACGGCCTTGCCCAGCGCCGCGTCGTCGTTCACGATCGCCAGCGAACGCTGCTCGACGATCTGGCTGGGGGTGCCTTCCCCGGCCAGCACGTACTCGAGCACCTGGCGGGCAATCTTGTCGTTGATCTTCTTGCCCTGGATCAGCTGGTCGATCTCGACGATGGTTTCCGGCGTGACGCCAACTTCGGCGATTTCCTTGTCCGCGGCCTTGGCCAGGCGGGCGATCTCGCCCATCCACCACTTGCGGGCGACCGCGGCGGTGGCCCCGGCGGCAATGGTGGCCTCGATTTCATCGAGCACCCCGGCGTTGACCACGTCGCGGAATTCCTTGTCCGCGTAACCCCATTCGGCCTTCAGCCGCTTGCGGCGCTCGGCCGGCGGTTCGGGCAGGCGGGAGCGCAGCTGCTCGATCCAGTCCGCGGTGGTTACGATCGGGACCAGGTCCGGTTCCGGGAAGTAGCGGTAGTCATCCGCGTCCGACTTCGGGCGGCCCGAGGTGGTCGAGCGGGTGTCCTCATGCCAGTGGCGGGTTTCCTGCACAATTTTCTGGCCCGAATCCAGCACCGCGGCGTGGCGTTCGATCTCGAAGCGCACCGCGTGCTCCACGGCGCGCAGCGAGTTCACGTTCTTGGTCTCGGTGCGGGTGCCGAACTTCTCCGCCCCCTTGGGCATCAGCGAGACGTTCGCGTCGCAGCGCACGTTGCCGCGCTCCATGCGGGCATCGGAGACACCCAGGTTCTTGACGATCTCGCGGATCGCAGCGACGTAGGCGCGGGCCAGTTCCGGGGCGCGGGCACCGGCCCCGACGATCGGCTTGGTGACGATCTCCACCAGCGGCACGCCGGCGCGGTTGTAGTCCACCAGCGAGTAGTCGGCGCCCTGGATGCGCCCGGCAGCCCCGCCCATGTGGGTCAGCTTGCCGGCATCCTCCTCCATGTGCGCGCGCTCGATCTCGACGCGGAAGACCTCCCCGTCCTCCAGCTCGATGTCCAGCCAGCCGTCGTGGGCGATCGGGTCATCGTACTGGGAGGTCTGGAAGTTCTTCGGGGTGTCCGGGTAGAAGTAGTTCTTCCGGGCAAAACCGCACTTCTCGGCAATCTGGCAGTTCAGGGCCAGGCCAATCAGGATGGAGTATTCCACCGCGGTCTTGTTCACGACCGGCAGCACGCCGGGCAGGCCCAGGTCCACGGGGGTCACGTTGGTGTTCGGCTCATCGCCAAAGGCGTTGGGCGCGTCGGAGAACATCTTGGTCTTGGTGTTCAGTTCGACGTGCACCTCGAAGCCCAGTACCGGGTCGTACTTTTCCAGTGCGACGTCGAAGTCTACGAGTTCTTCGGTGATCATGCTCTCCCCCTAGGCCTTCTGGGCGATCGAGTCGGTGTCAATGGCGGGTGCCTGCGAGATCAGCGAGTGGCCCCACTGCTTTTCCAGCAGGGTCTCCAGCGCGGCGCCGGCACGGTAGAGGCGGGCGTCCTCGAACGCGGGGGCCAGGAACTGGATGCCCACCGGCAGCCCCTCGCTCAGCCCGCCGGGCACGGTGATGCCCGGCACGCCGGCCAGGTTCGCCGGGATGGTGGCCACGTCGTTCAGGTACATGGCCAGCGGGTCATCGGTCTTCGCGCCCAGTTCGAAGGCGACGGTCGGTGCGGTCGGGGAGATCAGCACGTCGGCCTGCTCGAACGCGGCGGTGAAGTCGCGCTGGATCAGGGTGCGGATCTTCTGCGCCGAACCGTAGTATGCGTCGTAGTAGCCGGCCGAAAGCGCGTAGGTGCCCAGCACGATGCGGCGCTTGACCTCGTCACCGAAGCCGGCGGCGCGGGTGGCGCCCATGACGCGTTCGATGGTCAGCGCACCGTCCTCGGGCAACACCCGGTTACCGTAGCGCACGCCGTCGAACTTGGCCAGGTTGGAGGAGACCTCCGAGGGCATGATCAGGTAGTAGGCGCCCAGCGCGTACTTGAAGTTCGGGCAGGAGACCTCCACGATCTGGGCCCCGGCCTCGCGCAGCAGCTGCAGCGATTCCTCGAAGCGGGCCTGCACGCCGGCCTGGTAGCCCTCGCCCTGCAGTTCGTTGATGACCCCGATGCGCAGCCCGGACAGGTCTCCGGCGGCGCCGGATTCGGCGGCGGCCACCAGGCCCTGCAGGGCGTCGGGCAGGGAGGTGGAGTCCTTCGGGTCGTGCCCGCCGATCAGCTCCTGCAGGTGGGCCGAGTCCAGCACGGTGCGCGAGACCGGGCCGATCTGGTCCAGGGAGGAGGCCATGGCGATGGCCCCGTAGCGGGAGACCGCGCCGTAGGTGGGCTTCACCCCCACGGTGCCGGTGACCGCGCCGGGCTGGCGGATCGAACCACCGGTGTCGGTGCCCAGCGCCAGCGGGGCCTCGAAGGAGGCGACCGCCGCGGCCGAGCCGCCGCCGGAGCCGCCCGGGATGCGGTTTAGGTCCCACGGGTTGCGGGTGACCCCGTAGGCGGAGTGCTCGGTGGAGGAGCCCATCGCGAATTCGTCCAGGTTGGTCTTGCCCAGCATCGGCAGCTTCGCGGCGCGGATCTTTTCGATCACGGTCGCGTCGTACGGGCTCATCCAGCCTTCGAGCATCTTCGAGGCGGCGGTGGTGGGCTGGCCCTTGGTGACGATCAGGTCCTTGATGGCGATCGGCACGCCGGCCAGCGGGTGCAGCGCCTCGGCCTCGGCCCCGCCGGCGGCGCGGATTGCGTCGACCTCGGCGGCCACGGCCAGCGCCTCTTCCGCGTTCACGTGCAGGAACGCGTTCAGGGTGGGGTCAACCTCGGCAATGCGCTCTAGGTGCGCCTGGACCGCCTGGAAGGAGGTGACTTCCCCGGCGCGCAGCTTGGCGGCCAGCTCGGTGGCGGAGAGCTTGATGATCTGGTTCATGTCCTTATTCACCATCCAGGATTGCCGGGACCTTGAAGCGGTCCTGATCGGAGTCCGGTGCGTTGGCCAGAACCTCGTCGATCGACAGGGTCTGGCCCACCACGTCCTCGCGCATGACGTTGGTCAGCGGGATTGGGTGGCTGGTGGCCGGGATGTCGGAGGATGCGACTTCGCTGACAGAGGCGATGGCATCGACGATCACGCCGAGTTCACCGGTCATCTTGTCCAGCTCTGCGTCGCTCATCTCGATGTGAGCCAGGCGTGCCAGGTGCACAACGTCCTCACGGCTGATGGCAGACATATATCTCCCTAGGGTGGGCGGTTGGATTTCTCCTCCAATTCTAGCCCCTGGGCCGCAGGGCAAAGCCCAGATGTGGTGCGCCGCATTACGCCATGCGCAATACCGCACCACGCTGTGTGGCCCCGGCGCCATCCACCCATTCGGCGCTGAGGTAGTGTCCGGTGCCGGCCCCGGGCCGCGGGCGGCGTTCAATGCCGATGGCGCCGGAACCGGTGGTGTCCATCCCGCCCTCCACGGTGACCCGCGGCTCGTCGGTGTCCGAGTTGTTCTGGTGCTGCGGCACGCTCAGCCCGGCGAACAGGTCCCGCACGCACTGCTGCCAGGTGGGGTCATGCTCGGCGTCGTAGACGTAGCGCAGGCCCAGCACCCCGTGCTGGCTGGTGCCCAGCAGGTGGTCCTGCCCGCCCTCCAGCGGTTCGCCGCGGTAGCTCAGCGGCAGGTGGTAGACGGTTCCGTCCTGCCGGTCCAGGGCGATGATGAATTCCATGCCGACCTGCCCGGCGGGGTCCTCCAGGCGGAACCCGCCCACGGTGTCCAGCTGCGGGCGCGCGGTCCCGCTAAAGAAGTCCTGCTGCGGCAGCCAGGAGGTCAGCAGCTCGGTCTTGGTCGGATCCATGGTGGTGGCGTAAATGATTCCCATGGCCACAGTGTTCCAAGAAACACCGGTGAGGGCAATGCCGCGGACGCGGCCTAGAGCCCGTAGGTGTAGACCACCAGGCGGATGTCGGTGTCTGGGACGAACCAGTCGCGTTCCTCGCGGTGGGTGAAGCCCAGCTTCTCGTAGAGCCCGCGCGCGGCGACCCAGTGACCGCCGGTGGTCAGCGAGACGGTGTGCACCCCGTCCAGGCTGCGGGCGTGGGCCAGGGCCGCAGCGACCATCGCCTTGCCGGCGCCGCTGCGCTGCACGGTGGGGTCCACGCTGAGCATGCGGATCTCCAGCTCCCCCGGCAGGGCGATGTCGGCGTATTCGTTGCCGTGCTGCATCAGCGACATGCTGGCGATGACGTGCCCGTCGCGCTTGGCGACCAGGATGGTGCAGTGCTCGTGGCGCTTGGCGACCTGGCGCACGAACTGCAGGTACTCGTGGTTCGGGTCATCGAAGTGCCCGGCGTCCAGGTACGCGTCAACGGTGATATCACCGATGCGCTGGTAGTCCTCGGCGGTGGCCTCGGTGATCTCCAGTTCGGTGGCGGCGGGAAGAGTTTGGCAAGTCATCCTTCCCAGTGTGACAGCCCCGCGGCACTGCCGGTGGCCAGTCAAGCCCGCTTTGTTGCCAACTTCACCCCCCGGTGTGGCGCGTCGATCCCCCGGACGGTCCAGCGGCTCTGGTGGTAGCGGCGGCGGCGCGTGGAAAGTTTCACCGAAAAACCCTTGCCAGACATTTGTTAGTATAGTTAACTAACTTCCATGGCGATCACACGACATCCGATGCGGCCAGGCGGCGCCCGGGCCGCCGCGCTGCCCTCCCATGGACGGGCCCACAACCTCTCCCTGGTGCTGCAGACCCTGCACTCCACCGGGGCGATGAGCCGCGCGGACCTTTCACGCACCCTGGGCCTGACCCGGGTTACCGTCTCGGACCTGGTCGCCGAACTAATCGAACGCTCCCACGTCATCGAGCTGGGACCCTCCGAAAAGGGACGGCCGGGCAAACCGGCGACGCTGATCGACCTGAACCGGCGCGGACTGCAGATCATCGGGCTGGACCTGGCTGAAAACAACGTGCTGCGCGCGTCCGTGATGGACCTGGACGGCAACATCCTGCACCGCGAACAGACCGCCGTGGGCGCCGAACGCGGCCAGCAGGTCACCGCCCTGGTGCTGGAGCTGGCCGCCCGGGCCAGCACCGCGGCCAGCGCCCCGCTGCTGGGCATCGGGGTGGGCACCCCCGGCGTGGTCGACCCGGACGGGGTGGTGCTCACCGCCCCGAACCTCGCCTGGGACCAGGTGCCGCTGCGTGAACTGCTCGAAGAAGCCACCGGCCTGCCGGTGCTGGTCGCCAACGACGCGGACGCCGCGGTACTGGCCGAATACACGTTCGGCGCCGGGGCCAGCGACATGATCCTGGTCAAGATCGGGCGCGGCGTGGGCTCGGGGCTGATGGTCAACGGGCAGCGGGCCCGCGGCGTGCACTCGGCCGCCGGGGAAATCGGGCACGTGGTGGTTGGAACCGACGGCGGGGCGCAGTGCCCGTGCGGCAAGCGCGGCTGCCTGGAGACCTGGCTGTCCGTGCCGGTGCTGGAGCGCGGTGTGGCCCGGGGTGCCGCCGGGAGCGGGCAGGCGCCCCAGGAGGTGCTGCACACCGCCGGTGAACGCCTGGCGGTCGCCCTGGCCCCGGTGGTCGCGGCCCTGGACCTGGCCGAGGTGGTGCTCAGCGGACCGCCGGAACTGCTGCAGGGCACCTTGCTGGATGCGGTGCGCCGCACCCTGGCCGAACGGATGCTGCCGCACCGTCCCCCGCAGCTGGTGGTGCGCCTGGCCGAGGAACCCCACGACGTGGTGCTGCGCGGAACCGCCGTCATGGTTCTGTGGAACCAGTTGGGGGTGGCCTAATCTTCAACACTCGCCTTGCCGGCCGCGGGCCGACACCACTCCACCCTCAGTTGAAAGGTAAAGATCAGTCATGAAAAAGCAGTTGAAATTGGCGGCGCTGGCCACTGCGGCCGCGCTGAGCCTGACCGCCTGCGGCGGAGGCAGCTCCGAGCCGGCCGAATCCTCGGCCTCCATGGACCCGGCAGCGAACGCGGACAAGACCCTGACCCTGTGGCTGGCCGGGGGCGACACCCCCGATGAGCTGCGCGGCTACCTGAAGGACACCTTCAAGGAGAAGACCGGCGCCACCTTGAAGATCGAGGAGCAGGCCTGGGGGGATCTGGTCACGAAGATGACCACCGCCCTGCCGGACGCGAACAACACCCCGGACGTGGTGGAGATGGGCAACACCCAGTCTCCCACGTTCACCAACATCGGCGCGTTCTTGGACATCTCGGACATGTACCAGGAGCTGGGCGGCGAGAACCTGATCCAGTCCTTCGTGGAGGCCGGGGCGGTGGACGGGAAGAACTTCACCCTGCCGTACTACGCCGGCTCGCGCTACATGTTCCAGCGCGCGGATTTGTGGCAGGAGGCCGGGGTGCAAACCCCGAGCACCCTGGAGGAGTTCAACGCCGCGGTGAAGAGCATCGCGCAGAAGAACCCGCGGGACATCAAGAACTTCTCCGGGTTCTTCCTTGGCGGCCAGGACTGGCGCAACGGGATCTCCTGGATCTTCGCCAACGGCGGGGACCTGGCCCGCAAGGACGGGGAGAAGTGGGTTTCCACCCTGGCCGATGAGAACACGCTCAAGGGCCTTGAGCAGCTGCAGGACCTGTACAAGAACGCCTCCAAGGCCCCGGCCGACGCGAAGGACGCCACCCCGTGGCTGTACATTAACGACGCCGATCAGATCCTGGACGATGCGGGCAAGCCCACCGGCAAGACCTCGCTGAACGCCGCCACCATCATGGCCCCGGGCTGGGCGCACTGGTCCATCGGCGACCTGGTGAAGAAGGACGGCGAGGACGTGCGCGAATGGAACGACGAGAAGTTCGCGACCTTCGTGCTGCCGGGCAACGACGGCAACCCGGCCCCGGTGCTGGCCGGCGGGTCGAACATCGGCATCTCGGCGAAGTCGCAGAACCCGGAGCTGGCCAAGGAGCTGCTGCGGATCATCTTCTCCTCCGACTACCAGGACATGCTGGGCGAAAACGGCCTGGGACCGGCGAACACGCAGAACAACGCCTCGATGGGCGATGACCAGTTCGCCAAGGCCGCCGTCGCCTCGGCCACCAACTCCAAGCTGACCCCGGCGGCCCCCGGCTGGGCCGCAGTGGAGTCCGCGATGGTGCTGGAGGAGTTCTTCGGCAAGATCCGCGACGCCAAGGACCTGAAGGCCCTGGCCGAGGAGTACGACTCGAAGATCACTCCGATGCTCAACCTGAAGTAACCACCCCGGCGCGCCGCCGCACCCACCGGGGTGCGGCGGCCCGCCGACCCAACGCCTGAACCAGCCACCTGCGCTGGCGGCCGCGTGCCCGCGCGGCCGGTAATGCGATGAAAGGCCCGTCATGTCAGCACCCACCCCCACCCCGGCGCCCACCGCGCACCGGAGCCTGGCGGTTGAACCGCAGCCCGCGCTCAGCGCCCCGCCGCCGCGCCGGCGCCGCTCCAAGCTGCCCTGGCTGCTGATCATCCCCTCCCTGGCGATCCTGATTGCGGCCCTGGGCTACCCGGTGGGCTGGCAGATCTACACCAGCTTCCACGAGTACGGGCTGCTGCAGCAGTTCGGGCAGAGCCCGGAATTCGTGGGCGTGCAGAATTATGCCGCCCTGCTGGGGGACCCGAACTTCTGGGTGATCCTGGGCCGTTCGCTGCTGTTCTGCGTACTGGCCGCGACGCTGACCGTGTTCATCGGCTTCCTGTTTGCGGTGCTGATGAAGCGGGTGGGCACCGTGTTCCGCCTGGTGCTGCAGGTCTCGATGCTGCTGGCCTGGGCGATGCCGGTGGTGGCCTCCATGACCGTGTGGGTGTGGCTGGTGGACTGGCGCCGCGGGCTGGTGAACTGGCTGCTGGAGCGGGTGGGCGTCGAGGCGGCCGGGCACAACTGGCTGGCCGACCCGGGAAGCTTCTTCGTCATCGCGCTGGTGATCGTGGTGTGGATGTCGGTGCCGTTCGTGGCGCTGAGCATCTACGCCGGGCTGACCCAGATCCCCGACGAGGTGCTGGAGGCCGCCGCCATGGACGGGGCCAGCGGCATCCAGCGCATCCGCTTCATCATCCTGCCGGTGATCGCCCCGGTGATCTCCATCGTGCTGCTGCTCCAGCTGATCTGGGACCTGCGGGTGTTCACGCAGATCAAGCTGCTGCAGGACGCCGGCGGGGTGGCCAACGAAACCCACCTGCTGGGCACTTACATCTACCAGATGGGGGTGGGCTCCGGGGACTTCGGCACCGCCAGCGCCGTGTCCATCCTGATGCTGCTGATCACCGTGCTGATCAGCTGGTACTACGTGCGCTCGCTGATGAAGGAGGAGAACGCGTGATGCGGCTCAAGAACCTGTCCACCGCCGGGTGGTCGCTGCTGGCCCTGGTGATCGCCCTGGCCTGGGCGTTCCCGGTGTACTGGATGCTGAACTCGGCCTTCCTGCCCAATGTGGTGCTGCAGTCCACGACCCCGACCTTCCTGCCCTTTGCGGGCTCGCTGAAGAACTTCGCGGCGGTGTTCGCCGACGGCAAGTTCCTCACCGCCCTGGGGATCTCGCTGACCGTGACGCTGAGCACCGTGGCGATCGCGCTGTTCGTCGCGTTCCTGGGGGCGCTGGCGATCTCCCGGTTCAGGTTCCGCGGGCGCAAGTCCTTCATCCTGGCGATGCTGCTGATCCAGATGCTGCCGGCCGAGGGCATGTTCATCGCCCAGTACAAGATGATGAGCTCGGTGGGGCTGCTGAACAACGTGCTGGGGCTGACCGTGCTGTACGCGGCGGCGGTCATCCCGTTCACCATCTGGATGCTGCGCGGCTTCGTGGCCGGGGTGCCGGCCGAACTGGAGGAGGCCGGGATGGTGGACGGCCTCTCACGCACCCAGGCGTTCTTGCGCATCACCTTCCCGCTGCTGGCCCCGGGGCTGGTGGCCTCCGGGGTGTACGCCTTTTTGCAGGCCTGGAACGAATTCACCGTGGCGCTGGTGGTGATGACCGAGGACCAGATGAAGACGCTGCCGCTGTGGCTGCGCGGCTTCGTGCAGGCCTCGGCGACCCGCGAAACCGACTGGGGCATGGTCATGGCCGCCTCCACCATGGTTGCCGTGCCGGTGATCGTCTTCTTCATGATTGTCCAGTCCCGGATGTCCTCCGGCCTGGTCGGCGGGGCGGTGAAGGGCTGATGACCAGCACCGAGACCCTGCCCACCGAAACCCGGCTGCGCGCCCTGGCGGTGGCCACCATGCTGCCCGGCTTCACCGGCAGCACCCTGCCGGAATGGGTCGGCGCCGAACTGCGTGCCGGGCTGGGCGGGGTGTGCCTCTACGGCGGGAACATCCGCGATCCCCGGCAGCTGGAGGCGCTGTGCGCCCAGGTGCGCGGCGCCTCCCCCGGCGCCCTGCTGGCCCTGGACGAGGAGGGCGGGGACGTCACCCGCCTGCACTACCTTCAGGGGTCCAACCAGCCGGGCAACGCGGTGCTGGGCCGACTGGATGATCCGCAGGTGACCGCCGCGGCGGCCGCCGCAATCGGCGCCGAGCTGCGCGCCCTGGGCGTCAACCTGAACCTGGCCCCGGACGCCGATGTGAACTCCAACCCGCTGAACCCGGTGATCGGTGCGCGCAGCTTTGGCGCGAACGCCCCGCTGGTGGCCCGGCACACCGCCGCCTGGGTGCGCGGGCTGCAGGGCACCGGGGTGGCCGCCTGCGCCAAGCACTTTCCCGGGCACGGGGACACCAGCGCCGACTCGCACCTGGAGCTGCCCAGCGTCGCCGCGGACCTGCGGACGCTGCGGGGCCGGGAACTGGCCCCCTTTGCCGCCGCCATCGCCGCGGGGGTGGGGGCGATCATGACCTCCCACCTCATGCTCCCGGCCCTGGACGAGCAGGTTCCGGCCACCTTCTCCCGGCGGATCCTGACCGACCTGCTGCGCGGCGAACTGGGCTTTGGCGGGGCCATCGTCACCGACGCCCTGGACATGGCCGGGGCCAGCGCCGAGACCGGGATCGAGGCCACCGCGGTGCGGGCGCTGGCCGCCGGGGCGGACCTGCTGTGCCTGGGCGTGGACATCGACCAGGGGCTCTATGAGCGCATGGTGGGGCACATCGTGCAGGCCGTGCAGCGCGGTGAGCTGACGCTGCAGCGCCTGCGCCAGGCCGCCGCCAACAGCGCCGCGCTGGCCCGGCGCTTCCCGGCGAACCGGCCTGGTTCGCCCGCCGCGGCCACTGCCGCCGACATCAGGCCGGGCGTCCCGACCGGCGGGCAGATCACCGCGGCGTTCGAGCTGAACGGGCACGCCCGCACCTGGCTGGCCGATCCGGCGCCGGCCGCACTGGTGCAGGTCGACTCGCAGGCGAACATGGCCGTCGGCTTTGTGCCCTGGGGCCCGGCCTGCCTGGGCGCGGACATCCCGCTGCAGCGGGTTGCCCCCGGGCAGAAGATCGCCCTGATCGGGCGCGGCCTGGACGCCGCCCACCCGGTGCCGGCCCTGGCCCAGCGGCTGCGCGCCCAGGGCCGGCAGGTGCTGGTGGTCGACTGCGGCTGGCCGCGGGCCCAGGCCGGGGCCGATGTCATCACGTTCGGCGCCTCCCGTGCGGTGTCCGCCGCACTGGTGGAGCTGCTCAACGGCACTAACGGCGGCCGGGCATGAGTCACGGCCTGCGGCTGGGCATCGACATCGGCGGAACGAAGACCGCCGCGGCGATCCTGCACCCCGATGGCACCCTGGCCGCGCTGCGCACCGCTGCCTCCGGCTACGGCCCGGGCGAGGTGCTGGGCGTCGCCACCGAACTGGCCCGTGAGGCCCTGGGCACGGTGGATCCGGGCCTGGTCGAGCCGGTGGCCGGGGCGTGCATGCCCGGGCTGGTGGATCCGGTGGCTGGCACGGTGCGCCATGCGGTGAACCTGGGCATCGAGGTACTGGACCTGCAGGACGGGCTGCAGCGGGGGCTGGGGCTGCAGTTCAGCGTGGAAAACGATGTGAAGGCCGCGGCCCTGGGCGCCGACCGGCTGCTGCGCCAGCGCTCCATGGGCCAGGTGTGGGACACGGTCGCCTACCTGAACATCGGCACCGGGCTCGCCGCGGCGATCGTCCACCGGGGCCGGGTGCTGCGCGGACCGGACGGGGTGGTCGGGGAAATCGGGCACCTGCCGGTTGGCGGAGCCGTGCCGTGCACCTGCGGGCAGGTCGGCTGCCTGGAAACCATCGCCTCCGGCTCTGCGCTGCAGCGCCTGTGGCCGGCCGAGCACCGTGGCGGCGATGACCCGTTCGCGGCCGCCCGCGCCGGGGATGAGGTGGCCCGGCGGGCGGGGGCGACCCTGTGCCGCGGGATCGGGTTGGCCCTGCAGACTCTGGTGCTGACCAGTGGGGCCCAGCGCATTGTCATCGGCGGCGGGCTGGCGTCCCTGGGCCCGGCCCTGGAGGAGGGCTTGCGGACCCACCTGGGCCGGGCCGCGGCGGCCTCGGACTTCGTCGCCTCGCTCAATCTGGGGACGCGCTTTGAACTGCTGCCCTCCGAGGTGCCGGTGGCCGTGCTGGGCGCCGCCCTGCTGCCGCACCGCGGGCCCGCAGCGTCATGGCACCCCGATACCTGGCAGGCCGGTACCGGTGCGCAGACATAAAGTGCGCTGCGCCGGTAATAAGTTCGGCGTTCCACGGCCACCGGCACACCGCCCGGCCCCGCCCTCCAAACCCCGGCGGCAGCCGGGCTCCCCCGCGGCGTCCGGCCGGGGCGAAACCTCGGGAAGAACCAAGCTCTGGCAAGGAAAAACTTGGACAGAACCGCACCTCCCGGCATGGGCCGAACCACCGGCTGCGGACCGAAAGGATGGTGCAACCCGCACACCCCATGGGGTGCCCCAACGGGCAGGACAAGGGTCTGGCGGCAGAAAACGCGACGTCGCCACCACCGAAAAACCCGTAACATTATTGGTAATGGGTTCAATGCGTGCCAGGCACGCAGGGTGCTGGGGACACCGTCGTCTCGGGAACCTTGGACGCACAATCATTCGTCGGATATGACACTTTCGTCACCAAGTTTCAAAGGAAGAACGCATTGAAGGTACTCATCGGTTCCTCCCCTGACGAGGTTGCACGCCTCGCCGCCACCGCCGTCCTTGAGGGTTTCCAGCGCTATGCCAGCGACCGGGCCCCGGTCCTCGGGCTGGCCACCGGTTCCTCTCCGCTGGGCCTGTACAGCGAACTGGCCGACTACGTCGCCAAGGGCGAACTGAACCTGTCCCAGGCCACCGGCTTCGCCCTGGATGAGTACGTGGGTCTGCCCTCCGACCACGTGCAGTCCTACCGCCAGACCCTGGTCCGCGAGGTCTGCCAGGTGATGGGCCTGCCGGAGCAGAACCTGAACGTGCCGCTGGGCGATGCCGAGTCCCTGGATGTGCTGGAGGAAGCGGCCACCGCCTACGACGCGGCCATCGCCGCCGCCGGCGGGGTGGATGTGCAGATCCTGGGCATTGGCTCCAACGGACACATCGGGTTCAACGAGCCGGGCACCGCCCTGCGCAGCCGCACCCACGTCACCCGGCTGACCGCCCGCACCCGCTCGGACAACGCCCGCTTCTTCGGGTCGCTCGATGAGGTCCCCACCCACAGCGTCACCCAGGGGCTGGGCACCGTGCTGGAGGCCCGCCGCCTGGTCCTGGTGGCCACTGGACGGGTCAAGGCCGGCGCCATTGCCGCGGCGATCGAGGGCCCGCTGGCCGCGTCCTGCCCGGCCTCGGTGCTGCAGCTGCACGAGGACGCGATCCTGGTGATTGACGAGGAGGCGGCCAACGACCTGAAGCACCGCGAATACTACGAGGACTCGGCCAAGGCGCTGGTGATCTAGCCTTCGGCCGGTTCCACGCCCGATGCAAGACGGCGTCCCTTCCCGCAGGCCTTGCCTGCGCGAAGGGACGCCGTTTGCCGTGGCGCTGCGCCGCGGCTCCTAGTCCTGGGCCGGCTGGGGTTCGCCCAGCTTCTGCGCGTCAATGTACCCGGCGTACTGCCAGCCCGGGGTGCTGGAGGGGCGGTGCACCGCCACACCGGCTTCCTCGGCAATCAGCGCCCCGGCGGCCCAGTCATACTCCTGGGTGCCGTACTCGGCGTAGGCGTCGAGCGCGCCCTCGGCCACCAGGCACAAATCCAGCGCGGCCGACCCCAGGCGCCGCACGTTGACGTAGTCCTCCAGCAGGTCGGCGAGCACCCGGGCCTGGAACTGGCGGCGGGTGGCGTCATACCCGAACCCGGTGGCCAGCACCTTGGCGGTGGTTTGCTGCGGGCCGGAAAGCCGGGTGGTGGTGCGGGTGGCCAGGTCCTGCTTCCAGGCCCCCAGTCCACGCCCGGCGTAGTACTCCGCGCCCAGGGCCGGGGCCTGGATGGCGCCGGCCAGCCAGGTCACCTCCCCTTCCTCGCTGGTGTGGCACACGGCCACGGAGGAGGCGTAGTAGTGGATACCGCGCACGAAGTTCGCGGTCCCATCCAGCGGGTCGATGCTCCAACGGTAGCCGCTGGGCTTGGCCGGGGTGTGCGAGCCGAATTCCTCCCCGGTCAGCGCGTCGTTGGGCCGGGTGGTGATGATCGCGGCGCGGATCGCCTCCTCGGCGGACCGGTCAAAGTCGGTGACCCAGTCACCGGCCGCGGATTTCTCATCCACCCCCAGCACGCGGGCGCCGCGCCGGGCCAGCACCTGGGCGCCGGCGCCGGCGGCCTGACGGGCCAGCAGCACCAGCGGGTCGTGTTCCACGGGGTTCTTCGGGTTCATGCCCCACCTTCCGCGCCCTGCTGGGCGACTTCTCGTGCCGCGTCCGGGCCCTGCTCCAGCAGCACCTTGAACCCGGCCTCATCCAGCACCGGGACGCCCAGGGACTGGGCCTTGTCCAGTTTCGACCCGGCGGCCTCCCCGGCCACCAGGAAATCGGTTTTCTTCGACACGCTGCCGGTGGCCTTGCCCCCGCGCACGATGATCGCCTCCTTGGCGGTGTCGCGGCTGAATTCCTCCAGCGTGCCGGTGACCACGATGGCCAGGCCCTGCAGGTACTTGACGATGCTCTGATCGAGCTCGTCGCGCATCTTCACCCCGGCCTGCTGCCAGGCGGTGACGATGTTCCGGTGCCACGGCACGGCGAACCAGTCCACGACCGCCTCGGCGATGATCGCCCCGACCGAGTCGATCTGCGCCAGCTCCTCGCGGGCGCCGGGGGCGTCGGCCACCTTCAGCAGCTCGTCCATCGACCCGTAGCGGGTGGCCAGGGCCCGGGAGGCGTTGGGTCCCACATGCCGGATGGACAGGGCCACCAGCACCCGCCACAGCGGCTGGTCCTTCGCCTTTTCCAGCTCGTCGAACAGCTTCAGCGTCATCTTGGTGGGGGCCGGCGGCTTGGCCTTGGTGCCGCGGGTGAAGAAGTACGGCACCAGTTCGAACACCCCGGTGCCCTCCCCCTTGGAGCGCTTCTCCCGCCACACCCGCACCTGGGCCAGCTCATCGAGCCGGTCCTTGAGGCCGAAGATTTCCGCCTCGTTGCTGATCACCCCTTCCCCGGCCGGGATCACCATCCCGCCCTGGGTGGCCGGGTCCTGGCCGGGGCCGCTGGTCAGCGCCGCGGCGGCCTCATAGCCCAGCGCCTCAATGTCCAGGGCGCTGCGGCTGCCCAGGTACGCCACCCGCTCGGTGAGCTGGGCCGGGCAGCTTTGGGCGTTCAGGCAGCGGATGTCCACGTCGGATTCCTTGGCCGGGGCCAGTGGTTCACCGCAGCTGGGGCAGTGGGTGGGCATCACGAAGTCGCGCAGGTTCTCCTCATTGCCCTCGCGCAGCGCCAGCACCGGTCCGACGATCTCCGGGATCACATCCCCGGCCTTGCGCAGGATGACCGTGTCCCCGATCTTCACGTTCTTCGCCTTGACGACCTCTTGGTTGTGTAAGGTGGCCCGGGCGACGGTGGATCCGGCCACCAGCACCGGCTCCATGACCCCGAACGGGGTGACCCGACCGGTGCGCCCCACCTGCACCGCAATGTCCAGCAGCTTGGTGTGCACCTCCTCCGGCGGGTACTTGTAGGCCACCGCCCAGCGCGGCACCCGGGAGGTGTAGCCCAGCTGCTCCTGGGTGGCCAGGTCATCGACCTTCACCACGATCCCGTCGATGTCGTGCACCAGCTCGTGGCGCTTGCGCCCGTGCTCGGCAATGAACTCATCGACCTCGGCCAGCGAGGAGACCACCTGCGAATACGGGGAGACCGGCAGCCCCCAGCGGGCCATCAGCTCATAGCTTTCGGACTGGTTGGCGATGCCCAGCCCGGCGTTGCGCCCCACCCCGTGCACGAACATGCGCAGCGGGCGCTTGGCGGTCTGCGCCGGGTCCTTCTGGCGCAGCGATCCGGCGGCGGCGTTGCGGGGGTTGGCCAGCGGGGCCTTGCCCTGTTCGATCAGCGACTCGTTGTAGGCGTTGAAGTCCTGCGTGGCGATGAACACCTCGCCGCGCACCTCAAATTCGTGGGGCCAGCCGCTGCCGGAAAGCTGCTGGGGGATGTCGGCGATGGTCAGCGCGTTGTGGGTGACGTCCTCGCCGGTGGTCCCGTCCCCGCGGGTCGCGGCGCGCACCAGCTTGCCGTCGCGGTAGGTCAGGTTCAGCGCCAGCCCGTCGATCTTCACCTCGCACAGCCAGGCGGGCTTGCGCTCCGGGCGCAGGCGCAGCGCGTTCGCCTCGGCCCGCTCCAGCCAGGCGTCCAGCTCCGGCATGGAGAACACGTCCTCCAGGGAGTACATCCGGCTGGCGTGGGTGACCGGGGCGAAGGCCGCGGAAACTTCCCCGCCGACCTCCTGGGTGGGTGAGTCCTGCCCGGCCAGGATCGGGTACTGCCCCTCGATGCGCTGCAGTTCGCGGAACAGCGCATCGTATTCGGCGTCCGAAATCAGCGGCGCGTCCTGCTGGTAGTAGGCCTCGCGGTGCTGGCGGATCTGTTCGACCAGGGCATCATGCGCGGCGCGCACGTCTTCCGGCGGGGCCGAACTGGTTTCGGTGGGGGCAACGGCATTTTCACTCACACCCCTTATTGTGCCCCACCTGCCAGGTCAGATCACCTGTGCTCTGCGCGCGCCCGGAGTTTTGCCCCCGGCGCCGGATCCCGGGGACACCGGTTGCGGCGCGGGGACCAGCCCCAGCCGGGCGCCGGAACCGGCGGTCCTGTTGCTCCGCGATGGTGCGGGGTATCGTGGAGCCACCAAGTCAAAGACGGGGCATGACCGTTGCCGGCACGGCCCCGGCGCCTGATCTGCAGTGGGGTGTGTCATGGGGTCACGACGCGAGGGTGAAGGGCACGACGAGCGCCGGAGCGGGGGTTGGCAGCACGAAGCCGACCCGGCCGGTGGCCTGCCGCCCGGCAAGGACGCCGCAGAGGGGCCCGGCACCGCCCGGTCCCCTGCGCGGTCCGGGCCGGGACCGGACACCGGGCGTCCGGTCGGGCAGCGGGAGTGGAGCGATCTGAGCGACCAGCAGCGCAGCCACCTGATGCGGGAACTGGATTCGGAAGTGGCCTACCAGCGGCGCAAGGCGGCCCTGCGCCTACTGGAGCGGCTGCAGCAGAGCACCGACCCGGAACACGCCGTGCACTACGCCCGGGCCATCGCGCTGTTGCAGGGCGCCGCCCCCACACCGGAGGGGCGCAGCCAACTGGCCTGAGCCGGTGGAACGCGGCCGCCGGGTTTAGCCCGCGTCCTGCCCTTCGGGCCGCGCCACCGATTCGCTGGACGCCGGGACCGGCTGTACCGGATCGGTGGCCTGCGGGGCCGGCTGCGCCCGGTCCGCCGCGGCTTCGGCCAGCTCGGCCGGGTCCGGGGCGGGCAGCACGTCAATGACGATGACGGCGATGTTATCCCGTCCCCCGGCCTCCAGGGCCGCCTGCAGCAGGGCGACCACCGCGGTTTCCGGGTCCTGGTAGGACAGCAGCAGCGCCTGCAGGTGCTCGGCGGTCAGCTCCCCGCTCAACCCGTCGGAGCAGAGCAGATAGCGGTCCCCGGCATGCGCCTTGAGCACCATGGTGTCCGGCTGGCTGTCCGCCCCGGCGCCCAGGGCACGGGTGATCAGGTTGCGGTGCGGGTGGTTGCGGGCCTCCAGCTCGCTGATCTGCCCGGCATCAACCATTTCCTGCACCGCCGAGTGGTCCCGGGTCAACTGCTGCAGCACCCCGCCGCGCAGCCGGTAGCCGCGCGAGTCGCCCACGTTGACCAGCAGCAGGTCCGGCTGCGGCTTGTCCACCGCGGTGTTCAGCTCATCCTGGCGGCGGCGGTGCTCGGCCAGCATTTCGGGGGTGATGCGCTCCATCACGTCGGTGCGGGCCTGCTCGCGGTTGAAGCTGGCGGTCCACGGCGGCACCGAGATCGGGGCGGTCACCGAATCCCGGGCGGTGTCGCTGCCGCGCACCTGCAGCAGCGCGCACAGGGTGGTGCCCCCGCGGGCGTCCAGCGCGTCGCGGATCCGGTCATCGGCCAGCTGCACCTGGCGGATCACATCCAGCACCGTGGGCAGCGGGTGCTCCGGGGTGCGGTCGGTGTAGAAGGTCAGCTCCTCCAGGGTTTCGGTGGCCAGTTCGCTGGCCAGCTCCCCGGCCTCGTGCCCGCCCATGCCGTCGGCCACCGCGAACACGGTCGGGGTGATCAGGATGGCGTCCTGGTTCTCGGTGCGCCGCATCCCCACGTGGGTGCGTCCGGCGGCGACCAGGCCGAAGCCCGCCACCGATTTGGCCTGGCTCATCAGTCGATCACCAGCCGTCCACCCTCACCGGCGGAGAGCAGGTAGGGCTGGATGTCCCCGAACCCGCGCACCGAGGTGATCTCCTGGGCGGTGAGCACGAAGCGTTCGTCGTTGCGCAGCGTATTGGCGGTGATCGCGTCGGTGAGCACCGTGCCCGGTTCGGCCAGGGAGGTCAGCCGGGCGGCCAGGTTCACGGTCGGCCCGTAGATGTCCCCCAGCCGGGAGAGCAGCCGTCCCCACACCACCGCGACCCGGGTCTTGGGCAGCAGCTCGTCGGCCTCGAACTCCTTGGCCAGGGCCAGGGAGATGCGGGCCCCGGCCTGCGGGGTTTCGGCCACGAAGAGCACTTCGTCGCCGATGGTCTTCACCAGCCGGCCGCCGCCCACCGAGATGATCTCGGCGCTCTTGGCCTCAAAGCGCTGCACCAGCTGGGCCAGGGTGCGTTCGTTCATGCGGCGCGAGAGCGAGGTGTAGGAGACCAGGTCGGCGAAGCCGACGGCGCGGGCCAGCGGCAGCGGGGTGTCGTCGTCGTCCTCCCCGCTGTGCTGGTTGTAGGCCGCCACCCCGGCCTCGGCACGCACCGAGAGTCGGTGGATGGCCGCGTTCATCTGGCGCCGCCACGAATACAGCAGCAGGTCCTCGATCGGGCCGATCAGCTGGGGCAGGATGTTGACCAGTTCGCGCCGGGCCTGCCGGTCGCTCATCGACTGGTTCGTGACCATGTCCTCGATCAGCGCCTCGACCTGCCAGACCACCATCCGGTCGGTCATCTGCCCCACCGAGCGCATCAGCGAGATCGCGGTTTCCTCGGTGAGCTTGCCCTCGCGCACCAGCCCAACCATCGACTTCAGCGCCTCCTCGTCGCGCTGGGTGAAGAACACCTCGTCGTCCCCCAGCTCCGGGAAGCCCATGGCCCGCCACAGCTTGCGGGCCGAGAGCAGGGAGATCCCGGCCTCGGCGGCCACCTCGCGGCGCTTGAACTCACGCTTGCCGCCCAGCAGGCGCTGCTCCAGGGCGGCAACGGTTTCCTTGATGCCGGCCGGGGCCTGGGCCGGGACCTGCAGCGGGTTCTCCATGGCCTGGGCCAGCTCCTGGATCGGGTCGGCCTCCAGGCGGATCTTGGGCAGCGCCTGGGTGCGCGCCTCCAGGGCGGCGTCGCTGGCCGCCTGCGGGGTTTCGCTGCGGGAAGGGCTAGTGTGCTCGGAGCTCATCGATCATTCCCCTCACCGGCCGCGGTCCCAAAGGGTCCGGCCACTTGGTTGTTCCCACCCATGTTCTGCAGCGCCTCGATGGCCAGCCGGCGGAAGGAGGTCACCGCCGGAACATGGGGAATCCTGACATAGCCGTGGTTCAGCACCACGTCCAACGTGCCCGGCCGCTGTGCCGGGTTCTTCTTCTTGCGGGTGTGGGCCAGCAAGTCGCGCACCGTGTACAGCCCCACCGACTGCAGCTGGCCGCCGCTGCGCGGGGTGCGGAATAAGATCCGCTCGGTGGTCAGCACGATCCGCGAGCGCAGCCAGCCGATCCACGGGGCGACGCACCAGATGCCCACCAGCAGGAACCACAGCAGCACGAACAGCCAGGAAAGCACCCCGGCGTTGGGAGCAATCCACCCGGGAAGCTGCTGGCGCGAGAGGTAGCCGAGGATAAAGGCGAAACTTCCGGTGAGGATCAGCAGGGTGATGAACGGCTGGCGCAGCACCCGGGAGTGCACACGGGTCTTGATGATCACGCGCTCGTTCTGGTGTAGCGGTAGCTTCATGATGGCCGTGCCGGCACCTCCTCGCTTGCCTTGTGCTGCCTGCCTTCAGCGGTTGCAGTTCCCCGAAAAACCGGGGGTCCCGTATTCCATACTAGTCCCGCGCCCCCACCGGTTTGGCTCCGGGGCCGGCGCACCGCCTAGGCGTACTGCCCGTCGCTGCGCCGCACATGGTGCACGTCCCCGGCCAGCACCCGGTGCTCGGTGCCGTGCTCATCGCGCACAAGCAGTGCCCCGTCCGCTGCCAGGTTCAACGCCCGGGCCTGCAGACTGGTTCCATCCGGGTAGTCGATGCGCACGTCCTGGCCCAGCGTGGCCAGCGACTCGGCGACCAGTTCGCACAGGCTGCGTCCGCCCTGGTTGGCCAGCGGTGCGCCCGCGTTGCCGCCCACCGCCCGGAAGGCCGCATCCAGGTTCACGAAGCGGCGCAGGTACGCGCCCAGCAGCTCGGTGCGGTCCAGTCGTTCCCCGCTGGCCAGGCGCAGGGAGGTGGCGGTGGGCACCGGCAGCTCGGCGGCGTCCTGGTCCACGTTCATCCCGGTGCCCACCACCACGGCCGGTCCGGTCGGTGTGGTGGCCAGCTGGGCGAGGATCCCACAGACCTTGCGGGAATCGACCAGCACGTCGTTGGGCCATTTAATGCCGGCGGCCAGCCCGGTGCGTTCGGCGATGGCCTGGCACCAGGCGGCCGCGGCCAGCATCGTGTACCAGGACAGGGCCTCCACCGGCAGCGCCGGCACCGGGCGCACCAGGATGCTCACGGTCAGCGCCGCGCCGGCCGGCACCACCCAGCCGCGGCCCAGGCGCCCCTTGCCCGCCTGCTGGTGTTCGGTGCTCAGCACCGCCAGGTGCCCGGCGCTGTCCTCGGCCGCGGCCTGCACCAGGTCCGCGTTGGTCGAACCGGTGGAAGGCACCAGCCGCACCGGGTCAAGGCCCAGGTCGCGGGCAATCTGGGACAGGCGCGCCGCGTCCAGGGCGGCGCGTGGCGCGCGGGAGGAAGGCATCATGCCTTCCAGCCTATGCCACCGCTCACCCCCGCACGCCCGTGCTGCCGCCGGGTTTCGCGGTGGGCGTCACGCCGGGGCCCTGCGGGCGTTGGCAGCGCTTAGAGGAAGATGTCCGGCACCAGCTGGCTGGCCGGGTCGGTGGCGTAGGCGTCGAAGTCGGTGACCCCCGCCGCGGAGAGCACCTGTTCGTCGGTGAAGAAGTTGCCGCTGCAGCTGCGCGGGTCGCTGGCCAGGATGGCGGTGGCGGCCTCGGCGACGATGCGGGCATCTCGCGCCCCCTTGATCATGGTTCCGCCTCCGGGCAGGTTGCGGATGGCCGCGGTGTCGATCAGCGTGGCCGGCCACAGGGAGTTGACCCCGATGCCCTCGTCCTTCAGCTCCTCGGCCAGGCCCAGGGTGGTCATGCTCATCCCGTACTTGCTCATGGTGTAGGCCAGATGGGCCCCGGCCCAGCGTGGATCCAGGTTCAGCGGCGGGGAGAGGGTCAGGATGTGCGGGTGGGCGGACTTGCGCAGGTGCGGCAGCGCGGTCTTGGACAGCAGGAAGGCCCCGCGCACGTTGATGTCCATCATCAGGTCATAGCGCTTCATGTCCACGTCATCGGTCTTGGCCAGGTTGATGGCGCTGGCGTTGTTGATGACGATGTCGATCCCGCCAAAGCGCTGCACGGCGCTGTCCACCATCCGGGCCACGTCCTCGTCCTTGCGCACGTCCCCGACCACGGCCAGCCCGGTACCGCCGGCCTGGTTGATCTGCTCCACGGCGGTGTGGATGGTACCCTCCAAGGAAGGATGCGGGGTGTCCGTCTTGGACAGCAGCACGAGGTTGGCCCCGGACTTGGCCGCCTGCAGGGCGATGGACAGCCCGATGCCACGGCTGCCGCCGCTCATCACGATGGTCTTGCCCGCCAGGGTTTGAGGCTGGGGATTAATGGTGTTGCGCGAATCTTCAGTCATGTGACCCAGATTACTTGAAAACGTCCCCCGTAGCTACTGGTGAGTAACATAATCTGACGCTGTTGCCGGATTCGACGAACACATTTTGTAGGCTTCCTACAAACAGGACCGCCATTTTCCCAGTTAGACTGACGTGGGTGGCATTTTTCTTGTGCCATTCCTACACAACTTTACGAACCAGGCAACCAAGGGAGTCGAAGGCATGACGCAGGGGCGCACCGAGGCGGATGAAGCGATCGACCTGTCCACCACCGCCGGCAAGCTCGCCGAGTTCCGCCGCCGCGAGGCCCTGGCGCAGCTGCCCTCCGGCCCCGAGGCCGTGGAAAAGCAGCACGCCCGCGGCAAGCACACCGCCCGCGAACGCATCGACATGCTGCTCGATGAGAACTCCTTCGTCGAATTCGACGCCCTGGCCGTGCACCGCTCCACCGCCTTTGGCATGGAGAAGAAGAAGCCGCTGGGCGATGGCGTGGTCTGCGGCTACGGCACCGTCGACGGCCGCCTGGTTGCCGTCTACTCCCAGGACTTCACCGTCTACGGCGGCTCGCTCTCGCAGGTGAACGGCGAGAAGATCGTCAAGGTCCAGGAATTCGCGATCCGCAACGGCTGCCCTGTTGTCGGAATCAACGACGGCGGCGGTGCGCGCATCCAGGAGGGCGTGGCCTCCCTGGCAATGTTCGCCGACATCTTCCGCAACAACGTGCACGCCTCGGGCGTGGTTCCGCAGATCTCCCTGATCATGGGCCCGTGCGCCGGGGGCGCCGCGTACTCCCCGGCCCTGACCGACTACGTGATCATGGTGGACAAGACCAGCCACATGTTCATCACCGGCCCGGACGTCATCAAGACCGTGACCGGCGAGGAAGTGGACATGGAAACCCTGGGTGGGGCGCGTCAGCACAACTCCACCACCGGCACCGCCACCTACCTGGCCGAGGATGAGGAAGACGCCATCGAGTTCTGCAAGGAACTGCTGGACTTCCTGCCCTCCTCGAACCTCACCGACGCGCCGCTGGCCGAGTTCGAGGAAGAGCTGGAGCTGACCGAGGAGGACGAACAGCTCGATACGCTGATTCCGGACTCCGCCAACCAGCCCTACGACATGCGCACCGTGATCGAATCCGTGGTCGATGACGGGCAGTTCTTCGAGATGCAGGCGCTTTACGCCCCGAACGTGATGATCGGCTACGCACGCATCGAGGGCGCGACCGTGGGCATCGTGGCCAACCAGCCGCTGCAGTTCGCCGGCACCCTGGACATCGCGGCCTCGGAAAAGGCCGCCCGCTTCGTGCGCAACTGCGATGCGTTCAACATCCCGATCGTGACCCTGGTTGACGTGCCCGGCTTCCTGCCCGGCAAGGACCAGGAATTCCAGGGCATCATCCGCCGCGGCGCAAAGCTGCTGTACGCCTACGCCGAGGCCACCGTGCCGAAGCTGACCGTCATCACCCGCAAGGCCTACGGCGGAGCCTACATCGTGATGGGTTCCAAGAAGCTCGGCGCGGATCTGAACCTGGCCTGGCCCACCGCCCAGATCGGCGTGATGGGCGCCCAGGGCGCGGTGAACATCCTCTACCGCCGCGACCTGGCGGCGGTGCAGGCCGAGGGCGGCGATGTCGAGGCGCGCCGCAAGGAAATCATCGAGGGCTACGAGGCCGAGCTTCTCAACCCGTACCAGGCCGCGGAGCTGGGGTACATCGACGCGGTCATCGCTCCGAGCGACACCCGCCTGCAGCTGGTGCGCGGGCTGCGCGCCCTGCGCGAGAAGCACGCGAGCCTGCCGCCAAAGAAGCACGGCAACATCCCGCTGTAGGCCCCGCCTACACCCCCAGCGACGCCCAGAGCAAAGTTCGAAGGACTGGATATGGAACAGCACACCGCCACACGGCAGGCCACCGCCGCGCTCACCGTAACCCGCGGCAATCCGAGCCCGGAGGAACTGGCGGCGGTCACCGCACTGCTCAGCGCCATGGGCTCCCAGCCGAACCAGAACGGTGCCGCGCAGGCCCCGGCCGGACGGGTCGCCCGGATCCGCAAGCGCCGCGCATTGAGCACTCCGCGGCTTCCATGGAGCATTGGCCGCCGCTAACCCGGCAGGCTCACACCGCCGTCACCGGCTTCCTGCCCTGTGCTCAACGTTCTGATTAGGCTCGCAACATGGACTTTGCCTCGCTTCTTGTGCTCGGCGGGATCATCACCCTATGCCTGTTGCCCGTGGTTTTCGGTTCCTTCAAGAGCCTGGACCGGCACGCCGATGACTGGGAGGGCCGGGATCAGCAGACGGCTCGTTCACTGCGCAAGGCGCGACGGGACATCGACCGGGGTAAGGGCTGGTACGGTCCGTGAAGGCAGCCTCCGCCAGTACCACCGAGCCGACCTCGCCTCGCTGACCGCTGGAGGAGTTCGTGGTGGGGTTTTCACATCGCAAGATACCAAATCGGCGAATTCCATCTTCTACCGCACTCTCTCGGGCGCGCCGAGAGCCCCGGAATTGGCCCGGCAAAACTCTTCAACAAATATTTCACGTCCACTAGGCTTGGCTCATGACCAAGGACACATCGGCCCGCGCCGACTCCGCCATCGATGAGGTGGCCAACGAATACTTTGAGCAGGTTCTGCAACTCTTCCCGGAGATCGGAACCGAAATGGGACTGCCGGGCTATGAAAGCCGCTACGGGGACTACTCCCCGGCCGGCACGCAGAAATACGCGGAGCTGACCTCCGCCACCCTGGAGAAGCTGGACGCGCTCACCGCCCAGGACGCCGTCGATGAAGTCACCCTCGACGCGATGCGCGAACGGCTCGGCCTGGAGCTGGAGATCATCGCCACCGGACGCACCGAGCTGAACAACATCGCCAGCCCGGCGCAGGAGATCCGCGCGATCTTCGATTTGATGCCACAGGACAGCTCCCAGGACTACCGCTTCATTGCCGAGCGCCTGGCCAACGTCCCGGCCGCCATGGATGGCTACATCGCCTCGCTGCGCGACTCGGCCGCCAAGGGCCAGATCGCCGCCCGCCGGCAGGTGAAGATCGTGATCGAGCAGGCCACCGACTACGCCAAGGACGGCGGGTTCTTCGACGAGCTGGCCTCCGCCGGGGCCGCAGTGGACGCGTCCCTGGCCCAGGCGCTTGGCAACGGCGCGAAGCAGGCAAAGGACGCCTACCGGTCACTGGCCGAGGTGCTGGGCGAGGAGCTGCTGCCCATGGCGCCTGAAAAGGATGCGGTGGGCCGCGAACACTACGCCCTGGCTTCACGCTACTTCCTGGGCGCGGAGGTGGACCTGGAGGAAACCTACGCCTGGGGCGTTGAGGAACTGGCCCGCATCATCGCCGAGCAGAAACGCGTCGCCGCGCAGATCAAGCCCGGGGCCACGATCGAGGAGGCCAAGCAGATCCTGAACCAGGATGCTGCGCGCAAGCTCAGGGGCACCGAGGCGCTGCGCACCTGGATGCAGCAGAAGGCCGACGCGGCGCTGGCCGACCTGGCCGGCACCCACTTTGACATCCCCTCCCCCATGGACCGCATCGAATGCATGATCGCCCCCACCGAGGATGGCGGCATCTACTACACCGGGCCCTCCGATGACTTCTCCCGTCCCGGACGCATGTGGTGGTCAATCCCGCCGGGTGAGGAGGAGTTCTCCACCTGGTCGGAGCTGACCACCGTCTACCACGAGGGGGTTCCGGGCCACCACCTGCAGATCGGCACCGCGCAACTGCAGGCGGACACGCTGAACAAGTGGCGCCGCAACCTGTGCTGGGTTTCGGGCCACGGCGAGGGGTGGGCCCTGTACTCGGAGCGGCTGATGCAGCAGCTGGGGTACCTGGATGACCCGGGCGACCACATGGGCATGCTGGACGCGCAGCGGATGCGCGCGGCCCGCGTGGTCTTCGACATCGGTGTGCACCTGGAGCTGGAGGTCCCCCAAGCCTGGGGCGAAGGCACCTGGACGGCGCAGAAGGGCTACGAATTCCTCAAGGCCAATTGTGACGAGTCCCCCGGGCAGCTGGACTTCGAGTTCACCCGCTACCTGGGATGGCCGGGACAGGCACCCAGCTACAAGGTGGGCCAGCGGCTGTGGGAGCAGATCCGCGATGAGCTCTCGGCACGCGAAGGCGAGGACTTCGACGTGAAGGCCTTCCACACCCGGGCCCTGAAGCTCGGGTCGGTGGGCCTGGACACGCTCAAGCGCGCCCTGCTGGACTAGCCAGCGTCCGCCCGTGGCGAAGACCCGCACCTGTCCTCGGTGCGGGTCTTGCCGTGCCCCACCGGCATGCCGCAATCCGGTCAACGCCTTCGGTCGCTGCCGCCCTACCGACGCCGCAGCTACGGCGAGCGCTTCGCAGCGCGTGAACGAACCAGCCAGGGAAAGCCGTGGGGCTCGTCGGCGGCGCGGCGGACAGCCTCGCGATGATCATGGTGTCGTGGCTGGAGCGGAAGGTTCTGCGGGTGCACCGGGATTGCGGCGCTCACCGGCACCGGGTCGGTGCTGATCCATTGGCATTCGGTGATCACCCCGAGCTGCGGATCCAGGTAACTGGGCATCCGGCTAAAGCCCTGGGCCGGGAGCACGTACACGACCCCGGCGTCCATTGGCGGCTGCCCGTTCTCCGGGAGCGCAAAGGAGAGGAAGATCCGGCGCTCGGCCTCCCGTCCGGGTGTGCTGCCCGGATAAAAGCAGGCGTTGAGAAACCCCGGGGTGTTGGCCGAGCGCACCGCGTAGGCGATGGCCCAGGTGGGGTCCTCGGTGGCGAACACCGCGGTGGTTTTGGAAAACGTATCGGGGCTGTGGTCAATGGGTGTCCTGGGGGTCAGCTGATGCAGGCCCGGTGTCCTGGAGCCGTGCAGCAAGAAATCCCCGGAGCGCACATACGCGGCGAGCCGGGACCAGACCCGATCCCCGTCGGTGGGAGCGGGCACATGCCAGGAACCGGTCTGCCCCGCAGCGGCGGGCTTGGAATCGCTCACCGCGGCGCTTAGCCCGCGTAGCTGCTCAGCTGGATCAGATTGCCGCAGGTGTCATCGAAGACGGCGGTGGTCACCGGCCCCATGTCGGTGGGTTCCTGGGTGAATTCCACGCCCAACCCCCGCAGCCGCCGGTATTCGGCCTGCACGTCCTGGACGGCGAATGAGGTGAAGGGTATTCCGTCGGCCACCAGGGCCTGCTTGAAGGGCAGCACCGCCGGGTGGCTGGAGGGTTCAAGCAGCAGCTCCGGTCCATCCAGCTCCCCGGGTGCGGTCAGCGTGATCCAGCTGTCGGTGCCCATCGGGATGTCGTGCTTGATCTTGAAGCCCAGGACGCGGGTGTAAAAATCGCGGGCCCTGCTTTGGTCATCAACAAAGACGCTGGTGATGTAGATCTTCACGGTTCTGCCCTTTCCTCAACCTGTTTTCCCCATCGTAGTTTGGCCTGCCTCTCCTTCCCACTCCCCTGATCGTTCACTAGGGTTGCTGGAGCAGGACGCGCCGGAAGCAGAAGCGCCGCTCACCGGTTCGAGAGCCAATTCAACGGAAAGGAGTTCGCATGCCAATCCTTGACTTGACGCACCCGATCAGCAGCGGCATGCAGGTCTACCCGCAGGATCCCCAGGTCCTACTGCAGCCGGCGCTGCAGCAGGCGACTGACGGTGTGGCCGTCACCGCGGTTCACTGCGGTTCGCACACCGGAACCCACCTGGATGCGCCAAGCCACGTAATCGCCGCGGGGCGCAGCACCTCGCAGATCGACCTGGATGAGCTGTGCGCGCAAGCGGTGGTGATCCAGGTGGGCCAGGCCCGGCCGCGGGAGGTTCTTGGCCGGGAGCGCCTCGGCGGGCAGATTCCCGAATCGGTTCCATCGATCGTGGTGATCGCCACGGGGTGGGACCGGCATTACGGCACCGACTCCTACCTGGAGCATCCGGTGCTGGAGCCGGCGCTTGTGCAATTGCTGATCGAGCGCGGGATGCGGGTGCTGGCCGTGGACACGCTGAACCCGGACCACACCCGGCAGGAAGAACACGCCACCGGGTTTCCGGTGCACGAGCTGGTGCTGGGCAGCGACCGGCTGATCGTGGAGAACCTGCGCGGCGCCACCGGGTTGCCCGATTCCTGCCGTATCGGATTCTTTCCCCTGAACCTGGAATCCTGCGACGGGGCCCCGGTACGGGCCGCGGCTTGGGTCGAGTAGCACGCGTCCCCGCACGGATTGGCTGGCGCAGGCCCGTCTGGCGCCGTACTGGGCGAGTATGACGAACCATTGCGTGGTTAACGCTTTATTCCGTGCCTTTCGGTGAAGCGCGGCACAGGCGGGCGTGACACAATCAGCAAAAATTCGGCTTTCGTAATAATAAGAAATATTGGTTCTTTGCTGGTATGTTACGCCCCCTACGGTGGTGGATCATGGCTACTTCACTGAACACCAAAAGACTTCCCGGCTGGGTGACCGGCTTCGGGCCGCAGATCATCGCGGCCCTGATCCTCGGGCTCATCCTCGGCCTGGTTGCCAAGTACACCGGCAGCACCGCCGAGGAGCCCACCGCATTGGGCCAGGCCCTGCAGATCGTCGGCTCCAGCTACGTCTCCCTGCTGCGTGCCGCAGTGGTGCCGCTGATCTTCTTCGCCGTGGTCGCCTCGATCGCGAATCTCGCCAAGGTCACCAATGCCGCCCGTCTGGCCTGGCAGACCCTGCTGTGGTTCGGGATCACCGCACTGATCTCGGTGCTGATCGGCATCACCCTGGGGCTGGTGTTCCAGCCCGGCGCCAATACCGGCCAGGACATGCCGGAGAACTACGACGGCAAGACCGGCAGCTGGCTGGGCTTCCTCACCGGGCTGATCCCGGCCAACTTCCTGGGGCTGGGAGCCAACACCAGCCTTGAGGAGGGGGCGGCCAGCACGTCGCTGAGCTTCAACGTGCTGCAGATCCTGGTGATCGCCATCGCCGTGGGCGTGGCCGCACTGAAGGTGGGCGAGGCCGCCAAGCCGTTCCTGGACTTCTCCGCCTCCTTCCTGGCCATCATCCAAAAGGTGTTGTGGTGGATCATCCGCATCGCCCCGATCGGCACCATTGGCCTGATCGGCAACGCCGTGGCCGTCTACGGCTGGGACACCATTGGTGCGCTGGGCAAGTTCACCCTGGCGATCTACGTGGGCCTGGCGCTGGTGCTGTTCGCGCTCTACCCGGTGCTGGTGCGCCTGCACCGGCTGGGCATCAAGCAGTACTTCTCCGGGGTGTGGCCGGCGGTGCAGCTGGGCTTTGTTTCCCGTTCCTCGATCGGCACCCTGCCGCTGACCCAGCGGGTGACCGAACGCAACCTGGGTGTGCCCTCCGGCTACGCCTCCTTCGCGGTGCCGCTGGGCGCGACCACCAAGATGGATGGCTGCGCGGCCATCTACCCGGCGGTTTCGGCGATCTTCGTCGCCCAGTTCTTCCACATTGACCTGGGGCTGACCGACTACCTGCTGATCGCCCTGGTCTCGGTGCTCGGTTCGGCCGCGACCGCCGGCACCACCGGCGCGATCGTGATGCTGACCCTGACCCTGTCCACCCTGGGCCTGCCGCTGGCCGGCGTGGGCCTGCTGATGGCCGTGGACCCGATCATCGACATGGGCCGCACCGCGGTGAACGTGGCCGGCCAGGCGCTGGTGCCCACGATCGTGGCCAAGCGCGAGGGCATCTTGGATAAGGACCTGTACGACGCGCCGCGGACGGGTAATCCGTTCGCCGATGAGCACGCCGCTACCTCCCAGCCGGAGCCGCAGGCGCAGCCGGTGCACTAACCGGGCTCATCCCGGGCCGGTCCGGCTACGGGCCAGCCGTTAGAGAGCGGGGCCGAATCCATCACGGTTTCGGCCCCGCTTTCGTGTTGGCGGGCCCCTGCAACACCCGCGCGCCGCCGACTGTGACCGAACACATGAAAAAGGGTTTGCACCGAGTGCAAAATTGCACGTAGTGTAAAACTCGTGACAACTGACTCCAGCGGCACCCGCCGTGAAATGAACAAGCAGGCAACCCGGCAGGCCATTGTAGACGCCGCGTTGACGCTGCTGCGCAACCAGGGCCGCGAGGCCATGACCGCCACCGCCATCGCCGAGGCCGCCGGCATCTCCCGGCGCACCCTGTTCAACTACTTCCCCACCGTGGACGCCGTGCTGGCCGAACCGCTGCAGCGGCTGCTGGACCGCGTGGTGGAGGTGCTGGCCGAATCCACCCAGGAACTGCCGCTGATCACCGCCGCCATCCGGGCCCTGCAGGGCGCCGGGGTTCCGCAGCTGCTGGAACCCGTGGCCTACCTGGGGATCTACGCCGAGGACTGCTCACACCAGCCCGGTGGCAGCCAGCCGAACCAGTGGCAGAACTCCTCGCGGGACATCATCACCACCATTGAGCGCAAGTACCCGGAGGCCGACCCATTCGAGGTGCGGATCTTCTCCCACGTCGTGCTGGGGGCCGGGCAGGCCGCCTTCGAGGAATGGACCCGCCAGCTGGCGATCACCACCGGTCCCGAGGCCAACACCCCCCTGGACATTTCCCCGCAGCAGATCCAGGAACTGCATTCGCTGCTCACCCACGCCCTGGAGCAGTTGCGTGACGGCTTCCCGGCGCTTTTGACCACCTCCGATTCCACGGACAAGGACCTTTAACCCCCATGGCTTCCTTCCTTTACCGCCTGGCCTCCTGGGCCCACCGGCACCGTTTCCGGATGATCTCCATCTGGTTGGCCGTCTTCGTCGCCATCGGCACCAGCGCGACCTTGTTCATGGGCCAGCTGTCCAACACCTTCTCCCTGCCGGGCACCGAAACCCAGCGCACGCTGGACCGGATGGAACGTGAACTTCCGGACCTGGCTGGCGGCTCCGGGGCGATTGTCTTCCGCGAATCCAGCAACCGTCCGCTCAACGAGCAGCAGTCCCAGGCCATCGAGTCGGCGCTGGATCAGCTGGAGCACCACCGTGAGGTTGTGAACGTGGCCCGCCCGTTCGAGCTGCAGGAACAGCTCGATGAGGCCGAGCCGGAACTGGCCAAGGCGCAAAAGAAGCTGGACGACGGGCAGAAGGAGCTCGAGGACGGCAAACAGCAGATCTCCGACGGCAAGCAGCAGTTGGAGGACGCGCGCGAGGAGCTGACCGAGGGCTGGGCCCAGCTGTTCGACGGGCAGAAGGAAATCAAGCAGGGCGAACCGCAGATCAACGCCGCCGAGGCGAAGCTCGCCCAGGGGTGGGCAGAGCTGCGCTCGGGGGAAGCCGAACTGCGCAAGGGGCAGGCCCAGTTTGATGCCGGCGAACGCCAGTGGAAGGCCGGGATGGCCGAGTACCAGTCCGGGTACGCACAGTACGCGGCCGGGCAAAAGCAGTTTGCCGCCGGGGAACAGAAGCTCGATGCGTCGGCCAAGGAATTGGTCGCCGGGGAAAAGCAGTACCGGGCGAACCTGAACAAGATCCTGGACGGCAAGTCCCGCGTCGAACGGGAAAAGGAACTTGCCGCCGGCAAGAAGCAGGCCCAGCAGGGGCTGCAGCAGGCCGAGGATGGGATCAAGACGCTTGATGCGGGGATAAGCCAAGCCGAGGCAAAGTTGAAGAAACTCAATAGCCAACTGGCCGAAGCCGAGAAGAACGGTGCTACCGAGGAACTCGACAAACTGAAGGAAGGCATCGCCACCACCCAGGCGAGCATCGAAGAGCTGAAAAAACAACGCTCGGCAGCTGCATCCGGGCAAGAGAAATCCCAGGCTTCCCTGAAGCAAATCGCCCAGGCCCAGGCCGGGCTGAAGCAGCTTGACCAGGCCCGCGCCCAGTTGGATTCGGGCAAGCAGCAGCTGAACGCCGGACGCCAGCAGCTGGAATCCAAGCGCGGCGAGCTGGAGGCGGCCGGCCCCAAGCTGGCCCAGGCCAAGAAGCAGCTGGACGCCGGCAAGAGGGAACTGGATGCCAACCGCGCCAAGCTGGCCGCCGGCTGGCAGGAAATCAATGCCGGGCGGGCGGAGCTGAACGCCGGGCAGGCCGAGTTCGACAAGCAGAAGGCCAAGTTCGAGGCCGGCAAGGCCGAACTGGCCGCCGCCGAGAAGCAGCTGAAGGACGGCGAAGCCACCGTCAAGCAGAAGACCAGGGAGCTGGAGGAGGCCGAGGCGAAGCTGCCGCAGGCCGAGCGTGAACTGGAGCGTGGACGGGCCGAACTGGACTTCGCCGCCCGCCAGGTGGGCGCCTCCTCGGACATGCGCTTCATCTCCGAGGACGGTTCCACCGCCGTGGCCCAGGTGTCCTTCCGCGGGCAGACCGATGCGCTGACCCCGGCCGACCGTGAGGCGATCACCGCGATCGCCACCGGACCGCAGGCCGCCGGCGTGGAGGTGCTGTTCTCCAAGGAAATCTTGCAGGACATCTCCGAGGTGTTCGGGGCCGCCGAGGTGGTGGGCCTGGTGGTGGCCGCGATCGTGCTGATCGTGATGCTAGGTACGCTGATCGCCGCCGGGCTGCCGCTGCTGTTGGCGCTGCTGGGCGTCGGCGCCGGTGTGGGCACCACCCTGGCGTTCTCCTCATTGGTGGACATGGCCTCCATTACCCCGGCCCTGGCGCTGATGCTGGGCCTGGCGGTGGGGATCGACTACGCGCTGTTCATCATCCACCGGCACCGCACCCAGGTGCTGGGCGGCATGCAGGTCGGTGAGTCGATCGCCCGGGCGGTGGGCACCAGCGGCAACGCGGTGGTCTTCGCCGGGCTGACCGTGATCATCGCCTTGGCCGCGTTGACCGTGCCGGGCCTGCCTTTCCTGAGCGTGCTGGGCCTGTCGGCCGCGTTCACCGTGCTGATGGCGGTGCTGCTGGCAATCACCCTGCTGCCGGCGCTGCTGTCCCTGGTGGGCGACAAGATCGTCTCGAAGCGGGCCCGTGAACGGGCCGCCGCCGGCGTGGTTTCCGAGCCGAAGTCGGCGCGCTGGGTACAGCTGCTGACCAAGGCCGCGATCCCGGTGAGCCTGGTGGTGGTTGCGGTGCTGGGCACCATCGCCCTGCCGGCCACCCAGATGCGCACCGCCCTGCCCGATGGCTCGGCCGAGGCCGCCGATTCGATGGCGTTCCAGGCCTACCAGCAGACCAGTGACAAGTTCGGCGCCGGGTACAACGGGCCGCTGCTGGTGCTGGCCGACCTGCCCGGGGACCTGAACCAGCGCCAGGCCGATTCGCTGGCCCTGGATGTGGCCGATCAGCTGCGCACCCATGATGCGGTGATCGCCGCGATCCCGGCCACCATGACCGATGACCGCTCGCTGGTGGCGATCCAGGTGATTCCGGCCGACGGGCCGGCCTCGGAAGCCACCGAGAACCTGGTGCACGAACTGCGTGATGACGCCGAGCGGATCCAGTCCGCCACCGGCATCACCGACATGGCCGTGACCGGTCAGGTGGCCGCGCAGATCGACGTTTCCGAGGTGGTCACCAACGCGCTGGCCCCGTACCTGAGCATCGTGGTGGGCCTGTCGCTGATCCTGCTGCTGCTGGTCTTCCGTTCCCTGGTGGTGCCGCTGCTGGCCACCGGCGGCTTCCTGCTCTCGCTGGCCGCCGCGTTCGGCGCCAGCACCGCGGTCTACCAGTTCGGCTGGCTCTCGGGCGTGTTCGGGGTCAACGTCCCGGGCCCGCTGCTCAGCTTCCTGCCGATCCTGCTCACCGGCATCCTGTTCGGCCTGGCCATGGACTACCAGGTGTTCCTGGTCTCGGCGATGCGTGAACGGTTCGTGCACGGCGAATCGGCCCGTGACGCGGTGCGTTCGGGCTTCTCCATGACCGCCCCGGTGGTCACCGCCGCGGCGCTGATCATGATCTCGGTGTTCGCCGGGTTCATCTTCTCCCACCTGGCGATGATTCGCCCGCTGGGCTTCGCGCTGGCCTTCGGCGTGCTGTTCGACGCGTTCGTGGTGCGCATGACCCTGATCCCGGCCGTGATGCACCTGCTGGGCGACAAGGCGTGGTACCTTCCCAAGTGGCTGGATAGGATCCTGCCGAACGTGGACGTCGAGGGCGAGGGGCTCACCGCCCTGCTGGAGGAACGCGACGAACACCACCACGACCGGGCAAGCCACACCGAAAGAGTGAACGCATGAGCGAACAGACCCTGAACCAGGACCCCGCGCAGGCCCCGCGCCTGCTGCTGGCCTCGGCCTCCCCCGGCCGGCGTCGGGTGCTCACCGATGCGGGCATCCGCTTTGACACCCAGGTGTCCTCCGTGGACGAGGACGCCGTGCTGGCCGCCGCCGAGGCGCAGCACGGTCCGCAGGACGCGGCCGCCACCGCGCTGCTGCTGGCCAAGGCCAAGGCCGAGGCCGTTGCGGCCCAGGCCCCAGCGGGCACCTTGGTGCTGGGCTGTGATTCGGTGTTCGAGATCGACGGGGTCGCCTACGGCAAACCGCACACCGCGGACGTGGCCCGCCAGCGCTGGCAGCAGTTGCGCGGCTCCGCCGGGGTGCTGCATTCGGGACACTGGCTCATTGCCGCCGGCGGGGGCCGGTCCGTGGGGCTGGGCTCGGCAACCGTGGTGCACTTCGCCCAGGTCGGCGACGCGGAGATCGAGGCGTATGTGGCCAGCGGCGAACCGTTGCCGTGCGCCGGTGCGTTCACCATCGACGGGCTGGCCTCCGCGTTCATCGAATCCATCGAGGGCAACTATCAAAGCGTGGTTGGCCTTGATGTGAGCATGCTGCGCCGGCTGCTGGCCGAGCATGGCGTGGCGATCACCGAACTCTGGGCCTAGCCGGCCGCTGAGAACCCTCAAGCATGAAATGCCCCAAACGGCGTGATCCGTTCGGGGCATTGTGTGTTGGGCCTATTCCGGCTGCTCGGGCCGTTCCACCCCCAGGTAGGTTTCCTCCGGCACCGGGGCGGCCACCTGTTCTCGCACGGCTTCCAGCAGGCGCGGGTCGTTGAGCAGCCGGAAATGCCCCATGGTCTCCAATTTGATGTTCTGGGCCCCCTGAAGCTGGCTGCCGCCGGGGATGTGCGGATCAAAGGAGCTGTAGATGGAGGTGATCCGCGAATTCACCGCCAGGTTCGCGGCCAGCTGCAGCAGTCCGGCGTTGCGCGGCGAAAAGGCGCGCAGGGAACGGATCGGTGCGAAGCGGGCGTACACCGAGCCGGAGAACGGGGTGCTGATCGCCACCATCTTGGCAATCCGCTCGGGGTGCGGGGAGGCGCTCATGGCATGCTTGCCGATCAGCCCGCCCTTGCTGTGCGCCACGATGACCACCCCGTTCAGGTCATGTTCGGCCAGGTAGTCCGAAACCAGGCGGGACATTTGCGGCACGGTGCCCCGGTTGTACCCGATCCCGCTGACCGCATGCACCGGATGGCCGGCCTGGTGCAGGTGCCGGGCGACCGGGAGCAGGAATTGCCAGGTCTCCCAGATGCCCGGGATCAGCAGCACGGGCGCGGCCTGGGCATCGGAGTAACTGAGCAGCTCCTGCTCGGCCACCGGGCGCAGGAAAGTGCGGGCCTGCCAGTAACCGGCGTACAGGTAGTCCAGCAGCCAACCCTGGCCCCGGCGCAGTTGCCCCACGCCCCGCTCACGGATCCGATGCAGGCAGGCAGGGAGCTGGAGCGGTACGTGCCGGGTCAGTGCGCCGTGCAGCCGGTCCAGTAATCGAGCCATTCCTTCACGATACTAAAGAACGTTTCAGCCGCACCCCGCGGGTGCCGGTCTGCTGGGAATCACCGATTCGGTGTTGCCTGCGGAAGGAAGGGTGCCTATGCTCAGGGAACTTTCGACGGTGTCGGTCTTTGGCACGGCGTGAGACATGGGAGCAGAGAATGGTGTGCAACGAGACCGGGTTCGAGGTGTCGGCCCCACCGGGCCCGGCAGCGCGGACGGGCAGGGCCCTAGCCAGGGCCCAGGGCCTGTACTTGCTGGTGACCGGGGTGTGGCCGCTGCTGCACTACCGGAGTTTTGAAGCGGTGCTGGGCCCCAAGGTCGATGACTGGTTGGTCAGGTGCGTCAGCGGGCTCGCGGTTACGCTGGCCTACCAGCAGCTGCGCACGCGCGCCACGAGCGAAGGCTTGACCACGGCGCGCAGGATTGGCATTGGCGCTGCCCTGTCCTTCGGCGGCGTTGATCTTCGCTACGGCGGCAGCGGGCGCATCAGCCGGATCTACCTGCTTGACGCCGCCGTGCAGGCCTGCTGGCTGGCGGCCTGGCTAAAAACCGCTTCCCCACCTCGGGCCCACCAAGCCGAGAGGTAGCTGGGGTACCCCGGCTATTTGCCGGTCGCAGGCTTGGTGCCCAGCAGCAGATTCAGGCCCCAGCCAAGGACGGTAATGAAGATGATCGCCCCGAGCATGGACAGCAGTTCGGCCGGGGTGCTCAAAATCCCCAGGCTGATGATCAATGTGGTGGCCCCGGCCGGCGGGTGTGGTTTGTTCGTCCAGGTCAGCACCAGCGTGGTCAGTGCGACCGATAGCGCCCCGGCAGCCACATGGGTGAGGCTCAGTCCCCCGACCGGGGTAGCGGCCTGATGTTGCAGGCCGAAGCCGTAGAGGCAGGCCGCCCCGGCGGCCAGGCCCACCAGGTGCCCGATCAGCGCGTTGGCGGGGCGCGCGGATTTCAGTTGCGGGGATTCGAAGAACAGCATCACCGTGGGGCCCAGGCTGGGAAAGAGCCAGGGTGATTTCAGGGCCAGGCCGATCCCGCCGCTGGCGGCCAGCACCAGCAGGCAGAGGATGGCCGCGTAGAGGCTGCTGCCCAGCCGGCCTTTGGACTCGGCCAGTCGGGCGTGCATCGCTTGCTTGGGCATGGGTCCCCTTCTCTCGGCCGCGCGGCGTTACTCGGCGATCAGCAGCGCCTGCGGGGCGGCCTGCTTCATCCGGGTGCTCAGCCACTTCAGCTGTTTTTCGGTTTCTTCCTCGCAGGCGCGTACCACGTCGAGCAGTTCCTCATCGCGCAGCCCCTGACCGGCCTGCTTCACCATGGTCCAGGTGATGTCCACCAGGGAGGCCAGCAGGTAGAGGTCCTGCAGATCGCGCAGCAGCCCCAGCGGCCCCTTGCGGGTTTCGCTCAGCCCGTCGGCGTGCAGGCGTTCGGGTTCGTCGTCGACGTCGCCTTGCCCGTAGCGCCGCACGATCGGCTGCAGGGCGCGCTGGTGCTCATCGCATTGCTTGGCCAGGGTCTGGCAGATGAAGTGCACATCCGGTTCGTGGCCGTGCCCTTCGGCGACCTGGCGGAAGGACTCGGCCAGGGTGCTTTCGGATTTTTCCAGCAGGCTCAGGTAGGTGGACAGGTTCATGGCTGCTCCTTGCTCGCAGGGTCATCCGACGGTGCTGCCGGAGGGAATTCTTCACTGGCCAGCGCGGCCGGCCCACCGGTGGTGGGCACCACCCGGCGGGAGCGCGCGGCGTGGTGGGAGTGGGTGGTTGGGTGAGAGGCGGTCGTGGTGGGGGCCAGGGCGGGGCCCTCTGCATCGGCCACCTTGCGCAGGCGCACGGCCGCGTTTTTCAGTACCGGCTGCTTGGAGACCGGGTCCCATTCGGTCAGGGTCAGCTCATTCGCGGCCCGGTGTTCGGTGGCCGGGGTGCCGCCCTCATCCCAGTAGCCGTAGTGGAAGGGCGCGAAGATGGTTCCCTCGCGCACATCGCTGATGCGCAGGGCCGCGGTGATATGTCCGCGGCGGGATTCCACGCTGACGATGTCGCCCTCGTTCAGGCCCCCGGTGGCGGCGTCCACCGCGGAGATCTCCACCCAGGCCTGCGGGGCGGCGGCGTTCAGCTGGGGGCTGCGCCCGGTCTTGGTGCGGGTGTGGAAGTGGTAGGCGGTGCGCCCGGTGGTGTAGCGGAACGGGTAGCCGGTGTCCGGGGTTTCATGGGTGGGATGGTACGGCGCGGTCTTGAAGATGGCCCGCCCTGCCGGGTTCATCGCCTTGTAGGCCTGCGGTCCGACGGTGCCGCCGGTGAGCAGGTCGTGCCCGTAGGTTTCGCAGTAATCCGGGTCGGTGTTGAACACCCCATCCGTGTACAGCCGTTCGGTGCCCCCGGGCTGCTGTTCGGTGCACGGCCAGGGCACCCCGCTGCCCCCGCGCAGCGCCTGGTAGCTCAACGCACTGTAGTCGCATGGCCGCCCGCGGGTGCACAGCTTCCAGGCTTCGAACGCCTCCTCGGGCCCCTGCCAGTCCAGCAGCGGGCTGCCGTCCAGTTGGGTGAAGCCCATCCGCCGCGAATAGTCGATGAACGTCTCCAGGTCGCTGCGGGCCTGGCCGGGCGGGTCCACCGCCTTCTGCGAGAGGTGCACCGTGCGGTCCACGTTGGTGAAGGTCCCGGTTTTCTCACCCCATCCGGCCGCCGGCAGCACCACGTCGGCGTACTGCGCGGTTTCGGTCAGGTACAAGTCCTGCACGACCAGAAACAGGCCCCGACTGGCCAGGATGTCGCGGATGCGGGGCAGTTCGGGCAGTGACACGACCGGGTTGGTGGCCGAAACCCACAGGAACTGGATGGAGCCCTGCTCCACGTAGCGGAAGATCTGCATGGCGTGGGTGGGCGGCGCCCAGTGCGGGATCGTGGCCGGGTCCACGTTCCACAGTTGGGCCAACTCCTGCACGTGCTGCGGGTTTTCCCAGTTGCGGAAGCCGGACAGGTCCCCGTCGGCCCCGCATTCGCGATTGTTCTGGGCGGTGGGCTGACCGTTCATCTGCAGGATCCCGCTGCCGGGTTTGCCGATCAGCCCGCGCAGCAGGTGCAGGTTGTTCACGGCACAGGAGGAGGCGGTGGCCTGGGAGGACTGGTAGAAGCCCTGCAGCACGGTGGAGAGCACCCGTTCACTGGTGCCAAAGATCTCCGCGGCGCGGCGCACGTCCTGGGCGTCGACCCCGCAGGTGCGGGCCACCTCCTGTGGGGTCCACGGTTCGACGGTGGAGCGCAGTTCCTCCACATTCATGGTGTGCCGGCGGATGTAGTCCTCGTCGATCCAGCCGTTGACGAACAGTTCGCGCACCAGCCCGTGCATCAGGGCCAGGTTGGTCCCCGGCTTCAGCGCCAGGTGCACCTCGGCGTGCCGGGCGACGTCGGTGTCCCGGGGATCCACGCACACCAGCCGGGGTTTGTCCGGCCCGGCCAGCCGGTCCAGCACCCGGGCCCAGAGCACGGTCTGGGTTTCGGCCATGTTGTGGCCGAACAGGAACATCGCATCGCATGCGTCAATGTCCCGATAGCTTCCGGGCTGCCCGTCGGAGCCGAAGGATTCCTTCAAGGCGGTGGCGGCGGTGGCGGTGCACAGCCGGGTATTGCCGTCCATGTGCGGGGTGCCGATCCCGGCCTTGCCCACAATCGCCTGGGCGTAGTACTCCTCCAGGAACAGCTGCCCGCTGGTGTAGAACCCGTGGCTGAGCGGCCCCTTGGTCTGCAGCAGGTGGCGGCTGCGCTGCACGATGCGCTCCATGGCGGTGTCCCAGTCGCAGGGAACCAGTTCCCCGTCCTGGCGGATCATGGGGGTGGTGAGCCGGTCGGGACTGTTCATGGCCTGCCAGCTGGCGAACAGCCCCTTGGGTCCAAGCCGGCCGTGGTTGACCCTGTCCGCAGCGCGACCGCGCACCCCGACCATGGTCCCGTCCTTGACCGCGATATCGATTCCGCAGCCGTTGCTGCACAGCACGCACGCGGATTGCACCCAGCGCTCAACCTCGGATTCTTCCACCCCCTCGGCCAGCACCTGGTCCACCCGCACCGGCCACCGCTCCTCGCGCCCGTACGGGGTGCGGGTGCCCCAGATCTTGGCGATCCGGTCAACCTTCCCCAAATCCGCGTGTCCCTGCTCAGCGCTCACCCGTTCAGCCATTGCCGTTCCTTCCATGCCGGTGCCCCCGGACTGCCCCGCCCGGGACCGCGGCCCGGCCCGTGACGCTGTGCTGCGCCGCCGATGCCGCTGGTCTGGCCACGCTAGGCACGCCCATTTTCATGCCGCAACCATTCTTCGCTGATTCCTAGAAACCGTCCTCACCGAACCGACTTTGTAGGAACCCTCCAAAAATTTCGGAGGTTCGCCCCGGGATAGGCGGGTTATTACATATAGTTCCCACAAAACCGATAGGCTCCCCTAGGAAGACTTTAGAAATCTTGAAGACAAGGCCCACCAATGAACCCATTGACGAAGGTGTTGATCGCCAACCGTGGCGAGATTGCGGTGCGCATCATCCGTGCCGCCCGTGACGAGGGCATCGAATCGGTTGCCGTGTACGCCGACTCGGACCGCGACGCCCTGCATGTCCGACTGGCCGACGAAGCCTACGCGCTGGGCGGGACCACGGCCGGCGACTCCTACCTTCGCATCGAGAAGATCCTGGATGTGGCCGAGCGCTCCGGTGCGGATGCCGTGCACCCGGGCTACGGGTTCCTGGCCGAGAACGCCGAGTTCGCCCAGGCCGTCATCGACGCCGGGCTGACCTGGATCGGGCCTCCCCCTGCCGCCATCGAACAGCTGGGTGACAAGGTGCAGGCCCGCCACATCGCCGAAAAGGTGGGCGCCCCGCTGGTGCCGGGCACCAAGGACCCGGTCGCCTCGGCCGAGGAGGTCTATGCCTTCGCCGATGAGTTCGGACTGCCGCTGGCCATCAAGGCCGCCTACGGTGGCGGCGGGCGAGGCATCAAGGTGGTGCGTGAGCGCGAAAGCATCGGCGAGCTCTACGACTCGGCGGTGCGTGAGGCGACCGCCGCGTTTGGTCGCGGCGAATGCTTCATCGAACGTTTCCTGGACGCCCCACGCCACGTGGAGACCCAGTGCCTGGCCGACATCGAGGGCAACGTGGTGGTCGTCTCCACCCGCGACTGCTCGCTGCAGCGGCGCAACCAGAAGCTGGTTGAGGAGGCCCCGGCCCCGTTCTTGAGCGAGGAGCAGGTCCAGCGCCTGTACGATTCCTCCAAGGCGATCCTGAAGGAGGCCGGCTACGTGGGTGCCGGCACCTGCGAATTCCTGGTCGGCCAGGATGGGGTGATCTCCTTCCTGGAGGTCAACACCCGCCTGCAGGTTGAGCATCCGGTCTCGGAGGAAGTCACCGGCCTGGACCTGGTGCGCGAGCAGTTCCGCCTGGCCCGCGGCGAGCAGCTGGGCTATGGCGATCCCGAGGTCCGCGGGCACTCCTTCGAGTTCCGGATCAACGGGGAGGACGCCGGACGCGGTTTCATCCCCACCCCCGGCACCATCACCTCCATGACCCTGCCGGCCGGTCCGGGTGTCCGCCTGGATTCGGGCATCGAGGCCGGGGAGAGCGTCTCGGGCAACTTCGACTCGATGATCTCCAAGCTGATTGTCACCGGTTCCACCCGTGAGGTTGCCGCCGCCCGTGCCCGCCGCGCCCTGGAGGAGTTCCAGATCGAGGGGATGGCCACGGTGTTGCCCTTCCACCGTGCGGTGATGAGCGACCCGGCGTTCGTGCCCGAAACCGGCGCGTTCTCGGTGCACACCCGCTGGATCGAGACCGAGTTCGACACCCCGATCGAGCCGTTCGCGGCCGGCGTGGTGGACAGCGAGGAAGCGGACGAACGCACCAGCGTGACCGTGGAGGTCGGGGGCAAGCGCCTGGAGGTGACCCTGCCGGCATCGCTGGGCAGCGTCACCGATGGCGCCGCGGCCAAGAACGGCAAGAAGAAGCGCAAGGGCACCCGCAAGGGCGGGGCCGCCGGAGCCGGGAACAGCACCGAGCTGCTCTCCCCGATGCAGGGAACCATCGTGAAGGTTGCGGTGAACGACGGGGACCCGGTGACCGCCGGGGACCTGATCGTGGTGTTGGAGGCCATGAAGATGGAGCAGCCGATCACCGCGCACCGCGACGGCGTGGTCAGCGGGCTGAAGGTCACCCCGGGTGAGACCCTTTCGGCCGGGGCCGTGATCGCCTCGATCAACGACTCCGAATAACCTCGGGCTTTTTGGGCGGCGGCCGGGTTGGTGCATGAGGCACGAACCCGGCCGCCGCTTTGGTGCCGCCCCGGTGTCGGGCGTCCCGAACCGGCGGTGGCCGCTCAGGCGGCCCGATCTGGCGTAGAACGCAACCAGGGGTCACGATCCGGACTATGCGTCTTGAACTTCGGCGGCGGTGACGCCTATACCCAAACACCCCTGAGACCCATCGTCTTCACCCTCTTGGCCGCCCTCTCGCCCAAATGGAACTCGAGTCCAAACGCGGGCGCATCACTGACTCCGTTATCAAGCGCCGCACCCCCGGCGGCGACCACGTAGGCCGGCGCCCCACCTGGTCTGCTTTCAGGAATTTCATTCCCAGCTGTTGTCGCTAGGACCCTAGCTGTACTGCCCAGGGACGTTGGTTGAATTCCTGCGACGACACGATATGAATTGATGGGATGACGAAGGCCTCCTGATGTGGAGTGGAGCTGTCTAAGTAACCGCTTCACAAACAGGAGGCCCTC
>Ga0153920_1000063_pt1 | contig 43051 bp, 42 predicted proteins | sample TSNJ004MetaG_FD_104713 | JGI IMG/M metagenome (GOLD analysis project Ga0153920, IMG submission 104713) | Attine ant fungus gardens microbial communities from New Jersey, USA - TSNJ004 MetaG | ecosystem: Host-associated > Fungi > Mycelium > Unclassified | place: USA: New Jersey, Brendon T. Byrne...
TTCTTCCGCGGGGAGACGATCAAGACCAAGCGCTAGCACCCCCCACGCAATAGCGGCACCCGCCAGGTTGTTGCGCCGGACGGCCACCATGGCCACGGCATAACAATTGGACGGCGGGTTGCCGCTATTGTTCGTTGGGGTGGTTGAATGACTGCATGGGTAACTCAGTACTGTTCATCTGCTCGCGCAACGCCGGCAAATCCCAGATGGCCGCCGCGCTGATGGAGCACTTCTCCGACGGGAAGATCACCGCCTACTCCGCAGGGACCAACCCGGGCGGGGGCATCAACCCCGAATCGGTGCAGGTGATCGCCGAAACCGGGGCGGACATGTCCGCCGGAACACCCAATGCCATCGACCCGCAGGTGGTGGCCACCGTGGACCGGGTGGTGATCCTGGGCAGCGAGGCTCAGCCGACGTTCGACTCCTCGGTGCGCACCGAACGCTGGATCCTTTCCGAACCCAGCGACGAGGGCTACACCGGGGCCGAGCGGATGCGCCGGATCCGTGACGAGATCGCCGAGCGGGTCCGCTCGCTGAGCTACGACCTGGGGCAGTAGCATCACGGCGGTGACCGCGGCCATCCGGACGCAGCGCGCCGGCTCCTGGTGGTTCCCCGGAATTTGTCTGGTGCTCACCGGCTGGTGCGCCAACCAGTACGTCTCCCTGATCGGCTGGTACCAGCAGCACCGCGAGCTGAGCGAGGTGGCCGCGTTCCTGGTGCTGGCCAGCTACGTGGTGGGTCTGCTGCCGATGCTGGTGTTCGCCGGTTCCTGGGCGGACCGGCTGGGACGCAAGCCCTTCACCCTGCTGGCGCTGATCGCCTCGATTGGGGGATCGGTGCTGCTGATGCTCGGCGCCCAGGCCGAGGTGTGGCTGCATGCCGGCCGCGTGCTGACCGGGGTGGGCATGGGCCTGGCCATGGTTGCGGCGACCAGCTGGATCAAGGAGGTCAGCCCCGTGGCCAGCGGTGCGGTGCGCGCCGGACTGTGCACGTCGCTGGGCTTCGCGGTCGGACCGGTGATCTCCGGTGCCCTGGTGGGGGCGACCTGGAACCCGGAACTGGCCTACCTGGTGCACGCGATCACGGCCACAGCCTGGCTGGTGCTCATTGCCTTCCAACCCGGCGCTCCCCGGCGGGAACCGGTGCAGCAGGCGGTGCAGGGCACCAGCGCGCAGGGCCTGAAGATCTTCAACCGCCTGGTACTGCCCATGGCCCCCTGGGTCTTCGGCCTGGCCACCAGCGGCTTCGCGGTGGTCCCGGCGCTGACCGGTAGGGGTGCCGGGGCGAGCCTGTTGTTCTCCACCATCACCGTGGCGGTCACCATGGGCCTGGGGGCCCTGATCCAGCCCTTTGCCCGGCGCTGGGACCGGCCGGGAACGGCAAGGCTGCTGGTCATTGGACTGCTGACCGCGATCACCACCTACCTGGTGATGATCCCCGTGGCGTTGACCGGTTCCACCGCCCTGGGCCTGGTGGCCTCGGTGCTGGCCGGCTGCGCGAACGGGATCCTGCTGCTGGGTGGGCTGGGCCAGGTGCTGGCGTTGGCCGGTCCCGGCGAGGTGGGCAAGCTGACTGGACGGTTTTACTCGGTATGCTACATCGGCTTCCTGATTCCCACGCTGCTCTCACTGTGGCGGCTGTTCGCCGACCCGCTGTATTTCATCCTCCTGCTGGGGGTGCTGTGCGTGCTCAGCTTGGTTTGCGTGCTCAGCAATCGGACACTGTTGGCCGGACCCAAGATGCAGCCGGTAAAATCTGGTAGTTAACCCCAACGCTCAGTAAGCTGGTGTGGCCCGCTATCACAGGTTCCCTGGGAACGAGGACTGCACTCATGAAATTCCCAGCTGGAAACCCCGACGCTGAACTTCAGCCCGAGGAGGTACTTGGTGCCGAAAATTATCGACCATGATCAGCGGCGCCTGGAAATCGTGCTGGCCACCAAAAAGCTGATCATCGACGGCGGCTTCCGGGCGGCGACCATGCGCGAGATCGCGGCGGCCGCCGGGTACGCCAATGGTGCCCTCAAACGATACTTCGAGGGCAAGGACGAGATCCTGATGGCCACCAGCCAGTACGCCACCGCGGTCCTGGTTGAGCGTCTGCAGCGCACCGTCTCCGGGCTGCAGGGGATGGACGCGGTCTCGGCGATCTTCGAGCAGACCCTGCCCGACCGGCAGGACAACAAGGAACTGGCCCGGGTGCTGCTGACCTTTTGGGAGCAGTCCATTGGCAACCTGGAACTGAGCAAGGCATTCCTGCGCAACCTCAGTCCCTGGCGCAACCTGGCCGTGATGTACCTGCATCAGGCGGTGAGCCTCGGACAGCTGCACAGCCGGTGGGACCCGTCAACGGTGGCCGATGAGCTGCTGACGCTGACGGTGGGGGCACACGTGATGGTTCAGCTTGATGACCGGGAAGAAACAATCCAACAGCATGCCGGGCACCTGCGCCGGCGCATCAGCGAATTGCGGGCGGATGTGCCTGAAGAAGCTGCGGTGAACTAGTCCCGGCAGGGCAGCCGGAAGGCTCGCGGCTACTTGGTGGCGGTGTCGTGCTTGAGCATGGCGGTGGTGCGGTAGGGGATCACGTCGCGCAGGATCATCGAGGTCGAGGTGCGGGTGATGCCCGGGCACAGCCGGATGACCTCGCTGACGCGGTAAAGGTCATCCGGTTCCTTGGCGGCCACCCGGATCAGCAGGTCGGTGTCCCCGGCCGGAGCCACACACTCCAATACCTCGGGAATCTGGCGCAGGGCCTCAATCGATTCATCCAGCCGCGCCTGATCCAGCTCGGCGCTGACCACAGCGGAGACCCCACGCCCCAGTGCGGCCGGACGAATGCGTGCAGTGTTAGGGCGCAGGGCGCCGGAGTGCGCCAGGCGCTCCAGCCGGGTCTGCACGGTTCCGCGGGCCAGGCCCAACTGCTGGGCCAACATCATGATCGGCACCCGGGGATCGTTGTCCAGCGCCAGCAGGATCCGCCGGTCGGTTTCATCGAGCTGATACGTCTCCGGGATCATGGGGTCTCTCCTGCGCGGTAGCGTCAAATCGAACAATCAGGCGGGTTGCCTTCGTGAAATACTAGTCAAAATGATCAGCCACCCCCAAGCGTGTTGCACGGTATGACCGGTAATGTGTCGGCTGCCCGGAAGGTCCTCTCGGCTAACCGAAACGCACGGTTATCCACAAAACCGCAATAAATCGAACCCAAAGACAGCTAATGGACGTAACGTGTAGGTTATGAGATTCCTACGCCTCGAAGATGTTGCCGAAGAGCTGAATGTGAAGCTGCCCCAGGTGCGTGCCCTGGTCAAAAGCGGAGAGCTGCCGGCGATCCAGATCGGTGGACGCGGGATGTGGCGGGTGGAGCGTGTGGAGCTGGAGAACTACATTCAACGGCGTTACGCGGAGGCGCGGGAGGACATTGCCCGCGAAACCAAGTGAGAACCCTTCCGGGCACCGGGGATTGACCGGTGCCCGGTCGGGGCTACTGCTGGTCGAGATGGTGGATCAGGGCATCGTGCACAAACTGTGCCTGGCCCCCGTAGGTATCGCCAAAGCGCTGATCCGCCACGTACATTTCCGCGAGGTTGCGCACGTACCGGTGCAGGACGCTGGGGTCGTCACTCCCGTGGCCCGGGGTGCCGGGAATGCCACGCAGCCACCGCACGTGTTCTGCCGCCAGCTGCTGGGCCTCGGCCGAATCGGGGCTCAGGCCCCGTGTCCCGGCATTGGTCCACGCCGCGATCAGGGCCTTGGACTGCGCCATGAAATCTCCCCGCTCGTCTGCGGACAAGGCTTTCCACCAGCGGTCAGAAGCGGTGTAGCTCTCTTCACCCCAGCGCTCGATGACCTCCTTCCGGTATTGTTCGTTGATTCCTTCGAAGGATTCATTTAAGTCCATGCTCTCTCCTCGGTTGAGCCTTTCAATGGTTTTCTGCAGGGTTTCCAATTGCCGATCCAAGGCCGCGCGCTGTCCTTTCAATACCTCAATGTGTTCGGTGAGTGCCGCAATCTGGTCCTGCTCCTGATTCAGGATGGCGCCGATGGCCTTGAGCTCCATGCCCATGTTGCGCAGCAGCAGAATCCGTTGCAGCCGCACGATCGATGCCTGGTCGTAGAGGCGGTATCCGGCGGTGGAAACCTCAACCGGCTCAAGCAGCCCGATGTGGTCATAGTGCCGCAGGGTGCGGCTGGTGACCGACGCGGCCTTGGCGACCTGTTGGATCGAGTAGCGCTCGACTGGGCGGGAGGAATTGGCTTGCATGCCCACAACGCTAAAGGTTGACGCAACGTCAGGGTCAAGGGGGTTTCGCGTTCAATCAGATATGTCGCAAGTCACATCCACTAGCTTTTTCGACAGAATGACCAGGAATCGGCAGGCGACTCGTCGTCGCTTGATCAGATTGATCAATGATTAATGTGCCTATTGCTCAGTCTGTCGAATGCGTATTTACTAGAACCAGAACAGGCAACCGAGGGCTACCGCCAGCGGGGCCGATGACCCACCGGAACGTGAACCAAGCATATTCATGTTCAGGGTGCAGAGGACGCTTACCAGCCGAACCGGGTCAGCAGAAACACTACAGATGGTCCGAAAGGCTTCGTGGCAGAGCGAAGCGTTTCGGACCATCTGCATGTTCAGCGGTCGCCCGTAGCTATTCCGGACGCGGCAATATTGATGCTCGTGGCCCATGTCTCCCCGGTCCTTCCCCAGCCCATCTGTCGGCCCCGCAAATCCTTGACGCGCACGGGACTCATCGATTCGCTGGCCGGTTTTGGGAGAATTGCAGTGTGAGCCCTCGAACTACTTCACGTTTCGTCTCCGCCGTCCGCTCGGCCCTGACCGTTTGGTGGGTGCAGTGGTTGCTGGGAATAGCCGCCGTTGTGCTGGCCTTGCTTCCCTGGCTGACGGCCGAACCTGGAATCCAAGCCACAGCGGGGCAAGAGGCGGCCACGAGCCTGCTTCCCCTTGCGAGCAAGAAGCCCCACCTTCTTTTCCTCATGGGCGGCGCCTCGGCGCTGCTGACCGGCCTGGGCACCCGGCTGCTTGCCAACCGGCGTGGAAGGTGCGCGGTACTCTGTGGCCTTGGACTGCTGACGGGATGGACGGCGGCCATCTACCAAACCTGGACGGTGCTTCGCACCGCGGCGCTCGACGTGGAGCAGCTGGGCGTGCATCTCGGACTGACACAGTCGATGGTGGTGGGCGTATTAGTCCTCCATGCCGGACTGTCCTTGGCACCCTTGGGCGGGTTCTCCATAGCCCTGGCGGTGTTGAGCCTGATGCCGGGGCACTGGCTCGGCGAAGTTCTGGCAGTGGACGCGGCGCAAACACACTTGGACTTCCTCGGACCCATAATGCTGGGCATCGCCTTGGGCTACCTGGGATTTGCCCGGGGTAGTGCCCTATTGCTGTGGTGCGCCGCGCTACTGGTGCAATGGATCATGCCCGCAGTGTTGTCGGTGGCTGCCAGCTTCTCCTCGTCCGCCGAGGACCTGCGGTCCCCGAACCACCTTTGGGCCGTCGGCCGCGAGCAGCTGCTCCAGCTTCACCACGTCTATCTAGGGTTGGGCACGCTGGCCACGGCCATGCTGCTTAGCGTCATCCTCCTCTTCGTACGCCGGGCGCGACACCGATGATTGCCGCTCATGCAAGCTGTTTGATGACCCGAGCAGGATTGCCTGCGGCCACAACCCCTGCGGGAATATCACGGGTAACCACCGCGCCGGCACCGATGACCGAGTTGTGTCCGATGCTGACTCCGGGGACGATGACGACGCCCCCGCCGAGCCACACATTATCCCCGAGTGTGATGGGCTGCGCGGACTCGATCTTGCTGCGACGCTCTTCCGGATCCAGCGGATGAGTGGGGGTAAGCAGTTGGACGTTCGGGCCGATCTGGCAATCGGCGCCGATCTAGATGGGTGCGACGTCAAGGGCCGTAAAATTGAAGTTGATGAACGTGCCTTCACCGATGCTGATATTGCTTCCGTAATCGACTCGCAAGGGCGGGCGAATGTCGACCCCGGTTCCCAGCTCGCCGATCAGATTTTCCAGGATGCGACGGGCGCTCGCCGGATCCTCAAGGTAGGCCCGCTCATATTCGTAGGTTCGGGACAACGCTTGCTGCGACAGTTGCGCCAATTCGGCGTCCGCGATGTATGGGTCACCGGCAAGCATTCGTTCCCGATTGGAGCGGGAGTCATCGGCAAATAGCTCAGTCATGGCATCAGCATAGAAAATGGTTTCGCATCCAGGCCAAAGGCGCTGATGGAAATGCGCAGGGAAATCTGGTGAGCTGGTTGGCATGCGCATCGAAACGGATCCGCAGCAAGTTGCTGCTGCGGATGTCTACCACCTGTTGAAGAATCTCATCATTCCCCGCCCGATTGCCTGGGTGTCAACCGTGGATCAGCGCGGGACGCCGAACCTTGCGCCGCATTCCTTCTTCACGGTCGCCAGTGCGAATCCACCCATTGTTCAGTTCACCTCAGTGGGGCGAAAAGACACGCTACGGAACATTGAACAGACAGGCCAATTCACCATTTGCTTCGCCTCTCGTCACCATGTCGAGGAAATCAACGCCAGCGCCACAGAGTTCGAGCCCGGCCGCAGCGAATTCGCGGAAATAGCTCTCGAATCCGAGCCTGGCTTCCGTGTGAAGTCCCCACGCGTGGCTGGTTCCCCTGCCGCACTTGAGTGCGAACTGGAGCAAATCATTGAGGTGGGCGATTCCTTCCTGGTGCTCGGCGAGGTCGTGCACGTTGCAGTGGATGACAACGTCTGTAATGACCAGCAGCGCCCGGATGCCCAGCTGCTGAATCCGGTGGCGAGACTAGGTGGCGCCCAGTGGTGTTCCATCGGCGACATCATGAGCATTCGCCGAATTCCGGTGGAGAAATGGGACGAACAGCGAGCCGACGCCGACTAAGCAAGCGACAATTCTTGCCGCACCACTTGGCGACTTACTGAGCGAGCTGCACTAAACAGAAAAAGTGTACTTTCTTATGCCGAACCTGACATAAAATTAAGCAGCCGTGACATTTCGAATCTGCTCGTCGCCCTTCCCCGCGCCGTGCTCGAAGGGCATGCGCAATCTTTTGGAATGCTAGGCAAGACTGGCGACCGGCTGTACTGAGGCACCCGGGGCGCAGAGCAGCCCCGGGTGAAAGTTGAATAGATGGCTCGCACACTACGCGGCACAGCGCTGCTGCTTGCCCTGTCCGTTGTCGTCGGTGGAGCCCTGCCCGCCGCTACGGCAGATCCCGTCGCAGCGGCAGCGCTGGCTTCTCCTGTCGCATCTGCCAGCGTTGCCACAGCCAAGGCAACGATCAAGAAGAAGACCACTACCAACCTCAACCTGCGCCAAAAACCAACGGCCTCATCCAAGTCGCTTCTGGTGATTCCTACAGGCGTCACGCTGACCGTCCTAAAGAAGAGCGGCACCTGGGAGCAGGTGAAATATGCGTCAAAAACGGGTTGGGTCTCCGGCAAGTACCTGACTTCCACCAGCGCTCCGAAGCCTGCGGTGTATCGGTATGCGCAGTCGTATCAGGAGTTGCGGGCTTCGGCGTCGGCGAAGTCGAAGTCGCTGGGCGCGGTCGCGCGTAAGACCAAGGTCCAGTACCTGGGTGCGTCTGGTTCGTGGAGCAAGGTCAAGGTCTCTGGCAAGACCGGTTTCGTGCCTTCGAATCAGTTGGGGGTGAAGGCTCCTGCGGCTTCGTACCGGTGGCTGGCTTCGAAGCAGACCGGGTATAAGAGCGCCAGTACCAAGTCGAGTAAGGTCGTGAGTTTGGCGGCCGGGACGAAGGTCGAGTGGTTGCGGTCCTCGGGTTCGTGGTCGCAGGTTTCCACGGCGAAGGGCCCCGTGTGGGTTGCCTCGAAGCAGCTGTCCACCAGCGCTCCGAAACCTCCTGCCAAGCCAACTCCGCAGGCTCCCAAGGTCATTGGACAGCGCTGGTTCGTTGACCCCACCGCCGTTCGCAAGAGTGCTTCCACGACGGCCGGCTCGCTGGGAACAGTTCCTGCTGGCCAGAAGGTGGACCTGCTGCAGAGCAAGGGCAGCTGGAGCCAGGTGAAAACCTCAAAGGGAACCGGTTGGGTGCCCACCTCATCACTCATCACCACCGCCTACACCCCGGTCAGTGGACAATACCGGTGGACCACCACGAACCTGAACCTGCGGTCGGGGGCCGGCACGATGTACAAGTCGGTCGGTGTGCTGCCAACCGGAGAACGCCTGACGGTCAAGGGGACCTCCGCCGGGTGGGGCCGGGTCCAAACCAGCAAGGGAATCGGCTGGGTCAGCAGCAGCTATCTCTCCTCCAAGGCCCCGGCGGCCACTGCGCCCACGCAGCAGCCGGCCCCGCCCAAGCCCCAAGCACCCCGCCCCGAAGCCATCCAGTATCGATGGACCACCGCCAACCTGAACCTGCGCACCGGGGCTGGAACCAGCTACCCGAGCAAGGCAGTCGTTCCCCAGGCCGAAAAGGTCACCTACCTGAAGGCGGACTCCGGGTGGGCGTACATCTCCAGCACCAAGGGCACCGGCTGGGTCAGTGAACGCTACCTGAGCACCTCCGGCCAGGCGACGGTGCAGCCCGACACCCGTGCCGTCATGAATGCCGTCCAACAGCGGTTCGCTGGCTACTACACGTCCATGGGAACCCTGCGCTCCGGATCCGTGGGGCACAGCAGTGGCCGCGCGGTGGACATCATGATCCGCAACTACAAGGACCCGCAGTCCATCGCCGCCGGTAACCGAATCGCGCAGTTCTTGCTGGACAACCGCATGGAGCTGGGCGTGGAGTACCTGATCTGGCGGGACAAGATCTGGCTGCCGACCACCGGGTGGACCGAGTACTCCAAGTCCGGAAAATACGGGACCCAGTTCACCGGCAATTGGAATGACACCACCTTGCACAATGACCACGTGCATGTGGAAACCTATGGCAACGCCGCAACCGGCGGCAAGCTGGACGACAGCGCGGTGCGCTGACCCGCCGCCGTGCGTGTCGCCCCGGCAGACAAGGCCGTGCCCTTGGGGAGATGATGGTGGCAAGGCAGTTCAACGTCCAGCATCCAAGGAGGACACCGTAGTGGCGAAGGAAAGCGGCACGCCGCAGGAATCGACGCTGATTGCACAGAGCGTGCAGGACTATGTCGAGCGCAACCCTGTTAAGTCGGGCAAGTATTCGGCAAAAAGGATCTTCGCCGGTCAGATGGTGCAGATTACCGAGATCGCATTCGACGCCGGGGTGGAACTGCCCGATCACAAGGCCCGGACCCCAATCCTGGTGCAGGTCATTGACGGGGAAGTCGACTTCACAGTGGGTGGAGAAGTCCACCGCCTGGGGGTCGGCGGCGTGATCCACCTGGAGGAGATGGTTCCCCACGCCGTCTTCGCCCCCGAACCGGCACGCATCACGGTCACCTTCCTCAACCGCTAAACGTCCTCACCCGGACGAAGGACGCCGCCGAAGTCAACGAGTGCCGTAATCCGCCCGGGAATGCGAAGATGAAGCAATGAGCGAATATACCGAACGTGTCGCCTCGGAGCTGATTCAACCCATCATCCTGCTGGTCGACAAGGAAGACCCGGCCGGCGAGGACGAAGCCATTGCCGCCGTCGCACTGGCTTCGATCGCCGCTTTCCTGCAGGATCCGGTGAACCCAGCCTGGCACCCCTGGGCGCACGGTGCTTTCGGCAAGTCGGTGCGACGGGCGAACCCCAAGGCGTTCGCCAAGGTGCGGCGGGAGTTCCCCGAGCACGCCCTCATTGAAATTGGCGGTGCACAGGCCGCCGGGCTTGCCCCGGTTCCGGCCGATGAGATGCCCAAGATCCTGGCCAAGCTGCAGGTCTCCGGCACACAGCTGCCGCAATCCGGCGGGGTGCTGGGCGGGCAAGTGGTGATCGTCCTGGACGCCTCCCTGGAGATGTCCACCGGCAAGGCCAGCGCCCAGGCCGCCCACGCCCTGTTTGCCTGGCTGCTGGAAGCCGACGAGGACATCGTGCAGCAATGGATCGCCGACGGCGCCACCCTGGGGGTGCGGCAGCTGAGCCGTGATGACTTCACCGCCAGCATGGAGCTTGCCCACGGCCCGGTGATTCATGACGCCGGACGCACCGAAATCGAACCGGGCTCGGCCACGGCCTACGTGCTGCTGGCCGGATAGCGTTAGGGCGGTAGCGCCCCACGGGGCAACGTTGGCTCTGGTTCCTTGCCGTCAGTTGTGCCAAGGTTGCACTAAGCGGCAGCGAGCGAAGGGACGCAGCAGATGGAGCACCCAGTCAACGGCGACTTGCCTCGGGGCGTAATTACGACCGGGGTCGATCAGCTGGCCGAGACCAATCCTTTTAAGCCGGGAAGAATTTCCCCGCACACCCATTACAAGGCCGATAACTTCCGGGTGACCGAGCTGGCCTTTGACGACCAGGTGGTCCTCAGTGAGCATTCCTCGCCGCACCCGGTGATCATCCAGGTGGCCTCCGGAAGCGTTGAGCTGGAGATCGGTGGAACGGTGCATCGGTTGGCCGCCGGGGCGATGATGCATTTGGAGGCGTCCCTGGAGCATTCGGTCACCGCCCTGGAGCAGGCGCGGCTGTTGTTGATCTTCCTGTACCACTAGCTGCGGGGCACACCGGAACCTTCACGGTTCGCCGTGGGGAATCCATTGTCACGAACCCAAGGTCAGGTGTATCAAATTTGAATGTTTGACCCATCAAACATTACTCTGGGGGTGTGGCACGCAGAGGTGCCGCATTCTGCACACTGAGAATGGAGTCGGGGTCCGCTGATGCACCTACCCGAAAGCTGGAAACGGCGGCACGCCGTGACCCGCCCAGCAGCGCTGGCACTGGTCCTGGCCTTGCTGCTGGCAGGCTGCGCGGCGCCAGCCAGCACGGATGCCAGCGCCGAACCCGCCGCCGATTCACGCCCCACCGTGCTCACGACGTTTACCGTGCTGGCCGATATCGCACACAACGTTGCCGGTGAGCATCTGCGCGTCGAATCGATCACCAAGTTCGGGGCGGAGATCCACGGCTATGAGCCTACCCCCGATGACCTGCGCCGCGCAGCCGGGGCGGATCTGATCCTGGACAACGGGCTGGGGCTCGAAGCCTGGTTTGAGCAGTTCGTTGCGGACGTCGATGCGCCGCACGTGAACGTCAGCCAGGGCATCGAACCGATTGCCATCGCGCACGGGGATGCCAGCGGCCTACCCAATCCCCATGCCTGGATGAGCCCGGTCAACGTGCAAACCTATGTGCAGAACATGGCAGAGGCGTTTGCGGCATTGGATCCGCCGCACGCCGCCGACTACCGGCAGAACGCGGCCGACTACCAGCGGGAACTGCAGCAGGTGCACGATCAGCTGCTGGCCGACGTGGCCCACCTGCCCAAGACCAAGCGGGCGCTGGTCAGCTGCGAAGGCGCATTCTCCTACCTGGCCCGCGATGCCGGGCTGCATGAACAGTACCTGTGGGCGGTGAACTCCGAATCCCAGGCCACCCCCCGCAAGGTGGCCTCCACCATCGACTATGTGCGTGAGCACCAGGTGCCTGCGGTCTTTTGCGAATCCACGGTCTCCGATGCCGCGATGCAGCGGGTCGTTGAGTCCACCGACGCCGTCTACGGGGGAGCGCTCTATGTGGATTCGCTCTCCGAACCCGACGGTCCGGTACCCACTTACCTGGATCTGATCACCCACGACACCCGGGCGATCGCCCGGGCCCTGAATGGAAACGGAAAATGACACCAGCAATCGACGTGCGTGACGCCACCGTGCACTACGGGCCGGTGCTGGCCCTGGACTCGGCCAGCCTGCAGGTTCACCCCGGCAGCGTGTGTGCGCTGATCGGCATGAACGGCTCGGGCAAGTCCACCTTGTTCAAGACGATCATGGGCCTGATTCGCCCGGACACCGGCACCGTGCGGATCAACGGAATGGATCCGCAATTGGCGCGCAAGCGGGCCGCCATCGGTTACGTGCCGCAGAACGAGGCGGTGGACTGGGACTTTCCAATCTCCGTGCGTGAAGTGGTGATGACCGGACGCTACGGGCGGATGGGTTTCCTGCGCCGACCCAGCAAGGCCGATCACCGGGCCGTTGACACTGCCCTGGAACGCGTGGGCCTGGCCAAGCACGCGGACCGGCAAATCGGCCAGCTCTCCGGGGGTCAAAAGAAACGCACCTTCGTGGCTCGCTGCATCGCCCAGGAGGCGACCATCATGCTGCTGGACGAGCCGTTCGCCGGGGTGGACAAGCGCAGTGAGGGGACCATCACCGAACTGCTGCGTGAGATCGCCGCGGAGGGCGGCAGTGTGCTGATCTCCACCCATGACCTGCATGCCCTGCCGAACCTGGCCGATGAAGCCGTGTTGCTGATGACCCGGGTTTTGATGCACGGCAGCCCGCAGAGCGTGCTGCAACCCGAGAACCTGGCGCTGGCCTTTGGCCTGGACCCGATGAACCGAGGCGGAAAATGAATCTGATCGAACTGCTCTCCGAGCCGCTGGGCTACACCTTCATGCTGCGCGCCCTGGCCGTGACCGTGATCGCCGCGGTGCTGTGTGCGGTGCTCTCCTGCTGGCTTGTGCTGATCGGCTGGTCACTGATGGGGGATGCGGTCTCCCATGCGGTGCTGCCCGGGGTGGTGATCGCCTACATCCTTGGGGCGCCGTTCGCGCTAGGGGCGGTGGTGTTCGGGCTGCTGGCGGTGACGCTGATCGGGGGACTGCGCGACACCAGCCGGGTGAAGGAGGACGCGGCAATCGGGATCGTGTTCACCACCCTGTTTGCGTTCGGTCTGGTGCTGATCTCCGTGACTCCCAGCCACCTGGATTTGAACCACATCCTGTTCGGCAACCTGCTGGGTGTATCCCGGGCAGACCTATGGCAGGTGCTGGCCCTGGGGGCGGTCACCTTCGCGGTGCTGATCACCAAGCGCAAAGACTTCACGCTCTATGCCTTTGACCCCATCCACGCCCATGCGCTGGGCATGAACCCCAGGATCCTGGGAGCGGTTCTGCTTGGCCTGCTGGCCATGACCTCGGTGGTCGCGCTGCAGGCGGTGGGGGTGATCCTGGTGGTGGCCATGCTGATCATTCCCGGTGCCACCGCGTACCTGCTGACCGACCGCTTTGGACGAATGCTGGTGATCGCACCGGTGCTGGCCGCCTCAGCCGGGGTGGTGGGCGTGTACGCCAGCTACTACCTGGACGCCTCGACCGGCGGCATGGTGGTACTGGCCCAGGGCCTGATCTTCCTGGGGGTCTACCTCTTCAGCCCGAGGCAGGGGATGGTCGCCAAATCCGTGCGCGCGGCCCGGCGGCGCAAGGCACTAACGGCCCGCGCCTAAGCCGCGGAGACCCACACGGCGCCGGAGGCCCGGCTGCCCAGGACCACGGTCTTGGCCTCGGGCCCGGCGCTGACCTCGATGGTGTCCGAGAACGGATCCCCGCCGGTGACGTGCAACCGGGCGCCAACCACAATGCCGTGGTCGGAGAAGTACTGCAGCAGCTGCGAATCCGCATCCGAGATCCGTTCAACCACCACGTCGCTGCCCGGGGCGGTTTCCCCCAAGGGGTGGGCGTTGGGCATGTCGATTAGTCCGTCGGCGCTGGGAATCGGGTCCCCGTGCGGGTCCCGGGTCGGGTGGCCCAACAGCTCGTCGATCCGGCTGATCATGAAATCCGAGACCGCGTGCTCCAGGTGTTCGGCCTCCGCATGGACCTGGTCCCAGCGGTACCCGAGCATTTGCACCAGGAACGTCTCAATCAGCCGGTGGCGGCGGACCATGGCCACCGCGTAGGCGCGCCCGGTCTCGGTGAGACTGACTTCTCCGTAGGGGGCGTGATCCAGCAGGTCCTGCTGACGCAGCTTGCCCAAAGCCCCGGAGACAGTGGATAGCTTCACCCCGGCCCGCTCGGCAATCACCGTGGGCGTAACCGGCTTATCAGACCACTCCTTGAGACTGAAAATGATCTTCAGGTAGTTCTGCGCGCTATCCGAAAGCTGGGTGACTGACACGTCTTACATCATAGTCAATGCTGATTGGTGCCAGCTTGGTGGACAGGTCCAGGCGTGGCCGCACCGACGCCTTCCCATCGGGCATGCAGGGCGCTGACCTATTCTGGACACCATGGATCCACGCCAGCCCCAAGAAGGCCTTCTGCGTCGCATCGCCCCGGAGGCGAGCCTGCTGCTGGGGGCGGGGCGGGCCATCTTGCTGCAGCTGGCCGAACCGCGCATCGGCACCGCAGTGGTGCGCCACTCGAACTTTGTCGCCGACCCGCTCTCCCGGCTGCACAACACCCTTGCCTACGTCTACGCACTGGGTGCCGGCAACGAACGGCAGCGCGAGCGCGTGGTGAACTTCGTGGACGCCGCCCACCGGCCGGTGCGCGCTCCGCGCGATCCGCGGCACGGGACCCCGGCCTACTCCGCCCGTGACCCCCGGCTACAGGTGTGGGTGGCGGCAACCCTCTACGATTCGGCGACCCTCGCCGCCCGGCTGACGCTGCCGGCCCTGGAAGCGAACGATGAGGAGGCGTTGTACCGCGAGTACGCGGTGCTGGGAAGCGCGCTGCAGATGCCCGACGGTTTCTGGCCGGCGGACCGCGCGGAATTTGAACGCTACTTCCAGCAGATGCTGGAGCAGCTGCAGGTCACCGAGGAGGTGCGCCAGGCAGCAGATGAGCTGTTCACCGGGCGCCACGCCCCCTGGTGGATTCGGGCGGTGCTGCCGCTGGTGCGGGATGTGACTATTGCCCAGCTGCCGCCGCGGGTGCGCGAACTCTACGGGTACCGGCTCACCCCCACGGTGCGTCGGCGCTACGGCGCGGTGGTTCGGGTGCTGCGTACCGCGAACCGGGTACTGCCCCGGGCGGTGCGCCACGCCCCGATGCGCTACAGCCTGCGCCGCATTGACGAGGGACGGCTGGGCTAGCGGTCCTGCTGCGGCAGGGTGTCCAGCGGGGTGACCAACCGCGGCAGGATCACCAGCAGGAAGATGGTCACCAGCATCAGTGAACCGCCGACCAGCGAGCCGATCTGCCAGCCGAACAGCACCTGCACCACGAACCAGACACAACCGCAGATCAGCAGACCCACCCCGATCCCGACGACCTTGACCACGATATGCCCCAGGTGCACGGTGGTGGCCTTCACCCGCTGCCCGAACAGGTAGCGGTGGACCGCCACCGGGAAGATCATCAGCAGTATCAGCAGCACCGAGACCAGCAGCAGCACCGCATAGATCACCTGTTCGCGCGGCTCAACGATCTCGAACCGCGACTGGAAGGGCAGCACCACCAGGAACGCCGCCAGGATCTGGATGCCCGTCTGCATGACGCGCATCTCCTGCAACAGCTCATTCCACTGGCGGTGCGGCGCCTCGGGACTGTCATCGGGCATGCTTCGCCGTTTCCCCATATTCCGGACTCCTCGTGACAACAACACAGCGTGCAAGTGTCGAAAGCCTACCGCAAGCGCGCCGCCCGGCGGAGCGGCGTCCAGCGTGTTTCCTGCCAACGGACAAGGGTAAGCCAGTTCATTGAGCGGCCCGGGCGCTTGCGCCTAGGGTGGGGAAGGTGAAGACCTTGGACCAGCAGCACGACAGCATTCACCCCACCCCGGGCACCGACCCCGCTCCCGGGCTGCCGGCGCCCGGCGCCACGGCCGGGCAGGACGGGTTCGTGCACGTGCGCGGGGCGAGTGAGAACAACCTGCAGAACGTGGAGGTGCGCATCCCGCGGGATGCGATCGTGGCGTTCACCGGGGTCTCCGGTTCGGGCAAGTCCTCGCTCGCGTTTGGCACCATCTTCGCCGAGGCCCAGCGCCGCTTCCTGGAATCCGTGGCCCCCTACGCGCGCCGGCTGATCTCCCAGGGCCACACCCCGAAGGTCGAGTACATTTCAGGTCTGCCCCCGGCGGTGGCGCTGCAGCAGCGTCGCGCCGGTTCCAGCTCCCGCTCCAGCGTGGGCACCCTGACCACCCTGTCCAATTCGGTGCGCATGCTCTTCTCCCGGGCCGGCAGCTACCCGCCGGGTGCGGAGCGCCTGGATTCGGACGCGTTCTCCCCGAACACCGCGGTCGGTGCCTGCCCGCAATGCCACGGGCTGGGCCAGGCCCACACGGTCAGCGAGGAGCTGCTGGTGCCCGACCCGTCCCTGAGCATCCGGCAGGGCGCGATCGCCGCCTGGCCCGGGGCCTGGCAGGGCAAGAACCTGCGCGACGTGGCCAGCCACCTGGGTTATGACGTGGACAAGCCCTTCGGGCAGCTGGCCCGCAAGGACCGGGACTGGCTGCTGTTCACGGACGAGCAGCCGGTGGTGGAGGTGACCCCGGAACGGGACCGCATCGAAAAGCCGTACAAGGGCCGGTTCTGGAGCGCCAAACGCTATGTGCTGCACACGGTGGCCGAGTCCAAGAGTGAAACCATGCGGGCCAAGGCCCTGCGCTTCCTGAAGACCGGGCCCTGCCCGCTGTGCGGGGGCACCGGGTTCCGCCAGGAGTCCCTCGCGGTGCGCTTCGCAGAGCGCACCATTGCCGAGTTCAACGCGGCCTCGCTCACCGAGCTGGCCGAACTGCTTGATACCTATCAACCCCAGCAGCAGGCCACCGCCGCCGAGCAGCAGGTCGCCCAGACCATCGGTACGGACCTGCGCGTCCGCATCCAGGTGCTGCTGGACCTGGGGCTGGGCTACCTGAGCCTGAACCGGGCCACCCCCACCCTTTCCCCGGGGGAGATGCAGCGCCTGCGCATCGCCACCCAGTTGCGCTCGGGCCTGTTCGGAGTGATCTACGTGCTGGATGAACCCTCCGCGGGACTGCACCCGGCCGACGCGCAGCCGCTGATCCAGGTGCTCGGTTCGCTGAAGGAGGCAGGAAACTCGGTGTTCGTGGTGGAGCACAACATGGATGTGGTCGCCGCCGCCGACTGGATCGTGGATGTCGGCCCGCGGGCCGGACGCAACGGGGGACAAGTCCTCTACAGCGGCCCGGTGCCCGGGCTGCAGGAAGTTCAGTCCTCGGTGACCCGCCGCTTCCTGACCCCGCCCCCGGCCCCCGACCACCAGATACGGCAGGCCAGCGGCTGGCTGGAACTGCAGGGGGTGAACCTGCACAACCTGGTGGATCTGCAGGCCCGTTTCCCGTTGGGGGTCTTCACCGCGGTGACCGGGGTGTCCGGTTCGGGCAAGTCCTCCCTGGTCTCCCACGCCCTGGCCCAATCCGTGCAGGGCCAGCTGCGCACCGCCCCCACCAGCCCAACGAACGCCGAGCCTTCCGAGGAAGCCACCGCACAGGTCGGTCGGGTGCTGGGCGCCGAGGCCCTGAACCGCTGCGTGGTCATGGATCAAAAACCTATTGGGCGCACCCCGCGCTCCAACCTGGCCACCTACACCGGCCTGTTCGATGCGGTGCGCAAGACGTTCGCCGACACCCAGCTGGCGCGGGAACGCGGCTACGGAGCCAGCCGGTTCTCCTTCAACGTGGCCGGCGGGCGCTGCGAAACCTGCCAGGGGGAGGGCTACCTGGAAATCGAGCTGCTCTTCCTGCCCGGCACCTACGGACCGTGCCCCACCTGCCACGGGGCCCGGTACAACCCGCAGACCCTGGAGGTGACCTACCAGCCGACGGACGGCGCGCAGCCGAAGAACATTGCCGAAGTGCTGGCGTTGAGCGTGGACGAGGCCGCAGAATTCCTGCACCAATTCCCGGCCGCCGCCCGGGCGCTGGCAACCCTGCAGGAAGTGGGGCTGGGGTACCTCAGCCTGGGGCAGCCGGCCACCGAACTCTCCGGCGGGGAAGCCCAGCGCATCAAACTGGCCACCGAGCTGCAACGCGCCCGGCGCGGGCACACCCTGTATCTGCTTGATGAGCCGACCACGGGTCTGCACCCGGCCGACGTGCAGCTGCTGGTGGCGCAGCTGCACCGGCTGGTGGAGCAGGGCAACACCGTGGTGGTGGTCGAACACCACCTGGACGTGGTCGCGGCCGCGGACTGGGTAATCGACCTGGGCCCTGCCGGCGGGGACGCCGGGGGACGGATCATCGCAGCGGGGACCCCGCAACAGGTGGCGGCCAACCCGGCCAGCCGCACCGGAACCTACCTGGCCGCCCGGTTCCCCGACCAGGACCGGCCCGGGACGAAGCCGCAGCCGGACGCCGGCTAGCAGGCTCGACTAGTTGCCGGTGACCTGCGCGAACGGGGGAGTCTGCACACCGTCGGCGACCGCCACCGCCGGGTCATCACCCAGGTGGATCATCCGGTTGTGCTCATCCACGTGCACCACCGCCGGGGTGTAGGCGCGGGCCTGGGCATCTTCCATCTGCGCGTAGCTGATGATGATGACCAGGTCACCGGGGTGCACCAGGTGGGCCGCGGCCCCGTTGATGCCCACCACGCCGCTGCCGCGCTCGCCGGCGATCGTGTAGGTCTCCAGGCGGGCCCCGTTGGTCACATCCACGATGCTCACCAGCTCCCCGGGCAGGATGTCGGAGGCGTCCAACAGGTCCTGGTCAATGGTGACCGACCCGACGTAGTGCAGATCCGCCTGGGTCACGGTGGCGCGGTGGATCTTGGACTTGAACATGGTGCGTTGCATCAGCTGGTTCTTTCCTGCAGGCAGAGCGAATTCTTGCTCACCAAGTTTACGCCCTTTCCGCCCCGGGCAGGCTGCGGTACTGCTCACCCTGCCCGGGGCGGGGGGTTAACGGCCCCCGGCCAGCGCCTCGCGCAGCACCCGGTGCACCTGCCCGTCGGCCAGCAGCTGGTAGGCGGCCTCCAAATCGGCGGAGAGGAACCGATCCGGACCCGGGCCCTGCACCTTGCTGCGCAGCAGCCCCAGCACCGCGCCGGTCACCGGGGAGGGCTGCAACGGCCGGCGCAGGTCGAGGGCGCGCCCGGCCACCACCAGCTCGATCGACAGGATGCGGCGCAGGTTCTCCACGGATTTGCGCAGCTTGCGGGCGGCATGCCACCCCAGGGACACATGATCCTCCTGCATCGCCGAGCTGGGAATCGAGTCCGCGCTGGCCGGCACGGCCAGGCGCTTGTTTTCGGCCACCAAACCGGCCTGGGTGTACTGGGCGATCATCATCCCCGAATCCACCCCCGGATCATCGGCCAGGAAGGCCGGAAGATCCCGGGAACGGGCCGGATCCAGCATCCGGTCGGTGCGCCGTTCGGCGATGGACCCCAAATCGGCGACGGCAATGGCCAGGAAGTCCAGCACGTAGGCGACCGGGGCACCATGGAAGTTGCCGTTGGAGCTGATCCGGCCGTCGGGCAGCACCACCGGGTTGTCGATGGCCGCGGCCAGTTCGCGCCGGGCGACGGTGGCGGCGTGGTCCATGGTGTCCCGGGTGGCGCCGGTGACCTGCGGGGAGCAGCGCAGCGAATAGGCGTCCTGCACCCGCCCGTCCCCTTCGCGGTGGGAGGCCACGATCGGGGAGCCGGCCAGGGCGTTGAACATGTTCGCGGCGCTGGTCGCCTGCCCGGGATGCGGGCGCAGCGGCTCGTGCAGATCGGCCCGGAACACCTGGTCGGTGCCCAGCTGGGCCTCCACGCTCATGGCCGCGCTCAAATCCGCGATGTCCACCAGCTCGCCCAGGTCCGCCAGCGCCAAAAGCAGCATCCCCAGCATCCCGTCGGTGCCGTTGATCAGGGCCAGGCCCTCCTTTTCCTCCAGCACCAGCGGTTCAATGCCGGCCTCGGCCAGCAGCTGCGGCACCGGGCGCAGCACGCCCTCGCGGTCCACCGCCTCACCCTCACCCATGAGCACCAGGGCGCAGTGCGCCAGCGGCGCCAGGTCACCGGAGCAGCCCAGCGAACCGAATTCGCGCACCACCGGGGTGATCCCGGCGTTGAGCACCTCCACCATCGTCTGCAGCACCACCGGGCGCACGCCGGTGCGGCCGGTGGCCAGGGTCTTGGCGCGCAGGAACATCAGGGCCCGCACCACTTCGCGTTCCACCGGCTCACCCATGCCGGCGGCGTGCGAACGGATCAGCGAGCGCTGCAGCTTGGCCCGGTCGGCCTGGGGGATGTGGCGGGTGGCCAGGGCACCGAAGCCGGTGGAGACGCCGTAGACCGGGGTGTCGCTGGCGGCCATCTGCTCGATGTGGGTGCGTACCCGCCCCAACTCGGCGAGCACCGCATCGGCGATCATCACCGGGGCCTGCTGCCGTGCCACGGCGATCACGTCCTCGGCGGTGGTCCCGCCGAGGTTCAGGGTCACTGCACTGTTCTTGAGATTTGCTTCCATACTTCACTTCCGCGGGACGAGAGCCAATGGGACTTACCTTCCATCATTGGCCACCGGTGGGGGCAATGGCTGGCGCCCTCGAAGTCGCTGTCCGGGATCCCGGACTTTCGCGCCGGGGGACCTTCGGTGTCTTCCTTGGCTTAGCTGGCAGTTTCCGGGTTGGTCTTTACCTCTCGGCGGCGCCCCCGGCACCGTGGAGATGTTCAACCGCGGCCGATGAACACCACCCCGGGCTGCTGGGGAAACTGGCCGGGAGACAACTTTCAGGAAAGGTATGTACTCATGTCCGGAAATCTCTTTGCGCGCTCGGTCCATGACCTGACGGCCGCCGCCTGGTTCGGCGGTTCGCTGATGGGTGCCGTGGGCCTGAACGGAGCGACGTCCGAAGCCAAGGACGCAACCGAACGAACCCGGCTCTCAAGCCTGGGATGGAAGAAATGGGCGCCGGTACAGACCGGTGCGTTTGCCGCCCACCTGGCCTCCCTGGGCCCGATCCTGTGGGAAAACAAGGGCCGGTATGCCACCCAGGACGGGGTGATGGCCTGGACGTGGATCAAGACCGGAGTGACCCTGGCCGGAGCCGCGGTGACGTTCTATGCCGCGGTACTGGGCAAGAAGGTGGATCAGCTGGCCGAAGAGGGGGCGAAGGGCGCCACCGAACCCCGCGCCGGAAGCTCCGATGAACTGGCCAAGGCGCAAAAGCAGCTGCGCCAGCTGCAGTGGCTGATCCCCGGTTTCGCGGCCACCGTGATTGTGCTCGGCGCCCAGCACGGGGAGATGCAGCGGCCCAAGAATGTGAAGCTGGGGCTGCTGAAACGCTAGGAAACCAGCAACGGGTCCTGTCCGGCACCCCCGAAGCCGGGCAGAACCCGCCGGGCACCATGTGGGCGGGGGAACCGTGCTTCGACGCGGTTCCCCTGCCTGCGCCCTCTAGCACGGTTGGGCGTTGATCCTTCGTGTTACGGGCGCTGCAACCCCTGGCGACACGTTCGCTGGTAACTTTGCGCGTCAACGGGGCAACAAAAGCAAACTTGGCATAGTCTGCCTACACCGGACGGTCAATGAAGATCACGCCGAAGGCACCGATGTCATGCGCCGTCCTTAACGGACCGTTAAAACTGTGAAACACGGCAGTCACCAAAGACCGCTAGGCTTCCCGGCACAAGGGTTCGTGCAGCACTAGGACGAGAGAAAGACCAGCACCGTGGATACCGGGTTAGCCAAGCCAGCCGTCAACGCAACGGGGACCCCTGAAAGCGCCTGGCGCCGGCGCAAGGACGCCTGGGAGCATCTGGGCTACATTCTCAGCGAACTGGTGCGGGTCGTGGGCAACGGCTCGGGGGAACCCGAAACGCTGGTGCAGGAGGCGGGCAAGCTGATCGGGTTGATCGCTGCCATTGAACCGTATTGGGCGACCCCGGGCATCAGCTACTTCAATGAGATGGTCGCGGCGCTGGAAGCCGACGACTACGACCGGGCCATGGAGAAGGTATACCTGGTCAACCAGACTTTCCGCTCCCAAACCCAGTACATTGAGCCGGACACCCTGCACGCGGAGGATGAGGAAAACGAACCGACCGCACGCTTCACGCCGGTGGTCGAGGTGCTGATGGTCGACAACGGGCGGGTCGAGGAAATCGAGGGCTTCAAGCAGGAAATGCTTGACCAGCGGCGCAGCAGCGACGAGTTCACCTACAACCTGGTGGTGGTGCCCAGCGTGGAGGATGCGCTGGTGGCACTCATGATCAACCCAACCATTCAAACCTGCGTGCTCACCCCGCGCTTTGAGCTGCACACCCGGCAGAAGCTGAGCACCGCCCTGCACGGCTACATCAGCGCGCAGATGGACGGGATGTTCTCCAGCGGCAAGCAGGTTGACCTGCTGCTGGACCTGGAACGCCTGGTGGAGCGGCTGCGCCCGGAGGTGGCGGTCTACCTGGTGGCCGGGGTGGCCCTGGAATCCCTGGCCCGGGAACTGACCGGCAGGTTCCGCCGCATCTTCTCCCGCAACGACGGGATGGACCTGCACCTGTCGATCATTGGCGAAATCCTCTCCCGCTACGAGACCCCGTTCTTCAACGCGCTGCAGCGCCACGCCCGCCGCCCGGGAGGCGTTTTCCACGCCATGCCCATCTCCCGCGCCGGATCGGTGCAAAACTCCCCCTGGGCCCGGGACCTGGTCGACTTCTACGGGATCAACCTGCTGCTGGCCGAAACCTCGGCCACCTCCGGTGGCCTGGATTCGCTGCTGGACCCGCACGGTTCGATCCGGGAGGCCCACGAACTGGCGGCCCGGGCGTTTGGTTCGCACCGCACCTACTTCGTCACCAATGGCACCTCAACGGCCAACAAGATCGTGCACCAATCGATTCTTGCTCCCGGGGACATCGTGCTGGTGGACCGCAACTGCCACAAATCCCACCACTACTCCCTGGTGTTGGCCGGCGCGCACGTGAAGTACCTGGAGGCCTACCCGCTGCAGGAGCACGCGATCTACGGGGCGGTACCGCTGCGGGAGATCAAGAAGGCGCTGCTGGAACTGCGGCGGGCCGGGAAGCTGCACAAGGTCAAGATGATCACCCTGACCAACTGCACCTTTGACGGGATCATCTACGACCCGCGCCGGTTCATGGAGGAATGCCTGGCCATCAAACCCGACCTGGTCTTCCTTTGGGACGAGGCCTGGTACGCGTTTGCCGGTTTCCACCCGATCTACCGCAAACGCACCGCCATGGCCGCGGCCCGCGGCCTGGAGGCGGACCTGTCCACCGCGCAGCACCGCCGCCGGTACGAAGAACAGGTCGGGCAGCTGCCCGAACCGGGCACGCATGAGGACCCGGCCAATGACGAGGCCTGGTTGAACGCCCGGCTCATCCCGGACCCGCAGGCCACCCGGCTGCGGATCTACGCCACTCAGTCCACCCACAAGACCCTGACCTCGCTGCGCCAGGGCTCGATGATCCACGTGCATGACCAGGACTTCGCCAGCCGCAACGCCAACTCCTTCCGCGAGGCGTACATGACGCACACCTCCACCTCGCCGAACTACCAGATCCTGGCCTCCCTGGACATTGGCCGCCGCCAGGTGGAGCTGGAAGGCTATGCGCTGGTGCAGCGGCAGGTCGACCTGGCCCTGTCCATCTCCAAGGCCATTGCCCGCCACGACCTGCTGCGCAAGTACTTCCGAGTGCTGGACAGCAGTGATCTGATTCCCGAGCAGTTCCGCACCTCGCGCAACACCAACCCGGTGCGCGACGGGCTGGCGGCCTGGGACCAGGCCTGGGACACCGACGAGTTCGTGGTTGACCCCAGCCGGCTGACCCTGGACATCAGCCGCACCGGGGTGGACGGGGACACGTTCAAGCACAGCCATCTGATGGACGGGCACGCCATCCAGGTGAACAAGACCAGCCGCACCAGCGTGCTGCTGATGACCAACATCGGCACCAACCGCAGCGCCGTCGCCTACTTGATCGAGGTGCTGATCAAGATCGCCAACGAACTGGAACGCCAGCGCCGGCTGGACGGGCGGGACGCCTACCCGGCCCAGCCCACCGCCCAGCCGCAGGTGCCGCTGCCGGACTTCAGCCATTTCGCCCCGGCCTTTGACGGGGGAGCGCAGAGCGGGGACATGCGCCGGGCCTACTACCTGACCTACGACGACCCGGCCACGACGTTCTACCATTCCCCGGCCATCCGCGAGCGCATCGCGGCGGGCCAGGAGGTGGTGTCGGCCGCGTTCGTCACCCCCTACCCGCCGGGCTTCCCGGTGCTGGTGCCCGGCCAGGTGATCAGCCTGCCCATCCTGGACTACATGGACGCGTTGGACACCAGGGAAATCCACGGCTACCACCGCCAATACGGGTACCAGGTGTTCACCCCCGAGGCCCTGGCCCTGGTGGAGCAGGACAAACGCGGCTAACGGGCAATACCGCGACTTGGCACCCCTGAGACCCAGCTCATGCCGCGGCCGTGCGGCCGGTAGGCTGGGACGATGACTTGGACTGATGAGGACCTCACCGTTCCCGCCCGGCTACGCCCCGGCGCTCAGGTGCGGGTGGTTGCCCCCTCCTGCTCGCGCAGCTATGTCATGGAACATGACAATACGCGCTGGATCAACGAGCGTTTCGCGGCCCTGGGGATCAAGCTTTCCTTCGGACGGCATGTGGATGAGCGTGACGACTTCGACAGCTCGTCGATCACCTCGCGCCTGGAGGACCTGCACGCGGCGTTCGCTGATCCGGCGGTGGACGGGATCATGAGCGTGATCGGCGGGTTCAACGCCAACGAGCTGCTGCCGTACCTGGATTGGGACCTGATTGCCGCCAACCCGAAGGTGTTTTGCGGCTACTCGGACTTCACCGTGCTGGCCAACGCGATCCATGCACGCACCGGGATGATCACCTATGTTGGCCCGCACTGGTCCATGTTTGGCATGCGCGACCATTTTGAACCCACTGGCCAGTGGTTCACCGGCGCCACCTCCGGCCAGGCATGGAGCATTGAGCCGGCCACGGCCTACACCGATGACTTGTGGTTCATGAACCAGGATGGGCGGCAGACGCTGCCCACCGACGGACCGTGGGTCTTGCGCGAGGGAGCGGGCACAGGACGGGTCATCGGCGGGAACCTGTGCACGCTGAACCTGCTGCAGGGCACCGGGCTGATGCCCCGGCTGGAGGGTGCCATGCTGTTCCTGGAGGACGACGCGGCCGGGGACATCCATGAATTCGCCCGCAACCTCGCCGCGCTGCTGCAGCGCCCCGACGCCGCCGGCATCACCGGTCTTGGAATCGGCCGCTTCCAGCAGGATTCGGGCGTCACCCGCTCAATGCTCCAACAAGTGGTGGACAAGCATCCGCTGCTTGACTCGGTGCCGGTGGTCGCGAACCTGGACTTCGGGCACACCAGTCCCATGTTCACCCTGCCCATCGGCGGGCAGGCTCGGCTCGCGGCAACACCGGCCCAGGGGCAGCCGGACAGGGTGCAGCTGCGGTTCGCGCACCGCCGCGAGCAGCTGGACCAGGCAGTCGGGAGCGCCGAGAACTGCTAGGCCGCGGCCGGCGGGTGCAGCGGCAGGCGCATGGAGACCGATGTGCCGTGCCCGTCACGCGAACGCAGGATCAGTGTGCCGCCGTGGCGGGCCACGATGACCCGCACCAGCGCCAGACCGATCCCGGAGCCGGGCATGTCCCGGGCGTTGGAGGCGCGGGCCAGCTCCTCCAGCACCATGTCCTGTTCCTCCTCCGGGATCCCGCGACCGGTGTCGGCAATGTCAATGATGAGCGAGCCGTCCAGTTCCTGGGCGGTGATCTCGATGCTGTCCCCGGCCGATGAGTACTTGATGGCGTTGCTCAACAGGTTGTGCAGGCTCAGGCGCAGCAGGTCCGGGTCGCCCTCAATCGCCGGAAGCGGCCATGGAGCCTTGGGCAGGTGCAGGGAGATCCGGCGTTGTTCGGCGTCCCGGCCCTGGGGTCCTTCGGCCGTGTCCTCCAGCACGTCACGCAGCAGCTGTTCCACGTCCACCTGAACGCGTTCAAGCTGGGCGACCTCCAGCTCGGCCAGCCCGCGCAGGTCCCCAACCAGCCGGGAAAGCCGCCGGGTTTGGGTGGCAACGCTGCCCCAACTGGCCGCATCGGGCAGCTGGTCCTCACTGCCGCTGATCACCGCCTGCAACACGGTCAGCGGATTTTTCAGCTCGTGATCCAGCCGCCGCAGCAGCCGCCGCCGGGCCTGGTCGCCCTCGGAGGTGATCTTGGCCCGCAGGTCCTGGATCTGCCGTTCGGTGCTGCGGCGCTGGCGCAGCACCAGGGCGCAGCCGGTGAAGGCCGCGGCCCCCAGGACCAGCGGCACCAGCCACAGCGGCATGAGGATGGACAGGTCCAATCCGCCGGCCAAGAAGAACAGCAGGATCGCGGCCGCCAGGGCGAGCACCGGGATGCTAAACAACGCGAACAACAGTGCGCGCTGGGCCCCGTCGGCGGCACGGCGGCCGGTGTCGGTGGTGGTCCGTACCCTAGCCACGGCGCACCTGCGCGGCCAGGCGGTACCCGTGGCCGGGCACCGTTTCAATCAGGGTGGGGGCCGCGGCGTCATCACCAAAGGAACGGCGGATTTCGGCGATCCGGTGGTCCACCGCACGGGTGGAGACCGCGAATTCAAAGCCCCACAGGGTTTCGAGCAGCCGTTCACGGCTGTGTACCTCGCCGGGCCGGCTCATCAGGTATTCCAGCAGCGTCAGTGCCTTGGGGGTCAAGGTGACCTCGGAGCCAGAATTCCATGCCCGGCGGGCGGATCGGTCTAATTTCAGGGTGCCTCCGGCGTGTTCGGCCACCAGCACCTGGGCGCTGCCCAGCGACTGGGTGGCGGACTGCAGGCGGCGCAGCACCGCCCGGATCCTGGAGAGCAGCTCCTGCGGGGCGAAGGGCTTGTTCAGGTAGTCATCGGCTCCCTCGTCCAGCGCCGCCGAACGTTCGTCGGCCTCCCCGACCACTGTCAAGAGGATCACCGGGGTCCAGTCCTCGCGTTCACGCAGGGTGCGCAGCAGCGCCCTGCCATCCAGGTAGGGCATCATCACATCCGAGACGATGACCGACACCGGTTGGCTCTCCAGCAGCTGCAGTGCCTCGGCGCCGTTGCCGGCGGTGTGCACCTCCAGTCCGCTGCGGCGCAGGTAGCCGCCCAGGGTGGCCAAAATGTCCTGCTCGTCATCGACGAGCAGGACCGAGGCGCCGTCGCTAGCGGTCATGGGCGAAGTTTCCTTCCCGGTGGGCGGGTGGTGGACAGGATCCCAGCCTATTGAGCTTGCGGCCTAGAGATCCAGCTCGGCGCTGCCCACCGCGTCGTGGCGCAGCACGTTCTTGGACCCGTGGTTCTCCACATCCGGGTCATCCTCATAGGCCGGATCCCAGCCCACGTGGTTGCCCGAACCGCTGACCTCCACGTTGTCCAGGTCCTGCACGGCGATGACGTTGTTGTTCCCGCGCACGATCAGGTCATCAATCTCGGTGGCGGCAATCACCAGGTTGTCCCCGCTGATCACCACGTCGTCACAGTCGCCGGTGATGCTGATGACCGTGTTCTTGTCCTTGATGTACAGGTCATCGGCGTCGTTCCGGCCATGGTCCTCATCCAGGCACTCCAGCTTCTTGGCGGCGTTGGAATTGATGCTCTTGAAGATTTCCGAGAAGCTCGCCTCCTGGGCGCCCTTAGCGGCGGGGCTGGAGGAGCTGGCCGCCGGGGCGGAGGAGCTGGGGCTCGGCTGCGCGGTGGGGGACTGGGTGTCCTGCTCCGGGGCCGAGGGGCTGGTGATCGGTCCGCTGGAGGTTTCGGTGCCGTTTTCCGGTTGCACGCTCACACAACCGCTCAACCCGGCGGAGGCGAGCAGGAGGACCGCCAGCGAGAGTCCCGCGCTATGCATTGTCTTCTTTTCCACGGTGAACGACTCCTTATCGTCAAGGCGGGGATCCCGCCAAAATCAATCTTTCTACCCTTGAGCCTATGGGGTTTCGGTCCTGGGCAGGTCGCACCGCTGTTTCAGGGTTGTCGCAGTTTTGCGACAGGCGATCTTCACGCAGATAGCGGGCCGCAGACGAAAAAGCGGCTGGCACCAGTGTCCTGGTGCCAGCCGCGCCGACCATCTGCCGGTCACACCCGTGGGCGGGTGGAGGCGGTAGCCGTGGGTTTTTCGGGGCCTACGATTCGTCGTCGTGCGCCGGGGTTGCGGTCGCCGCGCCCTGGTGGGTGGCGCCGCCCTCATCGGTCCAATCGTGACCGGTGTCATCGGAGAGCTTGGGGTCCGAGACGTGGTCCTTCAGCTTGGCGTCCTGATCGTTGGCCTTGTCCTGGTTGTTCGAGGTGTTCTGCATGAGCCGTCCTCCTGATTCCGTGTGGTTGATTCAGCATCCGCGCCGGGCCGGTGTCCGCCCGGCGGGCAGATCCGGCGTTGGCCCGATTCTAGCGTTCCGGCTGGGTTTCCGGTTCCGGCGGCGGTGGCGGGGCAGTGGGATCCAGCGGCGGCTGGGTCGGCCCGGTCGGGTCGGTGTGCGGTTCCGGTGGGGCCGTGGGGTCGCTGGGCGGTTCCATGGGCCCGGTCGGGTCATGCGGGGTGACCGGTGGCTCGGTGGGATGTCGGTGTCCGAACATTGTGTCCCTCCTTCGTTCTGCGGCGATCCAGCGGCGGCGGGCTGCCGACCCCTGGTGCCGGAATCGATTGGACTAGCCACGATACTGCCCGCCCCGGGACGATCCCGCACCCAAAAGCGCATTCCATGGGGATTGCCAGTATTGGCCAAAGGCGTTCCCAGCAGGCCCTTCCCTGCCTGCTTCCGCAGGAACGCGCGGCTTGCGGAGCGGTGGAGGAGGTGAACAACCGGGGTAAAACCTTGGAAGCAGGTGAAAGAACGGGGCCGAGGTACACATCCTGGGCGCGGAGGGCTAGAGTTCAAATTAGGGCCCTTGGCCGTAACCGCCAAGGGTTGTTGGAAAGCAAGTTGAAGTGACCACCTGAAGGGGGAGCAAACCTTGTCTGATTCCGTAAAGAAGACACCAGCAGGGAAGACCAAGCGGGAAAACGCCGAGAACGGTTTCGTCGCCACCGAGGAGCTGCGTGATGCCCTGCAGTCCGTCCTGGTGAACCTGATCGACTTGCAGCTTGTGGGCAAGCAGGCGCACTGGAACATTGTGGGCCCGAACTTCCGCGACCTGCACCTGAACCTGGACGAGGTCGTGGACATCGCCCGCAGGGGTTCGGATGAAATCGCCGAGCGCATGCGCGCCATGCACGCCACTCCGGATGGGCTGGTGGGTACCGTGTCGAAGTACACCGAGCTGGAGCAGCCCACGAACGGCGAGATCCTGACCACCAAGGCCGTGGACCTGATGGTTGATGCCGTGCAGACCACGGTGGGTGTCATGCGCCGGGTACATGACGCAGTTGATGAGGCCGACCCGACCTCGGCTGACATCCTGCATGACTACATTGCGCAGCTGGAACAGCAGGCCTGGTTCATCAGCGCCGAAAACCGCAAGCCATAACCCGGGCCGGTTTTCCGGTTCTGGCCGGCGGCCAGTTTTTCGCGGCACGTCCCCTTTGTGGGGCGTGCCGCTCGCCGTCTGCGCAAGTTTTCACCCGCACCAGCGCCGGCCTTGGCGCCTTAGCGCCCCAGCAGCTGCGCGCGTGATTCCAGGCCCGCCAGATAGTCCGCGAACCCGCCCTGCAGGCGACCTGTCAGCCGGCCGGAGGTGACCACCGGGATCTGGGCGGTGGCCTGCAGCCGGGCACCGGCCGCCCGCAGCCGGCGCACCAGGCCCACATCCTCATGCGCGGTGACCGGTTCAAACCCGCCGGCGCGCAGGTAGTGGGCGGCGTTGAACGCCAGGTTTGCCCCGTGCACATGCCCGTGACCGGGTTCGGGTCGGTAGTGCCGCCGCCACTGCCGGTAGCGGTGGGGTTCCAATTCCTTCTCATCGGGCTGCACGGTGCCCAGCACCGCGTCCGCGCCCCGGGCCGCGGCCAGCAGCACCGTCAGCCAGTTGACCGGCACCCGGCTGTCGGCGTCGCTGCACGCCACCCAGGTGGCCACCGGGGAGGCGCCGCTTAGTTCCAGGGCCCGCTGGATCCCGGCCGCACGGCTGGCCCCGACGCTGCCAAAGTGCCCGGGCAGCTCGTGGAAGCGCGCATCGGCGCGCACCCGGTCGCGCACCAGCTGACCGGAGAGGTCGGTGCAGCGGTCCAGCACGAGCACCGCATGCAGTTCCACCTGCGGCGCGCACTGGGTGAAGCGGTCCATGGCGGCCGCCAGGTGGGCCAGGCAGGCGGGCAGGTGTTCTTCTTCGTTGTGCACCGGGATCACGATCGCCAGTGCCCGCAGCGGCTCATTCATCGGTTCCACCCTTACGCCGGTAGATCTCCAGCAGGAAGTGCGGTTCGCGGTGTTCGACCACCGGATGCCAGCCTGGCAGTTCCCGGGCCATGGCGTGCACCATTTCCCCGTCCAGCGTCCAGCCCTGGATCGGGTGCAGCCAATGGCAGAGCACCAGTTCCCCGTCGGGCGCCATGTGCCGGTCACAGCGGGTGAGCAGTTCGGCCAGTTCATCGGCGGCCAGGAAGTAGCCGGTCTCGCTGATGACCACCAGGTCGCAGCCGTCCTGCTCCGTCGGCCACTGCTGCGGTACGGTCGCCTCACGCACCTGGGCGTGGGGCAGGTGGGCCAGCCGGTCACGGGCCGTGGTGACCGCGGTGGCGCTGGCATCCAAGCCCAGGAACCGTTGACTGCGTTCGGCGAGCGCTGCCGACAGCTCCCCGATGGAGCACCCGACCTCCAGGGCCTGTCGGTAGCTGTCCCGGGCCAGGCTGGCCAGCAGCACCTGGCGCTTGCGCCGTTCATAGTCGCTGGTGCGGTAGTCCCATGGGTCTTCGCGCTGCTGGTAGAGCTGTTCGAAGACCTGTGGGGCGTCGCTGCCCGAGTGCGTGTTGGCGGGGGTGTAGCGCAGGACCTCGGTCCCGTTGCCGAAGTGGGCGCTGAACGCGGCGCTGAGCAGCACCTCGTCCCCGGGCTGGTCGGACAGCGGGGCCACCTGGGAGCGGTGGGCGGCCATGGCTGCGGCCTTGGCCTGCTGCTGCGCTTCGCTCAGCTGTAGGCGGCGCCAGTGGCGCCAGCGGGAGTCCTGGTCTGGTTCGGCCCAGTGCCAGTACCAGAGCGGGAACTCCAGCAGCGCCAGCCCGTGGCGGCTGGCGGCCTCGGCGGCCAGGCGGCCCAGGGTCTCATGGTCGATGTGCCCGTCGCCGCGGTAGGTGGAGGCCAGCACCGTGGCGGGGCCGGCCAGCGCCAGCTCCAGGGCGTCGGTGATGGCCTTGGCGTGCCCGGCCAGCTGGCCATCGGGCAGCCCCAAGACGTCCCAGGTCAAGGTGCCGTGCGTGGTGGCGGTGGCATCCAGCTGGCGCAGGGCGTCGGCGATTTCCCGGCGGCGGATGGCGGCCAGCTGTTCGGGGCGGTGGGTGGGGGAGTTAGGGTGGGAGGCTTCTCCGGCGCTGCACACCAGCACGTGCACCGCGGCGCCCCGGGCCAGGCACTGCTGGATCAACCCGCCGGCGCCCAGGGTCTCATCATCCGGGTGCGCGGCCAGCACCACCAGGGTGCCGCCGGCACCGGGCAGGGCCCGCTCTTCCAGTTCCCCCAGCCGCTGCCGGCCGGCCGCCAGCCAGGAGCTGGCGGGGGTTCCGGCATCCCGGTGGTCGAAGCTCACCATGGCCCACCGGCCTGCAGCACTTTACCGCCCAGGGCCGCGTCATCCCGGGCCCCATGGTGCTGGCGCAGGTAGATGCCCAGGTCTACGACCCGGCGGGCGTGCGCGTCATCCCCGACCAGGGGGCCGGGGCCGGTGGCCTCGGGGACCATGGCCAGCAACCGCTGGCAGACGGCGGCGACGTGGCCGCGCACGGTCAGGGCGTCCGCCCAGTCCAGCCGTTGTGCATCGGCGCGCCCGGCCGCGTTGGCGAGCGCCAGCCCGGCACCGTGCAGCAGCCGGTGCCCCTCGCCGAGCCAAGACAGGGCCAGCTGGTCCGGTTCGCGGCGCTGGGCGGAGGCGAACAGCGTCCGGTACAGGCCCACCGCCCCGCCAAACCAGCAGGCGGCCACACCGACCGCACCGACGGTGAAACCCGGACGATCCAGGTACCACCCGGCGGCGCCGATGGGCTGGGCCGGCACGGCGGTGAAGTGCACGCTGCCGCTGGGGATGTGGGCCAGGCCCCGGCTGTGCCAGGTGCCCTGCTGCACCTCGACGCCCGCATCGCTTAGCCGCACGGCAAAGATCCGCCGGCCCTGCGCGGTGTGGGCGCTGACGATGGCCCGGCTCAGGTCCCCGGCCAGGGAGCACCAGGGCTTGGCGCCGTTCAGTTGCCAGGTGCCCTCGCCGTCCTGTTCGGCGGTGAGCAGCTGGTGGGGTGCCTCGGCCGCGTAGACGCCCCAGGTGCTGCCCGCAGCCCACTCGTGCCCGGCCTGGCGCAGGATGGCGGCCGCGTCCAGGTGGGGTTCGATGGTGCGGGCTGCGGCCAGGTCAATGGCGGCGATGGTGGCCAGCCATTGCCACAGCCCGGCCGTGTTTCCGGTGCCGGGCACCGGCGGCATGCCGGGGTGCGCACTGAGCACCCGCAGCAGCGGCTCGGGGTGGCCCTGGCAGTGTTCGGCCGCGGTGAGCAGTTGCCCGGCCGGCTCCCAGTCCAACGGATCCGCCGGTGCGGCGGGGTTCAAAACCACGGTCTGCACGCCCTCTGGGAGCACCTGATCACCTCATGTTCGCGTCCTGCAACGTGGCACCAGTGTGCAACATCAGGTGCCCGGCACTCCAGCGCTCCCATGGAGGATTCAGCAAACCCCCGAGTCAACCGGCAGCTGACGGGCCGGTGGACCGGGGGCTGGCTGGGCTGGGCGGTTAGGGCATGGGGATGCGCACCCCGCGTTCGGCGGCGACCTGCCGGGCCCGCTCGTACCCGGCATCCACGTGGCGGATCACGCCCATGGCCGGGTCGTTGGTCAGCAGCGCCGTCAGCTTCGCGGCGGCCAGCTCGGTGCCATCGGCCACCGAAACCTGTCCGGCGTGGATGGAGCGGCCCATCCCCACCCCGCCGCCGTGGTGGATCGAGACCCAGGTGGCCCCGGAACTGGCGGCGCTCAGCGCGTTCAGCAGCGGCCAGTCCGCCACCGCGTCCGAACCGTCGGCCATCGCCTCGGTCTCCCGGTAGGGGGAGGCCACCGAACCCGAATCCAGGTGGTCGCGCCCGATCACGATCGGTGCGGAGACCTTGCCCTCGGCCACCAGCTGGTTGAACAGCAGCCCCGCCCGGTGGCGCTCGCCGTAGCCCAGCCAGCAGATGCGCGCGGGCAGGCCCTCGAATTCAACGTGCTCGGCGGCCGCGTCCAGCCAGCGGTGCAGGTGCCCGTTCTTGGGGAACAGCTCCTTCAGCGCCCGGTCGGTGACCTCGATGTCCTTCGCGTCCCCGGACAGCGCCACCCAGCGGAACGGGCCCAGCCCCTCGCAGAACAGCGGGCGGATGTAGGCCGGCACGAAGCCGGGGAACGCGAAGGCCCGCTCATAGCCGCCCTTGCGGGCCTCGTCGCGGATGCAGTTTCCGTAGTCGAACACCTCGGCCCCGGCGTCCTGGAAGCCGACCATCGCCGCGACGTGGCGGGCCATGGAGGCCTGGGCCTTCTTGGTGAACCCGACCGGGTCGGCCTGTGCCTCGGCGTGCCAGGCCTCCAGGGTGTGCTCCACCGGCAGGTAGCTGAGCGGGTCGTGCGCGCTGGTCTGGTCGGTGACGATGTCCACCTGCAGCTCACCACGCTGCTGGCGTTCGAGCAGCTGCCCGAACACCTCGGCGGCGTTGCCCACATAACCCACCGACAGCGCCCGGCGTTCATGTTTGGCGGCCATCACCTTGGCCACCGCGGTGTCCAGGTCCAGTTCCACCTCATCGAGGTAGCGCTTGGCGGCGCGGCGGCGCAGCCGGGCCTCGTCCACGTCCACGATCAGCACCGCCCCGCCGTTCAGGGTCACCGCCAGCGGCTGGGCCCCGCCCATCCCGCCGCACCCTGCGGTCAGGGTCAGCGTGCCGGCCAGGGTGCCGTCAAAGCGCTTGCGTCCGATGGCGGCGAAGGTTTCAAAGGTGCCCTGCAGGATACCCTGGGTGCCGATGTAGATCCAGGACCCGGCGGTCATCTGGCCGTACATCATCAGCCCCTCGGCCTCCAGCTTGCGGAAGTGCTCCCAGTTCGCCCAGTCCCCGACGAGGTTGGAGTTGGCGATCAGCACCCGCGGCGCCCACCGGTTGGTGCGCAGCACGCCCACTGGCTTGCCGGACTGCACCAGCAGCGTCTCATCCTCCTCCAGGTCCTTGAGGGTTTGGATGATCGCCTCGTAGGCGGCCCAATTGCGTGCGGCCTTGCCGGTGCCGCCGTAGACCACCAGATCCTCGGGGCGTTCGGCGACCTCCGGGTCCAGGTTGTTCATCAGCATGCGCAGCGGCGCCTCGGTGGCCCAGGACTTGGCGCTCAGGGTGGTGCCGCGCGGGGCGCGGATGGTGTGCGGTGAGTGGGACGTGGTGGACATCTAGGCTCCTTTGCGCGGCGGATGTGCTGTTGCCTCCATCATTGGCCATCCGCGCCGGCAGTGACACCGCTCACCGGCCGCTGTTGTCCGGGATCCCGGACTCTAGCGCCGGGTGGTGGACCGCCGCCCGTGCAGCCGTGCGGTGAACTGGTCCGCCGTGTGCTTCAGGTCCTCCAGGATCCCGGCGCGTTGGGCCTGGTCCACCCGCGCGCCCAGGAACGTGACCGCCAGGGCGGCGGCCGGCCAGCCGCTGCTGTCCAGGATCGCCACCGCCAGGGAGTGGAACTCCTCGGTCACGTCCCCCTGCTCCACCGCGTACCCGCGCCCGGTGGTGAACTGCAGTTCACGGCGCAGCGAGGCGTAGTCGGTGATGGTGGTGCTGTTGGGGCTGCGGCTGATGAAGCTGGCCGGGCGCGGGTAGAGCGCACGCACCTGGGACTTGGGCAGCTGGGCCAGGATCGCCCGGCCCGAGGCGGTCAGGTGCGAGGGCAGGCGCACCCCCACATCGGTGACCAGCGAGGGCCGGCCCTTGGCGCGTTCCTCCACGATGTACAGCACGTCGGCTCCGTGCAGCACCGCCAGGTGCGCGCTTTGGCCCACCTTGTCCACCAGCTGCGCCACCAGCGGGGCGCCCAGGCGCGCCAGCGGCTCCTGGCGGGTGTAGGCGCTGGAGAGCTCAAAGGCGGACAGGCCCAGGCCATAGGCCTGTTCCTCCGGGTAGTGGGTGGCGAACCCCTGCTCGATCAGCACCCCCAGCAGCTGGTAGACGGTGGAGCGCGGCAGCTGCAGCAGCGTGCAGATCATCGCGGCCGGGGTGGGGGACTTGCGGCTGGCCAGCAGCTTGAGCACCCGCAGCGTATTATCCGCCGCCGGAACCTTACTGGCCACGCCCACCCCCGGGCATCGTGCCCGCGGCACGGCGGGCCGGGGCAGCCGGTGCGCGCACCGCTAGTTTCCCCGCTGCAGCGCGCGGTGCAGCTGCTCGCCGGTGGGCGGATTCGCCCCGGAGCGGGCGACGGTCAGCGCGGCACTGGCCAGCCCGGCCTGCAGCGCGGTACGCACCGGCGGGGCCGCGGGACCCGCGGGCCCACCGGTCAGGGTGGCGGGCAGGTCCGAGGTGAGAATCGCATCGAGCAGCCCGGACATGAACGCCGCCCCGGCGCCCACCGTGTCCACCACCTCGGTGGCCTGGGCCGGCAGGGCGAAGCTGTCGGTGGCGGTGCGGGCCTGGCAGCCCAGGGCCCCGCGGGTGAGCACCACCAGGCGCGGACCCAGCTCCAGCACCCGGTCCAGCACGGCGGCCGGCCCCAGTTGCGGGTAGAGCCAGGAGGCATCGGATTCGCTGAGCTTGACCACGTGGCTGCGGCCCATCATGAAACTGACCGCCTCACGCACGGCCGCGGCATCGTGCGCCAGCTCCGGGCGGATGTTCGGGTCATAGCTGCGCAGCTGGTGCGTCGGGGACTGGGCGAACGCCTCGCGCACCTTGCTGGCCCCGGGCTCCAGCCAGGCGGCGATCGACCCGGCGTGCAGCAGGTCGGTGCGCGGGGGCACCACGTCATCGGGCAGGTTCCAGTTGATGTTGAAGCGGTAGCTGGCCCGGCCCTGGGCGTCGAGCTTGACCTGGGCCTGGTTCGTGGCGACCAGGCGCTGGGTGCCATCGGCCAGCGTGACCCCGGCCGCGCGCAGGTGTCCGGCGATCAGGGCCCCGTGCTCATCGAGCCCGAACTCGGTGTGGAAGCTGACCTGGTGGCCCAGCCGGGCCAGGCCCACGGCCACGTTCAGCGGGGAGCCGCCCGGGTAGGCCTTGCGTCCCACCACGTCGACCAGGGATTCGCCAATCACAGAAATACGCGCCATGCCTCGATCCTATGTTGCAATCTATGTCCGCGATACCCGGGCGCTGTAGTGCCCGGCATCACACAGTGGTACCGTGGCGCTCGAGGCCCGCGGGCAGGGCAGACCCTGCGGCGCCACCACGGGCCAAGGGAGGGCCACGAGCGCAACACGGGCGGCACAACCATGCTGGGGGCCGGTCCACCGGCCGATGAGGGCACCGAAGGGAGTGGGAAGATGTCCGAGGAACGGATCGAGGAACTGCTCACGCTGTGCGTATCCCTGCCCTACGGTGAGCAGCGCAGCGAACTGCTCGAGGAGGCGCTGGCCATGGCCGAGCAGAGCGGGCAGGCGGACCTGGAATACCGGGTGCGGCTGCTGCTGGCCGACGCGTGCGCCATGGCCGGGGACAGCACCGGGCTGCTGGGCAACTTCCGCTGGTGCCTGGACCGCTTCGCGGCCAGCCCGCAGCGCTTCCCGGCCGATCCCGGGGACGGGGCGGACCTGTTGTGGCAGTACAAGTGGATGCCGGCGCTGCTCAGCTCCGACCCGCAGATCCCGGCCGCCGAACTGCGCCAGCTGCTGGTGGAAATGGCCGGGCACTACCGCCAGGCCGGGGCCGGGCTGAGCGCGGTGCACACCGCCGGATTTGAGATGGCGCTGGCCAACGGCTGGCTGGAGCAGGCCGCCGGGGAACTGGCCGCGCTGGAGGAAACCACCCCGGACGCGTACTCGCACTGCGAGGCCTGCCTGCGCTCCAGCATCATCAGCTACCACCTGGCCACCGGATCCCAGGTGCTGGCCCTGGCCGAACTGGACGAGCTGCTGGCCGGGGGAGAGAGCTGCGGGCAGGAACCGGAGCACGCGATCGGCGCCTGCCTGCTGGCGCTGCTGCGAGCCGGGCGCGGGGCGCAGACCAAGGCCCTGCACATCCGCAGCTACCAGGCCGCGCGGCGCGAACCGCAAAACCTGGGCCTGGCCGCCAGCCACATCATCTACCTGGCCGCCACCGGCAACCTCACCCGGGCGGTGCAGCTGGTCGAACGCCACCTGCCGCTGCTGGCCCGGGACCCGATGGCCCAGCGTGAACACCTGCTCTTCCTGTGCGCGCTCGGGCTGACCTGCCAGAAACTGGGGGAGCAGCAGCTGGGCGGGCTGCCGATCAGCGGCAGCAACCTTGCGGAGCTGGACGAATTCCTGGGCCAGCACGCCACCGTGCTGCCGGCCGACGTGCTGGCCCCGCTGGCCTGGGCGGCGGCCCGCGAACTGGCCGGACGCTTCGATGAACGCAACGCCAACACCGTGATGAGCGAGCAGGTGGATAAGATCACCGCACTGGCAGCCGCCGGCTGGGACCTGGACTGGGAGTCGGACAGCTCGCTGTTCCCCACCCCGGTGCCCGCCCCGTCCAACGCCGCCGGATGGCTGAGCCGGGCCCGGGAATACACGGCCGCCGGGGACACCGTGCGGGCCGCGGCCGACGCCCAGCAGGGCCTGGGGCAGCACCCGCCGGCCGATGTGGCCGCCGGGCTGCACCAGCTGCTGATGGTCCTGGAACTGGGTTCGGGCAACGAGGTCAGCGCCCGCGAACACCTGGGCGCCTACTGCCGGGCCCTGAGCGTGGCCGGACACCGGGCCCTGGCCCAGCTGCTGGAGGGCGAGGGACTGGAACTGCATGTGGACGGGTCCACCGAACAGCTGCACGCCCTGGCCCGGCTGCACGCCGCCGGCAGCCCGGACCGGCTGGTCAGGGTGTACACCGGCACCTGGCTGGCCCACGCGCTGATGCGCCACGACGATTTCGAGCAGGCCGCCACCCTGGCCGGGACCACGCACCGGGCGGCGCTGGAGCTGATCGCGCGGATGCCGGCCGATGACGTGCGCGACGCGCTGCTGCACAACCTGTACTCCATCCGCATCATCTTGGCCTCGGCGGAGGCCGAACCACAGGAACTGGAGCCGCTGATCCGCGCCTGGCGCAAATACAACCCCACCGCGAACTCGCTGGCCCAGGTGCGCAACTTCATGGGGCAGCTGGCCTCCGGGGACGGCCAGGCCCAACTGGCGCTGGAGTACACCGACGCCGCCCTGGAGGTCTTCCTGGGCTACACGGACCGGCAGCGGGCGATCAACGCCGCGGACTTCAGCGCCGAACTGCTGCTGGAGCTGGGGGAGCCGGAAGCCGCCCGGGAACGGCTGCGCCTGGGGCTTGGGCAGGCCACCCGGGCCGAGGACCCGCAGCGCTTCGCGTTCCTCTTCCGCCTGGCCCAGCTGCACGTGCAGGCCGAGGAACCCTATGAGGCGATCGACTACCTGCAGCAGGCCCTGGAAAACGGGCACCAGGTGCTCGGCGAGCGGGAACTGGGGGAGGTGCACGACCTGCTGGCCCAGGGCTACGCGATGAGCGAGCAGCTGCCGGAGGCGGCCGGGCACTGGCGGCAGGCGCTGGCGATCTTCGCCGCCACCGGTGAGGGGCTGCGCGAACTGCAGGCCGGGGAGCAGCTGGCCAACGCGCATCTGATGTTCGGGGAGCACGAGCAGGCCGAGCAGCTGAGCACGCGGCTGGTCGCCCTGGCCCAGTCGCTGAGCGAGGAACACGGGATCGCCGTGCTGCTGAACGTGCTGATGCTGCAGGCCGCCGTGCAGGAGGCCGCCGGCACCGGCGCCGCGGAGCAAAGCTATCGCCAGGCCGCCGAGCTGGCCGCCGAACACCGGCAGGAGGCGCTGCTCGCCCAGATCCTGGTGCGCCACGCCCAGTACGCCGGCGGGGAGCAGGACTTCGCCCAGGCGGTGAGCCTGATGCTGCAGGCCGCCAACCACTTCGAGGACCTGGGGCAGGAATCCTCGGCCGCCCAGGCGATCGGGGCCGCGGCCAGCTACCTGGCCCTGGACGAGCGCCACCAGGAGGCGGTGATGCTCTTCGAACAAAGCCTGGAACGCGAGATTGGTGAACCCGGTGCCGAGCAGACCCTGCGTCACCGGCTGGCCGATTCGCTGGACGCGCTTGGCCAAAACGCGCGGGCCGCCACCGAACGGCGTCTGGCCGAACAGCTGGGGCAGTAGCCCCGGGCAGCAGGGCGCCGGCCCGGGGCCGCGGCTTGCCCGGGCGGGGTGGCAGCGGGCAGGGTGGAGGCATGGACGCGCTCTTTGACGACAGTGCCCTGCCGCGGCACCCGCACAGTCCCCGGCCCGGGGCACACCACCTGCCCGGGTGGCTAAAGCCGGCCGCGCAGCAGTGGATCACCCAGCGCTTCTTCGAATGGGGCCAGGGCCCGGTGCCGCCGCATTCAACGGTGGTTGCCGGGCACCCGATGAGCGTGCAGACCGTCTGCCTGGGCTGGCACTGGAGCCCGAACCGCTATTCGCGCACCGCCGATGACGTCAACGGGGCGCCGGTGGCACCGATGCCGCAGTGGCTGGTGGATCTGGGCCGCAGCGCGGTGCAGGCGGCCACCGGGGATCCGCGGCAGGCACGGGACTACCACCCGGATGCGGCCATCGTGAACTACTACGACGTGAACGCGACCATGGGCATGCACCAGGACCGGGAGGAGGCGGTCAACGCGCCGGTGGTGTCCCTGTCCATCGGGGACAGCGCCACCTTCCGGCTGGGCAACAACGAGCACCGCAACCAGCCGTACCAGGATCTGCGCCTGGCCTCCGGGGACCTGTTCGTCTTCCAGGGCCCGGCCCGCTTCGCCTACCACGCGGTGACCAAGATCCACCCGCACACCGCCCCGGCCGGGTGCGGGATCAGCAGCGGACGGATCAACATCACGCTGCGCCAGACCGGGCTGCGCTAGGCGCGCCCGCCGCGCCGCCAACGGATTCGGGCGCTAGGGGGCGGACACATCCAGGGTGGAAACCAGCCCCAGGTGGTCAGAATCTCCGGCCTCCACGCGTTCCAGGCCGGCCGGCTCCACCCCGCGCACCAGCACGTGGTCGATGCCCAGCACCGGGAAGGGCTGGCGCGGCCAGGTCAGCGCCAGCCCCCAGCGGCTGTAGCGCACCAGCTCCAGCTGCCCGCTGACCGGCGCGAAGTGCCGGTCGGTGCTGGTCGCGTTGAAGTCCCCGGCGGCCACAATGCGCGGGGAGGGATCCTGCTGCACATACCCGGCTAGGTTGCGCAGCATCATGTCCCGGTCACCGTGCCCGGTGGGCCGGGCGGAGGCGGCATGCACCGTGTACAGGCGCACCGGCCCGGCCGCGGTTTCCACATCCAGGCGCAGCGCCCGATCCCAGTCCAGGCCCAAATCCAGCGGCTCGGCCCGGCTGATCGGGTACTTGGACCAGACCCCCACGGTACTGACCGAGAAATGGTACGGGTGGCTGGAGGCCAGAGTGCGGCCCACCTCGGCGTCCTGCCCGGCACCCAGCTCCTGCAGGGCGATGACCTCCGCTCCTGCCTGCGCCAGGGAACGGGCCGCCGAATCCACCTGCCGTTCATGCACGTTCTGGGTGGCAACCTTCAGTCCCTGCACCGGTTCGCGGGTGGGAGCCGGCACCACCATGGGGCCGAAGATCAGCGCCCAGGCCACCGCCGGAACCAGCAGCATCAGGAAGGTGCCGCGCCCGCGCGCGGCCAGGGCAAGGAGCAGCAGCACCGGTACCCCCAGCCCCAGCCAGGGGGCCAGGTTGTCGATGACCAGGCCGAGCCCGGCCACGTCGGGAACCTGCTGGTGGAAAACCAGCAGCACGGTCAAGGCAAGGCAGCCGGCAATGATCAGCAGGCGCGCAAATATTCTGGATGCCGACAGGCGGCGTGATGCAACGTGGGACATTGGACTTCAACAGTGCCACAGAAACCTGCAAAAACAATCGATTTGCCCTGCGAAATGTTGTGGACGGTTCAGGCCCCTTCCAGGGGGCCGCCGGAGAGGCGATCTGCCGTAGGCGGCTGGTGATCCAAGACCCGGCGTTCCGGATTCTGCTGTTTTGCGGAGCGATACCCGGGCACCTCATCCTGCAGCGACTCATCTTCCAGCTCATGCCAGTCAATGCTGTCCACCGGGTTGTTCCAGCACGCGTTCTCGCGGCGGATGCGCCGGGTCTTCTCCCTGTCTACCCACGCCACCTTCAGGTGCGAGAAGTGATTGGCGTCAAGGACCTGCGCCGGGTAGCGGACCATGACCCGCGGCCCATAACTGGCGATTTCCTGGGCATGGATCAGCGACCCGTCCAGCTGCACCTCCAGATACGGGCATTGGTCGGCCTCGTGATGCTGGATCTGCGCCGGGTCCTCGGCGGCGGGCAAGCGTCCGCGCGATGCCCCCGTCGACTCGCCCTCCATCCAGCGCAGGACGGCGCAGCCATTGAGCAGGCCACCGGTATGAAAAGGATCCCCCATGATTACAACTCCAACTCGTGCCGGGCCAACTGCAGCAGTTCACTAAGCGAACCCTGCGCGAAGGCCTGGCGCTGGCGGCGTGCCCCATTGCCGCGACGTACTGTTTCTTCCAATTCCTGACGGACGTACTCATAGTCCCCGGTGTCCCGCAGGGCCGGCTCGATGTGGGTGAGCAGGGTCTGCAGGAAAGCCTCGGTGCTGGTGGTGCTGGAGGTCCAGGGGTTCAGCAGCGGGCCGTCCAACCCGTGCTTGGCCGCCTGCCAGAACGCGATGTCCAAGAATTCCGGGTCAAATTCCCGGTTGCGGCTTGGATATTTCACCGCCTGGTCCACCAGGCCGCGCACCAGCAGCGCCAGCAGCACCGAATCGGCGGCCCGCATCTGGGAGTCGGCCACCCGGATCTCCACGGTCGGCTGGTTTTCCGACAGGCGCATTGCCCAGCCCACGTGTCCACTATCCAGGACCACGTCACTGGCCAGCACCCGGCCCAGGCGCCGGTCGTAGTCCCGGCTGTCCTTGAAGGCCGGCGGAATGCCCTGCACCGACCACCGGCGGTACTGGATGGTGCGCCAGGAGGCGAAACCGGTGTCTGCGGCCCGCCAGTACGGGGAGTTCGCGCTGATCGCCAGCAGCAGCGGAAGCCAGGGGCGCAGCGCGTTCATGGCCACGATCCCGTCCTCACGGTTCTCGATGCCCACGTGGATGTGCTGACCGCTGAGGTAGTGCTCCGCGGCGATGCCGGGCATGTGCTGGGCAATGCGCTGGTAGCGTTCGGTGTCGGTGACCGTCGCGGTTTCGGTGCTGATCGCGGGAACCGCGCCCAGCCCCACCGCCATTAGTCCCTCGGTCTGCGCCGCGGAAGCCAGCTTGCGCCGAAAGGTGCGCAGCTGATCCAGCCCGTCCTGGGGGCTCTGGCAGACCCCGGTGGCGAACTCGATCTGGCATGCCAGCCATTCCTTCTGGATCTCCCCTTCAAGCCGATGCGTTCCCAGTCCGAGCAGTTCGCCGCGCGGAACGGCGGGCAAACCGGTTTCCCTATCGAGCAGGAAGAACTCCTCCTCCACACCAAAGGTGTTCAACGTGTCCTTCCTTCCTTTCTCCCACGCACGCCACTTGCGTCGACGGCGGGTGGGGGCCAGTGCCTGTCGGTAATCCTGGTGCGACACTAGGCCAGTGAGGCCGCCGCTGAAAGGGGACCGGGTGAATTCACATGCTGCGTTCAAGAAGCCATAGCGGAGCCTGATGGTAAACGGCAGGAAATTTGCTGAACCGTTCCGATGAATCCGTTGACATTTGTTTTATGCCCTGCTTGCGGCTCGTAGCGTGAGGGGCAGGAATCAGGCACGAATCCCCGTGCCGGCGCCGACCGGTGCTGACCGGGCACCCGCTGGCCGCTGCGGGGGGGGGGGGGGGGTTGGGGTGAAAACCCGCTACATCCCTCAACGAGGAACAACCGGAGGGGACGACCGCTGCCAA